>Ga0265306_10000664_pt1 | contig 16537 bp, 17 predicted proteins | sample Helome_3_FD_192493 | JGI IMG/M metagenome (GOLD analysis project Ga0265306, IMG submission 192493) | Marine sediment microbial communities from subtidal zone of North Sea - Hel_20160420 (Illumina Assembly) | ecosystem: Environmental > Aquatic > Marine > Subtidal zone > Sediment ...
GCGGGTGCAGGAGCGCCACGATCGAGCCTGCTGGGAACCCGGCTGTGCTCGATATGCGAATTTCATCGTCGTCCTGCACGACGATTTGACCACCGGTGAGTACTACCATCTGCAACACCGCGGCGCCGTGGTCACGGTCGGACAACAGATCGAGCCCGGCGCACTGATCGGCTACTCGGGCAATACCGGCAAGTCGACCATGCCGCATCTGCACTTTGGCGTTTATCGCGCCTCGAGCTGGGGTAAAACCCAGTCGGTGCCGGTGCGTTTCGCCACCGGCACTGGTGTGCTCGAACCCGAATCGGGCCGCCGCTATCTCCGACCTTGAGTCCTGCCTCGTGCCGGATTCTAGTCGCGCCAGACCCTCGTGCCGATCAGGCGGTCGCGCAGACCTTCGGGCAGATAACGTAGCAGCGCCAGCGAGCGGGCATCGGTGCCGACCAGATATCGGTTGTCAGGATTGCGCGCGGTGAGCGCGTCGCCGATGACCGAAGCCACTGCCGTGGGCGGTATCCCGCGCGGGTTGCGGTTGAGTTTTTCCAGCAGGCGCTGGAGCGGCTTGTAAAGCGCTCGCAGAGCCGCGTCCTGCTGGGTAGATGACGCCTCGTCACGCTGCGCGCCCTTGGTCCAGATCTCGGTATCGATGCTGCCGGGCTCGACCGCAATCACGCGCACGCCAAAGGTCGAGAGCTCGACCCGCAGGGCGTCGCTGATCGCTTCGACCGCATGCTTCGAGCCGGCATAGACGGACACGCCGGGCAATGCCACGAGACCGGAGATGGAACTCACGTTGACGATGCGACCGCGGCGCTCACGCAACATGGGCAGACAGGCCCGCGTCACACGTAGCAGACCGACGACATTGACCGCAAAGGTGCTTTCGATCTCGGCGTCGCTCATCAGTTCGAGCGCACCGCCCAGATAGACGCCGGCATTGTTCACCAGTCCGTAAAGGCCGCCCTCAGCCTCTATCCGGCGCGCGATATCGGTCACTTCGGCGGCCGAGGTGACATCCAGGCGCACCGCGGTAAGCGGACCCTGATGCTCCAGATCGGTAGCGTCCTCGTCCCGGCGCACGCCTGCGTAGACCTTGAATCCCAGCTCGGCGAGATGCAGCGCGGTGGCTCTGCCGATGCCCGTCGACGCACCGGTGACCAATACAGATCGTTCAGGCTCCACAATCCGCTCCATCCGGTGCCCCCGGATTGAAGGCGGGGTGCGGCATCAGAGGCGCCGCCGTCTGCGCCGCAGACCCGCAACACTGGCGAGCAGGGCAAATCCCGCCAGACTCAAGCCCGGGTTCTCCACTGCGATCACCAGCGGCCACAGGAACGCGCGTACCACGGTCCGCAGGCCGTCTCGTCTTGCGATAAAACGCGCCAGCGGTGGTGACAGCGTGTTGTAGGTGGCGACAAACAGCCGGCCTGGCAGGATCTGCATCAGCCCCTGATCGCGGAATGCCCGCAGCGCGCCGACGTGGGGGTCGAGACGGCTGCCAAAGGCGGCGGTGGCGATAAAGCAGTCGTCGCCACAGAGAAACGGACAATCATCGTCGCCGTCGCCACCATCGTCATCCTCGACGCTGAGCACGATCCGGCTGGCGTCGGGGTTGAGGCTGGAGAGCCCGGTCGGGTTGACGATGTAGACCGAGAAATCCAGGTTGTTCGAGCTGCCCTGATTATCATCGATAATGTTGATCGAAAACTCGGCCTCAGTCTGCAGGTCCGAGAACAACAATGTGCCGGTGGCCGGCTCGTATTGCTCGTCGGCGACGGCGCGGGTGTCGTCGCTGCCGTCCGCGGTCACATAGTCGACGGTCACCGCACCGGAGTCGCCGCGATCGCGCTCCACCCGGAAGCTCACCGAGCCGACCGTTTCGGAGACGGTGTTGCTGCCCACGACCCGCAGGCTGAATTCGCCCGGTTGATTCGGCTCGCCATCCTCGATCAGCACCAGTCGGTTGCGGCCACCGGGCACGACCTGACTTTCCGGTACGCCGTCGAACAGCACCAGGGTCAACGTTTCGGTGCCCTCGAACTCGTCATCGTTGAGGGCGACCAGAGAGAAGTCCGCGCTCTGCTGGTCGGCGCCGAGCTGCAGGGTCTGGGTGACGTCGCTGTAGTCGACGCCAAGGGTGGCGCTGCCGGGTTGCCCGGTGACGCTGATATCCGCCAGGCCGGCGGCGCCGCTGCGGACCACCGCCAGCACCTGCTCTTCGCCTTCGTCGATGCGCAGCGTGGCCGAACTTTCGAACGACAAACTCGTCGGCGCGGAATCGGCGTCGAGGATATCCAGAGTCAGGTTATTGGCCGCCCCGAGCGTCGCGCCGGTCGCTGAACTCAGGGACAGCGTGGCATATTCGGTGCCCTCTACATCGGAGTCGTCAAGCGCAGTGATCTTGACGCTCGCCGACAGTTCGCCGTCGGCGATCTGCACCACGCCCAGCGGCAATTCGATATCGAAATCGGTACCGAAACGGGCGGTGCCGCCGACACCCACGTTGAGCAATACCGAGACGGCACCCACCGTGGACCCGCTGCGCACGACGTTGACATAACCCACATCGCCTTCCTGGACGCCGAGGCGGATGTCCCCGAACTGCACGACGCCGTCGGCCAGCGCAATCCCTGATCCCGAAACCATGAGCATGACAGCGGCAAACAGCGAGCGCGCACAATGTTTCATGGGATACAGCCTCGGATCAGAGTCGACGGGTATGACAGCATTCTAGGCAGTCCTGGCCCCCGGCTGCCAGCTTCGGATGCCAAAACGGTGTGGGTCCAATAGTGGGAATTGTGAACCATTTCGCAGATAGATGGGTACTGTGGAGGATAGTTTTGAGCCATGAGTGCGCAGTACTACGCCAGCTTTGTCGTCCATGAGCATGACCAGGAAGTGGTCACCCAATACTGCGGCGTGGTCGAATTGAGCGCTCATCCCCGCACCTCGATCGGCGCACGTGAACTCTGCCGCATGCTCGCCAGCAATCTCGACGTCAGCTCCGAGGACGTAGAAGTGCTGCAGTGGGGCGCCATCCACTGAGATTCCGGGCTCAGGACGAAGCCGTCGACACCATCCCGGTCGCGATAGAGCACAACCTGCCCGCGCTATAGAGTTCCACCTCGGCAAATGCGACGCTGGCAGCCCGCTTCAATGCCACCGCATACGCCGTCACCGACTGGCCCACTGTGGGCCGCATAAACTTGATCGCAAGTTCGACGGTACCGGCCCGCTGGTCCGGGAAATGGACCACGCCAGCCACGCCGAGCGCGCAGTCACAAAGTCCGGCGATCACCGCACCATTTACCGCCTCGGTGCCCATGCCGCCCTGATGATGCGGCCGGACCTCCGGCAGCCGCACCACCACCACGTTCTCGTGGGACATATCCAGCCGGCAGCCCATGTAGTGCATGGCCGGGATGCTGTTGAAATTGTCTTGCCAGCGCCGACGGCCGGACGCGTCCATGGGGATCTCCAGGCCACGGGCGGCAAGGGCAGCAAAGCCCAGCCGCTGGGCTTTGGATATCGCCCCGTCGTTGGTATTGCATTGCATCATGCGCTGAGTGTAGCGCGTCGCCAACGCTTCATCGAGGGTTCCGACGGGCATGCTAGAGTTTGCTCGACGTCCCGCCCATTGAAGCCCCACGGATGCACGTAACCACGCGACGCCTCATTTTTGTCTCGCTGATCTGGCTGCTGCTGACCGGCAAGACCGTGATCCGCTGTAGCAGCGGCGACGACGATTTCGATACCTTGCCGCCGGACGAGGACAATCGCCCCCCGGTGGCTTCGGACGCCTTCTACCAGATCTCGGGCGTCGGCGCGCTGACCGCGTTTATGCGCGCCACCGACCCTGACGGAGACAGTCTGCGCTATCGCGTGGTATCCGGCCCCGGTTTGGGCAGCCTCCGCGATCTCGAAGCCAGCAGCGGCCGCTTCACCTATATACCCGGTGGCGCCGGCAGCGACAGCTTTTCATTCCGGGCCAGCGACGGCCGCCGCGACTCCAATATCGCGGTGGTGAGCATCCTTGTAACGTCCGCCGGGCAGGCCGCTTCGGGCAAGGCCACGGCTGACGCGGTGTTGCCGCCGCTGGAAGGAATAGCCCAGGATCCGGCGGACCCTGATGCCTTGTGGCTAAAGTGGGCGCCGCCGGCCGCAGGCATCCAGCGACTCGGGCGGCACGGCGCACCCGGGCGACTTGTCCCCGAGACGGCTGTCGTGGATGAATCGATGTTGCAGAACGTATGGACAGCGGGCGTGGAGCGGGAAACAAAGGCTCTGCCAGCAGCGTCTTCGCCCGAGGGATACGCGCTGGCCCAGGCCACCGACGCGTTCGGTGTCCGCGGCCGACTGCTGGTCACGAGCCGACGCAGCGACACGCAGATCTGGCACAGTCACGACGGCGGCGGCAGCTGGCAGATGCTGGCCGACGATCTGCCGGGACCGGCCAGCGCAGCAAGCTTGTTACAGGACGCTGCACGGCCGCTGCAATGGCAGCTGGTGCTCGAGCTTGGCGGTGTCTCACAGCTGTTGCTGAGTCGGGATGGCGGTTTGAGTTGGCGGCGTCGACTGACCTTGCCCTGGCCCGCGTTGCAGCCGATACGCTGCGGAACAGATATGCTTTGTCTGATAGACGCCAGCGGCAGCCATCTGTGGCGCCTGCCGCCGGCGCCATGAATCTTGAGCACGCATGGGGGAATGTCGTCGCGCCCGCGATGATGATCCACGGGGGAAGCGGATCTTGTCTGAGTCGAACGCCAGCATCTTCAATGTCGACAGGGCGCCGCTGGGTCACCGCATCCACGAGCAGTTGCTGGCGCGCCTGGACCAGGCTGAACGCTTGCTCCATGACTCGGCGGTGACGCACGAAGCGGCGGTCCATCAGTCACGCAAGAATATGAAGTGGGTCCGGGCGGTGCTGCGTCTGATCGCCGACGCCACCGGGACCGACCTGCGCGCGGATGAGCATCTGTGTCGCGACATCGGTCGCCGTCTGTGCGAACTGCGCGATGCCGACGTGAATCTGCTGAGTTTGCGTGAAACGGTGCTGGCTTCGGGTGGCAGACTCAAACGCGCGGACGTCGCAGATTTCGAGCGTTATCTGGAGGCGCGCCGCGCGCGCCTGCTCGACGCGGGTGCTTTCGACACCGAATTTGTCGCCGTGATCCGCGATGAGCTGCGGGAACTCGCCGCAGATCTGGCCAAACGGCCGGTGCCGCCGCTGACGCCGGCGACCGTCTCGCTTGCGGTCCAACGCACGCGTGCGGGAGGCGCAACCGTTTTCCGCGGCCTGTCGGGCCGCACGCGCCCGGCGCAATGGCATACCCTGCGCAAGCGCGCGAAGCGGGAGTACCACCAGCGTTCGGTGCTCGCCGACCCGGCAGATGCCGGTCGTTGCGAATTGCTCGAACGGCTTGGCGACGAACTCGGCTGGCACCAGGATCTGGAAGTGCTCAGAAGCGTCGCCCGGGACCACGGGGATATGACGCCCGCGCTGGGTACGGAGATCGGGCGGCAGCTTGGGAACGCACGTCGCCGGGCGCGCCGGCTGGCAACCCGGGTCTATGGCTGACCGGTCCGCCACCAGAACCGTCGACGGCAGCGCTGAACGCGTCGCCCTGGGCCTGCCGGGCTGGGTCTATTCGGATCCGCGTTTTTTCGAACGGGAAGTCGAACAGGTGCTGCTGCCTTCATGGCAAGTCGTCTGTCATACAAGCGACATTCCCGAACCGGGCGACTACCGGCGGCTGGACTTTCTCGGTCGCCCGGTGGTGGTGATCCGCGGTGACGATGGAGAGATCCGTGCTTTTTACAACGTCTGCCGGCACCGCGCCGCGCGCCTTTTGGATGGGGCCGTGGACGGGGGCGGGCATTGTGCACGGGGCCGGATCACCTGCCCCTATCATGGCTGGACCTATGACCTCCGGGGCCGGCTGATCGGCGTGCCGGGCGCGGGTGCCTACACCGGGCTCCGGCCAGAAGAGTGGTCGCTCCACGCACCGGAGCTGGAGATCTGGGAGGGCTTCATATTTGTCCGCTGCGCGGGCGACGGACCCGGAGTCACGGAGATGATGGCGCCCTGGGCCGACATCCTCTCCGCCTATCGGCTGCCGGAGATGCGTGCTCTGGGGCGGCTGACACTGCGGCCGCGGGACGTAAACTGGAAAACAGTGGTGGAGAACTACTGCGACGGTTTGCACATCAACCTCGCCCACCGCGGTCTGTCTGCGCTGGCTGGTGACAGTTATCGGCTCGAGGCCGGCCGACACGTGATGCACATGAGCGCGGACCTTGATCCGCAAGGTGCCAGAGGTTCCGGCGCGATGTATTGCCGCATCCTGCCGCAGGTGCCTCACCTGCCCGAGCCGCTGGATCGACGCTGGAATTATTTCCTGATGTGGCCGAATCTGGCCTTCGACCTGTATCCGGATCAGGTCGACTTTATGCAGATGATCCCGCTTGGGCCCGGCCGCACCATGATCCGGGAGATTCCCTATGCGCTGCCGGACGCGCGGCGCGAGATGCGTCTGGCCCGGTACCTGAATTGGCGGGTCAACCGGCAGGTCAACGTCGAGGACAAGGATCTGATCGAGCGAGTGCAGCAGGGTATGGACAGTGGTGTCTTTAGCCAGGGTCCGCTGGCGGATGACGAGGTCTGCCTGCGGGCGCTGGCCGGGCTGCTGCGGGACCGGCTGCCGGAGGCCGCGCAGGCGTCGCCGCCGTGGACAGGCGACATTGATTGACCAAAGCTGAACCACAGTGATCCCGATCCAGGATGACAACCCGGTCAGGCGCACGCCGGTGATCAGTTACGTGATCATCGCGTTGTGTGCGGCGACGTTCTTGTGGCAGCTCACGCTCGGTGCCGACGGTTTCCGCCATGCGATGTTCTCGTTTGGACTGGTGCCGGCGGTGTTGAGCGGACGCGCGGCCCTGCCGCCGGAGCTGGCGCTGATTGCGCCGCCTCTGACCGTGTTCACCTCGATGTTCCTGCATGGTGGCATCATGCATCTGCTCGGCAATCTGCTGTTCCTGTGGATCTTCGCCGACAATGTGGAGGACCGTTTCGGTCGCCTGCGGTTTGTGATCTTCTACCTTTGTTGTGGTGTGGCCGCCGCGCTGGCCCAGGCCTTGCCCGATCTGACCTCGAGGACCCCGATGATCGGTGCCAGCGGCGCGATCTCCGGGGTGCTGGCCGCCTATATGCTGATGTATCCCCACGCCCAGGTGCGCGTGGTCGTGCCGGTGTTCTTCGTGCTGCAGATCGTGCGCCTGCCGGCCCTCCTGGTGCTCGGTTTGTGGTTCCTGATCCAGCTCCTGAGTTCTCTGCTGGCCCAGCCGGGCAGCGGTGGCGTCGCGTTCCGGGCACACATCGGCGGATTTGTCGCGGGGCTGTTGCTGCTGCCCTTGTTCCTGCCGCGGCGCCACCCCGGTCGCGACTGATCCAGCCGGTCAGGCGCTACAATGGGCGGACAGCAGGTCGGCTGCCCGAACTGACCGCCGCATCGTTGCCCGATCCATGCCCGCAACAGGGAGCGCCATCTTGCCCCACGCCTTCGCCATTGTTGGTCGCCTTGGCGCCCTTATGCTGCTGTCGGCGGCATTGGGCTCAGCGCCCGCCGCGGCGGCGGTGATAGATCTCAATGTCACCCAGCGTGTGCCTCTGCTCGACGGTCGGCCCTTCGGTGACGCCGGCGCCTACGAAAAGATCACCGGCAATGTGACGATCGCGGTCGATCCGGATGACGCGGCCAACGCCCGGATTACGGATCTCGATCTGGCGCCCCGGGATGGCGACGGCCTGGTCCGGGCGCGCGCCAACTTCATGGTGCTCAAACCCTTAGATCCGCAGCGCTCGAACGGTGTCGGTCTGCTCGAGGTCAGCAACCGCGGCGGCAAGGCATCGCTGCGCTACTTCAACGGCGCCACCATTGGTGCGGCCGACCCGGTCAAACCGGATGCGTTTGGCGACGGTCTGCTGATGCGGCTGGGTCTGACGGTGATCTGGGTAGGCTGGCAATTCGACGTGGCCGATCAGCCGGGCAATCTGAGGCTGGAGGCGCCCGTGGCGCGAGATGGCGCCGCGCCGTTAACCGGTCTGGCGCGCAGCGACTGGGTGGTAGACGCGCCTGCGCCTGCACTGGCGCTGGGTCATCGGGGGCATCTGCCTTATCCGGTTTACGCTCGTGCGGATCCGCGCAACGTATTGTATCGGCGTGCCGGTCGGGATCAGCCGCGTCGGCAGATCCCTCGCGAACGCTGGCGCTTCGGGCGGATGGTGGATGCTGGCTGGAGCGATGACGACGGCTGGATCAGTCTCGACGGTGGTTTTCAGGCGGGTCACATCTACGAGCTGGTCTATGTGGCCCGGGATCCGGTCGTCGTCGGCCTCGGTCTGGCCATGATCCGGGATCTGATGGCCTATACACGCTTTGACCCCAAGGCAATATTCCCGGTCCGCCACGGCATCGCGTTCGGCGTCTCACAAACCGGTCGCTTCCTGCGCCAGTTTTTGTACCAGGGTTTCAACGTCGACGAACAGGGCCGACGTGTGTTCGACGGCATGCTGATCCATACCGCCGGCGCCGGCCGCGGCAGCTTCAACCACCGTTTTGCGCAGCCATCGCGTGACGCGCATCGCTATTCCGCGTTTTTCTATCCCACCGACCTGTATCCCTTTGCCAGCCAGCCCACGCCGGACCCGGTGACAGGCCGCGACGACGGTCTGCTCGATGCGCTGGATCCTGCATACCGGCCAAAAGTGATGGTCACCAATACCGGTTACGAGTACTGGGGACGGGCGGCCTCGCTGATCCACACCACGGTGGACGGCCAGGATCTGACAGCGGCGGGCCAGGAGCGCATCTATCATCTGGCCAGCGGCCAGCACTATGTCGGCGCGTGGCCATCGGCGCAGGTGCCCGCGCTGGCTGACGGCCAGGCATGGCGGAGCAACCCGCTGGACTTCCTGGTCAATCTGCGCGCGCTGTTGTCCCGGCTGGTGGACTGGGTGGCCCTGGACCAGGCGCCGCCGCACAGCCGCTACCCGCAACGCGTGCGCGGCGAGCTGGCAACACCCGACGCGTTCCGTTTTGTCGATCTGCCCGGTCTGAACGTGCCCGATCGTGCTCACGTCGCCTACCGGGCCGATTATGGCCCGGACTGGTCGCGCGGTGTGATCGGCAAACAGCCGCCCTGGCTGGGGCCCCCGTTTGTCACCCAGGTCCCGGCAGTCGACACCATGGGCAACGAATTTGGCGGCGTTCGCAACGTCGAAATCGCGGTGCCGCTGGCCACTTACACGCCCTGGTCGCTCCGCGGCGGCTTACATCAGCCCGGGGAACTCAACGACTTCGTGGGGATGATCGCTCCGCTGGCCGTGGATGACGCGAGCGCCGCGGCCAACGGTGATCCGCGCCCGTCTGTGGCAAGCCTGTATCGCGATCGCGACGATTATCTGGGCCAGGTTGCGGCCGCAGCCGCAGCGCTGGTGGAGCAGGGATTCCTGCTGGACGAGGATCAGCAGCGGGTGCTGGCCCGGGCGTCGAAAACCTGGGCCTGGGTCCACGGTGAGGGCAGGCCGAAACGATGAACGAATGGCTGCGAGTGATGCTGGAGGAAGTGCGGCGCAAACAGGCGGCGCAAGCGGCCGAGCGATCCGAACACCAGCGGCGGCACCCTGAGCAGGATGACGGCGACGACGCGCTTGATGATGCGCCACCGGCGTCGCGCGGTCGGTCCAGGTGAGCCCGGTATGACCCGTCCCACGGTGGCCGACTGGCTGCTGCTCTTTCTGCTGGTCGCGTTGTGGGGCTCTGCGTTCGGCCTCGCCGATATCGCGCTCGATGGTTTTAGTCCGTTGCAGCTGGTGACGGGCCGGCTGTGGATCGGCGCTGCATTCCTGATGGCGCTGGTCGCGATACGGGGCCAGCGGGCGCCGCGCGAGCCGCGCGCCTGGCTGGCTATCATCATCATGTCCGTGCTCGGCAATGCGCTGCCGTTTTTTTTGATCTCCTGGGGTCAGCAGCGGGTCCCATCGGGTCTGACCGGTATCCTGATGGCGGTGATGCCATTGGTGGTCCTGGTGCTGGCCCATTTCCTGGTTCCGGGTGAGCGTCTCAACCGCTGGCGGGCGCTGGGTTTTGCGATGGGTTTCGCCGGCATCATTATGCTGACCGGCCCCGAAGCGCTCGGCGCCTTACGCGGCGAGGGGACCGCACTGCTGTCCCAGCTCGCGATCCTCGGCGGCGCGGTCTGTTATGGCTTCAATCTGATCGTCGCCCGGCGTAGTCCACCGCTGCCGGCCGGCGTGGTCGCGGGCTGGGTGTTGCTTTGCTCGGCGGTCCTTTCCACGATCGCGACCGCGTTGACCGGCCCCCTCTGGCCCCGTGGTGCAGGAACCGGACCGATCCTGTCGGTGGTAGCGCTGGGCGTGTTGTGCACTGGCGTGGCCACGGTGGCCTATTTCCGGATCGTCGCCGAGGCCGGCGCCACCTTTCTGTCGTTGATCAATTATCTGATCCCGGTGTGGGCGGTGATCCTGGGCGCGGCCGTGCTCCACGAGACACTGTCGTTCAGTTCCATCATTGCGCTGGGGGTGATCCTGCTGGGCGTACTCGCGTCCCAGCGCGGCCAGCGTCACCGGGTGCGGGGCTGATGAACATCGTCGTCGTCGGTGGCGGCTACGCCGGTATGAGCTGCCTGATGGAGCTGGCCAGACGGCTGCCTGATGCCCGCCGCACCCTGGTCGATCCGGGTCTTTACCATCTGCAGCAGACGCGGCTGCACGAGGCGCTCAATCATGGTCTGGACCGCTACCGAATCCCGTTTGCAGACCTCGCCCACCGCTATGACTTTATCCATCGCCGCGCCAGGCCGCGACTCGGTCCGCAGGCGCTGGTCGAGGCGGGCCGACGCCGTCGTCTGACGCTGGCCGGTGGTGCCATCCGTTTCGACGTGATGGTCGTCGCGGTCGGCGCACGCCCGCGCCCGCGTCCCCGTCAGCCCGGTTGGCTGGGTCTGGCGGATCTGCGTCGGCGCGACGGCCGCCGACAGATACGGGCGCTGGCGGACATGCGAGGCCGCCCCTGGGTCACAGTCGTTGGCGGCGGCGCCACGGGTCTGCAATATCTGTTCGAATTGAACGACGCGTTGCGCCGGGCGGGCGCCCGCTGCCGCCTGCGGCTCGTCGACGGCGGAGAACGACTTCTGCCCGCTTTGCCCGCGACGTTCCATGATTACGTCGTCCGCCGCCTGCAGCAGAGCGGCATCGATTACCTGCGACAGACACGGTTGGTCGATGCCGACGATCGTGGCATGAAGATCGAAACTGCGGACGGCCGCGCGCGGCATCTGAGTTCGGCGCGCAGCTTCATGTTCGCGGGTCTGCGCGGCAACCCGACGCTGTTAAAGACCAATGCGGCAGGGCAGGTTCTGGCGGACGCTGTGCCGCTGGAGCGGGTGTTTGCGGCTGGCGACTGCTCCCACTATGCCGGTCGTGGCCTGAATGGAGCCAGTGCCCAGGCGGCGGTGCGCAAGGGCCGTCATGTGGCCGCGGCCATACAACAGCTCATCGCGAGACGTCGGCTGCCGGTCTACGGCGCGCGCGAACTCGGCTTCTTTCTCAGTATGGGCACGTTTGACGGTATCGGCTGGATGGGCACACGACGCGCCGTCGTCACCGGGCTGCCGGCGTTCGCGGTGCGTGAAGCGATCGAGGCCCGTTATGAATTGTTCCTGGCCGGGATCGATACCTTTCAGGTGCTCTAGATCCGTTGTTAGCCGCCAGGGCCGGTGCCAGGCCCGGCGCCGGGGTCGAGCGGCTGCAGCGGATGCTCGAAGTACCAGTGGAACGGTGCCGGCAGCTGGTGGTAGTCGGCGGCGAGCGCCGCCGCCGGCTGCGGGCGCGAACTATAGGTGTCCCAGAACATCACGCGACGTCCATGCAAACGCCCGGCACGCAGATCCGCGAGCAACGCGGCAAAAGCCTTGCCGGTGTAAGTGGGATCCAGCGATAAACCGAGCCAGCGTCGCGCTTCCTCGATGGCGGCCATGCCGTCGGCGGTAAAGCGCGCGTAACCGGGTCCGATAAAGTCGCTGCGGATCGGCGGCACCTCGTCCGCATCCACGCTCAGTGGCTCGCGGACGACGCTGCGCAGCAGCTCCAGCGTGCCTCGGTAGAGGCGACGGAATCGCTCGGGACTGCCGATATCCTCGCGCACCACGCGGATCGGGACCAGGCGCGTGTCGAGACCCGCCAGACGCAGACCGAGCTGCAGACCGGCCGCGGTACCGACCGTACCCAGCGCCAGATAGATCAGTTCCGGCGGCTCCAGACCGGTCTCGCCGAGTTGAGCGGCCAGCTCGAGTCCCGCGCTGACAAAACCGAGACAACCGACGGTGGACGAGCCGCCGCCGGTGATCACATACAGAGATTCGCCACGCGTCTGCGCCTCGGCCACCAGCCGACGGCTGGTGGCGGCCGCATCCGGTTCGCTATCGCAGGCGATCAGTGTGGCGCCGGCCTGGTGGCCGCAGAGCAGATTACGTCGCACATAGGAGGCATTGGTCTGGCGAGTCAAAAGCGAGAAGCTCTGAAGACCGCACTGGCTTGCACAGATCGCCGTCGCCAGCGCGTGATTGGAGCCAGCCACACCAAAGGTGATCACGCCGCGCGCGCCGCCGGCCCGCGCTTCTGCGAGCAGGAACTCCAGTTTGCGGATCTTGTTGCCACCATAGGCCGCGGCGCTCTGGTCGTCGCGCTTGATCAACAACTGCGCGCAGTCGAGATCGCTGTGGTCGCCGGCATGGATGTCCAGCGCGGTCGGCCATCGACCCAGTGGCAGATAATGGAGTTTGCCGATGCTGGCGGGGAAGGCGTCGAACAGGGCAGGGCGCCGGGCTTCACTCATGGGTCGATACTAGAGCAGGCTGTGGCGCCGCGTCAGGTGGTGGCCGGGACCGTCCGCCGACCGGCCAGCGCGCAGAGGGCCGATCCGCTGACCACCAGGAGTGCGCCGATCAGGCTGACCCAATCCAGGGATTCCTCGCTGACATACCCGAACGGCAGCGCATCCAGCAGACTCGCGAAGAGCATGGTCAGCAGCGGCGTCAACGCCAGCACCGCGCTGATCCGGGATGCATCCCAGAATTTCAGTGCTTCGGCGAAGCTGCCATAGGCGATGACGGTATTCAGGCTGCAGAACGCGAGCAGAGTCAGGGCCCAGGGGCCCAGACTCATCACTGTCTCAGGCCGGGCTGGCGGCAGCAGCACAAGGCTGGCACTGACATAGATAACCAGCAGGATGGACTGCCCGCTGAGCTGCCCCTGCAGCAGTTTCTGGCACAGGCCATAGGCGGCCCAGGTCACTGCAGCCAGGAACAACAGCACCACGCCAGTGGCGAACTCGCCGGCAAAGCCGATCACCTCGATCAGATGATCCTTCAAGAACAGCCCGAGGCCAGCGACCATCACCAGCAACCCGCCCCACTGGAACGCAGAGAAGGACTCGCCAAACACGACCAGCCCGCCGACAAGCAGAAACATCGGCGCGAGCTGGATCAGCAGCTGGGCGGCGCCGGGAGAGATGTGTGAGAGCCCCAGCAGATAGAACAGGTAATTGCCGGTCAGGCCGCCCGCCGCCACGATCAGCAGCGCCCAGCCGCGGCGATCCAGCTGACGCAGACGCGGCATCCCGCCTCTGGCCTGCAGAAAGAGCGCGGTCAGCGCGGCGGCGGCGACGAAGCGATACCAGGTGATGGTGAAGGGGTCCATCGAGACCAGCAGCGCTTTGAGCGCGATAGGCAGGATGCCCCATGCGCTGGCGGTGATGCCGGCGTAGATCAGACCCAGGCGCCAGTTCTTTGCGGGCGCGCTCACCGCTGTGTCGGCCGGACGCGGATTCGTGCGTCAACGCAAAACCCGCTCGATCCCTGGGTGCGGACTATTTCAGTGCACGCGCAGTCGAGTGCGCGCGTCATTGTTTTGAGTCTCCGCCCGCCGCCCCGGCCGCGCTGCGGATACGTGTCGCCTCACGCAACAGGAAGTCTTCGTCCAGCGGCGACAGGTCGAACCGTCGACATGCCTCTTCTACCGCTTGCGCATCGTGCCGGCCGATGTCGGACAGCCAGCTCAAAGCCTGGCGCAGACGCTGTCGCGCCGGGACGATATCCGCTGGAACTGGTGTCATCCTGTGTATCCTCCGCATGCGTCGATCGGTCGAAGAGACCAGTGACATTATCGGAGTGGACCAGCCATAAGGCGAGCAACCCATGCCGGCGTGTCGATGTCCGGCAGAAAGGTCTCCACCCGCATCACGCTTTTATGTTAATTTCCCACAAACCATTGGCTGGAGCGCATTGTGCCCGACAGGCTGAGTCCCGGCATTTACGTCGAGGAAGCCCCTAGTGGCGAACAACAGATCGCCGCACCCCCTGTCACTCTGGCCGCCTTTGTCGGGCGGACGCTTCGCGGCCCGGTAAATGAACCGGTCGTCGTCGACGGCATCGATGACTTCCACCGCCAATTTGGCGGGCCCTGGCAGGAATCCGGTCTCGGCGCCTGTCTTCATGACTATTTTGAGAACGGCGGCCGCAGCGCCATCGTCGTTCGTCTGATCAACGGCGGCCGGCGTGCGCTGATGCGTCTGCCCGCCGGACCCGGCACACTGGTACTCGAGGCGCTCAGCCCCGGCGCCGAAGAGTGCCTGCGCGCTTCGGTCGATTACGACAACATCGACGTCAAGGACAACCGTAGCTTCAATCTGGTGCTGCAGCGTCTGCGCGGGCCTGATACGGAGCGCGTCGCGGACCAGGAGATCTACGCGCGCGTATCGGTCGATCCTTCGTCCCAGCGCTTTATCGCCGACGCGTTGCTCGAGTCCAATCTGATGCGCGTGCGCGGCGCGATCCCGTTCCAGCGTCCGGATCGCAGCGTCGGCCCCGGGGCGCTGGCGCCGGTGTCGTGGGTGAAGATCGATCAACCCGGGACCGACGGGCAGCCGCTGAGCGAATACGACGTGATCGGATCGGCGACCGAGAGCAGCGGCATCTTCGCGCTGCAAAAAGTCCCTCACTTCGATCTGCTCTGCATACCGCCGCCGGGACCGTCGACGGATATCGGCCCGACCGTACTGTTAGCGGCGATCCGCTTCTGCCGCCAACGCCGGGCGATGCTGCTGCTGGACCCGCCGCAGGAATGCGAGACTGCCGAGGGTGTCATGGCTTATCTCGAGCGGCTGAATCTGGCGACCGACAACGCGATGATGTCATTCCCGCGGCTGATCGGTGGCGCTGCCAATGAGCAGGATGAGCGACCCCGGGCCAGCTGCGGCGCTGTGGCGGGCCTGCTGGCCAGAAGCGATCACGGCCCCGACCCGTGGATGCCGTGGCGGCAATCGCCACGTCTGTTGCGCGGCACCGCCAGGCCGGCCACCGAGCTGGATCACAACGCAGCCGAGCATCTGATCGCGCTCGGGGTCAATGTCCTGCACAGAGGGGCCGGCGGCCGTGTGACGCTAGGTGGCGAGCGCACGCTGGCCGGACCGGAGTGTCCGGTCCCCGCGTTCCGCTCGGTACGCGTCAAGCGTCTGACGATGATGATCGAAGAGGCGCTCAGGGAAGGCACTCGATGGGTCGTGTTCGAAGTCCCCGGTGGTCAGCTGCGTGCCCGGGTAAGGGCGCAGGTCGAAGAGTTCCTGTCGCTGCTGGCCGAAAGCGGCGCGTTTCCGACCGGCGGCGGATATCCGCCTTATTTCGTCAAATGTGATGGCGAGACCAATCCCCAGGGAGAAGATGTGCGCGGCTCGCTGCATTTTATCGTCGGTTTCGCGGTGGCCAGTCCCGGGCAGTATCTGGTGATGCGCGTCAGCCAGACGGTGGAGGCGGCGCGGGTCGTGCCATTGAGCATGGATCGCTTCCGTTTCGCCGGCACCTGAGACCAAATGCGGGGCCCGGCCAACGGCCGCATTCCCGGGCGACACATGAACGGCTGGTTTCTTTACTTCGCCTACGGCTCCAACATGCACCCGCTACGTCTGGCCGAGCGCACTCCGTCCTGTCAGCCTGTCGGTGCGGCCCATCTTGGCGGCCATCGGCTTCGGTTCCACAAGCGCAGTCGGTTAGCCGATGACCTGTCGGGGAAATGCAACGTATTGGCGACGGATCATCCGCAGGACGGGGTCCACGGCATCGTGTATCGGATCAGCGAGGACGAACGGGCAGCGCTGGACGAGGCCGAGGGTGCTGGCTGTGGCTACAATGCGGTCACCCTGACCGTCCGGCTGGGGTCGAGCCAGATTCAGGCCTGGTCCTACCGCGCCCACCCGGACTGGGTGGACGCGCAGCTGCGTCCGTACGACTGGTATCTTGCGTTGGTGGCCCACGGCGCGGTCTGGCACGGATTGCCCGATCCGTGGTGTCAGCATCTGTGGTCGACGCCCACGCTTGCGGATCCAGATCGGCGGCGGGCAGAGAAATGGCTTGCGCTGGCGGCAGCGCGTCCAGCGGAAACGACGCGGCCTGTGGACTAACCGAC
>Ga0265306_10000666_pt1 | contig 16506 bp, 18 predicted proteins | sample Helome_3_FD_192493 | JGI IMG/M metagenome (GOLD analysis project Ga0265306, IMG submission 192493) | Marine sediment microbial communities from subtidal zone of North Sea - Hel_20160420 (Illumina Assembly) | ecosystem: Environmental > Aquatic > Marine > Subtidal zone > Sediment ...
CGTAACGATGATGCGCAAGTTCTCGGTCATCGACACGAGGTTGAGCGCAACCTCAAAGCGCGGGGCGTGTGTGTAGTGATCCACGGCGGCGAGGTCTATGAACAGATCGAAGCCGGCGTCCTTGGCAGAAGATGCGAAGCCCACCCACTCGGATACGGGCACAGCCATCGTGTGATAGATCGCGTCGCTCGATGCATTCTTCTTCACCTCGAACGTCGCTGCCCCGATGGGTTCCAGCAGTGCTGCGATTGTCGGATGATCGGGGAGGCGCCTGTCGGTCGTCTCCGCATCGGGCGCGGCGTCGTCGAGATCGCGTTCGATGTCCGTCATCTCACAGGACCCCGGTTGAACGGCGGATCTCTCCGTCCATGATCTTTTCCTGGAGGCTCAGTATTCCGTGCATCAACGATTGGGGTCCGGGCGGGCAGCCTGGGACGTACATGTCGACAGGAACGACCTCGTCAACACCTTGGACGAGCGCGTAGTTGTTGAACATGCCGCCAGACGATGCGCAGGCACCCATCGACAGCACCCACTTCGGCTCTGCCATCTGGTCGTAGACCTGGCGCAGAACCGGCGCCATCTTTTGTGACACCCTCCCAGCAACGATCATCAGATCCGCCTGACGTGGAGAGGCACGAAAGACCTCCATCCCGAACCTGGCAAGGTCGTTGTGGGCAGCGCCCGTTCCCATCATCTCGATTGCACAGCAGGCCAATCCGAATGATGCAGGCCACATGGAGTTTGTTCGAGCCCAGTTGGCGCCCTTCTCCATCGTGGTCATGAGGAATCCTGGTTGGCTCGATACGCCTGCCATTACGCAGCCTCTTCCAACTGTGTGTCAGGCGCGACCACCCTGCGGTAGCGCGCTCTACTGGCGACGTTCCAGTCCAGCGCCCCACGCTTCCAGACGTAGGCGAGTGTCTCGATCAGCATCAGCATGAAGAGGACGACGGCACCAACGCCTGCCCATCCGAACTGCTCGAAGCGAACCGCCCACAGGAACAGGAAGATGATCTCGACGTCAAAGATGACGAACAGCATCGCCACGAGGTAGAACTTCACGGGAAAGCGCTGTACGGGTTCCTGGAGAGGAACGATTCCGCACTCATACGGTGCGAGCTTCTCAGGGGTCGGATTCGACGGGGCGAGGAGCCTGGATATGAGGAGGGATGCCACGGCAAAGACGATCCCGAGCAGGGTCATCAGAGCGATCGGCAGATAGTCGGCGAGCTCCATGGCTCCGGAGGATACAGGTGCGCTGACACCAGTATGAACTCGTGCGAGGTCGAGAACCGGGGTGCCCGAACGTCGCCCTAATCTCCCCGCCATGAAAGCCCCCATTCCGTCTGCGACCGTCGCACGACTGCCCAGGTACCTCCGCTGCCTGGCGGACATGTCGACTGTTTCGTCGCAGTGCTCATCCGAGCACATTGCGGAGGGTGCCGGCGTGACAGCGGCTCAGGTCCGCAAGGACCTCTCCTTCCTCGGAAGTCATGGGACACGGGGTGTCGGGTACGACATCGATGAACTCATGGTTCAGATCAAGGCTGTACTCGGGATGACAAAGACGTTCCGGGTGGTCGTTGTCGGGGCAGGCAACCTTGGCTCAGCGATCACGAACTACAGAGGATTTGAAACGTGGGGTTTCGAGATCGTTGCTGTCGTCGACAACGACAGCAACAAGATCGGCTCTGCGATCGATGGCTTCACCGTTGAAGCGTTTGCATCGCTCGGATCGATCGTTGCCGAGCGAGCCGTTCAGATCGGCATCATTGCAACGCCGCCTGCTGCCGCCCAGCTGGTGGCGGACGAGCTCACAGCCGCCGGAGTTCGGTCCATCCTGAACCTGGCGCCCATCGTTCTCAAGACAGGGGACGAGGTGTCCGTGCGCCGAGTGGATCTATCCACCGAACTCGGCATTCTCGCCTATCACCTGAGCCAACCCTGACGGGTCAGCCCACCTGGTAGGTGAAAACGCGATCTGACCTCTGTGTATCAATCACAGAAGACTGGCTGACGCGAGGGCGTCGAGGTTCTGTCTGCTACGCTCAACCGCATGGCATTCCTAATAACCACCGTCATCGTGATCATTGCTGTGGCCCTCATCTACGCGGGAGTCAAGAAGTGGTTCCAGGAGGACTACGAGGAAGACGTCAGCGGGAAGCCGTCGGCTCTGTACGACCCCGACATTCCTGATGAGGAATTCAACGACTGAGCCTCGTGGCTGTGCGTCTGACATACGGCCACGACAACGCACACCGGGGGCACCGCCCCATCTGATGCGGTGAACCCGCGGACTGGATCCTCCTCGTCGGCGTAGTGGCTGGTGTGGTGATCGTCGTCATCGCGTATCGCAGATTCATCGAACGACGCCACGAGGAAATCTACTCAGGGCCCGATCCGCCGTACCAGGATCCCCCTGTGATCCCCAATCTCCCAATCTCCCAACCTCCGGCCGCATCGGCTAGCCGAAAAGGGTTCAGGCGTTCCGGCAGCGGTCAGCCTTCTGCATCGGCTTCATATCTGTTCAGCGCTACGGCGAACATGCTGAAGAGCACGAGTGCGCCCAGCGTCAGGGCGATCGCGGGAAGCCGTATCTGGAAGGCGTTCAGACCTTCGAGGTTTGCAGGGCGCACACCTCTGGGTGCGTAGACGACGAACAGGACGCCGTTGATGATGAGCCACCCAAACGTCGCGGCTCCGGTGAGCAGGAAGGCCAGTCGCCTCCCCAGGTCGGTGTACAGCAGGAAGAATCCGGACCCGATGAAGACAGCCACGGCACCAAGGGCAATGCCGAAGCCCTGCATTGCTTGGGAGAAGTCGCTCAGCTCACCGGTATCTGCATCGCGCTGGTTGAACACCACGCCTACGGCATCGACGATGACCTCTCGCGTAAAGGGAATCATGGCGAGGATCGATGCAACGAAGGCCAGGATCCCGAGCCACCCGAGCGTCGAGAGGCCTGACTCCTCGGAGCGCATGCGAGCCGTGATTCGCGAAGCCATCACATCGACCTTTCGTACGTCACGATGAGGTCGATCTGTTCTTGGGACAGCACGTTGCCGAAGCCAGGCATCCGGCCGGTTCCGATGCCGTTTACGCCATAGCCGACGGCGTTCTGCGAGCCTGTCACGATGAAGGCGTTCTGGTCCTCGGCGCTGGGGAACTGGATCAGCGAGCGGCGGTCGAAAAGCGCAGGTCCCCACGCTCCCGATCCTGCACCTTGTTCGAATGCTGCTCCTGCGCTGTAGCCACCAGTGTGGCAGCGAGCGCAATACGCGTTGAATAGGCCGACTCCGAGCTCGGCATCGTCCGTGGACACGCCCATGTTCGAGGCAACCTCGTCGAAGTCCACGGCCCACGGTTCATCTGCGAGCGCCTGTTCGAGGAAGGCAAGGCCGGGTTCAAGGGTGGCGAGGAACTGGTCCTGACGCTCGCTTGTGACATTGAGGAGCAACACATCTGTCTCGAGGTGGCTGAGCAGTTCTGTCGCAGCCACGAGGTCGGCTTCAGGTCCCTCGGCCGTTTCGTTGGTGAACCCGTTGAACGGATCGAACCGCACGTCGTACAGCGGATTTGCTTGGAAGCTGAAGGTGATTGGTGTGCCAGGCTCGGTGGTGGCAACGATGATGGTGATGGTCTCCATCGATACCTCAGCCATGGCGGTGAGTGCCTTTTCCGTTGGATCGCTCACGCCGTCCCTGTCACTGTCTGGCCCAGCGCCGTTGCAGCTGGCTCCCATCAGCGCCGCGGTTTCGTCGGTGCAGGTTCCAGGCGCCTGGAACAAGTCCTTGATGTCTTCTGGGAAGCTACCGACGACGTCGAGCTTGGCTGGCGCAGCCTCGACGTCGGCGATGTCGATCGTCTGGCGATTGATGAGCGATTGGGTGCTGATGGGTCCGCTCTCGATGCGGGCCAGGGCCTGGTCCGCGGCCGATTCCGATCGAGCGAACGCATCAGACTGGCTGACCTGGATCGACTCGAGCCACGCAATGGTCTGGTCGACCTCTTGCACGGACATGGCCCCGCCACCCTCGAGACCGTTCGCAGGCATGGGGGTGTTTGCCCTGCCGAAGACGATCCAATACTCGACCTCGTCCTTGTCATAACGGAAGAAGACGTCGTCGAGGGCTGGTGCGGCCCAGTTGACATCAACACCCGAGCGTTCCTCGGTATATGCAGCGCCACCTCCACCGCCGAGTGGGCCGTGACAGTCTGCACACGCGAAGCCACCGGAGCTGAACCAGTGGCCACCCTCTTCGACATCGAGCTCGTCAATCGCCTCTGCAGCCTCGGCCTGCCGATCCGGTTCGTTTGCCGCGTACCACGGCAGGGCAATCGCCAGCAGGATGGAACCGAAGAGCGCAGCCCTGAGCACCTTGGTCAGCTTGGTGTTCTCGAGCTCGTCGTCAGAGGCAGGGGGCGATTGGTTCGGAGGCGATGCCTCATCAGACGTTGCCCGCGAGCGGCGGGAGTTCACGAAGAGGTAGCCCATCAGGATCAGGATCAGGGCAACCGCAATGAGCAGTGCGAAGGCGCCCACGCCGAGTCCACCATCGGAATCGACGGGTTCAGAAACCTCTGCGGTGGCAACAACGACGGGGAGGAGGTTCACGTTCGCATCACCCCACGCAGAACGGACCCTGGGGGTACGTCACGGTCGGGTTCTTTGACCGTGACGTCTGGACAACGGTACCGGTGTCGATGATGAATTCGCCAGCGGCGTCCACGCCCACTCCGAAGCGATCGAGATTTCGGGGAGCTGGCCCCGAGTTGTACTCGCCGTGGAGGTTGTACTTCGAACCATGGCACGGGCACTCGAAACCCTGAGACGGCACGCACGACGGCACCCTGCACCCGAGGTGGACACATCGCTGCCAGAGCGCCATGAGCCCAACTCCATCGGACTCGCCACCGGCAACCACGAATGGGGTCTCTTCGAAGCTCGATCCCGGGAGCTCCGACATCGGGAACGGGACGATCCACGACTGGGCGGCAGGGACGAATACGGGAATCACGGTCGCTCCGTCGATCACCTCTGCCTTCAGGCCAGACACGGAACCTGCCTTGATCGCCGTACCAAATCCGCCCTTGAGCTTCGGCCAGAAGAAGGCGAGACCTGCCAACGCGAACTGGAGCATGAAGAGGCCGAACACGGCGCCGATCGCACGGTTGAAGAACTTCCGCCTCGTGACGCCGTAGTCGTCGTAGGAGACTTCCTCCTTTGGCGGATCCTCGGTGAATTGGGCTGGCGCAGGGACAAGCACCTCTTCGGGGGCAGCGGAATCCGCAGACGCGCCAACCGCGGCTGCAACCTTCTGGCGCTGCCGATCAGCCTTCTGGGCCTTTCGGTCCAACTCCCCTGCCGTGGCAGCACCCTCGGAGTCGGACCGTCGTGCGGCGATCGCAACAATCGCGATGGCCGCGATCAACGTTGCGAAGATCAGGATCAATGCGAAGAGGAGTGCGCCGGTCATTCGAGAATCGTGAGTAAGTCGTCGAAGAATATGCCGTCACGCCACGGGTACGTGAAGTTGAAGCCAGGTCCACGGAAGAACGATCCGAAGATCGTCACGACAGCGGCTGCCATGAAGAACACCGTGAAGATCGAGATCGCAAGCTTGCGATCTGACGGTCTCACCGAAGGGTTGCGGTCAACGTACGGGATGAACATGAGGGCAACCATGCCGAAGCCAGGGATGATGATGCCTGCAACCATCGGGTCGAAGTAGGCGAGCAGTTCCTGGAGACCAAGGAAATACCACGGCGCCTTCGAAGGGTTCGGCTGCTCATTGAAGTTTGCAAATTCAAGAAGCGGTGCATCGACCAGGGCAGAGAGCAGGAAGAGGAAGGCAAGCATCGCCAGCAATGCGACGAACTCGATGGCCAGGAGATGGGGCCACACGTTGACCTTGTCTGCTGGTTCTCTCGTGGTTCCCTGGATGGCGCCAGCCTTGACGACCGTCAGCAACCGCTGGGTACGAACTCCGGGTGGCGGTCCGGCTGGTGCGGCTGGTGCGGCAGCAGGGGCCCCGGCCGCAGCGGGTGCGGCTGCTGCGGGTGCGCCGGCTCCGACGAGCTGGGGAACGGGCGTCCCGTCCATACGGGCACGTGCGAACATCGCTCGTTCCAGCAAGAGCCTTGGGACACCGTATGTTGCGGATTCTGCGTCCAGGTCGCGACCGGGCCCGCTGGCAGCGGGAGCTGCGGCCGGTGCGACAGGTGCTGTGTCCGCGGCGGGGACACCCGATGCCTTCGCCCTGGCCTCGGCTGCCCGCTTCTGTAGATGTTCTGGTAGTTCTGCCATTGCGTTCCTTACAGCGGTCCCGAGATTCCGCCGTCCTTGCGGACTCTCCAGAAGTGGACGGCCATGAAGATCGTGATAATGAAGGGCAGGAAGAGGACATGGAGGACGTACCACCGCAGCAACGTGTCCGCGGTGATCTGGACACCTCCGATGAGCCCGAACGACACCTGTTCACCAAATACAGGCGCGTACGCACCCATGTTGGTTCCCACCGTGACCGCCCACAGAGCGAGCTGGTCCCACGGGAGCAGGTAGCCGGTGAAGGAGAGCAGCAACGTGAGGAGCAGGAGGATGATGCCAACGACCCAGTTGAACTCGCGAGGTGGCTTGTAGGCCCCGTGATAGAAGACTCGAGCCATGTGGAGGAAGACGGTCAGCACCATGATGTGGGCGCCCCACCTGTGCATGTTTCGCACGAGCTGGCCAAAGGCGACATCGGTTGCGAGGGCTTGAATGTCGAAGTATGCCTGGGGTGACGTTGGCCGGTAGTAGAACATCAGGAAGATGCCGGTGATCGTCAGCAGGATGAAGAGGAAGAAGCTGAGGCCTCCGAGACACAGGGTGTAGGAGAGCTTCACACCGTGACGCTTCACCTTCACGGGGTGGAGGTGATAGAGCACGTTGTTCATCACGACATAGGCTCGGTTCCTCGGCGAGTCACCCCCGTCGGCTCGCATCGGCGAACCAGGACGGAAGATGGAGTTCCACACCTGGGAGTTCCGGATGTGATCACCCAGCCCCGACAAGGACTCTTTGAGAGCCGTGCCTGTCCCTTTGTCGTCTGCCAACTCGTCTCCGTTTCGCTACCAGCGCACGCCGTAGCTATATCCGTTCTTGTCGTCACGGTGGCCCGTGTCGAGCTCCCACGGTGCAGCCTCGACCTCATCCGATTGTTCGGCGAGCGAGCCTCCGAACTTGCCAATCGTGATCACGTTTGTGGGGCACCGGTCGACGCACAGTTTGCACCTCGTGCATTCCGTATCGTCTATGAGAAACAGTGCCCCGTTCTCGTCCTTGTCTGCAGGATTCTCGACACCGAACGACTCGGTGACGACGTCCGGGGTGAGGAAGTGGATGCACTTCCACGGGCAGATGTCCACGCATCCTGCGCACAGGATGCATTCGGCCTCATTGATATGGATGAACTGCTTCGGCTTCACCGCTGCGGTCATGTACGAGGTGTCGACCACGGCGAGCTGGTAGTCATCACGGATCGGCGGTGTCTCGAGCCAGACGTCCTTTGCCATCAGGTGTTCACCCTCAGGGGACGGCCGTACTTGGAGATGGGCTCAGGCTTCGGCTCGTCCTTCTTCATCTCTCGTCCCTGCCAATACGCCATAGCAACAGGGACAACGATCAGTGCGGTGGTGACGTAGCCAGCCACGATCATGTCCTTGAGGGCGGCGTAGGAGATGGATATGTCGCTTCCGAGAACAACAGCGGGCGGAACGGTGACGACAATCTTCTGCGGGGTCCACTCGAGCGTCGACTGGAAGATCGTCAGCATCTGGTTGGGGATGATTGCAAAGATGATGAACATCAGTGAGGTGAACAGTAGGGCGCCGATCATGGCCCTCGCCCAGGTCAGCGGCTTGTTGTACACGAAGATGAGTGTGAGGCCGCCGAGCACCATCAGGACTCCGGTGAGCGAAATGGTCTGGGCGATCAGCGCCGGGATCCATCCTCTCGGGAACCCGTTGTAGATCGACTGACCGAACTCGTTGACGTCGGGAGCCTCAGCTGTGTGCACGAGGAATCCACCTGCGATTGCGGTGATGGCCCCGATCAGGGTGAGGCCCACTCCGGCCAATGTCTGTGTGCGTTCTGTCACGTACATCCCTCGATGAGTAGCCGCATTCTACGATGTCCACGGATTCAGCTGGGTGACCCCGCTGCACTGCTTCGGGGATTCTCGCGGAATCGGCATCGCTAGACCACACAATGCGGGTTGGCGACGAAGCCGCGGCTAGAGTTTCGCACGCCGACAGCCGACGGCCAAGCGCGAAAAACCGCACAGGAGGACGCCAGAAGCGTGACCGCCGAAATCGCATCGACCAACGTCACACCAACCGACGACGCCCCCGGCCTTGCGCGTGTCCACACCATCGTCGCAGCCGTGTTCCTTGTCCTTGGCGCACTCGTCGCCGCCGACGCCGCCATGCAACTGGTTCTTCCCGATCTGCTCTCCGGAATCGCCTTTGCGACCTATGGGAAGCTTGCGCCAGCTGCAAGGTTGATGCTCGAGGGTGGCTGGCTCACCATTGGCCTCCTCGGTGCGAGCTACTGGGCGCTCAACAGGATCACGGGGTCTTCGACCAAACACGCGGTGGTGGCCTACCTCGCACTCGGACTGATCTCTGTAGGCGTCCTTGCCGGGGTGCTTGGGATCCTGCTCGGATACCAGAGTGGCCTGCCGGGCCTCGAAGCACCCATCTGGGCAAGGGCGATCAGCGCCATCGGCTTCCTCCTGGCGGCAATCGCCCTCGTGGGATCGGCTCGTAGAGGCGGCAATCGCCTTGGGGCCGCTGGTTGGTATCTCGCATCTGCTCCGATCTGGCTCACCCTGACAGCGATCGTTGGCCTCATTCCCGCCTCTGCCGGTCTACCGGGGAACATCCAGGCCGCCTTCGTCACCTCGGGCATCACAGGCCTCTTCTTCATCACCGCCAGCGTCGGCCTTCTGTACTACGTCGTGAGCGCCATCACCGGCACCGACCCGACCGAGACGCGCCCGCTGTCTGCACTCGGGTTCTGGTCGCTCACCGTGATCTGGGCAAACATGGGTGCCGTCGCGCTCGTCTACTCGCCGGTGCCTGACTGGTACGAGACGATCTCCGTTGCCTTTGCCATCGCCTCACTTGTTCCGCTGCTGACCATTGCAGGGGACATCGGACTCCTCCTACGGGGCCGGGTTGCCCAGATCGCCGACCGCACATCGCTTCGCCTCGTTGTCGTCGCCGCCCTGAGCCTCGCCACTGCAACCGTGGTCAATGTGCTGTGGGCATGGAGGGCGACAAGCGTCATCCTCCAGTACTCCACGTGGGTGAACGCCTTCGATGCCTTGGTAGTGCTCGGCGGCGGCACGTTCGCTGTGTTTGCTGCCGTGTCCGTCATGAAGGGCGGCTCGTCAAAGACCCGCAACGCACATGTCCTCCTTTCGACGCTCGGTCTGGCCCTCGCAGTGGTCGGACTCCTTGTCGGAGGCATCGTTGTCGGCTTCAGCTGGGCAGCGGGACCCGCAAGTCAGGCCTACGCAAACGCAGGCCTTGGATGGAAGGTCACCGCAGACAGTTCTGTCGTGTTCCTGTGGATCGCGGCACTCGGCATCGCGATGTTCGCCCTTGCCCAGATCGTGTTCCTGTTCTCACTGTGGCGCAAGCCTGGCGACAGCATCGAGGCTCCAACCAACGCTGCCTCGTACAACCTCGAGTTCGAGGGCACTCCTCGGTACGCGACATGGCGGCGCCTGATGTGGGGCGTGGCAGGAGTATGGCTGTTCGCAGGACTGATGACCCTGGTGCTGCCAGTTGTTGACAATGCCGATAGGGAGGCCACGCTTCTCGCCGACACCTACCGAACGTACGACAGCGGATCGGCCGAACTCACCGGACGGAACCTGTACATCTCGGAGGGGTGCATCGAGTGTCACACCCAGACAGTTCGACCCGTAGGCTCGGATGTCGGCCTTGGTCCGGTCAGCGTCGCTGGCGACTACGCCAATGAGACACCACCCCTCCTCGGTGGCGCAAGGTTTGGGCCTGACCTCATGCATTTCGCCACCAACAGCGAGTTCTTCGACAAGGTTCTGGTTCAGGCAAGCCTGCGGGATCCCAGGGCACTCAAGCCTTGGTCCACGATGCCGTCGTACTCATACCTGTCCTCGCAGGACCTCGTCGCCCTTGTCAGCTACATCGAGACATTGAGGTAACCGGCAATGGACGAACTGCTCCAACGCGCTGCTGAGAAGATGGGCATGCCACCCGTCCTCGCTGAACGTTCGGCACAGGCACGTGCGGAGAAGGAGGGCATCACGGTTGAGGCCGTGCTCAAGGAATGGGCTGGCGAGGATACCGGATCTGCTGGCGACATCCCTGCCGTGGACGAGCAGGCCCCCGCAGACGAAACTGCCACCTCTCCTGCGACTCCCGCCGCTGAGCCCGCTCAGACCGAGTCCGGACCAACCGAGGTGACCACCGACTATCTCGTTGCGCTCGCTGCGGAGTCCAAGCGAATGCCACCAAAGCTCGTCCTGTCTTCCGCCGAGGCGCGGGCCCGCAACTCGAAGACTGACGTCGACGAGGTACTCGCAGACTGGGCCGGAATCGACCTCGATGAGCTCAAGGAGCAGGCTGCGTCCGGGACCGCTCCCGTCGCCCATCCACCAGTCGACGAGCCGAAGGCCGAACCTGCCCCGGCGCCGCCGATCGCGGAACCGGACGCTGAGGCCGGTGTCCCAACTCCCGCAGCAGCTGCCGCTGCTGTTGCCTCCATGTCAATGGACGAACTGCTCGACAAGGTTGCAGAAGCCAAGGGCATGCCAGCACCGCTCGCCAAGCGATCCGCGGAGGCAAGGGCGAAGAAGACAGGTGAACCTCTCGAGGCCGTACTCGCCGAATGGGCAGGAGTCGATGTCGCGTCGGTCTCCGACGACCAGTCGGCTCCTGCCTCACCCGAACCGGAAGCTGCTTCGCAGGCTGTTGCGGCACCGGTTGCAGAGGCAGCCACCGGCACAATGTCCATGGATGAGCTGCTCGACAAGGTTGCAGAAGCTAAGGGCATGCCAGCACCGCTCGCCAAGCGATCCGCGGAGGCAAGGGCGAAGAAGACAGGTGAACCTCTCGAGGCCGTACTCGCCGAATGGGCAGGAGTCGATGTCGCATCGGTAGCAGTTGCCGGAGCAGCTCAGCCTGTGCCTCCAGCCGACTCCCCGGCCACACCTGCCCAACCTTCCGAAGCGGGAGTCGAAGCCGTTGCAGAGGTCGAGGTGATCGAGGCCAAGGAGTCGGCGCCCGAAGGAGCCGATGAGCCGAAGCCTGTTGCTTCCGGATCCGGTGGCTACCCGATGTGGTTGGCGGCAGCCTTCGTGATCATCCCGATCCTCGCAGTGGTCTACATCCTCGTCTCGCCCAACGGCCCGGACTGTGGAGTTGCCGGCCAGCTGCGGGTTGATGAGGCGACCGGGCTGGCAGTGAACTGCGACGGATCTGACTTTGGTTCGTCGTCCATCGATTTCCTGGCCATCGGCAGCGGCATCTACTCGCAGTGTGCCGCGTGCCATGGCGCGGACGGCGGTGGCGGTGTGGGACCGGCGTTCAACGGCGGTGCGGTGCTCGCAACCTTCCCGTCCGGCTCGTGCAGCAACCACGTCGAGTGGGTGGCCCTGGGCTCGGCCAATTTCCCGGAAGCGACCTACGGGGCCACCAACAAGCCGGTGGGCGGAATTGGCGTCATGCCCGGATACGAGGGCTCCCTCACCCCCGAGGAGATCGCAGCCGTCTCGCTCTATGAACGTGTCCAGTTCGGCGGTCAACCGATCGAGGAGGCCGAGGTCGATTGTGGCCTCGTCGTCCCCGAAGGCGAAGAAGGTGCAGACGAGACGACCGAAGCCGCAGGCGAGTAGCTCGTCTTCTTGGCTCGCTCGCCAGTCATTCTTCTGGTCCACCCACTTCGCCCGCCGTCGTATGAATAGGTAGTACGACGCGGAAGTCCGGCACTACGTCCGTCGAGGGTCCAACCGCCAGCGGACCCAGGGCCTCCAGGTACGCACGACCAGGTGCTGAGACGGACTCCGTCGTCTGTTGCCCGATCAACTCCCGATACCCTTTCGATCAATGACACATTCACCCCAGGTGCTGGTGGTCGGAGGGGGCCCCGGTGGGGCCTCGACTGCCTATTGGCTCGCCAGGAACGGCATCTCGGCCCACCTCGTTGAGAAGAAGCACTACCCCCGCGAGAAGGCATGCGGAGACGGCCTCACGCCCCGTGCAATAAAGCAACTCCTCGACATGGGATTTGACTTCGACGGACTCGGCCTCCACCGCGTCGAAGGCCTTCGGGCATTCGCCGGCGACGTGAAGATCGAGATGCCATGGCCAGACCACTCGATGTATCCGAACTGGGGCGCAACGATGCGCCGCGCCGATCTCGACGGCACCGTCGCAGACCTCGCTGAACGCCAGGGGGCGACAGTGGAACAGGGCACGACGGCGATGCCCTTGCTGGAACATGATCGGGTTGTTGGCGTCACGTTGAACAACGCAGACGGTGAGCGGACCGTGTACCCGGACTACGTCGTCATCGCTGACGGCTCGAACTCCCGTTTCGGTCGAGGCGTTGGAGCCAAGCGACGCAAGGACTATCCCTACGGACTCGCGGTTCGTGCCTATTGGGAAAGCCCGAACTCGGACGACACCATGATCGAGTCACAGCTCGACATGCGGGACGCCGAGGGAAGGGCGATGCCTGGGTATGGATGGATCTTTCCGCTTGGCGACGGTGAGATCAACGTTGGCGCTGGCTTGGTGTCGACCTTCAAAGGGTGGAAGGAAGCCAACACCTCCCACATGCTCGAGGCGTATGCGAACACTCTTCCCGACCACTGGAAGGTCACGCCGACAACGGAACACACCAAGCCCATAGGAGGAAAGCTGCCTATGTCGCTCAGTGTTGGACCAAAGGTCGGTCGGAATTGGGTTCTCGTCGGCGACGCATCAGGTGCCGTGAATCCGTTCAACGGCGAGGGCATCGACTACGCATACGAGACAGGTCGGATGGCTGCTGCGCACGTGGCGAACGCCTTGGCAGGCGACTCGTTTGCGCTTGCGACGTATGGGGACGAGCTCGAGGCTGTGTACGGCGACTACCACCGCGTCGCCCGCGTATTCGTGAAGGTGATCGGGAACCCCTCAATCATGAAGACACTCACGACCGTAGGCATCCGCAACAAGTCGCTCATGGAGTGGACGCTCAAGGTGATGGCCAACCTCCTCGATCCCGAGGAGGCCAAGATGTCCGAACACATCTACACCGCCATCGAACGTACGGTCAACGTGGGCTCGTGACCGTGGGACGGACCTGAATGCGCCCCGTCACATCCATCGCAGTCGCGGTCCTCCTTGTCTTCATCGTGGTCGCATTCCTGATCAAGCTCGCAACCGGCGGACTCTCGCCGTAGCTCTGACACCACCTCCCTCGTGGCCCTTCGACTGTGCCATGGCTCAATCGGTACCGGTGAGCAGCCCGCGGACGAAGTACCGCTGCAATCCGAAGAACACAGCCACTGCGACCGATGCGTGGATGAAGATCATCGCCAAAGCGACCGGGCCGTCCACGATGACACCTACTGCCGAGAACCGAACGGTGGCAGGAAGGGCAGCACCATTCGATCCGATGATCGTCAGCGCCACGATGAAGTCGTTCCATGCCCACAAGAAGAGCAGGATGCCCAGTGATGCGAGGGCCGGTGTGATCAGGGGAATCACAACCCTCCGGTAGATCTGGGTCTCTGAGGCACCATCGATACGGGCAGAGTCCACAAGGGATCGCGGTACTCGTGCCACCGCAAACACGAGGAGGAATATCGAGAAGGGCAGCTGCGATCCGATGTGTGTGATCCACACGCCCGGTATCGATCCTGATAGTCCCATCTCCGGAACAAGCGTCACCGTCTTGGCGAGCACAGGAGGGTCAGGTGCACGCCGAAAGAGAAGGCTTGCAGCAACGGGATGAGAACCCCGTAGATGGGCACGGCGATCAACGCCACGATGCCGAGAAAGATCGCCGTTCTGCCTCGAAAGGAAATCCAAACGATGGCGTAGGCGGCTGCTGAAGCCAGGAGCAACGGAACCAGCGTTGACGGAATGGCGATCGCAAATGAGTTGAGGACGCTCCCCACGAACGAGTTGTTCGCTGAGGAGTCCAGCGCAATTCGGTACGGCTCCAGGGTCCAGGTCGACGGATCAAGAAGGTCCTGCCACCACCCAGACGTCCGGCCGAAGGCCGACGGGCGTAGCGAGGCGACAAATGCCCCCGCAGTTGGAAGCAGCCACGCTCCTGCGAGGACTATCAGGGACCACGTCGGAACCCAGCGAAGGACTCGCCCGGCGACGGGACCCAACCCGCCGAACCCATCATCCGCATCGGACCCATGCACCCGCTGGCCTCACGTCGGCAAGGTGATCATTCTACGTCGCACCGACGACGCCTTCCTGTGAGGAGCGTTCAATGGGCTGCACCCGACGAGGCTCCCTCGTGGATCCGCGAGCATCGCAGAAGGTCGGTCAGTCAACCGCTTTGATCTCGATGCGGTTGCCTCCGTCCGGACGCCCAACAACGACCGAGTCGCCGACCCTGATACCGAAGTCGTCGCTCGCACTCCCGCCGCGCACGCCAAGCGCCATCTGACCATGGGAGTCGACGTGGAGAACCGCCTCACCTTCCTCCACAGCGCCATAGGAGCTGCCCCAGAGGATGCGATGGTTCATCATCTCGTAGGCAACCGAGACGTCGTCACCCTCGTCGAGTCCAAACGCGGCAAGATCCTCAGCGGAGATGTTGAACTGGATGTTTCCATACGTGTCCGCCCACACGACTGTCGCTTTGATCGATGCGTTGCCCGCGGGTTCCGCCAGGGGGATCAGCAGAGGGCTGATGGAATCCGGATCGAGCACGGGGCCCAGATCCTCGATGCTCGCCTGTCCGGAAGCCAACACGGCTGCAGCAGGCCCGAAGATGTCTCGTCCATGGAACGTGGCACCGGGTGAGGTCAGCTGATATCGCGAATCCTGGAGCGACACGATGAGGTCCGCGCCCCCAACCATCGCCACCGCAGGTGCGAGCAGTCCGTTGTCCGGTCCCACGAAATAGCCGATCGCTGTCCTGGCTGCAATGGCTCTGCGCTCGGTTCCCACACCTGGGTCGACAACAGCGAGGAACACACCGTCCGGCATGAACTGGACTGCCCTCGTCAGGGCCATCGCGCCACCGTGGATGTCACCGCGGCGAATGCCGTGGGTGAGGTCGAGGATGCGCACGTCCGGGGCCACCCGCGCAATCACTCCGTGGACAACACCCACGAACTCGTCTTCGTGTCCGAAATCGCTGAGAAAAGAGATGGGAACGCTCATGGCGGGAGCGTACCGTCGGCTCGTGAAACGGCGAGTCGGCGATCCCTCCTTGCACTCGAATCGGTGCGGCGTCGCCAACGCGGGTATCGTGGAGCGTATGCCAACCCCGGAGAACCCACATGACGGATGCAGGTGAATCGGTCTTCGAGACAATCGAGCCAGTCAAGGGCGTCAAGAAGCCAAAACTGAAGAAGAGCTTCTACGAGGCCGAGCTCGTGCGTCTGCAGGAGGAGCTTGTCAAGCTGCAGAGCTACGTCAATGAGGAAGGCCTGAAGGTCGTCGTCATCTTCGAGGGCAGGGATGCTGCCGGCAAGGGTGGCGTGATCAAGCGGATCACCGAACGGCTGAATCCCCGTATCTGCAAGGTCGAGGCACTCGGTACCCCGACCGAGCGTGAGAAGACCCAGTGGTGGTTCCAAAGGTACGTCAACAGGCTTCCGGCGGCAGGCGAGATCGTGCTGTTCGACCGCTCGTGGTACAACCGCGGTCTCGTCGAACCCGTCATGGGTTTCTGCACTGAGGAGGAGTACAAGGAATTCCTTCGATCCTGTCCTGAGTTCGAGCGGATGATCGTGCGCAGCGGCATCATCCTCATCAAGTACTGGTTCTCGGTCAGTGACGAGGAGCAGGAGCGTCGGTTCCAGGCACGAATAGACGACGTGACCAAGCGGTGGAAGCTGTCCCCGATGGACATCGAGTCGCGCGCCAGGTGGATCGAATTCTCCAAGGCAAAGGACATCCTGTTTGATCACACCGACATCAAGCAGGCCCCATGGTTCGTGGTCAACGCCGAGGACAAGAAGCGGGCTCGCCTCAACTGCATCAGTCATCTGCTCCAACAGATCGACTACGAGGACAGGACCGTCGGTCCGATCGAGCTTCCTCCACGGCAGGACGATTCCGGCTACATCAGGCCACCGCTCTCAGAGCAGACCTTCGTCCCAGAGCCGTATTGAGCAGAGCTGCGGTGCTGCGCGCCCCCGGAGCGCCAGAGTTCTCTTCATAGTTCTCGGTGTTTGAGGCGCTGGACCGAGAAGGCGAACATCCCTGCAGTGAGCAGGATGGTCGTGA
>Ga0265306_10000668_pt1 | contig 16496 bp, 15 predicted proteins | sample Helome_3_FD_192493 | JGI IMG/M metagenome (GOLD analysis project Ga0265306, IMG submission 192493) | Marine sediment microbial communities from subtidal zone of North Sea - Hel_20160420 (Illumina Assembly) | ecosystem: Environmental > Aquatic > Marine > Subtidal zone > Sediment ...
CCCAGAGACCCAGCTGACCATAGGCGGAGCCCTGGTCGGACAGAAACACCACCAGCGTGTCTTTATCGAGGCCGCTGCGCTCCAGTGCGGCAAGCACGTTGCCGACGCCGTCATCCAGCATGGTCATCTCGGATGCAATCCGGTTCATCGCCTGCTGGTTGTTCAGCGCGTCGATGGCGGCCCATGGATACGTGCCGCCGACTACGTCCACGGGCATGCGGACGTTCTTTGCCCACTCACGCAGGTAGGGGTGTACCGGCCACTGGGGCATGCGCGGCGGATTCGCTGCATAGTACGCAGCATGCCGATTGGTGGCCGGTTCGTTGACGGTCGGCGGCAGAATATACGGGCCGTTGTAGGACAACATCAGGAAAAACGGTTCTTCTGCGCTCTGCTGTTCCAGGAAGTCCACGGCCCGGCGGGTCCAGTAGTCGGTAACGTGCAGGTTCAGGTCGGCGACATTCAGGGTCTCGCCGTTATCCGTGAGCTCGGCGTCAACAAAGCTTTCTGTGTGACCGCCGCGAAACGTGACCCAGAAATCGAAACCGAGCTGCGCCCTGGCGTGATCGCCGAGGTGATACTTGCCGACCATCCCGGTCCGGTAGCCGGCATCGGCCAGGGTCTGGGGCAGATTGCGAAACTCCTCGATGGCCGACCAGTCCGGCACCTTGAAGCGACCCGGCAAACCGTTGTGCACGCCGGTTTGTGACGGCAGCAGGCCCGTCAGCAGGGTCGCACGGGTCGGGGAGCACACACCGCTGGTCGCATAGGCCTGCTCGAACAGCAGGCCCTCGGCCGCGAGGCGATCGATGTTCGGTGTGCGAATGTCCCGATTGCCGTAGGCACCGAGCAGGCCCGGACCCTGGTTGTCCGTGACGATCAGCAGCAGATTCGGCGGGCTTGCGCCCCATGCGCTGACCTGCAGCAGCATTGCGGTCGCGGCAAGCCATGGCCTCATGTTCATTGTCGGTTAGAGCCCCGGCCGTCGCGGCATCGTGGCCCGCACGAGCTAAGCGGTCTTGTGCGCATCATTTGACGCCGTGTAAAGCGGGGGAACCACGCCGGTTCTGCACCCACCGGCCATCTTATCACCGTCGAACGGCCGCTCCGGCCGCAGAAGGCTTATCATGATTCGTCCGGGCAGGCAGTCTTGCAGCCCGTGGCAGGCAGGTTGACTGGTAGCATCCGGTGCCTGGTCGCAGGGCCGCCGGTGGGAGGGATAAATGGCGAGCAACAGTGAATGGGTGTTGACGGCGAACGGCACTGGTTACAGGCTCTTTGCGCACGACAAGAAGTTCGCGCCAGTGCGCGAGGTCAAACACATGGACTGGCCGAGCGGGCGCATGCCAGCGCGGGACATCAACAGCGACCGACCTGGCCGCAGCTTTGACAGTGGTGGCCAGGGCCGGCATGCGATGGAGCCTCGGACCGACGCCCACCAGGAAGAGGAGGTCCGGCTCGCCCGGGAAATCGCCGACACCCTGCTGGAGGCACGGCGGGCGGGTGACTACGACAGCCTGATCATCATCGCCGCCCCGCGCTTGCTGGGGCACCTGCGCGAGGTGCTCCCGGCAGCCGTGCGACAGAGCGTGGGGACTGAGATCGACAAGGATCTGACCGCCTACGATGCCGAACAGCTCACAGACTGGCTTCGCAAGGAAGTGTGGGAAAAATAAATTAGCTGGCGCCGATTCGTACCGGCATGCGGTGGGCGCCGAAATATTCCGGCTCGGCGTCGAAGCAACCCGCGACAGCAGACGCGCACGCCTGGCAGCGGCCCGCATCGTCCAGACCCCAGCGGCCGAGCTGATACCAGTCGCGTTCAATCAGCAGCGCCCCGCAATCCTTACACCAGGTGCTGCCGCCGTCGGCGTCGTGCACGTTGCCCGTGTACGCGTAATGAATGCCGTTGGCTATCGCGATGCGACGGGCGCGGGTCAGCGTTGCAGCGGGCGTGGGGCTAACGTCGCGCATTTTCCAGTCCGGATGAAACGCGGTGAAGTGCATCGGCACATCTGGCCCCAGGTGTTCCGCGACCCACGCGGTCATCCGCTCCAGTTCGGCACTGGAATCGTTCTGCCCGGGAATCAGCAGCGTCGTCAGTTCCAGCCAGGTATCGGTCTCGTGACGGATGTACTGCAGCGTCTCCAGCACGGGTTCCAGGTGCCCGCCGCAGGTCTTGTAGTAGAACTCGTCAGTGAAGGCCTTCAGATCCACGTTAGCCGCGTCGATGGCGGCGAAGAACTCCCGGCGCGGTTCAGGATCGATGTAACCGGCGGTGACGGCCACGGTTTTCACACCCTGTTCGCGGCACGCGGCAGCTACATCCACCGCGTATTCGAGAAAGATCACCGGGTCGTTGTAGGTGAAGGCGATGCTTTTGCAGCCGAGTCCCCCGGCGACTTCGGCCAGCCGCGCAGGACTTGCCGCATCGGCAAGCACGTCCATCTCCCGGGCCTTGGTCATATCCCAGTTCTGGCAGAATTTGCAGGCCAGGTTGCAGCCCGCGGTCCCGAAGGACAACACCGAACTGCCCGGGTAGAAGTGATTCAGCGGCTTCTTTTCGATGGGGTCCACGCAGAACCCTGACGAACGGCCGTAGCTGACGAGTTTGATCTGCCCGTCGAGGTGCTGCCGCACGTAGCAGAGGCCGCGCTGGCCTTCGCGCATACGGCAGTGTCGCGGGCACAGGTCGCACTGAATGCGGCCGTCGCCCACATCGTGCCAATATTTGGTGGGCACCGTCGTGGAATCGGCAGTTCTCGCGTCAGTCATCTCTTGTTAAATGGGTACCGGATGCCTATATATCAAGCATGAATATCGGGGTCTTGACCAGGCAGGGTAATTGACGTGCTGATTCGCCGTGATCCGGCGGTGGCCGGGCTGTTCTACACCGCTGATGCCGCCGTGCTGCGCGAGCAGGTTGAGGCGCTGCTTCGCGGCGCTGCCGGACCCGCTGGCGAGCCTCCCAAGGCACTGATCGTGCCCCACGCCGGGTACCAGTACTCGGGTGCCGTGGCCGCATCGGCCTACCGCTACCTGGCATCTGTACGCGAGCGGATTCAGCGGGTAGTGCTGCTGGGGCCGGCCCATCGCGTCTGGCTGGAAGGCCTGGCGGTGCCTTCCGTCGACGCGTTTGCCACGCCCCTCGGCGACATCCCCATCGATACCGCGGCCCGGGCTGCCGTGGCCCGGCTGCCGGGGGTGCAGGTGTCGGATACGGCGCACGCGCAGGAGCACTCCCTGGAGGTCCAGCTGCCGTTTCTCCAGGTGGCCCTGGGCAACTTCAGTTTGCTGCCCATCGTCATTGGCGAATGCGCTCCAGCAGCTGTCGCAGCCGTCATTGACACCCTGTGGGGTGGGCCCGAGACGCTGATTGTCGTCAGTTCTGATCTGTCGCACTTTCACACCTATGATGAGGCACGCCGGATCGATGCGTGCACCAGCCGGCGCATCCTGGAAGGCGCCACGGATCTGCGCGGCGACGAAGCCTGCGGCGCCGCCGCGGTCAATGGCCTGATCGCAGCGCAGCACGCCGGCAAGCTCAGCATCGAGCAGGTTGATCTGCGAAATTCCGGCGACACCGCCGGTGACCGGACCCGGGTGGTGGGGTATGGCGCATATGTCCTGCACTGAGCAACTGCTGGTGGAACTGGACGAACACGAGCGTGTTGCGCTGCTGCGCGTTGCGCGGGCGTCGATCCTGCACGGCCTGGCGAACGATCGGCCGCTGGAACTTGAAATCACGCAGATGACCGGCCGCCTTGGCGAGCACCGGGCGAGCTTCGTGAGCGTTTACCACCGGGCGCAGCTGCGCGGCTGCGTGGGCAACCTGGCAGCGACGCGACAGCTGGCCAACGACGTGGCACGCAACGCTTATCTTGCGGCGTCACAGGACCTGCGCTTTGAGCCGCTCACCGACGCGGAACTGTCCGCGACGGCCATCGAGGTCGCCGTGCTGTCGGCCGCCGAAGCGATGTCGGTTGAGTCTGAAGCTGATCTGCATCGCCGGTTAGTTCCCCACGAGGACGGTGTGATATTGACCGGGAACAACAACAGTCGGGCCACTTTCCTGCCGAAGGTCTGGGAAAAGCTGCCGCATCCCGCTGACTTTATCCGGGAGCTGAAGTGCAAGGCCGGGCTGCCGGCCGACTACTGGTCCGACTCCCTGCAATTCGCCAGGTACCGGGTGACTTCGTTCTCTGACACCTGAACCTGTGGCACAGGCCCGGCCGATGCCAGTGGCTGGCCAACAATGGCCATGATTAACCAACAAGGAGTGAATTCGTGATTACTTATCTGTACTGGGCCTTGTTCTTCGCCCTGGCCTTTGGGCTGGTCTTCCTGTTCGGTGCCCGTCTGAACAGCTGGAAGGCGGCGGGGGTCGGGGCGGCGCTGGTGTTGTTCTTCGGCTGGGCTGCTTACTTCTTCTACTTTCAACAGCTATTTGTGAAGCGTTACGGTGGGGTGATGGCCATTCGTGTGCCAGCCGGTCAACAGCATGTTGCAGCCACGTGGAAGGACGACAACCTGTGGATCGAAAACTACGACCCGCGCACGAACGAGTGCGTGTTCGCCGAGTACTCCAAGGGCAACTTGCTGGAAGGGCGGGTCACTATCAAGAATTGCAATCCCGTCGGGCGCGGCGAGGTAGCCACCGGTAGTGCTTCGACCGCCAGGTAGTGGGCGCCGCGACGGCCGGCGTAAGTCACGGGCCGGAAATCGGGCCTAGCGCCGGGACCTGGATGCTCTCCAGGTAATCCACAAGATCATCCAGGGTTTCCGCCACCTGGCGTTCCGAGAACGCGCCTGCACCTGCGTCGATCCAGAACTCGTAGCCCCAGACGGGCATCTGCTGGGAGCCGTGCGCGGTGATCCTGTCCCGCCCGTCAATCTGCCGTATCAGCTCGCCCCGCGGAAACACGCCGTCGTTGCGTGCAGCGATTCGGGTCAGGTCCGGCACGGGCGTAGCCAGGACTTCGGACACCGGTCCGTCGCCGTGCCCGGACGCACCGTGGCAGGCGGCACACAGGCGCTGGTAGTTTTCCTCGCCGGTGTAGGTCACTACCTCGGTGGCGCCGGCGGAGGCCGCGGCGATAGTCAGTGCAGCGATGAGAATTCTGTAGCGCATGGCACGGCATTATAGGCCCTTGACGCTGCGGGGCGGGTTGTTGGACGTCGCCGGCGTGCCGGCTGAGCTCAGCCCGCCTCCAGGATCTCGGTCACCACTCGCTCGGCAGAGGCCATGGCAGATTCCATGCCGAACTCGCTGCGCCTGGTGTGTTCGCCGGCAAAGTGGATGCGGTCCTCCGGGCGTGGCAGGTCGGTGGCAAATCGCGAGATCTGGCCGGCCGAGTAACTGAGCCCGCAGCCGCCAATGAAAGGCGTCGTGCCCCACGAGTAATGGCCCATGACCTCTATCTGGCCGCGCGATGCCGGCCGGACTTCGGCGAGCAGATCCAGTACCAGGCGGGCCGCCGACTCGCGGTCGTATTGATCGATGCGCTGGCTGCCCTGGCCGTTGATCCAGACCACCAGCGTGTGCACGTCGTCGTTGCCGTCAGTCATCGCAAATACGCGTTCCAGCTGGCCGTCCGACCACAAGCTGGGTTCCAGGCCATCGGCTTCCCAGAACCGGCTCGTTGGCCGCAGGTAAAACTTGGTCGCGGAGTAATAGGGCACCTGGCCGGCGGCCGCGGCCTTCAGTGGCGATAAGGTCGGTGTGATCTCGATTTGCCGCAGGGCGGGGAACGGAATCGCTGCAACCAGGAAATCACCACGATACCGGGTGCCGTCGATACTGGTGACGTCGATGCCGCTGGCGTCCTGGGCGATGGCGGCGGCAGCTTGCCCGAAGCGGATCTCCGTCCTGAGGCTGGCGGCCATTGCGTCCGGCAGGCGCTGGTTACCGCCGGCTACCTCGCTCAGCGGGGCGACCGTTTGCCCGGCTTCCTTCATGGCCCGGAAGGCCTGAATGCCAAAATTGGTGCGCGTGGTGTCGCGGAACAGGGACAGCGCAGAGGTCCGGTCCATCCCGATGCCGTTATAGGTATGGCCCATCAGGCGTATCGCTTCTGCCGATACGCCCTGCTGCCGAAGATATTCGGCTATCGGGATGTCGAAATTCCGGAAGTCCGGCGACAGCCATTCATCCAGTTCCTGCAAGGGGTTGTACCTGTTCAATAACTCCGATGACATACGGGCGGGGGCGATGTTGCGTTCTTCACCCGTCGTCTGGTTGGCAGCGGCTTCAGCCCAGTCATCCGCGCGCACTAACTGCCCGCGAACGTGGTAAGTGAACGGCCGGACGCGAATCGAACTCGGTATCCGTTCCAGCTCGAGGCGGCGCATCATGTCCAGCACGCGGGCATACATGACGCCGATGTCACTGGCGCCCAACTCGTGCAGTGTGCCGCCGAAATTCCGCGTCTGGACCCTGCCGCCGACGTGGTCTGAAGCTTCCAGCAGCGTGACGCTAAAACCGAGCTCCTCGAGCAGCATGGCCGAATAGAGCCCTGCAAGCCCGGCCCCAAGCACGATGACCTCGGCAGATTCGGCAGCGCGCAGAACTCGCGGTGCCAGCATGCCGATGGCAGAGCCAGTGACGCCCCGGATCAGATCACGTCGGTTTACGACCGACGAACTCAAGTCCTGCATTGAGAGGCCTCCCATGTTTTGCTGCATTCTGGAGCGCTCGGAGACCCGGCGCAAACCGCGGCGCGTCTGCTAGTCTCCGAAGCGACTGGCTGATCCAACGCGGAGAACAACATGAAAGCTGCCGTTCTCGACAAGTTCGGGCCATCTTCAGTGATGGAGGTGCGCGAGGTGCCGAAGCCGGAGATTAATGCAGACCAGGTGCTGGTCGAGGTGGCCGCCGCCGGGGTGAATCCCATTGACTGGAAGATTCGCGAAGGCTGGATGGCCGAGCGCTTTGGCGCTGAGTTCCCGATGATCCTGGGCTTGGATGCCGCCGGGACCGTGGCAGAAGTCGGCGCGAACGTCACGGGTTTTCAACCGGGAGATCCCGTATTTGCCCGCTCCAACGTGGGTGCGGGCGGTTGCTATGCCGAGTTCGCGGCGATAGATGCGAATACGGTGGCGGACAAGCCGGAGGCACTGAACGACGACGAGGCGGCCGCGATGCCGCTGGCAGCGCTGACGGCGCTGAACGGACTGCGCGAGGTCGGCCGGCTGCAGGCGGGGCAACGGGTGCTGATCAACGGCGCGGTCGGGGGCGTGGGCGTTTACGCGATCCAGATCGCAAAGAACATGGGCGCCCATGTCACCGGCGTGTGCAGTACCTACAACCTTGAACTGGCGCGCGAGCTGGGTGCGGACGAAGTCATTGATTACCGGCAACAGAATCCGCTGGAGGCGGGCCAGACATGGGACGTGATTTACGACACCGTGGGCTACCTGAAACACACTGACGCCCGTGAGTGCCTCACGCCCGACGGCGTCTACATTACCCTGGTGCCCGCGGAGGGCATCGAGTTTTTCATTCCCGGGCAAACCGAGATCAAGCCGCGCGGCGGCTATTTCCTGGTCTGGACACCCACGGCCGCCGACCTGTTGATCCTGGCTGACTGGGTCAAGGCAGGGAAACTGCACTCCGTGATCGACAGTATCTATCCCCTCGAGCTGGTGCGCGATGCGCACGAGCGCAGCCAGACCGAGCGCGCGCGGGGCAAGATTGTGTTGCGCATCATTCCTGAAACTGGCTGAGCCGGGTGCTGGCGCGCGCGAGGGTCCTCAGGCGCGATCCTGGCTGCCGGGCTGTTGCGGCAGGTAGTCGGATGTGAGTTCTACGCTCACCTGCCACAATCGCGCCGCCATCGCGCGGTCTTCCGTATGACCGCCGGCGTGTATCGGGTTGCAATGTTCGAAGAAATAACCGCTGGTCTGTGCGAGCGTCGGCGCGGTGGCAACGTAAACCTGCGTTGCTGCGCCCTGCGGAATGGTTTTTGTGAAGATCTTGCCGATGGTCTTGAGCACCAAAGGTTTCCACGCCGGCATGTGGCGGCCGAGGTTGGTGGGGATAACGCCGGGGCGCAGGGCGTTGGATGTGGTCGCCTTCCCGTCGAGCCGCTGTGCCAGTTCCAGCGAGAAAAGAGCGTTCGCCAGCTTTGATTGTCCGTATGCCTGTGCCGGGTCATAGCCCTTTTCCCCTCCGAGATTCCCGAACTGAATGCCTTCCTCGGGCGCGTTGCGCGTGGCCTGGCCGCTGCTTACGTGCACCACGCGTCCCTGCGGCGCGGCGTTCACCTGCTCGAGCAGCTGGTTCACGAGTATGAAGTGGCCGAGGTGATTCACCACGAACTGTCGCTCGATGCCGTAGACCTGCTGCAGTTCCGGCAGCTCCATGATGCCGGCATTGCAGATCAGCATGTCGATGGGAGTGTCGAGTGCACGGATCTCCGCGGCGGCCGCGACGATGCTCGGCCACTCGGCCAGGTCAAAGACCGACGGCGTCGTCCGCCCGGCAATGCTGTCGCAGGTCGTCCGGGCTTTTTCTGCCGTGCGCGCCGCACAGATCACGTGGGCACCGCGCAGGGCCAGCACGCGGGCCGTTTCATAACCAATACCGGAGTTAGACCCGGTCACCAGCGCCGTCTGGCCGCTCAGATCCATGCCTGCGGTGACCTCTTCAGCCGTGGAATCCCGGCCAAAGGGGCCGACCGGCACGCCGGCGGGGCGCGCTATCTCTTCGTCGCTTCCACAGCCCTGCAGGCTCCCGGCAGCAACCGTCGCTGCAGTGGCTACGATGAAATCACGTCGATCCATGGCGGCTGTCCTCCGAGGTGTTCCCGCAGGCAAGCGGCAACCTGGGCGAATTCTAGCCGGCGCTGGCTCAGGGGGAATCCTTTTCCGGTTCTATGGTCCGGGTGGTGATCGCCACCCCCGGAGCACCGGAGATCAGGCGGCGAATGGCCGGACCAAGCGCGGGGGCGCGATAGGCTTTGCCATTACGCATGTCCCCGGCGATGACTGCGGCCAGGCAGCGGCCGACGAACTCCGGCTCGTTGCCCAGGTAGCGTTGCGTAACGGGCAAGAGTTTCAGCCGGTGTTCGTGCCCACTCACAACCCTCACGTCCAGCGTCATCTGCGTGCGCACCAGGCCGGGCTGGAAGGTGCAGGCCACGATATTCGTGCCGCGCAGTTCCGTCGCGATGGCCCGCGTGAATGAGCGGATCCAGGTCTTTGCCGGTCCGTAGGAATTGGAGAAGGGCACCGGTGTCCTGGCGCCGCGGCCGAGCACGTTTACGAGCCGGCCGTGGCCCTGCGAGTGAAAGACGCGCAACGCGTGCACCGAGCCCAGGCAGGTGCCCTTGATGTTGGTGTCGATCAGGCGCTGCAGGTAGGCGGTGGGCAGCTGGTCGGTGCGCCCGGTAATGCCCGGCAGGCCGGCGTTGTTTACCCACGCGTCGATTTCGCGGCCGTCGGCGCGGGCAAATTCCACCAGACGCAGGATCTCGCTCTCGCGACTGATGTCGCAGCGCAGGCCCCGCGGGTGCAGGTTCTCCTGCGCCAGTTGCTCGAGAGCCTCGGCGACATCGCTATCGTCCTCGGAGCAGATCTCCACGTCGTGCCCGTCGGCCAGCAGCCTGCGGGCGGTGGCGAGGCCCAGCCCGCGGGTGGCGCCGGTAATGACGACGTTCACGCTGGTTTGCGGCCCGGTGCGGCGGATCGCTTAGCCGTTGACGGCAGGCATGACTCTTTCGCCGATCAGCCGGATCGCCGCTTCGGGATTCTCGTAGACCCGCGTGCAGATGTCGGTGAGCCCGGCGGCTTCGAACTGCTTCAACCGGTCGATCTCGAAATCGAGTTCGTCGATGGAGGAGGCCGCGGTGCAGCGGCGGCACAACTTGTCGAGGATTTCGCGCGGGATCTCCGGGATATTCGAATCCTGGGCATAGAACGCGCGGTTCAGCGCGTTGACGTTGTCCCAGACCACCTGCATTTCTTCATCGGGCAGGATGCCGCGGTGGTAATAAGCCGGCCACGGCGTGACCCGGGCGGCGAGCCAGGTGCGGGATTCGGCCAGGGCTTCTTCCGGGTCTTCCTTCACGTGCCAGGCCCAGAAATTCAGCAGCTTGAAGTCGTCCTTGTTCGGGTTGCGTTCGAGTTCCGGGTTGATCATCTCGCGGACCTCGGCCACGTGTTCGGGCAGGTGATCGCCGAGATAGATGCCCTTCGCATAGTGGGCGCTCGACTTCAGCATCTGGGGCCCGCCGGCACAGACGTATACCGGAGGTTCAGGCTGGGTGACCCACGACGCGTGGTACCAGCGGCACATGTACATCCGGCCGTTATATTTGACCATCTCGCCGGTTGCCATTTTGTCGATGATTTCCACGCATTCGTGCACCGCGGTCAGGCGGTGTTCTGCAATCATGCCCATCGCAAACGCGGTGCCGCCGTCGCCTGCGGAAATGCCGATATGCGCCCGGCCTTCCGCAATCTCGTTGAGCGTGAGCAGCGCGTTGCCCATCTTGATTGGGTGCAGTTCGTAAGGCGATACCGCAACGGGCCCCATCCTGATCTTGCTGGTGGTGCGGGCTGCATCCACGAAGTTCACGAACGGGTCACGCCCGTCATGCATGTTGGATACCCAGATACCTACAAAGCCGCATTCTTCCGCCAGTTGCGCCAGCTCGGCGGTGCGTTCCGGCCCGGTGTTCGGGTGGATGATCAGGTTAAAGCGCATGTTGGACCCCTGGTGTTGTCAGCCGGCTAGGTGTGCCAGCTGCCCCGCGTGCGTTCTTATTGATAGCGGATCATGTTCAACCGGTGGCGAGGGCTGGGGTATCAGGGATAACCGAAGCTTGCGGCCCACCGGGTTATCGCGAAGCCCGATGTCAACGGAGGGCGCTGCGCCCCCCTGTTGCGTGCTGGTCTCCGGACGTCCTTGATCAGGCGACCTCTTTACGCCGGCCCAGGATCTTCAGCACCCGCCACGGCGTAATTGGCATCTCCTTGACCGGTTCGCCGATCGCATCCGCGACGGCGTTGGCGATGGCCTGCATCGTGCAGACGATGGGTCCTTCGCCGACCTCTTTCGCGCCAAACGGCCCGTGGGGGTCGTTGGTCTCGACGATGATGTGTTCGACCTCGGGCATCTCGTAGGCACGCGGCATCTTGTAGTCGAGGCGCGACGGGTTCAGTACCTGCCCGTCATCCATCACGCATTCTTCAAAGAGCGCCTGGGACATGCCGCTGAAGATCTGGCCGTCGATCTGACCCTCGACGATGCGCGGGTTGATGGCCCGGCCCACGTCGTGGGCAGCCGTCACGCGTTCCACCGTGACGATGCCGGTATCCGCATCAACACTCACTTCGGCGATCTGGGCGCCGAAGGAATAGGCCATGCTGCCGCTCTTGATCGGCGAGTTGTAGAAACCGCGGCCCATCACGAAACGGCCTTCCTGGCTGTGCAGCGTGTTGTATACGGCCTTCGCGAAGGCCATGGCCTGCTCGGGCTCACGCTTCACCGTGATCTGGCCGCCGCTGAAGTGCAGCTGGAACGGCTTCACACCGAGTTCCGCGGCGGCGGTTTTCGCGATCTGCTTGCGCGCATCCAGGCACGCATTTTTTACCGCGTTGCCCGTATTGAAAGTGCCACGCTGCGTGAAGGCGCCGACGTCCAGCGGGTCGAGGTCGGTATCACCGGATACCACGGTGATATCCGTGGGGGCGATGCCGAGCACCTCCGCTGCGATGATGGCCATCGCGGTGTGGGAACTCTGGCCCATGTCCGGCAGGCCGACGAATAGCGTGGCCTTGCCATCGTCACCGACCTTGATGAACGCGGCCGACGTGTCGTGCTTGAACAGCCCCTTCGCGCCGGAGGCCATCGCGCCGATGCCGATGCCGATGCCCTTTAATGGTGTCTTGCGCCGCCGCTTCTTCTTCCAGCCAGTCTGCCTCGCAGTTTTCCGGATGCACTCTTTCAGCCCGCAGCTCGCGTAGTGCGTGCCGCGCAGCGTCGTGTGGCCTTTTTCCACCGCGTTCAGCAGGTGGAAGTCCACCGGGTCCATGCCCAGGTCCATTGCGAGGCTGTTGACGTGCTGGCCGAACGCGAACTGGAACTGCGCCAGCCCACCGCCGTGATGGAAGTAGTAGGGCAGGTTATTGGTGTGCACCAGGCGGCCGCGATAGCGTGTGGCCTCCACCGGGTACAGCGCATCCAGGTAACTCGACGTGAGCAGGATCACGATCATCTGCGACTCGACATAGGCGCCGGTGTCAAACAGCAGGTCCGCATCCACCACTTTGAGCCGGCCGTCCCGGTCGACGCCAGAGCGGAAACGATATTCCACGCGGCCGCCGGCCCGGCACATGATGAATTCCTCGTCGCCGGTGGCGCGGATTTTTACCGGCCGCCCGGACTTGCGTGACAGCAGCGCGGCGAGAAAATGGTGCGGTCGCGTGGCGGTTCTGCCCGTAAAGCCCCCGCCGCTGTTCAGGCACATGATGCGCACGCCGCTGTCGGGCAGCTTGAAGCCGGCGGCCAGGCTCTTCTGGAACAACAGGGCCGATTGCGTGGGGGTCCAGACCGTGAGTTTGTCGGCCCGCGTGTAGTCCGCAACAGCCACGTGGAACTCTGCATAGCAATTGTGGCTCGGGTTCGTCACGTAGTGATCGGTGCGTACATGGTGGGCGGCGGCGAACACGGCGTCGGGATCGCCGTGGTCTTCGGCCTGCTGCCACGCGATGTTGCCCTTGGCCTTTGCATGCAGCAGTGGTGCGTCCGGTGCCAGCGCTGCCTTGATGTCGTTCAGTTCAGGCAGCGGTTCGTATTCCACCCGGATCAGCTTCAGGGCTTCGCGCGCGATGTCCTCGTCGGTGGCTGCAACGGCCGCGATCTCCTGACCCACGTGGTTCAGGTAGTCGGCGCTTAACAGCGGCTGATTGATGCCCAGCCATATCCCCGCGGCGTCCTGGGCGGTCACCACCGCTTTGACACCCGGTAAGGCCTCCGCGCGACGCGTGTCGATGGACAGAATTCGCGCCCGCGGCAGCGGGCAACGCAGGGCGCGGCCGCACAGCATGCCGGGCAGCACGACATCATCGGTAAACAACGAGCGCCCCGTCACCTTGTCGGCACCGTCCAGCCGCGGCTGGTTGTGCCCGACGGCACTGAAGTTAGTTCGACGCGGCATCTGCCTGTTTACCTTCAAGGGCGGCTTTCACCGCTTCGCGGATCGCGATCTTCACCTTGATGTGCCCGGTGCAGCGGCAGATTGCGCCGGCCATCGCCTCGTTGATCGCGTCTTCATCCGGCGCAGGCTCGGTGTCCAGCAGCGCCTTGGCCGTCATGATCAGTCCTGGGGTGCAGAAGCCGCACTGCACCGCGCCGTATTCCAGGAAAGCGGTCTGCACCGGGTGCAGTTGTCCCGGCTCGGCAATGCCTTCGATGGTCGTGACCGCCCGGCCGTCCCACTCCACGGCGAGGGCCAGGCAGGACAGCACGGCGCGACCGTCTTCCTGCTGCACGGTGCAGACGCCGCACGCACCGCTGGTGCAACCGCGTTTCGTGCCGGAAAGCCCGAGTTCGTCGCGCAGCACTTCGAGCAGCGTCTGCTGGGGCGCTACGGCAATCTCGTGCGCGTCTCCGTTCACGGTAAGTTTGATGATCTGGCGGCTCATGGGGCAGCACCCTGCAGATCCGCCAGCTGCTGCAGCACCCGCCGCACCAGGGATCGGGCCAGGCGGCGCTTGTAGCCGGGCGGCGAGAACAGGTTGCTGACCTCACCGAGATCCGCTCGCGCCGCATCGGCGGCCGCGTCGATGGTCTGTGTATCGAGCCCGCCCGCCGCAACGATGTCTGCCGACCGGTGCAGTATCACGGGGCGCGAAGTGATGGAGCCCAGCACGAGGCGCGTCGTTGCACCGCCGAACCAGCCTGCGACCGTGCCGGCCGCGTAGTCCAGCCCGTTGCGCTGGGCGACCTTGATGAAGGCCGCGACACCGGTGGGGGGCGGCAGGTGGATCTCCGTGAGGATTTCACCGGGCTTCATGGCCGTGTAGTCGATGCCGTCGTCGAGATAAAGATCAGCAACCGCGAGCTCGCGCGAGCCGTGGCGGTCGACGAGCGTGACGGTAGCGCCCAGCGCAATCAGTGCCGGTGCGGTATCCGAACTGTTCAGCGAGTGGCAACGCGCCGAACTCTTGATCACGTGGCACAACCCGCCGTCGGTCTTGAAGCAGGGCTGGCGACTCTCTCGCCATTCGTTGCTCTGGTTCGTGTACCAGCAGCGAGTTGGCAGGCACAGATTGCCGCCGAGCGTCCCCATATTGCGCACGTGCTGCGAGCCGACTGCGCGAATGGCGTCGGCCAGGGCAGGGTAGCGCCGGGTCACCGCTTTGCTCTGCAAAAGATCCGTCAGGTTGCAGCCGGCGCCGATGCGCAAGCCGCCGTCCGCGGTTGGCTTCACGTCCTGCATCCCGGGCAGATCGCGGATGCTCACGAGTCGCTTCGGCGTGACCAGCCCGAGCTTCATATTCACCAGCAGGTCGGAGCCACCGGCGACCACGGCCGTCTCCGTGCCCGGCTCTGACAGCCAGTCGAGACCCTCCCGCAGGGTCGCGGGTCGCAGGTACTCGAAAGGCGGGAGTTGCATGGAGTAGATTCTCCGCGCCTGCCGCGGTGCTGCGAATCCGTATTAACCGTGGGGACCGCTGCCCGGATAGCCTGTCGACCGGGCAATCCAGGCTCAGCGCCGGGGTGTTGGTTTCAGCCCCCCCTGCCAGTCTGCTTCGTTCAGGCGTACCCGGCGCGCAAACGGCTAATCGACGTTGCATGTTCGGGATGACCAACCCCTTCAGGCAGACAATATTATCTGGGGGTCACCCGGAGCCGGTCGTTGATCTGGACCTGGCAAAGCCCAGCAGAGCGATCGCGCTGGCAAACAGCGCCATAGCCGGCGGTACAGGTACGGTCGAGACCCGCACAAAATCGATCTCCAGCTCGTATTCCTCGTTCGCTCCCTCGGAGAATGCCGGCCAGCAGGCTTGCGAATCCGTATTACTCGTGGGGACCGTGGCCTGGTGTACCAACTTGTTGCTATTGCTTGATGCTCATCCGTGCTGGTTTAGCCTGCAAGAGGCGCGGTCTCGCCTATCTGCAACTCCGATAGCAACTCCTGAGCGTCGTATAGGTGTCGTCGACGCACGCGGTAACCTTCAACCCATCACGGGCTGTTCCGGGCCGCACCCTGCTGCATGCTCGAACTGATCCAGCGTGAATGAGTTCGCAATCCCTGGCGCACTGCGTTTGCGATGCAGTATCAAACTCGGGCATATCCTCGGAGGTTTCCTGCGCAGCACATGCATACAAGAAGGTTAGCGTGATCAGTAGCGTCAGCAGCTTCATTTTGCCCTCAAACATCGGGTCGCTATTCACGTTTACACGCGAATGACCAATATGCCAAATAGCCGACCACATGAGAAATCGCGGCAGGTTAGATGATCGTACTTCAACTTTGCTTATTTGTTGTCGGTTCCCGTATTGTATATAGGTGATGTCGGGTTGGGTGAACCTTCCACGAAAAGCTTACCGACCCCAGGGCAAGCACGTGAAATTGCGCATTTTGTTGCTGCTATCCAGCGTAATGCTGGCTGGCTGCATCCCACTCGTAAAGCAATCCTCCGCGCCACCAGTTGTCCATCCCCAGCTTGGCGAGTTATTCGCAGTCGGAGACGAAAATACGATGGTAATCCCGGTATGGGAGAAATATCCGGCTTTCATATCCGAAGACTCTATAAGGGAGTCTTCGACATTAAGGCTTGGTGATCCCGTATTCGCCCAAGCCGGCGCGCTATATCGTGTGCACGACCAAATTCCCAGCAGGACGTCCGCAGGACTAGTGATGCCGGTAGCAGGAGTAGGCAGGGGCATATTCTTCTATGGATATATTATCGTTTCAGAAACAGGGAATATCTTTTTGTTGGACAAGTCATACGATAGCAGAGACCTGACAAGGCATGCGTCAATTGCCGATGACAACAAAGAGGAGCTGATTGCTTTCATGGCATCAGGCAAGCGCGACGCGTTTGGGGACTCGGAAATCTGGGGCTTCTTTGATAGCAAAGAAACAAACATTGAGTTTGGCGACGCGGATCGAAATCGGGTCATTAGCTTTTTAATGGATGAAGTTGCGACACGTTGAAATCCTTTATGACAGAAAGCTTGTTTTCGTCCGATCGGGTGACGTCATTCAGCAGGAGCGGTGAAAATTCTGACATTCGCATCAGCACAATAGATATGTAACCCGTGCTCCCAGGCGCACGCGCCACTGGCGATGGCCCGAGTGAAAGCGGCTTATTCCTCTACCCGCCGCTCGTGCTTTACCCAGTCGACCTCCATCGTCCAACTCTCCACCGTCATGGGAGACGGGTTGATCTTGGCGAAGTTCAATACCGCGAAGAGGGGCTCCGGGAACTGGTCGCCTTGCCCCTCGCTGCGGTGGATCACTTCACCGTCGAGGAGGAAT
>Ga0265306_10000669_pt1 | contig 16490 bp, 14 predicted proteins | sample Helome_3_FD_192493 | JGI IMG/M metagenome (GOLD analysis project Ga0265306, IMG submission 192493) | Marine sediment microbial communities from subtidal zone of North Sea - Hel_20160420 (Illumina Assembly) | ecosystem: Environmental > Aquatic > Marine > Subtidal zone > Sediment ...
ATTCGCGGTTCCACAAATTTACTTTATTAGTTTCTGTCAATTTACATTTTTAAGTAAGAGCTTTTCTACTCAGATTCATTTTCTTTTACTTTGTTTGCCACCAACGTTTCGTGTAAATGGCGTAGTGGCGTTAAGCTACTTTAAACATTTTACACAATGTTGCGTTCAGTATTTAAAATTTAAATTCATTTCATTAATCTTTGCTTATCTTTTTTCGAACCCTTCGAATTGCCGAACTTGCTGCAATAGCCATAAATGCGGCAAGACCGTTAAACAAAATGTCAATGATGTCGAATACTCTACCCGGGAGGAATAACTGAATAAATTCATCAAGCATTCCTATTGCAAAAGCAGTTAGAAAAGCGACTAGACCAGAGTTAGGTATTTTTTTGCCTTGAATTGCTCTTTCAATAAGCGCTTCGTGAATGAAAATTGCCAATATACTATATTCAAAAAGATGCGATCTTTCTGCAAATCCTAATCTTGCATAAAGCATAATATAGACTGCCGAAAGGCCCAGCCAAATTGTAATTTCAGCTTTTCCGGGTCTAGTTATCATACCGTGTATTATGATAGTAGCTGCAATAGCTATCATGGCGTAAAAAAAGAGAGCACCTTGTAGCTCTTGATCCATTGTTGGGACCAGCCCCCCCCCGAAAATGAGAGTGGCAATAATTGCAAGCAATACAAGAAATGTATAAAACCAAAGTCGTTTCTCCCGAGATGATGTAAAAACAGACATATTTAAGTATTTTTCTCTTTTAAGTTCTTAGCTAAATTGCAATTCATTTAGGGTTGTTATATGCTCTTCTTTTAATAACACACAACGTGTTTGATAGGGTGAGTTTTAATTTACTTTATCTTTTGTTATTGCCTGGCTGTCAATTTTCATGATGTTTTTTAATCTCTTCTTTGGTTAGTCTAAGAAATCTGGCCGCGTTATTGTAAAAAATATCACGTTTTTGGTCTTCTGTCAAAAATTCAGCGGCTTCAATGGCCTCAATTACAAGTCCAATTGCTTCTGGCCAAAGCATATGGTCAGAACCAAACATCAACTGCTTTCCTAGTCCTGCATCAATCAACTCTTTTAAATATTTATGAAACACTTTTCTTGGTGTTATCCATGCCAATGTAGATAAGTCACCATAAACATTAGGATAGATATACATGAGTGAAGTGGTCTTATCAATGTATGGGAAACCTGCATTTTCAATGTAAATTCTTAATCCGGGATATTTCTGAATAACTTCACTTACAAGTAGCGGATCAGCCTTTGTGATCGGATAATGAACCCCAGCGCCTGTACCGGTGACGTGCGCCTGGACTGGAACATCATATTGACTTGCTAGTTGAAATATCGCATCTAATGAAGGATCATTAATCGCTAACCCATAATAGGCGGAAGTAATTTCACCTATTATCTTAATTTTCCTATTGGCTAAACCACTCTCAATTTGTGATAGGCTGGTTTCATTAGGATCACCAACCATCGGTCCAACAATAAAACGTGAATCTAGTTCTGCCCAACGGTAGGATTCATTTAAATCGACTCCACTTAAAACGCCCAGGACTATGTTGTACTTGTCCATTTGTTCAGTTATCAATGGCATCAATTCCTTTGGATCATTAAAAGAAACACTAATTCCAGAGCAGTCTGCTCTTGGGTAACATGGAGATTCTTTTAGCCAAATCTCAGTTTCAGCATGCATATGCATATCAATAATTGGCAGCCGTTTCTGCTGCGCTATTAGCAATGTACCGATAAGAAAAACGAATAAACTAAAAATGATTTTCAAAATTCTATTATATAATTTTTATTTGGCCGCAACGAGTTTGTGTATGGCTCGTTGCGAAAAACGTCCAACAGTTTTTTCCGCCCTAACAGAAAGATAGTAAAATTGCAAAGAATTCTGATTAGGGATTCAGCCACAATAAACTATACACCTTGTTGGTTGTACGTTCTAATTTATTTCTGCTCTAATTCTTTGTTCCTTGAAAATGCATAAATAAGGAAACCTCCAAATGCAATACTAAGCAGACCACTTAAAGGAGCAAAGGGTTTGACATCAGGAATAAGTGAGTTAATAAAGTCTTGAAAACTTTCTTGGCCAATAAAAATCAAGATGATTGCAGCTATTATGAACAGGTAACCGAAAAATTTAATTACGCCAGGATATTTTGATGCTCTTGCAGCTGCTATAAATAAAACGCCAAAAACTAACCTCACGACTATTGCAGATATATATAGTGAGGTGTTTTCCATATTATCTTCTATCCAACCGAAAATGATATCGGGCTTAAAAAGCAATGATATACCTGAAAGGAGAAGTAGTATTCCAAACAATTTGATAATTAATTTCATGACTAGATTTTTTATAAATTGGTTTATTTTTTTTAATGACACCAACGTTTTGTGTATGATTTGCCGCCGTGTCATACAAGTAATTAATTCGAGTGACACGACCGATGCGAACTGGTGAAGCAATTTACACTAATGAAATTCCGCTGCAATTAATTATGCACCCTGTTGGTGGTTGTTTACTTTTTTAATTTATATTCTTTTTAAGCCTAAACTTTATTGTCTTTCAGCAAATTCTTTAAATTGCTTAAGCCATTTTTCTGCTGGTTTTCGATACATGCCTGGAAATAAAAGTGAAATCAGTTTTGGTATAACCCAATTTATACGAGTGTACTCGTATTCAAATTCATATTTGGTTTTATTATCATTGAGAGCGACAAAATTACATTTCAATGTGTTATCCATATGTTTATGGTGATAACTAGCCTCAAACGAATGGGGGAGGGCATTTTTGGTTATTGTCTCGACCAGCTCCATTTTGTGCTTTCCGTGTTTGTAAAACATTTTGGACACAGCACCAACTTCACCCTTCTTTCCACTGATCAATTCTTTTTTAACAAATCCATCTTGATATTCTTTTAGGTTATCCGGATTAGCAAAAAGCGTAGCTACTTTATTTAAAGGCTGATTAATCTCAATAGAACCTTTATGTTTCATTTTGATTTAGTTGAAATAATTTCGGAATAAGTTAATAAAATTACCTCCAACGGGTTTGTATATGAAAAGTAACAAATTTATGTGGGTTATTTTTCAGATTAAAATAAAGTTAGGAGAAAAGATCCATACTTAAAGTTTAACTCTTAACTGTTATTTTTTATACACCTCTTAAGTTTGATTCTCTTTAAATTGATAGTATAATCAGAAAGAACAAAAGAGAGAATTAAGGCTAATACATTCTACCAATAGCGTAATTCAAAAATCATATATTTCTATTAGCATTCAACTTTTTAATCAGTTCAATATAATCCTGTTCGGACATGTGTTGCTCTCCTTTTGGTTTTTCTATTACAATCCCCTCCTCCGGGTTAAAATCTATATCGATGGCAACATATTGAATTTTCGCCTCTTCATAAGCAACAATCAGCTCCATTGTCAGCCCAGGTAGACCAACAAAGCCCTGAATCCCAAAAGACAACGGTATATCAGGTGTGCACCACGCTATGATCGGACTAATATAATTCTTGTTGATCGTTTGCTCTGAATCGATTATAGCCTTGCCTTATGGCAGATATATGCTCCGATCTCCTAGGTCTCTTGGGTCAATTTCCAGTCTATGTCATCCAGATTCGCCAGGGCATACTGCGTAAAGCTACTCTGAAAGAACTTTTCTTTGGTCTTATTGCAGCTAAGGTATTTGTGTATGATTTGTTCGGAAAATTTGATTTGAATTTGCCGATTAGTGAATATATGAAAATGTGGAAATTGTTCCTTGTCTTAACTAACAACCGCATGCGTTGTAAGCCAGAGTATTAATTCGTTATGCCAACTGCTTTATGTAAATACAAATTAGATGCTAAATTTTTTAGTAAAAAATGAGCAACGCTTGCACGGGAAATCATTTTTGTCAAAATGTAACTTCCTAGGTTTGGCCCATGTTGGTATTTTGTTCTTTTCCTGCCATTTGTAAGTTGACCTGGGCGGACTATCGTCCAATCCAAATTACTTTGTGCAATGAGTTTTTCTTGCTTGGATTTATCTCTAAAATAGAAAAAAAGTATCACTGGAATTACGAACAAAGTATAATACAAACCAAGTCTAAATCTACTCTCATTGATTCCTAATGACGTAATACAAATAAACCTATCCACTTCTTTTCTTTCCATTGCCCGAATAATATTCATTGTTCCTTTAGATAGGATACTGGTTTTAATAAAGAATTGTTTATGCCCTAATGCAGATAATACAGCATCTTGTCCTTGAACCGCAGTTTCTAAATTTTCAAGATTTAAAACATTTCCTTTCAGCACTTTAAGATTTGGATTGTTAAATTTCAATTTATTTGGTTTACGCACCATAGCTGTTATGCAATGACCTTCTTCCAGTCCTTGCGATATCAGGAGTCGTCCCGTCTTTCCAGTGCCACCAACTATTAAAATATTCATCTTTTTGAGATTAGGTATAGGAGTAAAAATCGTGGATTTAAATATTCTGACATATTTTAATTAACTGAAATGTCGATTGATAGGTATAAACTGTGATTTGATCAGAAATAAGGGACTTTTTCCTAATTGTAGCTAACGGTTAGGCTATGATTTCGGTGTGTAAAATTCGTTAGGATTTTTCGGTAACCGAATCAAGCTGTATAAAAATAGGATTTTTCTTGTTAGCAAAATTTTCTGCTATTTTAGAAATAAATATTTTCTTAAACTTTTGAGGAAATTCATCTTTTAAATAGACTTGTTTATTTGTAAATGGATGTATAAAATTCAATGAATAGGCATGTAAATACAAGCCCTTGCCACTTAAAATTAAATTTTCAATTCCATATTCTTTGTCTCCTAGTATCGGATTATCGATACTGGACAGATGTTTGCGCAATTGATGCCTTCTGCCTGTTTGAGGTTTCAATTTTACCAAGTTGAGTTTTCCGAATCTTTTTGAGGAAACAGTTTCCAATAATTTATAATTCGTTTGTGATTTCTTACCGTCAATTTCTGAAGTGATTTTTCCACGGTCGTTCATTTCACCAATAGTAACCGCATAATATGTTTTCTCAACCTTTTTGTTTTCAAACATTCTATTTAAAGCGCGAATACTACTACTCGTTTTTCCAACCAATAAAATACCTGTGGTTGCATAATCTAATCGATGAACAGGCTGAGGTTTTGTAGCGTCAGGAAGATTACTTCGTTGAATGTTTTGAGACAAGGCATTGGCAATGGTTTTAAAACTATTGCCGCTTACCAAAATACCAGCAGGTTTATGAATCACTGCTAAATGATCATCTTCAAATAGAACTTTAAGTAGAAAGACCAGTTTCTTATTTGGACTGACTTCTTCTGGAATGGATAAACTTATGCACTCACCTCCATTTATTAAAGTAGCCGAAGTAGCAATAACATTATTAACCGTAATGAACTTTTTATTTATTGCTTTTTTAAGTGCTGATTTCGTTAAAGCTGCAATGAAAATACCAACACCATATTCCTGTAGTCGAATTGGAGAAGGTATATTGGGAACAATATGTATTTCGGTTGGATTGATTATGTTTTCAATTTTTGCTAACGATTGGTACAAGCTTAGTTGCGCCTGCATGCGGTAGGCAGGTGATAAAACACCTAAATTAGCGAAAAAAAGCTAATGGAAAATCCTCGAGTCCCGATAACTAACGGGATTTGTAAGTAGGCTTGAACGAGCAACCTGCCTGCCGGCAGGTAGGTTAATTTTATATGGTGTTGGCAATAGTTTTTATTCAGGTGTTTTAACTTCAAAAATTTCAGTAAGCTTTTCCAATCAAAAGACCTATGTTTTCTGTTTTATATGTTAATTAGATTCCAGAATCGTAAGACAGACTAGCTGCATAAAGTTAATGAGCCAGCGAACTAAACAGGTTTATTGATTTTATTTTTTATTAACCTCATAAGTCAAAGGAATCAGTTGACAAGACTCCCTTGCTATATGCAAAAACAAATAGATGACTACAGATATAAATGTAAACAAGCCAGAACCTATTCTGTTTGGAAAACAATTAGAGTTGTTTAATCGAACTTCAGATGTTAAGCTTGCGATTAAAGCATTAGAAGCAGGGAAACCTATATTAATAACAGCGTTTTATAGCAATGGATTGTTACTTCTAAAGGAGTTGCAGATGCATCTTAAAAGAAAGTTACCCAACAAGTCTTATCAGGAGCAACGCGAGTATCGGTCAGAATATCGTAAACTGTCAAATCTTATTTTAATAGAAATTGTAGATCATAAATTGAATGTAAAAAAATCGCCTTCTATTGGTTGGTTAGAAAAACTTTATCCGGAAACCAGCGATTTCTTATTGTCCTTTCCTCAAGTACAAGGACTAAATAGTGCCTGGCAGTGGTACCAAAATGGGATCTCCATTCCTGTATTGCGAAATAAAGTACATCCATATTACGGTACTTATTTCCCTACTCGTTTTGATCATTTGAAACTTTTCGACAATTGGTTGAAACGATATAAAGGACCTAAAAAGTCTGCAATAGATGTTGGGATAGGGAGTGGCATACTTTCTTTTCAAATGATAAAGTATGGTTTTCAGAAGGTTTTTGGTACAGACACAAATCCTAATGCAATTGTCGGACTAAGAGAGTTTATGGCAGATACAAAGTTGTCCAGAAAGATAGAATTAGATTTTGGGCATCTTTTTGGTAATTGGACAAAGCAGACCGAATTGATTGTTTTTAATCCACCCTGGTTACCAGAAGCTCATAACCCCGATAGAAATGACGAAGCTATTTATTACAATGAAAATCTATTCCCTGATTTTTTTGCCGGAGCAAAAAAAAGGCTGCTACCTGAAGGAAAGCTCGTAATCTTATTCTCAAATTTAGCTCAAATAACCAATGTAACAAAAGACCATCCAATAGAGAAGGAACTAGGCGAAGGTGGGAGTTTCAATTGGAAAAATGTTTAAAAAAAACAGTGAAAGCTGCTTCTGAAAAAACAAAACGAGATCAAAACTATCATTCTGTGCGAAAGCATAATTGATGCTAAGTATCATGATAATTATGCTTATTTTGATTTTCATAGTATTTTGGTAATTCATACAACTCGTTATATGCGTACCAATATACCTTTTTATCCCAAAATCTTTCCGGATAAGTGTACCTTTTTTGGCTTTTTATCAGATTCCAATAAACCCAGTACGGAATCATGCAGGACTGCCAGATTTTATATTTTTCGTTGTAATTATATTCCAGAGTTTATAAATGTTCATCTACAAGGCATTGGAAAATTCAAACCAGGAATTACCAGCCGTTACAAAGAATAGATAAGTTGGTTTATGAAGTAGTATGAACAGGTAGGCTAAAGCTGAAAACCGTGCCTTCATTTGGCCCACTAAAAACCCGGATACTTGCATTGTGCAGTTCCATGATTTTTTTTACAATAGCCAACCCAAGACCGGATCCCTCTTTCTGCTGTCCTGTTTTCATTTGACGATAGCGTTCAAAAATAAGGGCTTGGTTTTCTTGCTGTATGCCGGGTCCTGAATCTTTGATGATAATTTCAACATCCTTTTCATGCGCAATAATTTTGACCACGACTTCACCATTTTCTGGTGTAAATTTTAAAGCATTATCCATTAAATTCTGAATTGCGCGTTCCACCAAAGAAATATCACCAAAAACCAGAGGAATGCCCTCGTTCATTTCTAATTTTAGCTTAATATTCTTTTGTTTGGCCAATACTTGATAGTTTCTGTGAATATCGTTCGCAAGTTCACTTATTAAAAATGGTTCTTTCTTAGGTTTAATTTGATTCGCCTCCAATTTGGAATATTCAAATAGCTGGTTGATTAATTTCGAAAGACGTTCTGCACCGGCATTAATTGTTTTTAAGTATTCAATGCGCTCTTCTTTGGTCAATTCGGTATCCTTTATTTGTAAAGTTTCAATATAACCCTGAATGATTGATAGAGGCGTGCGTAAATCATGTGAAATATTGGCTATCAACTCCGTTCGCAAACTTTCTAAAGATTTTATTTTATCTATGTCTTCTAATATAGTCTCGGCCATTTCATTGTAGGTTGTGGTGACTCCAGCCAGATCACTTTTACTTGCATTCTTAATACGGTAATTTAAATCGCCATCCTGAAAGCGCTTAGAGGCATACACCAGCTCCCTTAGATTTTTGGTCAGGTACCATACCGACAAGATTCCTAAAAGAGCTGCAAAAAACAAGGTCAATAAGGACATCCCCATTCCCAGTTTAAGAGCATAACTTTTGAACAATGAATCTCGCGTTGTGAGAAATTCTTCACCAGCAAGAATTATGTAGATATAGCCTTCTTTACCACCTTTGTTAAACCTAGCCGCAGAAAATACTTTTTTTATGGAAGGATCTTTAGGATCCTCTCCGAGCGTATATAAGGATCCGTCAGTAGATATGAACTTATTAATCGGAGCTAAGGATATTTTTTTTTGTTGGGTCTCCGGAGCATCATGGTCTAAAACCACTGAATATTGCACTCGACCTTCAATATCTAATAAATAGACCTCTATAGCCCTATTAACGGCCATCATATCATGCATAATATCCCCAAAAAGAGCTTTGTTTACATTCCCCAGACTGTCAATTGGGCTGGCATCCACGAATTTCTCGTCTATTAGGTCTTGTGCCAGATGCGCATGTAAGCGCTGGGTTGTTTCGTAAAAATAATTATTGGAAAAGTAGATTGTAGCAATTGTATATCCGGTTCCGGCCAGAATTAAAATAGACAAAAAAGAAAGAATAAGTTTTTTAATCAACCTATTTGAGAGTATGCTATTTTTCATAGTTCTTCATTAAATTTATATCCTACTCCCCAGGTGGTCAAAATAAATTTAGGATTACTCATATCCGGTTCTATTTTGGAACGTAGCCGATTTATATGAGAGTTTACCGTATGTTCATAGCCCTGAAAGTCATATCCCCATATTAAATTCAGCAATTTGGAACGATCATAGCTTTTACCCGGGTTGGAAGATAATAAGGCCAAAAGCTCAAATTCCTTTGGTGATAGGTCAATTTTAGTATCGTTTAAACTCACTTTACGCAATTCCAGGTTTACCTGAAGATCCCCATAACTCAATATTTTATTGCCGATGGAATTAGTTTTGGGTTCTACAGACATTTTTTCTCTTCTAAAAATAGCTTTTACCCTGGCAATGAATTCGCGGACACTAAAGGGTTTTGTAAGGTAATCATCAGCGCCAATTTCTAGGCCTAGCACCTTATCTATTTCCTCTGATTTTGCAGTAAGCATCATGATTGGAGATTGAATCGCGTTGGCTCGTAGTTTTTGGCAAACCTCTAAACCATCCATTACAGGAAGCATTATATCTAAAATGATCAAATCCGGATCTTCTTCTATCGCCATCCTCAAACCGGTATCACCTTGCATTGCCGAAATGACTTCACATCCTAAATCCTTCAAGTGTATTTCCAGCAAATGAATAATTTCAGCATCATCCTCAATAATTAATACTTTTTTCATAAGATTCGAAATAACAAATAATATATCACAAAATGATCACGATTTAAATGACCATTGTTACTATTTGTGATACAATTGTCGAATTAAAGCCGTGTTACTTTCAAAATATGAAAATTTACAAACTAAATAACTGATTATCAACAAGTAATAAATGTTTATTTTTTTGTGATTTCTCTGTAACACCTTCTAAGTTACTTTGTTTCAAATCTAAAAATAAATACGATGAAGAAATTAATTACTGTATTACAAGGATGTTTTGTTATTGCATCATTAGCCTTCTGGGCATTAAGTTGTGAAAATGATGATAATGGTGGTATGGAAGAGCCTATAGTTTTAAATGCCGGTACTTTGTCCGGAGGACCGTTTACATTTACAGTTGATGGAGTTCCTGATATGGTTAGCCAAATTACCTTAGATGCTTCAGAACTTACGGGTAGCATCCAAAACTATGTCATTACAGATGATGATAAAAATATTTTGGGTCTCCCACCTACTATAGAGGCTGTTGAAGGGGTTGACTTTGACGGAGCAGGAGAAGGGAGTTGTTATATCTATCATATTTCCTATGAAACTGGTTTAATGGGATTAGAGGTGGAAGGCAATTTAGATGATCTGGTTGGAGACTACGGGCTATCCAACTTCATTACCGTCGTCCGTAATGGTCTAAATGCCGGATCACTTGCTGGTGGGCCATTTGAGTTTATTGTTGATGGATCCCCGGATATGGTATCAGGAATAACTCTAGATAGTTCAATGTTAAATGGAGACAATCAAACCTATGTTATTACGGATGAAGAAAATAATATTTTGGGTATTCCACCTGCCTTGGAAAATGTTGAAGGGGTAGATTTTGATGGTGCGGGGGCCGGAGTATGCCTGATATGGCATATGACCTATGCTGATGGCTTGACAGGATTGGAAGCAGGTAACAATGTTTCTGATTTAGAAGGTGCCTATGCCTTATCAAATTCAATAACGGTTACCCGTAACGCCTTAAATGCGGGTATGATAGAGGGCGGTCCGTTTGAGTTTACTGTAGACGGAAATCCGGATATAGTTAGTGGGATTGTACTGGATGAAACTGACTTGACCGGAACAAATCAAACCTATGTCATCACTGATGACCAGAACAATATTTTAGGCATCCCCCCAGCACTGGAGGACGTGGAAGGAGTAAATTTTGACGGCGCCGGCGCCGGAGTATGCCTTATTTGGCATTTAACCTATGAAGATGGTTTAACAGGGCTTGATGCGGGTAATAATGTATCAGATCTTGAAGGTTTTTATGGATTATCTAATAGTATTCAAGTTACCAGAAAGGCTCTGAATGCAGGAACACTTGAAGGGGGTCCATTCAATTTTACTGTTGATGGTTCTCCCGATATGGTCAGCGGTATAACCTTAAATAGTACTGAACTGAGTGGTTCTAATCAAACATATATTATAACAGACAACAACTTGAATATCTTAGGTATTCCAACAACATTAGAAGCTGTTGAAGGTGTTGATTTTGATGGAGCCGGAGTAGGGATATGCCTTATTTGGCACTTGACCTATGAAGATGGAATAAGTGGTTTAGAGATGGGAATGAATGCGGCTAATTTAGATGGCTTCTTTGATCTGTCAAACTCTATTACAGTAACACGAGATTAAGATTTGAACTATCTATGAAAAAGGAAAATTGTTTATTTCGTTCATGATGCGGAAAGGCCCAAACATATGTTTGGGTTTTTTTTTATGACAAATTTTTAACTGTTAAGTAACCAATTACTCCAATTCCGATATATCCATCACACCATACAAATTCTCCAATGTTTCCTTATATGCAGTCTTGATATTTATTATAAGAGTGCATTTTTCGAATAATAGTTATATGAGTGCCTTACCCAGTTAAAACCCTGTTGTAATAAATAGATCATTTCTCAACTAAATAAGAAACTTTTCGATATCATAGCTTTTTGTATTTTTAAACAAAGTTTTTTATATGCCAGCCACCGAACAGTGTAAAAACTGCGAAGAATTTTTTGATGAATCTTTTGAGTATTGTCCATACTGCGGGCAGGAAGCGGCAGATAGCCTTACCATTGGGGTTCTCTTTAGTAATACCATAGATAATTACATCTCTATAGATGCCAGGTTCTTCAGGAGTTTTGGAACTCTTATGCTAAAACCGGGAGTACTGGCCCGGCGGTTTGTTGATGGGAAACGTCTCAAATATTTGCATCCTGCTCAATTTTACCTCTTTATCTCGGTCATTTTCTTTTTTATCTTCTCTTTTACAATACGCAAGGCAGATAATGAAGTTTCCGAGGCAATCAAAAAAGGCTTTGAAAAGGAGATTACCCTGGATTCTATTCCGGTAAATACTGATTCTCTGGGAATAGCCGAAGCCAAAAAAGCCCTGAAAAAAAACCAAAATCTTATTGGAATATCAGATAAAGATATGGCCGAAATAGACTCGGTAATGACATCAGATCCGCAGGCAGCCAATTTATCCTTCGGTTTTGAGCGCGAGAAATTAGACTCACTTATCGCTGCAGGCGCACCATTAGATCTAAAATATAAGGCTATGGGAATGAAGGAAGATGCAAATGCCTTTAACCGCAGGTTCTATGCCCAAATGCTGAAATTTTATGAAAAACAAGGTGGGGGTATACTTCAGGCCCTATATGATACTATTCCTATTGCTATGTTTCTCCTATTGCCACTTTTTGCTGTACTTCTGAAATTGTTTTACTGGAAACCGGCCACCTTTACGCACCATGTGGTGTTTAGCTTTTATTTTTTCACTTTTATATTCACCACGTTTTGCACCATTCTCCTGGTGAATAAAGTATGGGAGATACCCATTGGATTAGAAGTGCTCATTTGCTTCTCTTTTGTTATATACCTAATGATTGCCCTGCGAAATTTTTACAAGAGTTCGTGGGTGGGTGCTTTTTTTAAAGCCAGCATTATCTCCTTCCTGTATATGCTCATTATTCTACCAGTGGCTACAATTGGAATTATTTTAGTGTCCTTTATGTTGTACTAATTTTTTGCTTACAAGAACTATTTTGCCATAAAAAGTGCATTCACAAAAAAGAGTTTGCCATTTTCCCAGAATCCACGGAATAGAGGGTTATCCACCATGTAAACTACCTGTCCCTTACCGTGCTTCTCTACACCAAAAACAAGGCTTTTAGACATTTTTTTCTGTGCTTCACAGCCCGCAAAACCGGCTACTGGCACGGTATTCGTGGAAATATAAGCCACTGTACCGCTTTCCAGGTAGTCGTAGCTGCCATTTCCAAGTTTAAGGCTAAAATAGGTGTCCTTATACCCAAAGGCCATTGGATGTGTGGTATCTAGCCGTGTTTTAAAGATGGCACCAGAAATCTCGTTTTTCATCCCCTCTCGCCGTAAGTTCTCATAGGGCTCCACTAGATTTTCCGTACTATCATTTTCCTTTTCCCTGGCAGATATACTAAAACCGTTCTCTCCGTCCAGAGAGGCAATAGCCTTCCCCATGGCAATAAGCCTGCCACCCCGGCTTACCCACTCTTTGAGTTGACTGAGCATGGTTTTATCCATAAATCGCTCATAACCAGCACCTCCCGGGAGAATCAATACCTCATAGTGGGAAAGCGCTAACTCATTTACATAATTCGCATCCAGAACAGTCAACGGATAGTGCAACTGCTGCTCAAAGAAATGCCATATCTCACCAAAACGTAAAGTAGAGGTTGGCTCACCGGCAAGAACCGCGACCTTTACTGCAGGGATCATTTGCACGTAGCTAGACCCAAAGTCTTTTCCCTCATCTACAAAACCACTACTAACTGCTGTAAGTGTTTTATGATGTTTTTCAGCAACCTCACTCAGGATTTTGGTAAATTCCAATTTATTATCATTATCAGCTTTTGTAATGATAAGACTTCCTCGGACATGTCTTTTTCCTTCCAGGGTGAAGGGCTTTTGAGCCTGTCGTACTCTAATGTTTCTTTTAAGCAATTCGCTTAAAAATCGGGCATCGTCCATTCCGTTCCATTCCGTCAGGAAGGCGTATGTATTTTTACTTAATGCTTCCTTTTTAAATGAATTTTCTGTCTTTGAAGTTCCGTTTATCAAGCTTTCGGAAGCAATAGCATCTAATCCGTAGGCATAGGGCAGGGACCATGCAGTTATATCATAGGATAGTGAATCACTTAATTTGGCATTGGGCTCAAAAAGTACTTTAACCAGGGTCCCCCGCGTCTGGTTGGTAGAAATGATAATACTTTCAGAATTAGTCTTTAAACTCCCTGTTTTACCACTTTTATAGTCAAACCCTTTTACAATAGCACCCGTTCCGTAGCTATAATTCAACTGATGCTGGTCCAGAAGTTCCGTAAGTGTTCTCAAATGATCTTCATGGCCTTTCAGGATATAACTTTTGTATTTATAATTTTTAGGATGAAAGAATTTTTGATACTGCTCATTGAGTTTTGCCACGTTGTTGGCGGCAACTTCCACGGTAGAGATTCCTGTGGTATGATGGTGCACAATACGGTCTTTTAACGTCAGGGTATCTCCATTCCCGGTAATGACTCCAAGTCCGGCCCTGCCTCCGCCACCCTGCTCATAGGTCATACCAATGGCGCCGTTGTATGTGGGGTAGGTATCACCGTAGCTGGGGTAAAAAAGATCAAAGCGTTCTTTTGTAAAGTAGAACCAACCGTTGGCGTCAAAATATTTTGCATGGTTCTTTCCTATGGTCACCTGAAAATCTCGCTGAAAATCTGTAATCACTTCATGAAACGGTTCTGCAGCCGGCGCAAAATAATAGGGAGAATCCATGCCCTGTTCATGGAAATCTACATGTATATGTGGGAGCCATTTGTTGTAATAGCTAAGCCTTTGCCGGCTTTCTAACTGTGTAAGCCAGGCCCAATCCCGGTTTAAATCGAACATATAGTGATTGCTGCGTCCGCTCCACCAGCCTTCATGATGTTCCTTGCTCTCCGGATTTAACTGATAAGGTGTGTTTTTATATTGATTGTACCAGTTCACATACCTGTCACGCCCGTCCGGGTTAATACAGGGGTCTATAATTACTACGGTGTTTTCCAGATAGGACCGTTTGCTGGTTAATAATTCATAAATGGTTTGCATAGAAGCCTCTGTGCCTGCACTCTCATTTCCATGAACATTATAGCTAAGCCATACTATGGCCTTTGTAGATTTACCCTCGCCACTTGTGCTATTAAGGTGTTCCTTACGGATGGCTTCCAGATTTTCCATATTAGCTGATGAGGAAAGATAGGCCAAAAGCAGCGGCCTTTGTTCATTTGTTTTTCCGTATTCATTTAGTTGCATACGGTCATTAGCGGCCTCAGACAGATACTGGTAATAGTCTACTACCTGATGATGGCGCGTAAATTGGGTGCCAAGCTCATATCCCAGGAATTCTGAGGGCGATTTTAGTTCTTGTGCACTTAAAGCGATTGTAATAAGCAGGACCAATATGGGTAAAATTCGCTTCATAAACCGGGGTTTCCAATTAGGACGCTAAAGCTAAGGATTATTAAGGAAATCAAATTTTAAGTTCGGTGTTATTCGTTTATGGGTCGGTAAGTTACAAGGCTTAAAGGGAATTGGTTCCTCATTTCTATGTTGTTAATACATCTTAACGTATTTTTGGGAAGAGTAAAACCCGATAATTTTATCTTTGATCGGATCTTAGAAGTTTCTATGGAAGTAGACTGTATACCATTTAAAAACACCGGATATTTTTCTTCACTTATTTCCGACTATCTGGACGAAAACAAGAAGCTAAAACCCTTTTACAACAGGTTTCCTAAAATTGAAGAGTTTAGGGCTCAAATAGAGGAGAAGTCCAATACTTATCCACAGACTAGCAGGAAAATACTTAATCAGGTACTTCAAGAACAATACCAGGGTGTAAAGGCTTCAAAATCTACATTGTCCAATATTTCAGCTTTATCGCAGAGCGTAACCTTTACCGTGGTTACAGGACATCAGCTTAATATATTTACAGGTCCGCTATATTTTTTATATAAGATTATCAGTACAATAAATCTTGCAAAAGCTTTAAAAAAAGCCCATCCCAGGAATACTTTTGTTCCGGTATACTGGATGGCCACAGAAGATCATGATTTTGATGAGATTAACTATTTTAATCTGCACAATAAAAAGTTTCAATGGAATCGGGATTCCTCCGGAGCTGTAGGAAGGTTAAGTACTCAAGGATTAGAGGCTGTATTTGATACTTTTTCTAAAGAAGTGGGCTTTAGTACCAAAGCAGAAACTCTTAAGAATCTTTTCAAAAAAGCCTACCTGGAGCACAATTCACTTTCTGAGGCTACCAGATATCTGGCCAATAGCCTCTTTGGAGAGTACGGTTTGGTAATTGTGGATGGTGACGACGTTAAACTAAAAAAACTTTTCATACCCTATATAAAGAATGATCTCCTTGAAAACCAGTCTTTTACAAAAGTAAATGAGACTATTGCTGCCCTGGAATCTGTGTCTCCTTCATACAACATTCAAGTAAACCCAAGGGAGATCAATCATTTTTATTTAAAGGATGGTTTACGGGAAAGACTGCTCGAAAAAGAAGACCTTTTTTATGTTAACAATACTGATATTAAATTTACAAAGGATGAAATTCTGATGGAACTGGATACCCATCCTGAAAGATTTTCACCTAATGTGGTTACCAGGCCCATTTACCAGGAAGTGGTCCTTCCTAACCTTTGTTATATTGGCGGAGGAGGCGAATTGGCCTATTGGCTTGAGCTTAAATCGTCCTTTGAGGCCATGAAAGTGGCATTTCCCATCTTGCTTTTGCGTAATTCGGCCCTGCTGATATCAGAAAAGGAAAATAAAAAAATAAAAAAATTAGACCTTATTCCGGCAGATTTGTTTTTAAAGCAAAACAGTCTTATTAATAAAAGAATACGAGCAATATCCAATATTGAT
>Ga0265306_10000672_pt1 | contig 16475 bp, 12 predicted proteins | sample Helome_3_FD_192493 | JGI IMG/M metagenome (GOLD analysis project Ga0265306, IMG submission 192493) | Marine sediment microbial communities from subtidal zone of North Sea - Hel_20160420 (Illumina Assembly) | ecosystem: Environmental > Aquatic > Marine > Subtidal zone > Sediment ...
AAATACTATCTAAATCTGTTTGCGTCATTTCGTATTTAGTTGGATCGAGTCCAAAATCTGGACCATGATGCGCGTGTTTAGCAACCGACCAAGCTGTAATTTCCCAATCTGTTCCTTCCACTAAAAGATTAGAAATTTGACTATAAACATTTTGAATTAGATTTCTTTCAGATCCTGAATTTGTAGCACCTGTTATCGTGATGCTTTTTGGCCCAGCTCTTTTTTTATAACCGCCAACATTTGAAGAACCACCATTGTTAACATTTCCCCATTCGTCAATGCGAGGTGGATAATGGTGAACTAGCTGAAAACCTTGTATCCAATTAAAATATATCATGTACGCGACTGTTGACGTTAATGCAATTGCAAAAGCTGTATTAAAATTCATACCACCTGCTCTAAGTTTTAATATTGCCTTGTCTATGGTAATTGAACCCTTTTAAAGTTTGTAACAGATAAAATTTAAATCTTCAATTTGTTGATTTGTTAAAACCATTTTATCAACTTTTGATTCAATAAGAGTAGCAATTTCAGCATAATTTTTATTAGTGCTAGTTGTACTTTTCTCAATAGAAAGTAACCTATGAATGAATAGCTGCTGGTAACAACGGCATAACTACAGCAGCTGCACATGAAACCAAAGGTTGACCAATTGCAAACAAAAATACTATGTACAGGCATAATCTTTTTGCTTTACGCTTTGAATTCGAAGGTAATTCTCTTAAAAATAAGTAAACTACTTCTCAATTTCTAGCAACCCGTTTATCTATTTCAATGATTTGATCTTCTGTTAAATCTGATGAAATCGAATAATATAAAAGTGCTGTCATAATTTAATAAAATTAAATAATACTAATAGTAATTATACTAAAAAATAAAAAAATAATTACAAAATATTAATGTTAAAGTAACTAATTTCTAATAGACCTAATAGTATATGTTTTTTTTATAAAAATTATTGATAAAACTTATATTACTAGTAATAATGCGTTATTTCGTATTTTTTAAACCTGCAAAAAGGGTCCATTATTTTTTTCAACACGGACTCTTTTTGTATTAAAAATGGACTCTTTTTGTAAATAATTTCTCAATTTAATTTTATTTCTTTTGACTGAATTTTTTCATAAAAATAAATAGTATCACATTTGATAAAACTATAGGTAGAAAGTTTAGTTATCCATAGCTAAAATTCAGTCAAAAATGGGCAGTTTGAACGAAGTTTGAGTGGGGAAGATAAATTAATTTGTTGGGAAGATGCTCTGAGATGGCCCTAAAATGCTCATAAATGAAAATAAATTAAGTTTAGGTAAGGATATGAAATTCAGTGCTTAAAATGGGGGTATTTTCTGATGAAGAGTAATTCGGTTGGGAAGACGATTAAAAATGCTCGAGAATGAAAATAAATCAAGTTTAGTCAGATAGTTGAAGAGGGCTAAAATATTTGTTTCTTTCAGCCCTCTTATTTGCAAGAAATTGAAATTATTAAATTAGGTTTTCAACTTCAGAATGAAGGCAAGATTTCATTGAAGAAATATTACGAAAGTACAGAAGAATATAGTTTATTTCAACTCAAAGCATATAATATCAAATATGAAAGCATAAGGCGCACCAAATTATATAAGTTTTTACCCTGGGTTAAAGCAGCACTTTCCCGATTGAGATAGGACATCCGTTCATTCTAATCGTGAAAGACACTGAAATAATTTATAGAAAAACAGCTAAATTCAGCAACCTATTAGGAATTTCAAACTAATATATTAGTATAAAATATTAGCGCTTGCATTGGAAATAATCCTAAAGGTTCTTTAACGAAAGCTTGGCATATAAATTAAGGCTGACCCTGTTGCTACTGCTTTTTTAAAAAGACTTTTAATTTGAACTGAATCTAAATCTTTGAGATCTTCTACATCATTTAATTTTTTAATATAGTAATTAGCATTTAATGCAGAATTGGTAGTAGATTATGTAACTTTCTCATACACCCCACTTTTTTATTTTCGTAACGTTTTTAAACCAACTCATAGTAATACCTCCTTTACAATCTTAATTTTCTTTTGGAAAGCTTTTTTTTATAGGTTTTTGGAAATACTTTCTACTTACAACTAATTTTACTAGGAAAATTATTCCTTTACCAACAAAACGACCTAAAAGGTATGCTTTCGAAGTTCAATCCACTACCATAAAATTCTCCTATTATTTTTTTTCCAACATTATAAACTTTTCTAATTTTTAGTGCAAGTTTTTTTCAAAAAAATTCAAAAAATTTATAACACACCATAATACAGTTTACTTATTATTTATTGTACTCTTTTTTTTGAAATTAGAACATTAAATTTTGATCCCTTTTTTTGAAAAAGGGGACGGTTTTTTGATGTTCTAAAATCATTTACTTATATTATCAAATACATTATAGTATAAGGTATAAATAAAGGTAGCAAAAATATTTTTCTAAATTTCAAATTAAAAACAAGTACTGGTATAGTATAACCAATACTAAGTATTAATATATTTTTTATAATTTCTAAGAGAATAGAAATTATAAATTCTCGTAGAATATAATGAGTTTACTCTGTCCAGTTATTAGGGGAGTCAATTTATCAACTTTTTGAGTAATTCCAGATTTAGTAATTAATTGAAATGAGAAAAAAATGACGACTTTGCGATTGTAGAAATAGTAGCATTTAAAACGTTTCCCATAATTCGTTTGGTTTCATTCCCAAACCGTAACATAGATGTAACATTTAAAGAAGCGTCAATCCCCAGACGTCTAAGAATTGGACCTATAAATATTTCATTATAAGCAATTTTTGCTACTTTAGGTGTAATTAAACAAGCGTCACGAGCAAGAACAAAAACTAGCTAAGCTGGTATATTAGTCGCTAATCGTTATAGAGATCCAAATAACATTCTACCTACAAGAGGCACAAAAATAATCAGTTTTGGAGCAGACCCTATTAACGATATACCGGTAACACTTGAAACATGTGAGGTAGCAGTTGCAAAAGTTGATTGAACAGCAGCACCAGATACGTATAAACCATTAATTAATTTATGCCCAACTTCAAACAACCCTTCAGGTTGAATTAAAAACTCTTTAGTTTTATGATAATCCGCAAAATCAATCAGAACTTGTTCATATAATCTATCGGTAATTTGCTATACATCATTTATATAACTATGATGTGAACTTATAATTTTATGAAAATCTTCACTAGTTAAAGTAATTCTACCTGTTCCTTGAAATGATCTAAAACTAGGTAGTTTCGCTTGATATAGTGACTCAATCACAGTGTCATCAAGAGAGTTATCTAGTGATACAGTAATATCATAACATATACCATTACTATCAATGTATTGTGGCGATATTGAAGCTATAGCAGCAATTTTTTTTTTATTTTTGACATAAAATATAATCTGTTTTATTTAAGAAAATGACTAGTTTAATTTGTTGTACTATTGGTATTTTAAATTGAAATCAAAAAAAAAGCAAGGTTTTAATTCAAAAAAAAATTCTATTTTTCTATAAAATTTAATTAAAATCCACAACATGTGGAAAACGGACTTCGAATGTCCCTAGAAGAATGGTATTGATTCTCCTGGTAATCCATTTACGGTTCAATATCCGACGAGGGTCACAATGAGGTGAGAAAAAATCACTTTGTACTGGCAAATTGGTTAACGATTTAATAATGGTATAAGGATTTAATAATGCAAGTATTTCGAAACAATTTAACCCTAAGAAACTCTTTAGATCTTTCACCATACTCTCTAAATAATTTGTCTTTCGCCTTATCAATTTCTTCATCTGAAGTACTTTTTGAGAGATTATTGTTGATATATAAGTTTACATCGAAATTGAACACTTCATAGTATTAACAATTTTGTATAGGTTATACTCTTGCATTTTTAGATAATTTTCTTTTACAGAATTGTAAATTTCACTCTGTTTTTTTTTCAGCTTCCTCATATTTACTTTTCTTAATCAAAGATCTAAGTTCTTCTAAAGAAAGAGTCGAATCGTTTTATTTCAACTTGAATTTTGGGCGTCGATAAAATATTTTCTGAGAAAGAGAAAAACTGAAATAGTTTTGAAAAAGGAAAAATAAATTTCCTTCTCCAGAACTACATAATCCATCAATTCAAATTTCTTTTGGAAAAGACAACGAATTTGTAATTTGAATTCTCATTGGCTTAGTTTTATCAAACTCTAAATCATTAAAAGTAATGTTTTCAGTTTTTGGATCAACAATAGATGTTTCTTTGAATTTAATTTTAGTTAAATTTATTTCTATAAATTCACATTCACATAAGAACGTGAAGCTAAAATCAACACTTGAAAATTGGAAATTCATAAACAAGGTTCGAAAGAAATTTGTTCTTGGAGTAAGCTGAGACTCTATAAACTGGCAATTTTTAAATACGCAATCCGTAAATTCAGATTTTCGAATTATTGTATCGTTAAAAGTGCAACCTTCAAAAAAACAAAAATTAAAATTAACTCCTAGTAGCTCACATCCTTCGAAAGAAGAATTAATGAAATTTATTTGATGAAAGAAAGAACTGTCAATGAATTGTTCAAATATATTATCTTTTGAAAAACTTTGGTTCGAGATATTCAATGATTGAGGACCCTGGGTTTCAAAAATCGAAGTTAATGTTTTATTCATTTTATAATTTTAAATTTCTGTCGAATTTGAATCAAAATAAGAAATTAATATTATTTAATTGGTTCGAATCGAATCCTTGTGTAATATTTTTAATGATAGTTTTGTGTAAAAATGTTGATACAGTCGATATATCACAAATAATTTAAAATTTTTGTGGATCATCAGCGCCATCAAATAAGTCTTTTATCTTTTGATTAATATCTTGAGTTTGCCTATTCAGAGGTCTTCGTCCACTTCCATCGATTGCTTTTCTAACAACTTTATGTTTTTTTACCTTTGCAATATTTTTAAATATCTTTTTCATATAATTCGTGTTAGTATTATTACTTTTTGAACTAAAAAGTAATTCCATTAATTGATTAAATTTTTAATTATTAAATTTTTTGCCTCAATTACATTAAAAAAATAACAAATAAAGAGTAGAATTAAAAATTATACTCTTTATTTATATACTATTATCCAAACTTACCAGAAGTTGAAGCAATTACAAATGCTGCATAAGTTAAAATATAACCAACAGCAAAATGAACTAATCCAACTAATCGCGCTTGTACAATAGATAATGCCACAGGTTTGTCTCTCCATCTAACTAAATTTGCAAGTGGAGTACGTTCATGTGCCCATACTAATGTTTCAATTAATTCTTGCCAATAGCCACGCCATGAAATTAAAAACATAAACCCAGTTGCCCAAATTAAATGTCCAAATAAGAACATCCAAGACCAAACAGATAAATTGTTCATTCCAAATGGATTGTAACCATTAATTAATGGTGATGAATTTAACCATAAATAATCACGTAACCAACCCATTATATAATTTGATGATTCGTCAAATTGACCTGGATTACCACTCCAAATTGTCATATGTTTCCAATGCCAATAAAATGTTACCCATCCAATTGTATTTAACATCCAGAACATTGCTAAATAAAATGCATCCCATGCTGAAATATCACAAGTACCACCACGGCCAGGACCATCACATGGGAAACTATAGCCAAAATCTTTTTTATCAGGCATTAGTTTTGATCCACGAGCATCTAAAGCACCTTTTACAAGAATTAATGTTGTAACATGTAATCCTAAAGCAATTGCATGATGTACTAAGAAATCACCTGGTCCAATTTTTAAGAATAAATCATTTTTATTATTATTAATCGCCTCTAACCAACCTGGTAACCAAATTTGATTACCTGCAATAGTCGCAGGGTTTGTTTCAGATGATAATAAAACATTGAATTGATAAACAGCTTTTCCAGAAGCAGCTTGAATATATTCAGCAAATAACGGTTCAAATAAAATTTGTTTTTCTGGCTGTCCAAAAGCTACTACAGTATCGTTATGAATATATAAACCTAATGTATGGAAACCTAAGAATAATGAAGCCCAACTTAAATGCGAAATAATTGCTTCTTTATGTTCCAGCATTCTAGCTAAAACATTATTTTTGTTTAATTCTGGATCATAATCACGAACAAAAAATATTGCCCCATGTGCAAATGCTCCAACCATTAAGAATCCAGCAATATATTGGTGATGTGTATATAATGCTGCTTCAGTAGTAAAATCTTTTGATAAATAGGCATAAGGTGTTAAAGCATACATATGTTGTGCAGTTAAAGAGGTAGCAACTCCCAATGATGCTAAGGCTAAACCTAGCTGCATATGTAAAGAATTTGTAATTGTTTCAAATAAACCTACATGACCTGCTCCTAATCTTCCTCCTGGAGGACGATGAGCATCTAGAATTTCTTTCATATTATGACCAATACCAAAATTGGTACGATACATATGACCAGCTACAATAAAAACAACCGCAATTGCTAATTGATGATGTGCAATATCGCTTAACCATAATGATTGAGTCTGTGGATGAAAACCACCTAAGAATGTTAGAATAGCTGTTCCGGCACCTTCACTAGTACCATAAACATGATCTACACTATCAGGATTTTCCGCATATACAGTCCAATTTCCTGTGAAGAATGGCATTAATCCTGCAGGATGTGGTGGAGTTGTTAAAAAATTATCCCAACCAACATGGACACCTCTTGATATAGGAAGAGCTACATGAATAAGATGACCTGTCCAAGCTAATGAACTAACACCAAATAGTCCAGATAAATGATGATTTAATCGTGATTCATTATTTTTAAACCAAGATAAACTTGGGCGGAATTTTGGTTGTAAATGCAACCACCCAGCAAATAATAAAGCACATGAAAATATTAATAATCCAACTGCACCTGTATATAATTCTTGATTAGTTCTAAATCCAATCGTATACCACCATTGATATACCCCTGAAAATGCTATGTTAACAGGGTATGAGTTACCTTTACTGAATGCCTTTAATGCTGCTTCACCAAAATGTGGATCCCAAATTGAATGAGCAATTGGTTTAACTTTTAATGGATTGCTTACCCATTTTTCAAAGTTTCCTTGCCAAGCAACATGAAATAAATTACCTGCAGTCCATAAGAAAATGATTGCTAAATGACCAAAATGCGAGGCGAAAATTTTTTGATATAAATTTTCTTCTGTCATTCCATCATGTGCTTCTAAATCATGAGCTGTCGCTATACCATACCAAATTCTTCGTGTCGCCGGATCTTGTGCAAGGGCTTGGCTAAACTTTGGAAATTTAGTTGCCATAATTGTTAGATGCCTTTTTATATAATTTTTAATTATAAATAAAGATAGTTAATACTTCTTTAAGACTTGTGTCATAGAATTAATTAATAATTATTAATTTTTATTGATTACATTTAGAAGATATAATTTTTTTAACTGATCGAAATAGCACGTGCTAAGAAGAATGACCATGTTGTACCAATGCCACCAAGTAGATAATGCGCTAAACCAACAGCTCGACCTTGTGTAATACTTAATGCTCGTGGTTGAATTGAAGGAGCAAAGTTTAATTTATTATGTGCCCAAAGAATTGATTCAATTAATTCTTGCCAATAGCCGCGTCCACTAAATAAGAACATTAAACTAAATGCCCAAATAAAATGTGCTCCTAAGAAGATTAATCCATAAGCTGAAGAAGCTGACCCATAAGATTGAATTACTTGAGAAGCTTGTGACCATAAGAAGTCACGCAACCATCCATTAATTGTAATTGAACTTTGAGCAAAATTTCCACCTGTAATATGTGATATACTACCATCTGGTGTTATAGTACCCCAAACATCAGATTGCATCTTCCAACTAAAATGGAATATTACAACTGAAATTGAATTATACATCCAGAATAAACCTAAAAAGACATGGTCCCAACTTGAACTTTGACATGTACCACCACGACCTGGACCATCACATGGAAAACGGAAGCCTAAGTTTGCTTTATCAGGTATTAATTTTGAACTACGTGCATATAGTACACCTTTTAGTAAAATTAAAACAGTTACATGAATTGTAAATGCATGAATGTGATGTACCATGAAATCAGCTGTACCTAGTTTAATTGGCATCATTGCAATTTTTCCACCAACTTCAACAACTTCACCACCAAATGCGTAACTTGTTGTTGCTAATGCATTTGGTGCAGTCGTTCCAGGAGCTAATAAATGAATATTTTGAATCCATTGTGCAAAAATAGGTTGTAATTGAATTGCCTTATCAGAGAACATATCTTGCGGACGTCCTAATGCTCGCATTGTATCATTATGAATGTAGAATCCAAATGCATGTGTTCCTAAAAAAATACAAACCCAATTTAAATGTGAAATAATTGAATCTCGATGTCTTAATACACGATCTAATAGATTATTATAGTTATTTGCTGGTGTATAATCACGAACCATAAAAATCGCTCCATGAGCTGCTCCACCAACAACACAAAATCCACCAATCCACATATGATGAGTAAATAGAGAAAGTTGAGTTGCATAATCCGTTGCAATATAAGGGTATGGTGGCATTGCATACATATGATGAGCTACAATAATACTTAATGAACCCACCATTGCTAAATTAATTGCTAATTGAGCATGCCATGACGTTGTTAAAATCTCATATAATCCTTTATGACCTTCACCTGTAAAAGGACCTTTATGAGCTTCTAAAATTTCTTTCATGCTATGGCCAATACCCCAATTTGTACGATACATATGACCAGCAAAAATAAATAAAACTGATAATGCTAAATGATGATGTGCAATATCACTTAACCATAATCCACCAGTAATTGGATTTAAACCACCTTTAAATGTTAAGAAGTCTGAATATTCACCCCACTGTCCACTAAAGAAAGGTGCTAGTCCTTTGCTAAAGCTTGGATAAAGTTGACTCATTAATTCACGATTTATTAAGAATTCATGAGGTAATGGAATTTCTTGTGGTGCAACTCCTGCATCTAATAATTTATTAATTGGTAACGCAATATGAATTTGATGTCCAGACCATGATAAACAGCCTAATCCTAATAGCCCAGCTAAGTGATGATTCATCATTGATTCTGCATTTTGGAACCATTCTAATTTTGGAGCTGCTTTATGATAATGGAACCAACCAGCAAATAACATTATTGCTGACATTGCTAAACCACCAATTGCAATCCAATATAATTCTACTTCACTAGTAATCCCTTCGGCTCGCCACATTTGGAACCAACCAGAAGTCGTTTGAACACCTTGGAAGTTACCACCAACATCACCATTTAAAATTTCCTGACCAACAATGGGCCAAACAACTTGTGAACTTTGTTTAATTCCAATTGGATCTGTTAACCAAGCTGAATAATTAGAAAAGTATGCGCCATGGAAATGCATACCACTTATCCATAAAAATATCACTGCTAATTGTCCAAAATGTGCACTGAAAATTTTACGAGAAACTTCTTCTAAAGAATTTGTTTGACTGTCAAAGTCATGAGCATCAGCATGTAAATTCCAAATCCAAGTCGTTGTTTTTGGACCTTTTGCTAACGTTCGTGAAAAATGACCTGGTTGCGCCCACTTTGCAAAACTTGTTTCAACAGCGTCTTTTTCAACAAAAATTTGTACATTTTTTGTACGACGATCGGTTGAGCTTATTGCCATTCTTTTTCTCCTTGATGGGAGACAAAAATCTATGAAACTCTCATAAAAAATAAAAAAAATTCAATTTGAAATTTTTTAATTATGCGTTTTCACTTTTTAATTATACGTTTTTTTATAAAAAATTTTCATTAAATTTTTTATAATGTATAGTTATTGGTCTAGATAAATTATAAATTTATAATTTATATTAAGAATAATAAAATTTTAGTCTATATAAAATTAAAGTGTAAATTTAATATTTGATGCGAAAAAATAACTTTAATAATTAAAAAATAGACAATGTTAATACTTTTATTTTTTAAGGAAAAAAATATTTAAAGTTAAATTCTTTTTATTATTTAATATTTTTAAATTATTTGTAATAATTTCGAGATTATAATTTAATAAGCTTATTTGTAAGTACAATTATTGAATTTTATTCAATTGTTTATTTATTTGTAATAAAAATATTTTTTTTCTTAAAAACTATATTATTATATATATATAGGAATATAGTTTTATTTTCTGAGATTTTTTACCAAATTCAAAATTCTTAAATTTTATTTTATGATGAAACATTTTAATTTAATCACTTTATCTTTTGTAGTATTATTAAGTTTTCTACCAGATACTGCATCAGCAGACATTGGTGGATTAACAAAATGTAGTCAATCCCCTGCTTTTACTAAAAGATTGAAAACTAGTGTAAAAAAATTAGAACAACGGATGAAGAAATATGAGGTAGATTCACCTTCAGCACTAGCTTTACAACAACAAATTGAACGAACACAAGCTCGGTTTGATAAATATAGTCGATCAGATTTATTATGTGGAGCAGATGGATTACCACATTTAATAGCAGATGGGCGTTGGAGTCATGCCGCTGAATTTATTCTTCCAGGATTTGGCTTTATTTATATATCTGGATGGATTGGATGGGTTGGAAGAAAATATTTACGAGCAGTAAGTACAACGAAAAATCCAAGTGAAAATGAAATTATTATTAATGTTCCATTAGCACTAAAAATAATGACAACTGGCTATATTTGGCCAATTTCTGCTTGGCAAGAATTAATAAGTAATGAATTGATTGTTTCAGACGACGAAATAACTGTATCACCACGTTAAACTTATTGAATATTAATTGTTGTATACTTAATTAAAAATTATATGGAAAATCTTCAAAAATATTTATCAACAGCCCCTGTTCTTTTAACATTATGGATGACTTTTACAGCAGGCTTTATTATTGAAATAAATCGTTTCTTTCCAGATATGTTAGGATTATATTTTTAAATATTCAAATTTAAGTAATTTATTTAATCTGTTTATTTAAATTAAAATAAAATTAAAATATTAATTAAATTTTTGAAATTTAATTAATATTTTTAGTAAGTAAGATTTACTGTATTATTCTCTAAACTTAATAATTTATAAGTTACTTAGATTAAATTAGTTTTAGTTGGTAAAATGGTATATTTTTTCACTAATTTACGGAATTCATCCCCCTCTAGTGTTTCAGAATCTAATAATTTTTCAACAATTAAATCAATAACAACTCGATTATCTAATATAATTTCTGTTGCTTTCTCTTCACAATGGTTAATAATTTTACATACTTCATTATCAATTCGATCAGCTATATTTTCAGTATATTCAGAATCTACTACTATTGGAGTACTTAAAAATGTTTGTTCATTATTATCATCTTCTAATGCAATTGGTCCAATATTTGACATACCATAACGTGTTACCATTTGGCGTGCAATATTTGTTACTTGTTGTAAATCATTACTTGCACCTGTAGTTACTTCTGGATCTCCAAATACAACTTGTTCTGTAACACGACCTGCAAGAGTTGTAATAATACGGGCCAATAATTGAGAACGTGATAATAAAGTTTGCTCTTCATTCGGTGTAAACCACGTTAAACCTTTTGCCCCTCCTCTTGGAATTAAAGTTATTTTCTCAACTTCATCATGATTTCGTAGGACTGAGCCTACAATAGCGTGGCCAACTTCATGATAAGCTATTAATTTTTTATTTTTCTTATTTTCCATAGTTGTTCCTGCAATTCCACCAATAATTCTATCAGCTGCTTCATCTACTTCATTTTTGGTAATAATTTTCTTTTTGTAGCGTGTTGCTAAAATCGCAGCTTCATTTAATAAATTGGCTAAGTCGGCTCCTGAAAATCCTGGAGTACGATTTGCTAAGTTAACTAATGATACATCATCGGCTAAAGGTTTATTTCGTGCATGAACTTTTAAAATTCCAATTCGGCCTAATCGATCAGGTAACCCAACTGTAATTTGTCGATCAAAACGACCTGGTCGTAATAGTGCTGCATCTAAAATATCTGCACGGTTTGTAGCACCAACTACAATTACCCCTTTATTTTCCTTAAATCCATCCATTTCAGTTAATAACTGATTTAAAGTTTGTTCACGTTCATCATTTCCTCCACCAATACCTGCCCCTCTTTCTCGACCAACTGCATCAATTTCATCAATAAAAATAATACATGGTGTATTTTCCGACGCTTTATTAAACAAATCTCGAATACGTGCTGCACCAATTCCAATAAACATTTCAACAAATTCTGAACCAGCAACACTATAAAATGGTACATTAGCTTCGTTGGCAATAGCTTTTGCTAATAAAGTTTTTCCTGTACCTGGAGGACCAACTAATAAAACTCCTTTAGGGATTTTTGCTCCAACAAGAGTATATTTATCAGGTTCTTTTAAAAATGAAACAATTTCTTCAAATTCTGCTTTTGCTTCATCAATCCCAGCAATGTCATTAAATGAAACACCGGTATCAGGACGTTGATCAAATCGAGCAGGTGAATTCCCTAAATTCATTGGTGATGAACCTGAATTTGACGAAAAGTTTTCTGAATTTTGAAAAAAGAATATCAAACCGCTTAAAAATATTAACGGTAATAATAAATTAGCAGCAATCGTTACAAAAATATTTCTTTGTTCAACTGGATGAGCATCAAAGTCAATATTATATTCTTTTAATTTTTGAATAAGTTGTGATGCTCCAATAGGAATTTCAACACGAATTAATTGTGGCCGATTTCCAAGTTCTGGACTAGAAGCTTGAACAATTGCATTTCTACTATTATCATATAAATCAACTTGTTTAACCCAACCCATTTCTAAATATTCTAAAAATCGACCATAAGTCATTCTAGAACTACTTACATTTGCATTTAATTCTACTGAATTGTTCTTTGGTAGAATTTGTGTACCCTCAAATCTTTGAATACCAATAAAAATAGTGGCTAAAAGAAGTAGAGCGATAATAATTTTTTGGAAAGTATTTTGTTTCATTTTTTTTTTAATTAATTTTATATAAATTTATTCTCGTATATATGTTAACATAATTTAAGTTTTAAAACCAATAAATATTAAAATTTTTATTAATAAAAATAATTACTGATAATATATACTCTATATTAGTACATTGTGTATATTAACTATTTTTAATAATTTATGATAGATCGTGGTTCAATAGTTCGGATTTTAAGAGAGGAATCATACTGGTTTAATCAAATTGGAACTGTAGCAACAATAGATCAAAGTGGGATTCGTTACCCAGTTGTTGTTCGATTCAATAATATAAATTATAGTGGAACTAATACTAATAATTTCGTACTCGATGAATTAGTTGAAGTTGATGAAAAGAGTTCTAAAAAAGAATCTCGACTCTACTTAAAAAAAGTTTAATTGTTTGAAAAAGTAGACTAATAGCTAATAATATTAGTCTATATGGATATTGAAGTGAAAATTTTTTATTTTTATCGGTATAAATAATTTAAGATTCTATATTTAATATTTACAATGTTATTTAAATCGATTTTAATAACTATTTAGATAGAAATGAGTCAACAAACAAAAATTATTTTACAAGTAATAAGTTCTTGTTTGATATCTGGGTTAGCAAGTGGTTTAGTTCAAAAATTATGGAGGTTGTAAGACGTCGACTCCAAGTCTTTCTATGGCATTTGAATTTTGTTGATACGTTAACTATAGTTCAAATGTTCGTTAATTTAATATCACAATATGGCGCGATATTTGTGAAACAAGTAGCTGGTAATTTTTGTGATATGAAAACTAAACAAATTTTACTCTCTTAAATAATTTGCTTATAAATAGGCTACAACTATGTTTATTTGGCACAGACATTTGCCGAAAAAAAAGCGAAAATAGCTACTTTAGCCATGTTTTTAAACAGCTCGACAACTTCTGTAATATACTGTGATTAGTCGACAAATGCCGCTTTAAATGTAACCCTTGGTGCGTTTATTGAATTTATGAAGCGCAAAAATAAGAACAATATTCTGTTTCTAATATCGCCACAAACCAATAATGAGAGAGTTTTATTTGTAGCTTTTATATCAGTAACTCTCATTTTTATAATTTGAATTAAATACATAGAAATTTCTTATAGATTATTGTATAAAAAAATAACGGTTAAGGATAATAATAATAATGAAACTTCATCGTTATATACTTCTGATGTTGCATGTGATTCTATACAATTTTTTACAACTAACAACGTTTTATAGAATAGATATAAGTTCTATTGTTTAAACGAGTTTTAAGGTTAATTTAATAAAATATTAATTTGTTAATCTACAAAAACTATTCAATTTTTTTTTGGATAGTTTTTACATTCATTCTATGTTTAATACAACCGATTTGGTATTTGCAATTGAAAAACCTGAATTTAAAAAAATCAGTTTTATTAAATGAGAATGATTCTAAAATAGATCAAACGTTTTTAGTAAAAGGATTAATACAAAAAAATTTCAATTTTGAATATAAAAATAAAACTGAGAATGAAAATTATTCAGATAATCGCAAACTTTGAATTTTTGCTAATAACTTTCAAGCAATTATTGATTTTCTTGCTTGAAAAAAACAATTAAAATTAGAACCAGAAAAGACATTAATTAGATCACTTATTAATATTTTCGATAAAAAATCAAGACGACAAATTGAATATTCAACTATGTTTTTTTCTTATATATCTTGTTATGATACCATGTTGGAATAACTTTTCAAATTCATATCATCTCAAGACAAGAAAGTTAAATTTAATGTTCGTTTTAAGAGTTTATTTATTAAAAAACATAAAATCTTTAATTATGACTTATATACCGAAAAAATATTGGAAAAAATGCTTCGAAGAATGCAATTAAACGAGTTTGTTAAAGATTATATAAATGATATGGCAAGTTAACATAAAAAGAACTATAGCTGGGACAAAAAAGAAGATCAATCTAAATCATTAGCAAAATTGGAAGATCAAAATATAATAAGCTATAATGATGCTTTGTCCATACTAAAAAATAAGTATGGGGGGAAAGTAATCGAAATTGTGAATGGTGAATTCGAAGTTGACGAGTGGCAATTGGTAAAAAAAATAGAACATTTCGTTTGGTTTAAAATAAACTTTGCGGACTATGGATTTACAAACAAGCAAGCTGTAGAAATTAATCAAGGAAAAGGTGGAATAGTTGCTTATGTCCGAAAAGGTAACACATTACCAAACCTGAATTTGATCAGGGCTTATCAAAATGCTATCAAAAATTTTTGTGAGGATCGAACTCAATCCGATAGAAATGATAAAAGCACTTTTCGAGGAGAACCTTCTATTACATTTTTCAATCAAAAAACTAGACAAGTTGCTATTTTCGATCGAGAAACAAAGATTTTTATAACGGCTTATAAACTTGCTGAGCGTAGCGTTGATGACTATTTAACAACTGATAATATTGGAAGTAATTAAATTTAAAAATTAAGTGAAATTTTATGACTAAAGATTTGGAAAAAAAATATCAAAACTTGAACAAAAAAAGACGCTACGAACTTTTGAATTACGATAAAAAACGGCATCTTGAACTTTTGAATCAGCAGGGTGATGAATTCAAGTCAAAACTTCGAACTTATTCGATCATACTAATCGATCATTTAAATTGGGAAATTCGGGATCAATATTTGGAATTATTAGAAAATTATAGGGAGGAGAAAATGGATAGTTTTAATTTTCGGATTGCATTTTGTGAACGATATGAATCGATTGAAAAAGTGGCAGATCTATTAAAATCGAATCGAGTTCTTCTTTCTCCTGATAAAAACTCCTTAAATTTTGGAGATCTACTGTCAAAAATAGATAATTGTTGCCAAGCGTATTCGGACGATCCGGAACCTTTTCGAAATAAGTTTGAAATTGGAGATGTTGAATTTCGAATTTCAATTGAAAAAATTTATTTAAAAATTCAAAATTTTTTGAAAGAAGAATAAATTTATCTATCACTCTTTTAAACTTTGATAAAGTGTTATACGTTTAATACTTTCGTATTTGATACTATAGTTGAAATAAGCTTTCTGTGCCTTAATCACCATTTCTTTGAGATGGAGGTGGTTTTTGCTCATATCCAGATACTTAAATTGGTAATACTAAATCTAAGATGATTTTTGGGAAAGTGATAAAAAATAAATCACTTTCCCAAAATCAGTAATCTTATATAATTCTACCTACTTAACAGTAAAACCCAACCGATTTTTTTATCTTTCCTCTTCATCAGCATTTTAAGCCGCTATTTTTGACTTAATTTCATTGATGTATACCACTACTCGGGCTCTCAAAAGCCCCTCAAGGGCTTTTTATGCACCTTTAAAAAGATATTTAAATCTCATATACCTGAATCTAAATATTTCAATAAATTCCCAACCAACCAACTGTAAAAATAGGGTAAACTC
>Ga0265306_10000673_pt1 | contig 16470 bp, 12 predicted proteins | sample Helome_3_FD_192493 | JGI IMG/M metagenome (GOLD analysis project Ga0265306, IMG submission 192493) | Marine sediment microbial communities from subtidal zone of North Sea - Hel_20160420 (Illumina Assembly) | ecosystem: Environmental > Aquatic > Marine > Subtidal zone > Sediment ...
CTTGCTGCGCATCCACAGCGCCGTACCCTTGTTGACCTGTTCCCACTCCGTCTGTGGCTCAGGCTCCTCACCTTCGGCGGCCGGCTCGGGCTGTTTGAGCATCTCGACCGGAATCGCGACGTGATCGGAGAACTTGCTGATAATGCTGCGCAGCCGCCATGCGTCGATAAACTCTTTCTCGTCTTCACGCAAATGCAGGACGATCTCGGTACCGCGGGCCTCACGTTCGACATTTTCGACCGTGTACGACCCCTCACCCGTGGACTCCCAGCGCACCCCCTCATCGGGCCGCATTCCCGCCCGACGGGTTGTCAGGGTGACTTTGTCCGCAACGATGAAAGCGGCATAGAAACCGACGCCAAACTGGCCGATCAGCTGGCTGTCCTTGGCGTTGTCCCCGGACAGATGCTCGAGAAATTTCTTGGTGCCGGAGCTGGCTATGGTCCCGATGGTCTCGTTGACCTCCTGTCGACTCATCCCAATACCGTTGTCCACGATGGTGACGGCGCCGGCATCCGCGTCCACGGACACGCGGATGTTCAGGTTGGGATCCCCCTCGTAAAGCGCATCATTGCTGAGTGCCTCGAAACGCAGTTTTTCCGCCGCATCCGAGGCATTCGAGATCAGCTCGCGCAAAAAGATCTCTTTGTTCGAGTAGAGTGAGCGTACGACCAGGTTGAGTACCTGGCTGACTTCGGCCTGAAAATCCAGGGTTTCCTTTTGCGCTGTTGCGGTCATGGGTCTTACTTCCTCCAGGGGATTTTTGACAATGCCGGCGAAGATGGGGGTCGTTTGGTAGGATTTCAAGGGTCGGCTGTGGTAAAAAACGGCCCTCGTTACGCAGGACCTCCCAAAAATGCCTTTCACCACCTATTCCACCCACCCTTTCAAAGACCAGAAACCGGGCACCTCGGGCCTGCGTAAGCGCGTCGAGGTATTCCGTCACGGCAACTATTTGCACAATTTCGTGCAGGCGGTTTTCGACACCCAGCGCGAACTGGTCGGCGGCACCCTGGTCCTGGGTGGCGACGGCCGTTTTTTCAACCGCGAGGCCATCCAGATCATCCTGAAGATGGCCGCAGCGAACGGCCTGGCCCGGGTACTGGTCGGCCAGGGCGGCCTGTTGTCGACCCCCGCCGCCTCGTGCGTGATCCGCGAATACGCGGCCGCCGGTGGCCTGATCCTGTCAGCCAGCCACAACCCCGGCGGACCCGACGGCGACTTCGGTATCAAGTACAACACGGCCAACGGTGGCCCGGCGACAGAGAAGGTGACCGAGTCCATCTACGCCCGAACGCTCGAAATCTCAGACTTCCGAAGCGCAGGTGGTGAAGACATACCGCTCGACAGCCTGGGCAGCTATCGGCTCGATGAGATGCAGATCGAAGTCATCGACCCGGTGGCGGACTACGCGGCGTTGATGGCGGACATCTTCGATTTCGACGCGATCCGCGGACTGCTTTCGAGCGGTTTCAGCATGCGCTTCGACGCCATGCACGCCATCACCGGGCCCTATGCGAAGCGCATTTTCGAACGGCAACTCGGCGCACCGAAGGGTACGGTGATCAACGGCGTGCCGCTGGAGGATTTCGGCGGCCACCACCCCGACCCGAACCTGGTCCACGCTGCCGAGCTGGTGGCGATGACCAAGGGCCAGAACGGTGTCGATTTTGCCGCTGCCTCGGATGGTGACGGCGACCGCAACATGATCCTCGGGCGGGACTTTTTCGTGACCCCCAGCGACAGCCTTGCCGTCCTGGCTGCCAATGCAACGCTGATCCCGGCACACAGCGACGGTATACCGGGTGTGGCGCGGTCCATGCCCACAAGTCAGGCGGTCGATCATGTCGCTGCGGCCCTGGGCATCGAATGCTTCGAGACACCCACCGGATGGAAGTTTTTCGGTAACCTGCTGGATGCCGGTCGCATCGCTTTCTGTGGCGAGGAAAGCTTCGGCACGGGATCAGATCATGTGCGCGAGAAAGACGGTATCTGGGCAGTGCTTGCGTGGCTGAACGTCATCGCCCGGCGCGGTGAGTCGGTGGCCGATATAGTGACCAGCCACTGGCAAAGCTACGGTCGGAACTACTACTGCCGGCATGATTACGAAGGCATCAAGAGCCAGGCCGCAGACAAACTGATGGACGCGCTGCGCGCCAGGCTTCCGCAGTTGCAGGGCGCCACGCTGGACGGCAAGCCTGTCGCTTACGCGGATGATTTCAGCTATACCGATCCGATCGACGGCTCGGTGAGTAAACGCCAGGGGATCCGTGTAGGCTTCGGCGATGGTTCCCGGATCGTGTTTCGTCTATCGGGAACGGGAACGGTCGGTGCGACACTGAGGGTTTATCTCGAGTCCTTCGAACCGGACCCCACACGACAGCAGATGGATCCGCAGACGGTGCTTGCATCCCTGATCGCTACAGCAAACAGGCTCGCAGAGATTGAATCGAGAACCGGCCGCGCCATGCCGGACGTCATCACCTAGACGTCATAACCTAGAAGAGGCAGCCAATGAATGCAGCGCAGTGGTGCAGGATTGAGATAAAGGGCAACCCGCGGCTAGGGCGCCTTGAAGGCGACCGGATCGCACTGTACGAGGGTGACCTGTTCGACAACCCTGTCGCCAGCGGCACCATGGTGGATGCGGCAACAGCCGTCTGGCTGCCACCGGTTGAACCGCGCCAATTCCTTGGCCTTTGGAACAATTTTCACGAGCGCCAGCAGCTGGAGAATACCCGGATACCGGATTTCCCCCTATTTTTCGTCAAACTCGGCGAATCCTTGTCTGCCCATCGCCGGCCGATCACGCGGCCGCCAGGCTTCAGCGGGAAGGTCAAGTTCGAGGCCGAACTGGGTATCGTCATCGGCAGTCCCTGTTTTCAGCTTGAACTTGACGAGGTAGACGAGGCGATCTTTGGCTATACCTGCGTCAACGACGTTACCGCCCCCGAATCCCTTTTTTACAACTCAGAATTCCACCAATGGTGTCGGGCCAAGAGCCTGCCCGGGTTCGGGCCGATCGGCCCCGTCATCGCCACCGGCATCGATCCTTCGCCGCTGCGTGTACGCGGGATACTCGACGGCGAGGTGAAACAGGATTATCCGGTAAACGACATGATCTTTCCCCCGCAGGAGATCGTATGGCAGCTTGCGCGCGAGATCGCGCTTTACCCCGGCGACGTCATAGCCTGTGGAACTTCGGTGGGCGCAGCCGAGATGGCAAACGGTCAGACTATCGTAATCGAGATCCCGGGGATCGGAAGCCTCAGCAATAAGCTGTTGTGAACGCCCTCTTCTTTGGTCTTGACAACGGCCAGGCTGACCTTGCCACATCAGTAGATTCTTTGCATACCGATCCGCTGCATGATCTCGACAGCCAGTTCCTCGATCGAGACCGTGGTGCTGTTCAGAAAAGCGATGCCAATGCTGCGGAACAGACCTTCCGCGGCCGAGATCTCTGCGCGACACTGCGCGAGACTCGCATAGTCTGAACCCGGACTGCGTTCCTCGCGTATGCGATGCAGACGATCGGGGGCAATCGAAAGGCCGAAAAGACGATCCTTGTGTTCGCGCAATGGGGCCGGCAGTTCTCCCATCAGGAAGTCATCTTCGGTCAGAGGAAAATTGGCGGCCCTCACTGCATACTGCATGGCCAGATACAGACAGGTGGGTGTCTTGCCGGTTCTCGAAACGCCGACAAGGATGATGTCGGCATCTCCGAGCCCGTTGATCCGCGAACCGTCGTCGAAGCTGAGCGCGTAATTCACAGCGGCGACGCGCTTGTCGTATCCGGCCTGGTCTCCCATGCCGTGACTCAGACCGATATGCCCACTATGCGGAACACCGATCGCGGACGAAAGTGCCGGCAGGTAAGTATCGAAGATATCGAATACCTCGGCGTCGGCCTCCTTGAGACGTGCCCGCATAGGTTCGTCGACGATACTGGAAAACACCACAGGCCGCGCATCGCTCTCTCTGGCCGCCGATTCGATTTCCCTTATCGCGGCGTCTATTTTCTCGGGGGTATCCAGAAAGGGCAGGACCATCCGGTCGCAGCAAAGATCATCGAACTGCGTCAGTAGCGTGCGAACCAGATTTTCAAGGGTGATTCCTGTGCGGTCTGAGATGATGAACAAGGTGCGTGAAGAATTCGGCATACCTGTCTCTTGGGATGTTCTGCAGGAAACCGGCCGAAACGCCGGGCCAATTTATATTAGCAGAGGTTCAACCTACAGCCCTGCAGGGACCGGGCGGCGACGGCGCGTAAAACGCCAGAAATTTCCGGTTGATGCCCTCGTTTTTTTTGTGCGCGTTCAACCCGCTTTTTTGCAACAATCGGGCGATGAACGAAATTGAGCGCAACAAGCAGCGGGACGTTCTCGCGCCGAAACTGCGGAAGGTGGTCGATGGGCCGCACGTGCTGAGCTTGGCCGAGGAACTCAAACCCTACGAGTGCGATGGACTGGCCGCCTACCGCGTCATGCCCCTGCTGGTGGTGCTGCCCGGCTCGGTCGCAGAGGTGCAGGCTGTGCTGCGCGTCTGTCATGCCGAGGGCATTGCGGTGGTGGCTCGCGGCGCCGGCACGGGTCTTTCCGGGGGTGCTTTGCCGAACGAAGACGGTATCCTGCTCAGCCTCGCACGACTGAACCGCATCATCTCAATCGAGCCCGAAAACTGCTGCGCCAGGGTGCAACCCGGGGTGCGCAATCTGGCGATCAGCGAGGCGGCAAAACCACACGGCCTTTACTACGCACCGGACCCTTCGTCGCAGATCGCCTGCTCGATAGGCGGCAACGTAGCAGAGAATGCCGGTGGCGTGCACTGTCTCAAGTACGGCCTCACGGTGAACAACCTGCTCGGGGTCGAGATGATCACCATCGAGGGCGAACGTGTCACCCTGGGGGGCGGAGGTCTCGACGGTCCGGGCTATGACCTGCTCGCACTGATCACCGGTTCCGAGGGCATGCTCGGTGTCGTTGTCGAGGTGATGGTGAAGCTGCTGCCCATTCCGCAACGCGCCCAGGTGGCCCTCGCCGCGTTCGATGAGGTCGAGATCGCTGGCCAGGCAGTTGCCGATATCATTGCGGCAGGGATCCTCCCGGCCGGCCTGGAGATGATGGATAACCCATCGCTGCGCGCGGCGGAGGACTTCGTGCATGCTGGCTACCCGACCGACGCTGCGGCCATCCTGCTGTGTGAAGTCGATGGCGGTAGCGAAGAGGTATCGGAAGATATCGCAAAGGTGCGCCAACGGCTGCTCGATTCCGGTGCCAGAGAGGTGCGCACCGCCAGCGATGAGACAGAGCGCGCACGGTTTTGGGCCGGGCGCAAGGCGGCCTTCCCCGCGGTCGGCCGCATTTCACCCGACTATTACTGTATGGACGGTACCATCCCGCGCAAGCATCTGCCGCGCGTACTGCGTGAGATCGCCCGGTATTCGGAGGAGTCCGGTCTCCGGGTGGCCAATGTGTTCCATGCCGGCGATGGCAACCTGCATCCGCTGATTCTGTACGATGCGAACAACAGCGGCGAGCTGGAACTGGCCGAAGAGGTCGGAGGTCGCATCCTGGAACTGTGTGTCGAGGTTGGTGGCACCATCACCGGCGAACACGGAGTCGGACTGGAGAAGATCAACCAGATGTGTGCCCAGTTCTCACCCGAGGAGCTGCAGATGTTCCACGATGTGAAAGCGGTGTTCGACGCGAAGGGGCTGCTGAATCCGGGCAAGGCGATTCCCACACTCAACCGCTGTGCCGAATTCGGGGCCATGCATGTCAAGGCCGGAGATCTCCGCTTCCCGCACCTGGAACGGTTCTGATGGCAGAAGGAGATATCGAACAGGCGCTCGCCGACCAGGTCCGCGACGCTGCGGAACGGGGCCAACCGCTAAAACTGATCGGGCTAAACAGCAAGAGCTTTTATGGTCATGCCGTCGAGGGTGAGCCGCTGCAACTGAGCGGACACAGCGGAATCACGCGGTATGAGCCGACCGAGCTGGTGCTCAGCGCCCGCGGCGGCACACCTGTTCCGGAGATAGAGGCCGCGCTGGCCGAGAACGGTCAGATGCTCACCTTCGAGCCACCGGGGTTTGACCATACGGCATCACTCGGTGGCGCCATTGCCAGCGGCCTGGGCGGGCCACGCAGACCTTGGGGTGGTGCACCACGCGACCAGCTGCTGGGCATGACCCTTCTGGATGGTCGCGGCCGTATCCTGCACTTCGGCGGAGAAGTAATGAAGAACGTCGCTGGATACGATCTTTCGCGGTTGATGGCAGGCGCGCTCGGTACCCTCGGCGCCCTGCTCGAGGTTTCCATCAAGGTCTTACCTGCACCGACGGCGGAACGCAGCCTGGTCCTCGAACTGCCGCGCGAACGTGCCTTGCAGAAAATGCGAGAACTGGCAAGACAACCGGCACCACTCTCGGCGGCCTGCCATCTGGACGATCGGCTGCACATCCGCCTGTCAGGCAATTCCGCCAGCGTTGCCGCCTGGGAAAACCAGATAGGTGGCGACGTCGGAGACGGCGAAGACTTCTGGCAAGGTCTGCGAAACCATCGTCTCCGATTTTTCCAATCTGAGCGTCCCCTTTGGCGACTTTCGCTACCGCCGGCCACTTCCCGCCTCGACTGCGAACAACAGGTCCTGACCGATTGGGCGGGTTCGCAGCGCTGGGTTTACAGTAGCAGCAGCGCCATGGAAATCCGCGATGAGGTCGCAAAAGTCGGCGGTCATGCCATACTTTTCCGCCATGGCGACGGAAAAATCCCAATCTTCCACCCCCTCGACCCTGTACGTGAGCGCCTGCATTGCGGACTCAAAAAGACCTTCGACCCGCAAGCGATTCTCAATCCCGGCCACCAGTACGCTTCGATATAGCTGCGTCAGCCTGCTGTGCAGCGCCTTGTTTATGCCACAGACCGCAAATGCCTTTTTCTGTCTGTTGATGGGATCGGGCAACAAGAACTACGCGCGCTCTGCGCCTTATCCCGTCAACAGGTACGCCCGTCCCGTGTACCAGCTGCCGCCGATCATGCCGAACCGGCCGGTAGCGAGGCAGCAGGGCATGATGCCCGGACCAAGACCCCAAAAACTGCAATGGCGCCCCGTCGAATACCGCTCCGGATCTCAGTGAACGCTCAGCCCACGAACGGTTAGAATATCTGCCTGATTTTTTATTCTTTCGAGGTTCGAAGTGGAAGAACGCCAGGTAGATGTCGCAATCATCGGCTCGGGCAGCGCGGGTCTGTACGCCATGAGCCGGGTCAGGCCATCGGGAAAATCCGTCGTTCTGATCAACGGCGGCGAGTTGGGAACGACCTGCGCCCGTGTCGGCTGCATGCCGTCCAAGGCCGTGATTCAGGTCGCCGAGGACTTTCATCGCCGTGGCGTATTCAAGCGCTTCGGCCTGGAGGGTCACGAAAGCCTGAGCCTGGACCTCAGCGAAGCAATGGAATATGTGCAGGACCTGCGCGATATGTTCGTCGAGCGCGTGATCTCCAACAGCACCGACAAGATGCCCGAGGGTATGTTCGTCGAAGGTTATACCCGCTTCGTCGAACCCAATGTGCTGGAAATGGAAGACGGGCAACGCATTCGGGCCGGAAAAGTCATCATTGCAACCGGTTCTCGACCCATCATCCCGGCTGCATGGCAGCCTTTTCGCGACAGAATCATCACCACCGACGAGTTCTTCGAACTGGAGACCGTACCCGATTCGGTGGCCGTCGTGGGGCTGGGGGTGATTGGGCTGGAACTCGGGCAGTCACTCAAACGGCTTGGCTGCGAGGCGGTCGGTGTCGATATGCGGGAGGCCGTCGGCGGGCTCACCGACCCCGAGGTGATAAAAACCACCATCGACATCCTGGGCAAGGAAATGCCCATGTGGTTAGGCCAGGCTGCAGAAATCAGCGAAGGCAGCAATGGCAAACTACGGGTAAGCGCCGGTAATAACAGCGTCGAGGTAGACCGCGTTTTTGCCAGCCTCGGACGCCAGCCGAATGTTGAGAAACTCGGCCTGGAAAACATCGGAGCGCCAATCGGGGAGCACGGCGTCCCGGTCTACAACCCCAACACCATGCAGGTCGGTGATCTGCCGGTCTTCCTGGCCGGCGACGTGACAGGCGAGCGCCCTCTGCTGCACGAGGCCGGGGACGAAGGCCGGATCGCCGGCCAGAATGCGGTCAGCGACAAAGTGGCGGCCTACAAACGCAAGACCCCGCTGAACATTACCTTCTGCGATCCCAACATCGTCCAGGTAGGCCATAGCTATGCGTCACTGGACCTCGACAAAAGCGCAGTCGGCGAAGTTCAGATGGCGCCGGTCGGTCGTGCGCTCATCATGGCAAAGAACAGGGGCCTGATCCGCGTCTATGCCGACAAGGCAAGCGGTCTGATGCTGGGCGCCGAGATGGTGTGCATCAAGGCGGAAAACCTCGGTCACCTGCTGGCATGGAGTATTCAACAAGGCCTGACGGTCGGCCAACTGCTGCAGATGCCCTTTTATCATCCTGTGATCGAAGAGGCCCTGCAGGCCGCATTGTACGATCTGTACAGCAAGGTCGAGGCGAAGAATCCGGGGCCAATCGTCGAGGTGTTGCCGCTTTAACACCGCGTGCCGTCGCCCTGATCGCAGACATCTCGCTGGGCTCGACGCCAACTGCGATGGCCAATCTGGCCGCGGTGTCGCAACGTTACGGCGCCTCTCACCTGGCCTTCATCATCTTGCCGCTGGTCTGCTCCTTCTTCATCGATCTGGTAAATGCGCTGCTGATCCCCTTCCTGCTGGCGAATACTTGAGGCCGGTCGCGCCCCCCGCAGCAGGCTCGGGATATGGAAATCCAGCCCCGACAGGCGCTCCACATCTCTGAGAATAACCTGACGAAAATCAGGGACTTTTCGACACAAGCGGCATTTGCGCCGACCGGATTGAACCTCAAGTTTCCGCCCGGCCTGACGATTTATACGCAAGGCCGGAAGGACGTACGGACGCCAAAATTAGATGCTGACTCATCCGGCCAGGCGAAACATCAGCAATGGCGGCCGATGGCAGGAAGCCCCAGGCGCCAAGGCGTGAATCAGTATGAGGATGCACCATGCAAACACCCGAAAAACCGGCAAACGAAGCGACGCGTATAGAGACCCTGCGCGCACTGAACATCCTGGATTCATCGCCGGAAGAACGCTTCGACCGACTGACGCGGTTGGCGAAACGCCTGTTTGGCGTACCCATAGCCCTGGTCAGTCTGGTCGATGAAAACCGTCAATGGTTCAAATCCTGCCAGGGCTTGAGTGCCACTGAAACCTCGCGTGACATCTCTTTTTGTGGCCATGCTATTCTGGGCGACGATGTCTTCCTGGTGCCCGACGCCGCCAAAGACGAAAGGTTCAATGACAACCCCCTGGTTACGGATGCACCGCATATCCGTTTTTACGCCGGCTGCCCGCTCACCGTGTCCAACGGCAGCAAGCTTGGCACGCTATGTATCATCGACCGCGAGCCACGCGAATTCAGCGAAGACGACCTGGCATTGCTGAGCGACTTGGCGCGCATGGCCGAGCAGGAACTCGCCGCGGTGCAGTTGGCAACCATGGACGAACTGACGATGCTGTCGAATCGACGCGGTTTTGAGACGCTATCACTGCATGCGCTCAACCTGTGCCGGCGGCTTGACAAGCCTGCATCAATGCTGTTTTTCGACCTCGACCGGTTCAAGCAGATCAATGATAGTTTCGGTCATGCAGAAGGGGATCGCGCGCTGACCAGTTTCGCCCATCTGTTGAAACAGAGTTTTCGTGAATCCGATGTGGTGGCCAGACTCGGCGGGGATGAATTTGCCGTACTGCTGACCAATACCGGCAGCGACGAACTGAACTGCACCCTGGATCGCCTGCAACAGTCGGTCGACGATCACAATCGGCAGGCCCAGCGGGGCTACGACATTATCTTCAGTGTTGGCGCGGTAGCTTTCGATAAGTCACGCCACGCGGATGTGGCGGAACTGATGGCAGAAGCCGATGCCCTGATGTACGAGCAGAAGCGCAAACGGCATGCCGGAAACGACAATGACCCGGTATCCGTCAATGGTGCGCGTGCCGTCGGGTAACCCGCTAATCGTTACCGTTAGTGGCCAGTGCCATACGCACCAGTTCGGCGAGCGACCCCGCCTGCATCTTCTCCATAACGCGCGCGCGGTGCGCCTCGATGGTCTTGGCGGATACGCCCAGCGTATTGGCAATCTCCTTGTTGGACTTGCCCGCGGTGACCATCGCCATCACCTCATGCTCACGCGGCGTCAGATGTGACAGGCGCTCCTGAATCTGCACGTGCTCCGAATGAAGGCTGCGCTGCTGTTCCTCAAACACGATCGCCCGACGTATCGCGTCCAACAGGGCTTCGTCATTGAACGGCTTTTCGATGAAATCGATGGCGCCGCTCTTCATCGCACGCACCGCCATTGGCACATCACCGTGGCCGGTGATAATGACGGCCGGAATATGTACATTCCTCTCCGCAAGGTGCTCCAATAACTCCAGCCCGCTCATTCCCGGCATGCGCACATCCAGCACCAGGCAACCGGCGCGGCCGGGCTGGTATTGGACCAAAAAATCATCGGCGGATGAAAAGCTCTCGACCGGAACGCCAACAGATTCAATCAACCATTTGAGCGAATTCCGCATCGCCTGATCGTCATCGATCACGAATACGGTAGCTTTTGTGAGAGGAGAATCAGTCATGGTTCATGATGCGGCGCTGACAACGGCCTCCATACTCGGTGGAAGCTCGATGGTGAATGTACTCCCCTTCCCCGGCCAGGAGTCTGCCCTGATCTTACCATGATGGTTTGTCATGATGGTCTGACTGATGGCCAGTCCCATGCCCATTCCGCTCTCCTTCGTACTGAAGAATGGATCGAAAAGATGTTCCATGGCGCTACCACTGATACCTGGGCCATTGTCCTTCACCGCGACGAACACCATGCCGTCTGGCTGCACGCCGGACTCGATGACAAGATGGCGCTCCTGTGCCGGCAGGTCGGTCAATGCGTCCAATGAATTACGCAACAGGTTTAGCAGGACCTGTTCGATCTGGACGGAATCAACGCGCACCCATAATGCTTGCTTCGAGAGGCGGCGCTCGATCGCCAACTCCTGCCGGGTCAGGTCATGGCTGATGAACGAACAAACTTCGCGCGCCAACACATTCAGGTCGGCGACCTCACGTACCGGCTGACGTCGGGTGACCATCCCGCGCAGCCGCTTGATGATCTCACCCGCCCTTCCTGCCTGTGCGGATATCTGGCCCAGGGCATGCAGCAGTTCGTCCTTGCCACCAATGTCCATACGCAGGCGCCGCGCGCAACCGTTCGCAAAATTGACGATAGCGGACAGAGGTTGATTGAGCTCATGGGCTATGCCGGTCGCCATCTCACCCATGTTGCTCAACCGGGTCACGTGCACCAGTTCATTCTGACGCCGTTTGAGCTCTTCCTCGGCAACCCGCTCAGTGGTGATGTCACGCGCATAGACGTTCACATAATCCAGTTCTGCAACCGGCGCCATCAGCAGCGAGAAAATACCGTCGTCGGTCGCCACCTCCAGTTCACTCGTCGAACCGCTGGCGAGGACCGCTTCGACACGGTTGCGCCAGAATACCGGCAGCGTCTGCAGGGGCCGGCATCCCCAGTGCTTCAGCAGCGGCGCGCTCGGTTGATTGGCGTAACTGATAACACCCCGGCCGTTGATACGCAGCACCGGTATCGGACTCTCGCTGGGAAAAGCTGCCAGACTGCGGATCTCGGCCTCGCGCACCTTGCGTTCCGCGATATCCCGCAGATAGAGCGTGAAAACCATGCGCTCCTCCAGAGACACCGGCTTGATAGATAGTTCGACCGGAAAGATACGTCCGTCGCGGGCTACGGCCTGCATCTCGATGCGCTGCAGGGGAGCGCCCTGTTCTGCCCCCGCCAAAGACAGATACAGCAGGCGCTCGAAGGTCTTCTGCCATTTTGGTGCGACCACGAGGTCGCTGAAGGAACGCCCCACCGCTTCTTCGTGGCGGTAATTGAAGGTTTCCTGAGCGGTCGGATTGAAGTCGATAATGGCGCCGCGCCCGTCGACTGTAACAATCGAATCCAGGGATGCCTCCATCACCGCCACCCTGAGCTTTTCTGTCTCGAGCAGTTCAGTCTCGTGCTGACGCCGCATCTCTTCGCGTGCTCGCATCACCAGTTTGAGGAATTCCCGGATCCAGTCTTCCAGTATCAGCAGCTGGTTACCGCGCTGGTCGAGTTCCGCACCCGGTATCTCCAGGGCCCTCCTGGACAGATTGGATATGCGTCTGAGCAGCCGGCTGATTCGACTCGACAGCAGCAAAAAAAGCAGAACGAAAGCAACGATGATGACAGCAGCCCCGATCAGACGCTGACGCCGTTCGAGCTCAAGTACCTGCTGCCCGGTCTGCTCAAACGAAGCACGCGGCAACAGGGTTGCGAACAATAGATTGACATCGAAATCCTCATAATCGAAAAAGGACTGCGCGGTCACCAGATAACCCTTTTGCAGAGCTGCCAGGGCCAACCCGGCGGGAACCGCTTCTGAACTGCTGCTGGACAGGATGCGCTGGGCCTCCGGGTCGAGGATAGCGACCACACTGTTGGTCGATTTGACGAACTGCTGCGAGGCGGCGAGAAACGCGCTGTTCAGTGGAACCAGGAGGACCACGCTGCCCATGGGGGTACGTGCATTGTCCTCGGTGTTTTCTGACACAATCAGCCAGGGTTCGGCGTTCAGAACCGTGACATAGGAGTGACCCGACCCCACGGTCAGCTGCCCTTTGGGCTCCCTGCGCAAACGCTCCGGCAGATCTTCACCCAACGGGCTGTAATATTCGCGAACCGCCCCCGCCCGATCCGTCAACAGAAAATGCCCCGGACTGACCCCGCCCTGCCAAACCGGGTCTTCCGGCAGCCAACTCGGAGGATTGCGGGCATCGTAGCGCACGATCTGCTGCGATCGGCGGCTCCAGATAATCGGGTCGAGATAATCGGCCATGCGCCGATGTGTTGATATCAGGCCTGCAAAATAGGTGAAAGACCGGCGATATTCGTCGAAACGGATCAAAGACTCGCGGGCCTGCTGATCCAGTTGGCTCTCGAGCGCCTGATCAAAGATATGACTGAGTGCGCGGGTCTGGATCCTGTCCACCACGACCCACAGCACCAGGCCGGTCAGCAGACCGAAGGCGAGCGCCAACACAGGGATGGGTATCCTGCGCAGGAGTCTTCGTGACAGCGACCGCTTGCTGATAGATCTTGCCCCGGTGGGTAAACCTGGGCGAATTATCGCCCCGGAATAGGTGTTTCACCAACTCGGCAAGAATAGCTGGCTCCTAACGTACTCCCAGGGCCAGGAAAATTGAAGCAATGATCAAACGGCTCTCGATTCAGCCGCGGTCTTCATTCGCTTCCGCCGCGGTACCACCGGAAGATTGCGCCGCAAAAACTCACGACACCTTGGGCCAGGTGGATCCAGCTCGACCCCAAAACCCTGCCGGCTCTGGTGGCTGACCCGACCCGTCACGCTCAGACAGTCGCTGCAGACGCCATCGCCAGGCTGAAAGGTGACCGTGACCTCCGCGCCGATAGGCACGATACTGGTCTCCGCCTTGATATAGAGCGCATTCAGCCCGAACTCAACAATCCGCCCCCGAATCAAACCAAAACGCGCGCAGCCAATCACCGCATCAAGTGAAATCGCCTTGCGTCCACTGCGTGTCTGCCCCATTCTTCCCTCCAGTAGGTTTCGCCCGCTGCATACGGTCTGCGCCGTTTGGCCGCACGGGTGACTGGGATCAAATGTATTTCGCCCGACAGAGGCGCGGCTATTAGGAGCAATCCTAAGGGGTCGGGGTATCTTCCCTAGACCATGACGTTAAAAACAATATAATTCAGAGGCTTGGGATGGCATGATCGACCTTCGGCCGAGCGCACGGTCGAAATATCTGCCAACCACTTCACGCGTCGTGCAGCATTTCCGTTCCAAAGACATGCAAAGCAATATCGACAAAGCGGCCGTCCCCGGACTCTGGCGCCGACTGGCCGCCATGTTCTACGACAGCTGGCTGGTTGCGGCTTTATGGTTGCTGGGAGTCACCGTAGACACGTTCGTCGGAGCCGGGAGCGAGGGCAGTCACTTGGTGCTGCAGCTCTACGCAATACTGTCGCCCATGGTCTTTTTCAGCTGGTTCTGGACGCACGGGGGGCAGACGCTCGGGATGCGTGCATGGCGACTGAAACTGCTCAGCTGTTCGGGCACTGAGGTGACCCTGCGTCAGTCATTGACCCGCTGCGCCGGTGCGGTGCTGTCCATGCTGGCGCTTGGCCTGGGGTACCTTTGGATTCTGTTCGATCCTGACGGCCTCGCCTGGCACGACCGAATCAGCAACACGCGACTGGTCTTGGTGAAAAAAAGCTGAGCTTCGCATCAGGGCAGCGAGCGTCAGCGCGCCCCTCTGAGCATATACAGGCCTATCGCCAGAAAGGCGCTGGCCGGTATCAGTGCACTTACAACTGGATTGAGATCGTATACCACCGCCACGTAGGACATCCCGCGGTTGAGCATATAAAACGCCAGGCCCAGCATGACACCGAGAAAGATGCGCTGACCCATGCTCACGAAACGTTGGTGGCCCAGCACGAATGGCACCGTGATAAAAAGCATGACAAGGGTCGCCAGAGGGGTCGCGAGCTTGCCCCAGAAGGCAACTTCATAGTCGGTGGCAGACTGGCCGTTTTCGCGCATCACCCGGATGTAATTGTACAGCTCATTGATCGGCAGCATGGTCGGCTGTATCACGATCGCGCTCAGCAAACCCGGGTCCAGTAACGAGTCCCAGCGTGCCTGATCCAGCTGGCGCTGACCGATACCGGTCTCAGCGATCTCGCTCTGACTGATCTTGAACATCAGCCAATAATCACCCCTGTGCTCCGCACGCTCGGCGTGGGTCGCAAGGGTAAGGCGCTTACTCTCGTCAAACTCGTAGACATAGATATCCTCCAGACGCGCACCGGGAAGAATGCTGCGGATGTTGACGAATGCGCGCCCGTCCCGGGCCCAGAAGCCGTAACGGGATTTCAGAGTGACCTTCTTTTGCATCTTTTCCGTACGATGCTGTTCGCCCCATTGTTCACTGGCCGGCGCCACCAGTTCACCGAACAGAAAAACCAGCAGCATCATGACGAGACCGGCCTTCATCACCGCAAGCACGATCTGGCGTAACGAGAAACCTGAGCCGCGCATGGCGATCAACTCGCCGTGCGCACCCATGGAACCCAGGCCGACCAGGCTGCCGATCAGGGCGGCAACCGGGAAAACCTCGAAGACATACCTCGGCGCGGACAAAATGGCGACCATGAAGGCATCGCCAAGCCGGTAGTCACCACGGCCGACGTCGTCCATCTCGTCAATCAGGCCGAAGAAAATCAGCAGAATGACCAACACCACAAGCGTCATTGCAGTGGCCTTGAACATGGTACTTGCGATATAGCGTTCGAACAGCGTCAGTCTCATGCGCGTCGCACCATCCAGCGAGGCCGGTGAACCCAGAACCAGTTGGAATCCAGCACCATGATTAAACCTGCTACCGCAAGCATCAGCATCGGCAACCACCACATGCCTAGCCAGGCAGGAACCACATTGGTTTCCAGCCAGCGTTCTGCAACACGCTGCAGATTGAAAAAGGTGAAATACAGCAACACGGCGAAAGTCAGTCGGCCATAGACGCCAGACCTTGGTGGCGACCGGGCGAGCGGCACCGCCAGCACTGCGAACGCCAACAAGGCGAAGGGTACCGACAAGCGATACTGGAATTCGGCGCGATCCTGCGGGTCGCCGGAAGCCAGAAGCGTCTGCCAGGACTTGGCGCTGCGCGACAGTTTGTAACCAAGCTCTCCGAATTCGGGTATCCGGATCGCATATTCCTTGAATTGGCCCACCGTGTATTCGAGCTGGCCCGGCGTCCCCACGTAACGGCGGCCATTGGTCAGGATGACGAAGCGTTCCCCCGTTTCCGGATCAGTGGTCTGGTAGGCGTTCTCTGCGGTCACCAGGCCCAACCTGCCCTGCTGACGATCCTGAACAAAAACGCCTTCCATTTTGAAACCGTCTTCCGACAGTCTCTCGGTATACACGACCAGCCCCCCGCGACTGAATTCGTTGAAGCGCCCCGTACGCACACCCGAGATATCCGCAGAATTGGCCTCACCCGCCTTCAGCGCCGACACCCGTCCCTTGGCCCATGGCAGGACTTCCATCACCAGCACCGCAACCAGAAGGGCCAGCGGGACGGCGGCCAAAAGCACCGCTTGGAAGATACGTGCATGCCCAAAGCCGGAGGCCGCCAGGGCGACCATCTCGCTGTCCCGGTACATCCGCCCCAGCACCCAAAGCACCGAAAAGAAAAAGGCC
>Ga0265306_10000676_pt1 | contig 16434 bp, 11 predicted proteins | sample Helome_3_FD_192493 | JGI IMG/M metagenome (GOLD analysis project Ga0265306, IMG submission 192493) | Marine sediment microbial communities from subtidal zone of North Sea - Hel_20160420 (Illumina Assembly) | ecosystem: Environmental > Aquatic > Marine > Subtidal zone > Sediment ...
CGAAATCTATAAGATTGACACCATCGTTTTCACCCCAGCTATGGCTATTGCTTGTTCCAGAATACTGAAAACCAAAATAGCAATCAGAGACATTGCTCCAGGTATTCATTGCGTTTTGAATAGCCGCTAGACTCCCGGAAGGTCCGCTCGAAGTGTTGATTTTAATGGGTACGGGTTCAGTAGAATGCCATTTAATTTCCTTTCCACCGGCAGTTTTCGACACTTTAAAGGCCCAGACTGGATAAGATTCTGAGCAGAAAAAAAATGATAATAAAAACAGAATAACCCAACGCGGAGAAGGAAATGAGCGAAAATTCATTTTTTTAACTTTTCAATTTTCTTTTTTAATTCGCTTAAGGGTAATTTATTATCAATTATGCTCGTCTCACCAATGACAGTAAACCCATTTTTAATAGCCATGCTTGTACTCGTAATTGTATATTTTCCTTGGGCTTTAGCAACGATGCGGTAGACATTCGGCCTGATAATTTCTCCTTCTATCTGCAGTCCATTCGTATTAACCTGGCCCAAGGCTTTCGCAGATTTTAAGAATAGTACGACTTTTTCTCCCAAGGACAACTTGGCTGTGTTTGAAACTATGAGACCTATATTGTCAATCGCACCCCCTAAGGTTTCAACAATCACAGTTCGTTGACTAGATAAGCCCATTAACATATCTGAAATTGTCACTACTGAATGGGTAACAATTTTTTTGCCATCAGTGCTCCACTTAGATTCAGTATGAACTACCTCGCCTTCAACGATAATCTCTGAAAGTTTAACCAAATCTTCAGTACGCATCGCTTTCATTATTGACCACGCCGACGAGGGTGTAAAGATGAAAAAACCTAATAGAAAAACGATTAATAAATTATGTTTTCTACCCATAATTACCTACTTTCTATGTTTTTGTTAAAACGAAAAGTCTGAATAGAAAATTTTTTAATTTGATAAAGTTGGATCCGTTGAAATTTATATCCGGTCAGAACAGAGATGTTTTACAATGGAAACAGATTCGAGATAGAGAACAGGTGTCAGAGAGAATCTATGTTAAATCAAATATCATAAATATGATAGTATTTCAAATGATAGATATTTCAAACAGTTGTATGATACATTGTGGTATTAATTGATATGGTGAATTTATAGAAAAAGAGGGGGGTGGTTGATTTGTGTTATCTTGCCAATCTCTGCAATTCGACAGTTATCGAAATGTGTAGTGATAAGATTCGAGTATCACAAAGATTTATCGGCTGTCAAATATCAGGGTACACAGCATTACCCGTCGCCCTGGGCGCCCCTATCGATATGGCAAGTGTTTTTACACGATGCTAAAGCACGCTCGAACTCACGAAAAAAACATGCCTCATTTGTGGCTAATCAATTTGCAGATTAGCCAGGGCAAGTACACACTTTTCTGAGATGTAATTTATTTTGGGTTTCGTGCCTAAGTGAATAGAAATTTGGCGGGCCCATTTTTATTTGGGATTTCAAGATGAAGTATAAAATTACAGGTAATTGCAGATCACCCGTAATCCTATCCTGCATTTCTTTGCATTTCAATTATGCAATTCTACTTATCCTTAGCCTTATATCCCGCTTCTAGTGCTTTTAATGATGCACTCAGCATTTTTTGATTCTTACCGAACCTATTTTTCAGGACGTCTTTAATATCTTCGGCGGAACAAAACAGTTTGTCATTAGCAGCTGTCTTCTCGGCGGTTGCCAGGGCAAATCCGAGCACGATAAGATTAACAGCCTTGGGGTTTTCAATTTCCTGGGCCAAGGCGTCGGCGTCGACGGTCTCAACCGCTGTTGGCGATCCCTTTCCCAGATTACCGGTGCCGTTGGTAACTGCCCATCCGTAAGGCTTCAAAAAGGAACTGTGCTGCATTAAGTTCTCGGGCTTCAGCAGCACCAGTATATCGGCCTGCAAAGGCCGGATTAACGGGCTTGAAAAGTCTCCCACTTTTAAATGAGATAAAACCGTTCCGCCTCTTTGAGCCATTCCATGGGTTTCGGATGTAAATACGGGTAGACCTCTGTTAATCGCAGCTTCTGCCAGAAGGCGGGTCACAAACAAAACCCCCTGCCCGCCCACGCCGCTGATAATAACCTGCTGTCTGGTAGCCTCAGTCATTTAACCTCCAAAAAAAGTAGGCGTTAATTGTTATTTGTAAATTGTCATTCGAAATCGAGCGCCCAAATTCCCCTATCCCTAAATCCCTGAATTCCTCAATTATCAGAAACTGACACCTGAAACCAGCTATTCTTTTGCCACAATAGCGCCTTTGGGGCACACATTCAGACATACCCCGCAATCGGTACACAAAATGCGATCGATGCTGACATATTTTTCGTCTTTGGCCTCATCTTCATGATAAATTAGGGCCGGGCACTCAAATTGTTTTGTGCAAAAGGCACAACCGTCACAGTCTTCGGTGACTTTAACCGGAATATGTTCAGTGGCCTCACCTCTTCTTGCCAGATCGATGACGCACGGATATCTCGATATCACAACAGCCGGTCCGTTCTCACGGCTGTATTGTACGGCATCCTTCATTAGGTCTATGAATTCATTTACCTGGTAAGGATTGCCTTCCTTGCAATATTTTACGCCGCAGCCGTAAACCAGGGCTTCAATATCGACCGTTTCCAGGGGCTCACCGCAGGCGCCGCGTCCGCTGGTCGGTGTCGGTTGACTTCCGGTCATGGCCGTCGTTCGGTTGTCCAGAATAACCAGTACAAATTTCACCTTTTGAACCACCGCATCGATGAGGGGCGGGACCCCGGCGTGGAAAAAAGTAGAGTCACCGATGGTGGCCACAATATCCGGACGTTTTTCTTGGTTTTTATAGGCATGATAAAAGCCGGAAGCCTGACTGATAGCCGCACCCATGCAAAGGACAGTATCAACCGCTCCTAGATTCAGCCCCAGGGTATAGCAGCCGATATCACTCGTATAAATTCCCTTGCGTGCGGCTTTTTTAATGGCGAAAAAGCTGGCACGGTGCGGACAACCGGCACACAGCGTCGGGCGCCGCCCGGTGAAGAAGGGGATTTCATGGCGTTCTGATTCAACTCCGCAGAAGTTTGCGATGATCTCCTGGATATCCTCGGGATAAAGCTCTCCAACACGCGGAACGGTTTTCGATTCCCGGCCCTTAACACGATGCCGATCAGCCAGCTGCATCTCGATAACACCCATGGTTTCCTCGACAACCAGTATTTCCTCGTACGAATCGATCCAGTGGGTTATAAAATCGCTGTGCAGGGGAAATGGTTGAAGGACCTGGTAAAAGGGAATGGTCTGCCACAGGCCCAACTCTTTTAATATTTCCCTGGTGTGGGCGGCCGCAACCCCCGATGAGATAATCGCTTTAGGGGCTTTGACTTCGGGATTGAGGCACAGCGGTTGCGTCGGTTCGTGACGGGCCATGGCCACAAGTTTTTCTTCCACTTCATTGTGCAAATGAAATCGGAATCTTGGGGTAGCCGCCCAGCGGGCGGGATCTTTTTCAAATTTAACTTCCCGGTCATTTGGCTGTATTTTTTTCAAAGCCACGTCCTGTCGGGAATGACAGACCCTGGTGGTGGGACGCAGCATCACCGGAGATTTAAAAGTTTCGGAAAGTTCATAGGCCAGGCCGATCATCTCTCTGGCCTGCAGCGGGGTATCCGGATCCAGGACCGGAATTCTGGCCATCATGGCCATCAAACGGCTGTCCTGTTCGGTCTGGGAAGATATGGGTCCGGGATCGTCGGCACTGATTACGATAAAACCGCCTTTGGTGCCCATATAGGCAGCACTCATCAACGGGTCGGAAGCCACATTTAAGCCAACCTGTTTCATGCTGACCGCCGTGCGCAATCCGGTCTGGCAGCCGGCATAGGCAATCTCAAGGGCAGTTTTCTCGTTTACAGCCCACTGGGTATGCATTGAAATATTATTTTCTTTTTGAAAAAAGGCCACGGCCGCCAGTATTTCGGAAGCCGGAGTACCCGGGTAGGAAGTTGCCATGGCGCATCCGTTTTCAATCAATCCACGTGCAATGGCCTCGTTGCCCAACAGCAATCTGCGTTCAGTCAATGGTTTCCTCCGTGCATCTTTAGTTGATTGGTTGACTGGGTTGACTGGTTGATTAAGTTGATAGGTCATCAATTTGCCTGGATAATTGAAGTTTGATTCACATAAACCTAAGACTTACAAAATCGTTCTGCACCATCAACTCAATCGACTTAATCAACTTAATTAACTCAATCAACTTCATAGCTCAAACAAACTTACCGTTATATTCAGAGGCAGTTCCCGGAGCTTTTCCATAACGTCGTCGGGGATGATTTCATCTGTTCTTATAAAAATCATGGTTTTATCTCCCCCTTCTTCCTGGCCGACCCTCATTCTACTGATATTTACCTTATGATCGCCCAGCAACGTCCCAATACTGCCGATGGCTCCCGGCTTGTCGTGGTTGTGAATTAGTATGAAACGACCATGGGGGTGCAGCTCGAGCCGAAAATTATTAATATTGACCACTCTCGGATCCTTTTGCCCGAATATGGTTCCGGCCACTTTACTCTTGCCGTCATCATAATAGGCCCTGACGGTAATCAGGCTGATGAATTCATCCGCTTCGGGAATCGTGGTTTCGGTAACCTTTATGCCCCTTTCTTTGGCCAGAACTTCGGCATTGACAAAGTTCACATCATCTTTGATCATGGGGGTTAACAGCCCTTTTAGCACGGCCGTTGTCACCGGGGACAGGTCCAAATCCTGAAAATCCCCAGCATATTCAATCACAACTTCTTTCACCGGTCCGGCCGCAAGCTGAGCCAGCAGACACCCCATACGGTCGGACAGGGTCAACAGCGGTCCTATCTTTTCCAGGAGCTCACCGCTGACCGCCGGCACATTCACCGCGTTAATTATAGTGCCGTCCTTGAGATAGGCAATAATTTGCTCGGCTACCTGTAGGGCCACGTTGGTTTGCGCTTCCAGGGTAGACGCCCCGAGGTGAGGGGTGCAGATCACGCGGTCGACTTCAAACAGGGGGCACGCACCGGGAGGTTCGTTTTCAAAAACATCCAGGGCGGCACCGGCTACTTTACCGGAGCGCAAGGCCTCATTGAGATCGGCCTCATCTACAATACCGCCGCGGGCGCAGTTGATAATCATAACGCCGTCATTCATCTTTTCGAATGCGGCCTTGTTGAGTAAACCAATGGTATCCTTTAATTTGGGAACATGCAGGGTAATATAATCAGCCCGGCGGTACAGCTCATCAAGGGATACCGCTTCAAAGCCGGCTTTTTCAATTTGCTCCGGAGTGACAAATGAATCATGCACAATCACCTGCATTTTCAGGCCCCGGGCACGATCGGCAACAATGGAGCCGATCTTTCCAAAACCGATAACTCCCAAAAGCTTTTTGAAGACTTCCCTGCCCTGCAATTTTTTCTTTTCCCAAAGCCCTTCTTTTAAAGTTGAGGTGCCCCAGGGTATGTTGCGGGTCAGAGCCATCATCATGGCGATAGTATGTTCGGCGGTGGTAATGACATTACCGGTGGGAGTATTCATAACGACGACACCCCGCTTGGTGGCAGCGGGGATATCAACATTATCCAAACCGATGCCGGCCCGTCCAACGACTTTCAGATTGCCGGCCGCCTCGAGTATATCCTCAGTCACCTTGGTTGCGCTGCGGATCACCAGGGCATCATAGTTTCCAATGATACTTTTAAGCTCATCGGGCGCCAATCCGGTTTTGACATCCACCTCTATCCCGAGTTCCTCTTGAAACATTTTTATTCCGATATCACCAAGAATATCACTGACCAGAACTTTCATGATCACCTCCACGAATAAAGGTTTTAGGCATTATATGCTTCCGGAAGGTTTTTAATCCGCGCTATATAGCGGGGTGTGATGGAAAAAAGGCGAGCGTTTTCAGGTTAAGAGTTCACCATTACCTCCGGTCCCGGTTTCAGCACTTGGGCTTACAAACCGGAGGGCAGGCCCTCCGGGTCGGGGGCTTGGTTGGATTTCTTTCCGATTCGCTCAACGGTGCAAAACAAAAGATAAAACGACTTAAAGCCACTCAATCGCTGCGCTTTTTCGCCAGTTCGATCAGTTCAACCAGACTGCTGACTTTTGGCTTCGGTTGGGCCTCCATCAAACTATTGAATCGGTCTTCCGGCAAATGGTCTTTCAGATATCGCACCACATCAAAGTGTTCCCACCAGCAGTCCAGTATTTTGAAGCAGGGCTGCTGGTGATCACCACAGATTTTGCAATAATGAAACGGTACGGAGTTGCCCAATCGCGGGCAACGCCGTACCAGTTTTTTGGAGGTATCTTTCATGCCGGGTCAGATTCTTGTAAAAAAATCAGGCTATCTCACGACTTTTGACATGCTGCGGCTTCGGATATTGCTCCAGAATCTTTTCCGCCTCTTCGATTTCCTCGGCCGGATACTCATAATCAGTGAGATTTCCCGCCAGGAACTGTTCGTATGCCCCGAGGTCAATCACACCATGGCCGCTGAAGTTAAATAGAATAACTTTTTCCTTGCCTTCTTCCTTGGCTTGCTTGGCAAGGTCGACCACACAGGCCAGAGCGTGATTGGTTTCCGGCGCGGAGATGAAGCCTTCACTCCTGGCAACCAGCAGACCGGCCTTATAGGTATCGAGCTGGTTATACGCTTTGGGCTCTAAAATCCCTTCATCGGCCAACTGGCTGACCGTGGGCGCCATGCCGTGATAGCGCAGACCGCCGGCGTGCATGGCCGGAGGTACAAAGGTGTGACCGAGGCTGTGCATTGCCAGCAACGGTGTCATGCCGATGGTATCCCCATGGTCATAGGCAAACGGTGCCCGGGTCAATGTCGGACAGGCCGTCGGTTCAACCGGATGGATGGCGATTTCTTTACCGTTGATTTTGTCATACACATAAGGAAAGGCCAAACCGGCAAAATTACTGCCTCCGCCGGCACATCCGATGATGACATCCGGATATTCGCCTATTTTTTCCATCTGCTTTTTGGTTTCCAGACCGATAATCGTTTGGTGCAGCATGACATGATTGAGAACACTGCCGAGAGAGTAACGTGTCTCACCGGACTCATCGGTCACTGCCGCTTCAATGGCTTCACTGATGGCAATGCCCAGGCTGCCGGGGGTATCCGGATCCTGCTCCAGAATTTGACGACCGGCTTTGGTCTCCGTACTGGGGCTGGCAATGCAATTGCCTCCCCAGGTGGCCATCATGGTTTTGCGATAGGGTTTCTGGTCGAAACTGATTCTGACCATAAAAACTTTGCATTCAAGCCCGAATTGTGAACACGCAAATGAAAGGGCGCTGCCCCACTGACCGGCACCGGTTTCGGTGGTTAACCGCTTGATCCCGAATTCCTTGTTATAATAAGCCTGGGCAACGGCGGTGTTGGGTTTATGACTGCCGGGAGGACTGACGCCCTCGTATTTGTAGTATATTCTTGCCGGCGTATCCAGCGCCTTTTCCAACTCATAGGCCCGCACCAGCGGAGAAGGGCGCCAGATTCTTAGAACTCTCAATACTTCCTCCGGGATATCAATCCATCTTTCGCTGCTGACCTCCTGCTCGATCAGGTTCATCGGGAAAACCGGCGCCAACATATCAGGACTGATCGGGTTTCCATCCGGACCCAGGGGCGGGTTCATTTTAATGTCCGCGAGAATGTTGTACCATTGCCGTGGCATCTCATCTTCGGTCAAAAAAATCTTTTTCGTTTCCATAGAGCCCTCCTTGCTGTTGGGTTAACGTTAGAAAGACGCACAAAACTAAAATCACCAAATTACAATTCTAAATAAATTCAGACACTTGAAACCATGAAGGCCGTTCATTAATTGCCTTGACTTCAATCTGTATACGGTATACAAAACTTAGTCAAGTAAATTATCAGTGTATCAACAAACTAACCCGAGGCCATTGAAAAATGTTTATTTTTCAATGGCCTCGAGACAAAGAAAGAGATCATTGCTATGGCCAACAAAACCAATCTTTACAGCACAGCCCACAATCCCCTGCTCATCAAAACCGACCGTCCGTTGCCGGACGAAGTTGCGGTCATCGGCGCCGGCACCATCGGACCGGATATCGGTTACTATTTGAAAAGCGCCATGCCGGAATGCAAACTTTTTCTGGTTGATGTGGTCGAAGAACCGCTCAAGAAAGCCGAACAACGAATCGTCGGTTACACTCAGAAGGCGGTGGATAAAAAAAAGATGAGGCCGGAAAAAGCCGCCGTGGTCCGGGAAAATATTGTTTATACCAGCGACTATGAACAGATAAAAAATTGTAAGCTGGTGATCGAAGCCGCCACCGAAGATATCCCGCTCAAGCAAAAAATTTTCGCTATGATTGAGAATATCGTCGGTGAAGATACGATTATTACCTCCAACACAAGTTCGATCCCGGCGGATCGATTATTTTCCAACATGAAAAAACCGGGAAGAACCTCAGTGACTCACTTTTTTGCGCCTGCCTGGCGCAGCCTGCCGGTAGAGGTCATCTCCTGGGACGGCGGCAGCCGTGAAGTATTGGATTATCTGTTCTGGTTTTTTGCCAAAACCGGTAAAGCGCCGATAATCACCGGCAATGCCATCTGCTTTGTGCTGGACCGCATATTTGATAACTGGTGCAATGAATCCGCTTACTTGTTGGAGAGTGCCACAGCCAGCCAGATCGACAAAGTGGCCGAAGAATTCGTGTTCGCCGGACCGTTCTTTGTCTTGAATATGGCCAATGGAAACCCGATCATCATTGAAACCAACACCCTGCAAATGGAAGAAGGCGTCCACTACCAGCCGGCTGCTATACTGGGGTCGGTAAATCGCTGGCTGACCCATCGCCCGGGAAGTCCGGTAGAGGTCAGCAACGGCCTTAAAGGTAAGATAAGGGATCGTTTGCTGGGGATTTTGTTTTCTCAATCCTTCGACATCATAGACCGCGGCATCGGCACCGAGGCCGACCTGAATTTCGGCTGCCAGGTGGCCCTGGGATTCAAAAAAGGACCGCTGGATCTCATGCGCGACCTGGGAGAAAAAGAGGTCGAGCGCATCATGGCAAAATTTCAAAAAGAGAGGCCAGGATTCCCGCAGCCTTCAAGGCCGGTTGCCGACTATCAGGATTTTTACCGCTTTATTCTGGTGGACGACCGTGATGGGATCAAGATTATCACCATCCGGCGGCCCCAGGCCATGAACGCCCTCAACGATGAACTGACCGATGAGATCCTGGGGGTTTTGAAACAGTTCGCCGATGATCCGCAGATCAAAGGCTTTATCATTACAGGCTACGGCACCGCGGCTTTTTCGGCCGGCGCCGACATCGGCAAATTCCCATCCATGCTGGGAGATCCGAGAGCCTCGGCCCAGTATGCACGGGACTGCGCCAAGGTGCAAACCTTTATAGATCAGATGACCAAACCCGTGGTCGCCGCCCTCAACGGATTGGCCATGGGCGGTGGTTTGGAAGTGGCCATTCGTTGTCACAGTATGGTTGCCATGCAAAATGCAATTTTGCAGTTTCCGGAAATCACCCTGGGTATACTACCCGGTATCGGCGGGTGTGTGGTGCCCTATCGCAAGTGGCCCCGGGGTGCCGCTTTGTTTCATGATATGATCTGTTTCGGCAAACCTTTGAGCGCCAAGGAGGCGGCCGAAATCGGGATGGTGTCCAAACTGGCGGATAACCATCAGAATTTGATCCAGGCCGCCATTGATGAAATCACCAATTTACAGGGAAAAGTTACCGGAATCCCGGAAGGCAAAATAGATATTCCGAAGTTAATCATCCCCGATCAGCCCGTGGCTGGCAAGCAGACCTTGAGCAAAGAAGCGGTCACCATCACTGCCCGGACCATTCAGAAAGGCGCTGCCACCGAAGAACTGGGCGAAGCCCTTGAGATCGGCTACAAAGGATTCGGAGAGATTGCCTGCACCGAGGCCGCCCAGGAAGGTATCGCAGCCTTTTTGGAAAGGAGAAAACCGGAGTTCAAGAAATAATTTTGAAGCCGATAGGGAAATATTTTTCCGGTATACTCTGGGTTAAGCTCTTTAAAAGTTTCTATCACCTCTACGATCTACGCCACTTCTGCGATCCACGTCACTCCTGCGATCTAAACCACTTCTGCGATCCTGACCGGATCTTCTTTCATCAACGTAGCCCGTGTCTTGCAATTGTCGTCTTTCAGATTCCCGCCTGCTACCCGAATTGCCCTTTTGGGTTATTTCGTCATTTAAGTCAGCGTTTGCCTTAAACGATTCTGATTCGGTCTCATTTGAAATAAAGTCGTGTTTATCCTTTATAAACAATCCAATTAAGTAATGTTTTTTAAATGGGCCTTTATCCTGTTTTGAAATATATTTTACTTTTGCTTCTAAATAACCTGTAGGTTCAGATCTGCTTTCTGACCAGTATTTCATTTCCAATACTTGATCAACTTCTAAATGGTTTAATATTGAGGAACCCTCTTTAACCAATATGCATACCCCGTGTCCAGAAATATCCCGCAGTTTTAATTGATAAATAGGTATCGGGCGACCTAAGTTTATTTCTACACTATAGGATCGGTCTATTATAATGGTTCTGTTCTCAGATCTCCTCTCTTGAGGAACGTTTGTGGGAATATCATTTGGCATTGGTTCAACTCCGATTAATCGCTTTTTGGTCAACATCGCAAGTTCGAATATTGATGCCTTACCTAAATGGCATCTACCACTCCAGAACTACCCCGTTAAATCCTCAACCTTGGCTTTAGGCGCATTTTTTGACAAAACCCAAATATCGGTCGATGACAGATTTAATAATTCACAATTTACAAAAATTCAAGATATTAAATCAGTATCACAGCTTCTTGATATTACATCTCATGGATTTGAGATTAGGAAACCCAGAGACCGGGTCAGCATTCTCTGTCCCGGTCAACTCGTTAGCGTTAGCCTCTTCCCAGCCTTGTGATATATGTATTGTATCCGGTAGCATCCTGCGGGTAAGGCAAGCCTTTAGTCGAATCTTCCCAAATGGCGACCATACTTCAGCCATTTCACCTTCTGAAATACCATATTGATTCGCGGTTTTTGGATGGATTTCAAAAATCGGTTCGGCAGACATCTTTCTTAGTTTAGAAATATAACGAAATTGCCAGTGTGTGTAACAAAGAAGATTTCCACCAGTCGTTAAAATTAGTGGAAATTCATCCCCGTGTTCGACGGGCTTCCCCACGTTTTCCCTGACGGGTGAAGGATCAAATCCAAAATTTTCAAGTCGTTTGGGGTAGAGCTCAATCTTACCTGTCGCGGTGGAAAATCCATTCTTTTCATATTTTTTGTGCCTGCGCTTTTCATATTCATAGATTCCACCTTTAGAGATGAGCCCCTGATAAGTAATGCCATGCTTTTGAAGCAAGTAATCGATACCTTCTTCACAGTTTTGCCAGGGGAAGTACTCACCAAATCCCATCCGATGGGCTAATCTTACCCAGATCATTTGATCGGGCAGGCCGTGAACGGGTTCCACCACCTTTCTCCTCAAGGTGATATAGGAAAGGTTTTGATAAACATTCACCCGATGTTCATCTCTTTCCAAAAAGGTGCAGGCAGGAAGAACCACATCTGCAAATTGGCTGTCGGGCGATCGAACCACGTCGATCAGCATGAGAAATTCCAGCTTTTGGAATGCCTGGCGAGTACGAATACTATTCGGCCATTCTAAGGAGGGGTTTCCTCCAGCAATTATCATAGCTTTGATGGGATAGGGTCGTTCATCCAGAATCGCCTCAGCAAGACTGAGTGCATGGGCTTCCTTGCGTGCCTCACAGAATAGAGGAAACTTTTCCGAACCTATTGGAGGTATCGAAGGTTCGGGCAACGGCGCGGTCATGTCATTCAGGTTAGGTCGGGGTGTAAAAAGGTCGCCGCCGGCAACATCCAAGTTGCCTGTTAGGGCCTTTAAAATAGCCAGAAGACGCATCGTCTGCACCCCGAAACTCTGGTGCTCCAAACCGTTTCCGGTAAAAATTCCAGCAGGTTTGGTTTGGGCGTATGCGCGGGCGACTTGTCGAACCAGGTCGGGTGAGATGCCGGTGGCGGCCTGTCCCTTCTCGGGTGCAAAACGGTTGGCGGATACAGCATCAAAAAGATTATCGAAACCGTTAACCCAGTCGGCGGTAAATGCTTTATCCCATAACTCCTCACGCAATATGACATGCAGCATATTCAAGATGAGAATTTCATCGCATCCCGGCCTGATCGGTAGGTGAATATCTGCCCTGGAAGCAGTTTCAGTCTTGCGGGGATCAATAACAACAAGCTTGCAGTCTCTTTTTTTGAGACGGTTGATTTCCCCGGGCGTATAAGGTTCGTTGGAAATCAGGGGGTTCCCGCCCCAGATAATCAAAAACCGGGTATTGGGAATATCCGGTTTGGTCAGACCGCCGATGGTAAGGGTTTCCGCTATGGTTCGGGATGCGTTGCACAAAGAACCGACCCCTGTGAAGTTGGGCGTGCCATACACATTGGCAAAGCGTTTCATATAATACTTTATTTCCTGATGCCCGACGCCCTCGCCATGGTAAATGGCCAGACTTTCCGGACCATACCGATCTTTAAGCCGATTCAGTGTTTCTGCAGCAATATCCAGGGACCGGTTCCAGTCGACAGGAACAAATTTACCGCCTTGCTTGATCAGGGGAGTTGCCAGTCTTTGGGGATGATAGAAAAAATCGAGAGCCGCCCTGCCTTTGGCGCAAAGCCAACCTTTGTTGAAAGGGTGTTCCTTGGCGCCTTTTAAAGTCACCGGTTGACCCTCTGCAACGCCAACCTCAATCCCACAGCCATGATCGCACATCCGGCAGATGGTGGATATGGTCTCAGTCTTTTTCATTGATTTTATATTCGCAAAGGCTCTCTATTTCCAGATATCACTCATTTTCAACCTTTTCCCGTAGCCAAACAGATCATCCATCCATAGATAAAAACTGTCGAACCGGGGCAGATTCTTTACATGCCATCTAACGAAGCTATGAGACAGTGTATCCGGCTTATTGAACACACAGACCCGGATGCAATTGGCGCAATCGCCCTTGTTCCGCACCCAGAATTGAAAGCATTTTTCAGGATTGATATACCATTTGTAAATCCCGTGGTTATTGGATATCGTGAGCCCCTCCGTGGTGGGTTCGTCAAAACTGATGGCCTGTCCCGGACATACCTTGGCACACTTTCCGCAGACTTCACACATCTCTCTGACGCCGATTTCAATGGGGCTGTCCGGTACCAGCGGCAAATTTGTGAGTACCTTGCTAATCCGCACCCGCGGACCGAATCGCGGTGCGATTAACAGGCCATGGCGTCCGAGTTCACCCAGACCGGCATCGACAGCCATAGGAACGCTCAGCGCCGTGTCATTGCCACTGGGGATAGCCTGATAGCCCAAATCTCTAATAAAGTGGGCCACAGATGAGGCCATGTAGGCCATCATTGAGTAACCCCGACCTGTAGCGGCATTCTCACCATAGGCGGGTGCCGTCCGCATTAACGTGTAATCCATCTCGTGAAGCATGACAATGGCATATTCAAACGTTTCGGGGATATCATCTATGGCAGAATGCTCAAGGGTACGGGGATCAAAACGATGAGAGTAGATCCAGCGTCGATCCACCTTACAGATGCCTACCGCCGACGCACCCATGTAGATGGCCGCCTTTTTTACAATGCGTGTCATCTCCGCGGGGTCTGAAACAACCCACTTTCCCCCTGGCGGGATTCGGTCTCTGGCTGCAATATCGGCTGCGTCCGGGAACCATTCATACAGGCCCTCATTGCCGACCATGTTGCCAAAGCCCCACCACCTCTCCAGGTACCAGGAACCCATGGCGAAGGCCCAATCCAGCAGGGTGTAACCTTCATCATCCTTGAAGTTACGCACGCCATAGTGCTTTTTGCCCAGCTGCAGTATTTCAGCATTGGAACTTTCCGTATCCTTAGGTCTTGAGAACATTGTATTTCTTTGATCAAATCGCCCAACTTCTCCAGAGCCTATTTTCTGCTCGTGCTTTTTCATAACCACCGGTCAATTCTCCGTTAAATCTTAGTTGCACTTTGCCTCGGCCAACGCTGCAAGAGCCATCTCCTTGGCCTCGGGTGTAAAGAGCCAATCATCTATCACAGTATCAAGCCATTTCATGTAGCTATCACGTGGAATGCCGAATCGGGTGTGATCAATGTCAACACCGGCCGGGGTAAAGCGCCACAGCTTATCGGCATCTTTCACCAATTGATCATTGATGGAAAGTGCCTCCAGTCGGGTATCGTGGCCGTCAATGATAGACAAAATTTCCGGGATCTTTTCTTGATCATAATTCAGGCCGGTTAGAATTTCCTGCGCAATTTTTACCCCTTCTGTCTCGTGAATCCGTTGAGTCTTTTTATCTTTGATTTTGGGCCCAAAGGCGTTTAACTGCCTCTCCTCGGGCACCATCTTCCATCCCACATCATGCAGAACAATGGCCGGCAGGACAATCCCTTCATCGGCACCTGGGTAAAGGGCAAGTAATCGACGAGCAAAATCATAGGACAGCGATACGTGGACATCGTTCCGGCGGGTGTCCAGGTAAGGCTTGGCCTGACTGTAAATTTGGTCGTAAACAGAATCGGGTTGGGTTATAAGTTCCAAATATTCTCCATTCTTTCAAGGTCAACGTTCATATTGTCCAACTGCCCGCTTATATCTTTGTTCTTTGATAGCATCCGCTGTTCAGTCAACCTCGGTTAGCTACTTTGAGTGTCTCCCCGTAAGCCGCCTTCAACGCTTTGGACAACGCCGCTACGCCTTTAGTTGCCTCCTGTTCCAGTTTTTTATTCCAGGAGTGTAGGCTTCTAATTGCTTGCAGGATAGACTTTAGTTCCTGAAGGTAAATTCCGGCGGCCTCGCTTCCCTCTTTGACCGACCGTGCAACAGAATCCGCTGCCAAAATCCCGCTCTTAAGAGCCGTGCCAATTCCCTCAAAGGTTATCGGAAACAGCAGCCCGGCGGCATCTCCAATGAGTAAAATATTTCCTTTAGCCGGAGAGAAAGAGCCTGTAATTAGGGCTTCGTGGAGCCTTGGTATTAAGCAGCCGTCCTTCCAAATGGCTTTGCTCTTGGTATTAAAGCCATATTTAACTAAAATTTGATTGATCTCATTCCTGAGCTCTTTTATACCACTGCCTTCAATCAGAAAGCAGTCACCTTTATGGTTAAGTCCGAAGCGAGGGCGGGAGCGACATTTCGGAAAAAACCAGTGGAAGAAGTCCTTTTCAAGGTCCAGCGCTCCGTCATAGCATTCCCGTAGCGGCACAGAATATTGAACTTTGAGCAAGGGAAATAAAGATTTCCTGACAACCGAAGCGCCACCGTCAGCCCCAATGACAAACCTTGATTTAAGCTCCTGCGGCGTCTTCCCCTGCATCATCGTAATGGTGCAGGCACCGGCTTTTTGATTCACCCCAATTACCTTAGCCCCTTCCCATATTTCGACACCGTCTTCCTGGGCCATTTGAATCATCCAGAAATCCAGATCTTTTCTCCAGGCAAGTGGTGTTTTACACATGATGCGTTGGGATTGCGTTCCGGGCACATGCATCATATGGCCGGATAATTGATAGGGGTCAACCAGGATTTCCAGTGGGATAGAGCCGAATTCCTGCTGAATGATATCGTTGGCCCAAGGGCCCATCACCATGCCGGAACACACTTTATCGCGTGGCAGCTTTTTTCGCTCAAGAAGCAATGTTCTTAATCCACCCTGAGCACATTTTTTTGCTGCGACGGAACCGCCGGGACCACCTCCAACGACAATGACATCAAACATAGTGAACGCTCCTCCCGCAAAACGGTGCGCCTCAGGAAGTCCCCTGGAAGGGGGCGTAGACAATTACCTCGATCATTTAAATCCGAAATCCGAATAACGAAGCACGAAACAAATTCGAATGACAAAAATACCAAGACAAAAACCTAAAGCCGTTACGCTACTCACCGTTACAAAATAGTTTAATTGGTTATTATTATCAGGCGTTGTGCTTTTGTTCTCACCGTTTAAAGCATTTGAACATTAGAATTTAAAATTTGTTTCGAGTTTCGATATTCTAATTTCGTATTTTCCATGGCTTCTCTGTTTTCTCCCCGGGTCGGTAGAACCTTTCCGGGTCCACCACTGGAAGTGGAGTTTTAATATCGGAATTACCGGCCTTCAATTTCACGCTGCGGCTCGATCAGGCGCAAAAAAACCTGGGCCGGAGGTGAGAGGTTCGCTTCTCTGGGATAGACAATATCCGTTTGAACCAGGATAGGTCCTTCCTCGACATCGAAGGGTTTGAGAAGCCCCATCTTGGCCTCAAGTTTAACTTCGGGTTTGT
>Ga0265306_10000677_pt1 | contig 16421 bp, 13 predicted proteins | sample Helome_3_FD_192493 | JGI IMG/M metagenome (GOLD analysis project Ga0265306, IMG submission 192493) | Marine sediment microbial communities from subtidal zone of North Sea - Hel_20160420 (Illumina Assembly) | ecosystem: Environmental > Aquatic > Marine > Subtidal zone > Sediment ...
CAAAATATTCACATCCGTGGCGCTGGACTTACCCGCAAAGGACCATTGGTTATAACCCAGGATTCCCCAGAGATATTTTTTATTGGTTTTGTTCATATAGAGCAGTGTCGGGCCCGCCTGCCACTTATCCGTGGTGAACTCGTCAGCGCCGATCGGAACGCTTCCCGCAATACCCCAGCCCCAGGTGCCGGTTTTGACCTGGTTCAGGAAGACATCGAGCAGGAAAAGATCTCCTATCCCTGTCTTGCCGCTGGTATTGACCACCGGCAGCGCCGGGCGCAGCACGTTGTTTTTAGACAATGGCAATACCGGCTGAAGCAAATAGGTGTTGGAGATGTTCTTGTCGTCTGAGCTGCCGGTGGTCCAGAAAAAGTTCTGGAACTGGGTCAATATGGCCGACGGGTCAGTTGCCGCTTCCGCCAGGCTGGCACCGTCTGAAGCGCTCGCACCGGTAGCATGAGTAGCAACCGGGGGCACCGGGTTTACGTGATCATCATTTGGAGGGTCAAAATTTCCACCCGCTGCCGCCGCAGCACCTTCTGTTTTTGAATCGGTATCCTTTTTGCTGCCATCAGCGCTGTCCTGATCGTCTGCGTCCAGGGCCCAGGTACTACTTGCTAGTGACAGTAAAACCAAAGTCAAGATAACCCTGATTGAGATTCTTTCCCTGATCATGTTTTATTCCCTCCGAAATGAACCAAGAGTTCACGATTGTTCAAACAATCAGAGCCGCTTCGATAACCGAACCGGCCCCAATAGAATTCCTGTATATCATCATACTGGTTTGCGTTACTCTGACCACTGACTCTATCCATTTTCCGCAATTTTCGCGAAACGGAAGATGAAAATTCAACAGGACCAAACTTCTGACCATGATTGAAATCTTCGGAGTAATTGCCCTGGCCTGCTCAACCGTAACCGGGTGTTGAGCTTTTCGCCGGACGTTAGCGTAAAATTCCTGCAAGACCTTGCTGGATGTTCTGACCTGATTGATATCCTTAATATTCTTGACATTATTCGTAGCATGTTTAGAATTTAGCTAACCTTAGCTAACTTGAGTATGCGCCGTGAAAGTCAATATGCATGAGGCAAAATCCCAGCTGTCCAAACTGGGCGAAAGAGTATGGGCCGGAGAAACCGTAGTCATTGCGAAATCCGGCAAGCCCTACCTCGATCTGTTGCCTCACAAAGGAGATCACAAGCCAAGAAAACCCGGACGTTTCAAAGGACAAATTGAAATTCCAGATGACTTCAACGAGACTTCTGAAGAAATTATCGCTGCCTTTGAGGGCCATCAATGAAACGACTGCTGCTGGACACTCATGTATTGCTGTGGTGGCTGTCCGATGATTCCCGACTTGGCGAAGCGAGCAGGCAGGCGATCAGTAACCCGAGGAATCAGGTTTATGTAAGTGCGGCGAGTACCTGGGAGATTTCAATTAAGAAATCGACAGGAAAACTAATAGCACCGGAAGATCTGGATGCCATAGTTGAATGCGAAGGCTTTGACAAATTACCCATAACACTCTTCCATGGCGACCAGGCCGGGTTGCTACCGGAGCATCACAAGGACCCATTCGACCGGATGTTGGTAGCGCAAGCGCAATCGAACGGGCTGGTAATTGTAACGAACGATGAGAAAATCACTCAATGCAGCATTCGAACGATGGATGCGAAGAAGTAAAGGCTGTCGGATTTCCAAAAACTTTTAGCGGATCTCAGGTAGAAGGGGGTTTTGTACCTCAACCGAACCAAACTTCTGACCATGAGTGAAATCTTCAGAGTTGATGAATGTAAATATTGATGTCAACAAAAGTCTTCTCGGTCATATAGGTCATCACGGCCGTCGAGCTTTCCCCCGCCCAAGTCGAACCCCTTCTTCAATTGGCGCATAGCACGCTGCCGCGCAGCAGCAAAATCCTGATCCTCTTGAACTAATGTTTCAAGCTGTTCCGCAACGAGCCAAATCAGATAGTAGCTCATTTCTTGTCAGGTTTCTGCTCGATTGGTGGTTTATAATTCTTATCTATATTTCCTGAGCGCAATACCGTGAAAAAAGTCATTGAATGTGTGCCGAACTTCTCCGAAGGCCGTGACCTGGCGGTCATCAAGCAGATCACCGATGCGATTGAAGGCGTCCAGGGTATTCGCCTGCTGGACGTAGATCCCGGAGAAAGCACCAACCGCACGGTGGTGACCTTTATCGGTGAACCGGAAGCGGTCGCAGAAGCCGCTTTTCAGGCCGCCCGGAAAGCTTCAGAATTGATCGACATGTCGAAGCATCATGGCGAACACGCCCGTTTCGGCGCCATGGATGTGTGCCCCTTCGTGCCGGTAGCCGGCGCCAGCATGGAAGATTGCGTGGAAATCGCCCGCGAAGTCGGCCGGCGCATCGGCGACGAACTGAATATCCCGGTATACCTGTATGAGCATGCCGCCAGCTCTCCGGCGCGCCGTAACCTGGCTGACGTGAGATCGGGTGAATACGAAGGGCTCCCGGGCCGGTTCGACAAGCCGGAATGGAAGCCGGATTTTGGCCCTGCTGAATTCAATGAAAAATTCGGTGCAGTAGCGGTTGGCGCCCGTGAGTTTCTTATCGCCTACAACATCAACCTCAACTCCACCGACCGGCGCTACGCCAATGAAATCGCCTACGAGATGCGCGAGCGTGGCCGCTGGAAACGTTCCGGCAATATTGAGCCGTTCTATTACAAGGGAGATGTCGTCTATTTCGAAGAAGGCAAATACGCAGACGGAAATTCCGACTTCGTGGCCGGATCTTTCGAAGACCTGGCAAAGTTCTACCAGGAACAATATGGCAAGGACCTGTATGAGCGCTACCGCACTATCGGGATCGATCCGGAAAACCTGACAGGGCGGCCGGTGTACAAGGACGGCATGTTCACCCACCTCAAGGGCATTGGCTGGGTGGTGGATGACTACCAGTGCGCGCAAATCTCGGTCAACCTGACCAATTACAACATCACCGCCCCGCACACCGTGCTGGAAGCGGCCCGTGAACTGGCCGCGCAACGGGGGATTGTCGTCACCGGCTCAGAGGTCGTTGGCGTGGTGCCTTTTGAAGCCATGCAACAGGCCGGGCGTTATTATCTCGGTCGCATGCAGTCCTCCACCGGCGTTCCGGCCCGCGATATCGTGACCACGGCGGCCCAGGCCATGGGCCTGAGCGATGTCGCCGAATTCGACATCGACAAGAAAGTGATCGGCATGCCGGTCGCCGAAGGCCCATTGGTCAACATGAAGGTTAACGAGTTTGTCGACGAGGTATCACGCGGCACACCGGCGCCGGGCGGTGGTTCAATCGCTGCGCTGGCCGGTGCGATTGGCTCGGCCCTGGCCTCGATGGTAGTCAACCTGTCAGTTGGCAAGGGCGAATACGATGCACAATACGACGAGCTCTGTGCCCTGGCCGAAAAATCCCAGTCGATCAAGGATGAACTGCTCCGCGCGATCGATGCCGACACCGAGGCCTTCAACGAGGTGATCGCAGGCATCCGCATGGCCAAGGACACGCCGGAACAGCTCGAATTACGCTCAAGGACAATCCGGGCCGGCTACAAAACCGCCGCTGAAGTACCTTTGCGAACCGCGCAACTGTGCCGCCAGGTATTGGACCTGTGCCAGTCTGCCGCCGATATCGGCAACCAGGCCGTTATGAGCGATGCGGGCGTTGGCGCATTGATGGCCTATGCGGGTGTGCGTGGCGCCATTCACAACGTGAACATCAACCTGCCGCACACGAAAGATGAAGCCTTTATCGCGAAAATGCAGGAAACACTGGGCGACTTGCTGTCAGAATCCAAAGCACTCTGTGAATCCATTCAGCAACAGGCAGAAAGTAGCTTCTGAGAAAAAAGGGACTCGCGCCACTGCTGTCCCACCTAATTCAACGAGGGACGCTGGACCGGGTAGTTACTCCCAGGACCCACGCGCTACGGCATTACGAGGGCACTTTTTTGCCTGTGGCAAAGTCGCTCCCTCTCCATTGCCTGCGCTGTGAACCCATCCCTGGGGGCTCGGGCGCGACTTCCCTGTCGCTTACGGTCCTGGGAGTAACTACCCGCCCCAGCTTCAGCCGTTCAGGCAGTAGAACCGCCAGGCCAGCACCAACCTAGCCGAGGGAATGCCGTGTCTTCCTTCAGGACCGTATGAAACACGGATGTTTCATCCGAGCCCCCAGGGATGGGTTCACGGCGTGTCCTGAAGGAAGACACGGCATTCCCTTGGCGGTTCAGGACAGAGGATTCAGATTAAGTGGGACAGCAATGGCTCTCGCCCCTTTTTGATTTCTTAGTTTTTCGCCTGGTCCACAATTTTATTGGCCTGAATCCAGGGCATCATGGCGCGTAGCTTGGCACCGACCTGTTCTATGCCGTGAGCAGCGTTCGCTTCCCGGGCTACCGTCATTTCCGGATAGCCGCTGTTGCCTTCCTTGATGAAACGCTTGGCGTAGTTGCCGTTCTGGATATTTTCCAGTGCCTCGCGCATGGCCGCCCGGGATTCATCGTTGATGATCTTGGGCCCGGTCACGTATTCGCCGTATTCCGCGTTGTTGGAGATCGAATAGTTCATATTGGCCACGCCGCCTTCGAACATCAGGTCGACGATCAATTTCAGCTCATGCAGGCACTCGAAGTACGCCATCTCGGCGGGATATCCCGCTTCTGTCAGCACCTCGAACCCGGCTTTGACCAGTTCGACACAGCCGCCACAAAGGACTGCCTGCTCACCGAACAGGTCGGTTTCACACTCATCCTTGAAGGTGGTTTCGATGATACCGGTACGGCCGCCACCAATGCCTGAGGCATAGGAAAGAGCCATCGCCTGTGCGGTACCCGAAGCATCCTGCGCCACGGCGACCAGGTCCGGAATCCCGCGGCCTGCGGCAAACTCGGAACGCACGGTATGGCCGGGCGCTTTCGGCGCAATCATGATGACGTCAAGGTCAGCTCGCGGCTCAACTTCCTTGTACAGCACGGAAAAGCCATGTGCGAAGGCCAGGGTAGCGTCCTGCTTGATGAAGGGTTCAACCGACTCCTTGTACAAAGCCGAGTGAAACTCGTCCGGCGTCAGGATCATCACCACGTCTGCACCGGCGACGGCATCAGTCACATCCGCCACTTTCAGGCCGTGTGCTTCAGCCTTGGCGCGGGATGAGGAGCCTGCCCTCAGTCCAACCGTGACATCCACGCCAGAGTCCTGCAGATTGCAGGCGTGCGCATGCCCCTGCGAACCGTAACCGATGATCGCTACCTTTTTGCCCTGGATGATGCTGATGTCGCAATCTTTGTCGTAATAGACTTGCATGTCTGATCTGCCTGTAAGTTGTCTGAATTACGTGAACTATACGGGGGGATTTATATTGCGTAAAATGATATATATGCATCTATATGATGCGTTTTACGCAACGATAAATCATGGACAATCGCTCACTGAAACAATTCATCAACCTGGCTGAGAGCCTGCACTTCGGGCGTGCCAGCGAGGCCAGTAATGTCAGTCCTTCGGCGCTGAGCCGCAGCATTGCAAGGATCGAGGAAGAAGTCGGTGTCACCCTGTTCGAGCGGAACAACCGCAGTGTTTCCCTCACCCATGCCGGCGGACTGTTTCTTGGATATGCCCGGGATACGCTGGGCGAATGGGACACGATCCGCAACACGCTGATGGAGGAGGCAGCGGAACTGCACGGCGAAGTCAGCATGTACTGCTCGGTGACTGCCAGCTACAGCTTCCTGTTCGAAATACTGACCCGGTTCAGGCAGGACTACCCGAAAATCGAAATCAAGTTGCATACCGGTGACCCGGAAGATGCCATTACCCGTGTTCTGTCCGGCAATGAGGACATTGCTATCGGCGCCCATCCCGGAAAGCTGCCGGCCGGGCTCGCTTTCAAACCGATCGCCGTTTCACCGCTGGTGTTCATTGCGGCCAGGGAAACAGACCAGAAGCTGGACAAGCAAATCAATGACAAAATCGGTAACTGGGAAAACACCCCGATGATTCTGCCGGAACGGGGCCTGGCCCGGAGACGGGTGGATGACTGGTTCCGCGAACGGGGTATCTCACCACGTGTTTATGTCCAGGTCGCCGGCAACGAGGCGATCGTGAGCATGGTCAGCCTGGGATTCGGGGTTGGCGTCGTGCCCCAGATCGTGCTGGAAAACAGCCCACTGGCCGATAAAATCCAGGTGCTTGAAGTAAAGCCGCAGTTGAAAGCCTACGAAGTCGGGTTATTCACGCTGGAGAAAAAACTGGGCGGTCCGATCATCAGTGCGTTCTGGGGCTAAAAATGGGGTCAGAGTCAAGGGTCAGAGTAGCTACTCTGACCCTTGACTCTGACCCCATTTTTACGTTGCGGTGACGTTTTTGCCTGGCTTGTTGCGGCCAAACCGATTCTTGATCCGTTGCCCGGTGCGCGACCTGAAAGCGGCGATATCGACACCGATGGCATACATCGCAGGAACCATCAGCAGGGTCACGAAGAAGGCGAAAAATACACCGGAGACCAGCGACACCACGATCGGAATCAGGAATTTCGCCTGGATCGAGCGCTCCATCATCATCGGGGTCAGGCCCACGATGGTGGTGGCTGTTGTCAACATGATCGGACGGAACCGGACCACGCCGGCTTCGACGATCGCTTCCAGCGGTTTCATGCCCTTTTCACGTAATCGGTTGGTGTAATCGATCAGTACCAGGTTATCGTTTACGACCACGCCCGCCGCTGCCGCGATGCCGAAGTAACTGAAAATCGCCATGGTCATGCCCATTATGGCATGGCCATAAATAGCGCCGACGTAAGCGTACGGCATGGCGACCAGGATCAAAAGGGGCTGCCAGTAGCTGTGGAAAGCCACCGCCAGCATGGCATACATCACAAAGAAGGCGACCAGGTACAAGCCCAGTACTTCCTTGATAAAGCGGGCCTCACCTTCAGCCTGGCCCACGGACCCGCGCTGGATACCCGGATAGCGTTTTTCCCAGCCCTCGAAGTAATTTTCTTCCAGGTCTTCCATGATGTCTTCGCGAATGCTTTCTTTCATGTCCGCCGACACGCGCGCCGCGCGGTTGCCGTTCCAGCGCTGAATACGCTTGATACCGGGGGCGTAGACCAGTTCAGCCACGGACAACAACGGCACTTCCCGGCCATCCGCCGTGCGCACCCGGAAGTGCTTCAGGCTTTCGATAGACCGGCGCGATTCAATCGGATAATGGACCATGACTTTAACGTCCTGGCCTTCGCGAGGCAGGCGCTGAACTTCCTCACCGTAGTAAGCCTGGCGCACCTGGCGGGTGACGTCCGACATGGTCAGACCCAGCTTTTGCGTACCCGGTTTGAGGACAATACGAATCTCCTCCGAGGCGCTTTCCAGGTTATTGCGCACATCATAGAGCGTATCGTAGGTCCGCAACTTTTCTTCAAGGTCGGTTACAGCAACCCGCAGCACCTCCAGGTCGGGGTGACGAATCGAAAGTTCAAAACCAGGACCGTCATCCCTGTGGGAGTATCGTACGGAAACACTCTTGGCGTCCGGAACATCCCCCATCAATTCCCGCAACCTGATGGCCGCTTCCTTGGCGCTCATGTCCCGCACTTCCGCCGGCGCCAGTTTGACAATGGCCAGCACACTGTCGCGGCGTGAACGCGTGTACCAGTTCTCAATCAGTTTGCCTTCACCGGCGGTACGCTCGTTGACCTCGTCAACAAGTTCCTGTTCGGCTCGCTGCAGTTGGGCCAGGATTTCCAGCGCGCGACTGTAGGGTGCGCCTTCCGGCAAAACCACATCGACAATCACCTCGTCCGACTCGAATTCCGGCATAAAGGCTTTCTTGATCCAGCCCGTGTTGAACATGGCCATTCCGATCACCAGCGCTGTGATGAACACACTGAAAGTCAGGTAACGGCGATCAACTGCAAATTGTCCGATTTTGCGGTAACGCTTATGGGCAAAGTGGATGATGCCGTCGGAAATTTTCTTCTGAAAATGGCCAAACCAGCCTAACAGCTCATCCTTTCGGGGTTTCATCTTCGACAGGTGAGAGGGCAGAATAAAGAGTGATTCAACCAGCGAGAACGCCAGGGCCAGGATCACCACCCAGGTGATGTGACGGGTGAATTCGCTGGTAGAGCCACTGAGGAACAGCCAGGGCATAAACGCCATGATGGTGGTGAGAACACCGAAAATAACCGGCTTGGCCACCAACTGGGCACCCGCTATTGCGGACTCAATACCACCCTCATGCAGATGTGCCTCGGTGTGAATACCCTCGCCAACGACGATCGCGTCATCCACCACGATACCCAGCACCAGCAGGAAAGCGAAGGTAGACAGCATGTTCAGGGAGACACCCACCGACGGCAGCAACACGAAGGCGCCTGCATAGGCTGTGGCGATACCCACGGCCACCCAGAGCGCCACGATTGGCCTGAGTGTCAGCACCAGGAAAATAAGTACCAGGAACAGCCCGATTGCAGCAGAGTTGCCGATGGTCTTCATCCGGCCTTTGAATTCGTCCGCCTGGTCGGTCCACAAGGTCAGCTGGGCGCCTTCGGGTAATGAATCCTGGCGCTTTTCAATCCACTCCCGGATGGAATTCGAAGCGGTGACGATGTCCATCGTATCGGTGGTCATTACCTGCAACAGTACCGCCGGCTCACCGTTTAGTGTAGCCAGGATGGGGTTGTCTTCGAAGCCGTCAACGACCGTCGCGACATCGCCGACGCGAATGGTGCCGCCATCCTCGGTCTGGCGGATGATGATGTCTGAAAATTCGGCTTCGGTGTCAGCCTGGCTGCGCACCTTGAGCTGGTACGTCCCAACCTCGGTGCGGACCGAGCCTGATGACTGGTTAATCGACGTGTTACGGATTGCCGTGGCAACCTCGTTGAAACTCAGGTTGTAACGACGCAGGGCCTCTTCACTGACCTGGACTGAGATTTCTTCGCGGCGCACACCAAACAGCTGCACCACGGTGATGGCTGGCAGCACGGCTGCCTCACGTCGCAGCGTCTCCGCCAGGCGCTTCAGTTCACGCTCAGTCAAGTCACCATGTACAGCAACCCGGATAAATTCTTGACGATTAACCCATTGCTGTACCTTGGGCGGCTCGATGTCTCGCGGAAATGAGGAAATGGAGTCGACGCGTATCTTCACGTCGTTCATGAACTGGGTGAAATCGACCTGCTGTTCAGCCAGGATGTAAACGGCGCCATTGCCTTCCGAAGATGTGGATCGGACCCACTCGATGGAGTCCATGTCACTGACTGATTCCTCGATGCGGGCGACGATCTGCTCTTCGACTTCCTGCGGCGCGGCGCCCGGCCAGGCGACGTTGATTTCCAATCCCGGGAACTTGACCTGGGGGTCCATTTCCCGTTCCATCGAGGAGAATCCAATGACGCCGGAAACAAAAATTCCGACCATCAGCAAGTTTGCGGCTACGGAATTCCGTGCCCACCATTCAATCAACCCATTCATTGTTTAGTCTCTTAGCCGCGTTGCTGGCTTGGTATGGCCTCGACTTCCATGCCGTCTACTGCATTCGGCAGGGTTGAGGTGACGACGCGATCCCCCGGCTCCACGCCACTGGTGACAAGCACCCGGGCCTCGGACGTTGACAGCACCGTAACGGTACGAATCTCCAGCCGGTTATCGGCGTTGATCACGTAAACCTTGTCCTGGCCGCGCAATGCCAATCGCGGCATCACGAAAGCAGCCTGTTCAGATACGCCTTTAATCTCGGCGGCGACGAACATTCCTACCGCCATCGGCATCCCATCGGTAGCGCCCATGCCATAGGGGTCAACGACTTCAGCCGTGGCATAAATCAGGCGGGTGTCCTTATCGACCGCAGCGTCCACCCGAACGATCTCACCCTGCCAGCGATATTCACGATCACCCAGTGTCGCTGTGAAACTGACAACCGGCGGATTGATCATGTCGTTTGCCATGAAACCCATCGGCAGGTTGAGCTCGACCAGCTGGCTGTCGGTCAACGGCAAGCGCACTTCGACCCGGTCGATGGAAAAGACCCGGCCCATAGTGGCGCCGGCGGCTACAATTTGTCCGATTCCAACCTCGCGATCGCGAACCCGGCCCCGGAATGGAAGCTTGATCTCGGTCCGTTCCAGGTCAAGACGAGCCCGTTGCAGGTCGGCCCTGGCCGAACGCAGCATGGCTTCAGCCTGCTTCACTTGTGTCAGGTTAAGAGCGAATTGGGTCGGCTCCTGCCCCTGGCGGCCACTGGCCCATTCGTCCTTCTTGATTTCAGCCGTCGCGAGTTCACGTTCGAGCTGGGTTTGCGCACCGGCAACATCCGCTTCAGCGCGGATTACTGCCAGGCGATAATCGGTATCATCGATCTTCAGAAGCATGGTGTCCGGCAGGAACTCAGCACCCTCGCTGAAGTTATCCGACATGGCAACGATGCGGCCGGAAACCTGGGGAATCAGGTCGATTTCCGTCTTGGGCCGCACTTCGCCCTGGGTCTTGACGGAAACGGTGACCATTTCTGATTTCACTTCGTCCACATAAAGGGAGACCAGCCGGGTTTCGTCCTCGTTTTTCTCGGGTTCGGGTTTTGCTGCAACCAGAACCTGCACGATGACAACCCCGCCAACCAGCACGAGTATGGGCGCCAAAAATCTGAATATTTTTTTCACTTTCCGAACCTCTTGATCGATTAGTAGTGTTCTATATCTGTATAACACCACAAATTACGTCTGCAAACATGGGTCATAAGTCAGGGTCAGTCAAATTCACGACCAAACGAGTTTCCAGCGCCCTTTCACCCTATAGATGCACCTACCACTACTTTTAGACGCGCCGAATACAAAAAAGGTTACGGCCCAACCGGTGACCTACCCAGTGGTCTATAATTTGCAGCCTGGTACAGCAAGGAGCAAGACGTGAGCGCATTGACTCAGTCACCCCAGTGGAAAGCACTCGAATCTCATGCCACTGAGATGAAAAAAGCCCATTTACGCGACCTGTTCAGCGATCCGTCGCGTTTTAGCCAACTATCCATAGACCACCCGGAGCTGGGAATGTTTCTCGATTACTCGAAAAACATCGTCACCGGGCAGACCCTTGCGCTGCTGCGTGACCTGGCCAGCTCAACCGGCGTCGCCGAACAGGCCGGCAGAATGTTCTCCGGTGAAAAAATCAACTGGACCGAAGACCGGGCCGTTCTTCACATTGCCCTGCGTAACCGCTCAAACACCCCGATCCGGGTTGACGGCGTGGACGTCATGCCTGCAATCAACGAAGTTCTCGCCCGGATCAAGCGCTTCACAACACAGGTACGTGATGGCAGCTGGAAAGGCGCCACCGGCAAGACCATCACCGATGTGATCAACATCGGCATCGGCGGCTCAGACCTCGGGCCACTGATGGTATGCACTGCGCTACAGCACTTTGCCGATGGACCAGCCGTTCATTTTGTGTCTAATGTTGACGGCACCGACATCGCCGAAACACTCAAAAAGGTAGATCCGGAAACTACACTGATCCTGGTGGCGTCGAAAACCTTTACCACCCAGGAAACCATGACCAATGCACAGACCGCCCGTTCCTGGCTGGTCGATGCGCTCGGCCCGGACGCCGTTGCCCGCCATTTCGCCGCCCTTTCAACCAATGCCGCCGCTGTCTCTGAGTTTGGTATCGATACGGCCAACATGTTCGGTTTCTGGGATTTCGTCGGCGGACGTTATTCACTGTGGTCTGCCATCGGCACCTCGATCGCCTTGCGCATCGGCTTTGAAAACTTTGAAGCCCTGCTGGAAGGCGCCCACGCCATGGACCAGCATTTTCTGCACAGCGCCCCGGAAGAAAACCTGCCCCTGACCCTGGCCCTGTTGGGTATCTGGTACAACAACTTTTTCGGCGCGCAAACCCATGCCCTGCTCCCCTATGATCAATACCTGAGCCGCTTTGCCGCTTATTTCCAGCAAGGCGACATGGAAAGTAACGGCAAAACCGTGGGCCGGGACGGCCAGCGGGTGGATTACGAAACCGGCCCCATCATCTGGGGTGAACCCGGCACCAACGGGCAGCATGCGTTCTACCAACTCATTCACCAGGGCACCAAGCTGATACCCTGTGATTTCATAGGCTTCGTGAACAGTCTGAACCCGGTTGGCGACCATCATGCCAAGCTGATGGCCAATTTCTTCGCCCAGACTGAAGCACTGGCCTTTGGTCTGCCCCTCGAAACCGTGGAACGCCAGCTCAGGGCCGGCGGGGTTCCCGACGAGAAGATCGCCATGCTCAAGACCCACAGGTCATTCGAGGGCAACAAACCCAGCAACAGCCTGTTGCTCGACCGGCTGACACCCCGGTCGCTCGGGTCGCTGATTGCGCTTTATGAGCACAAGATTTTCGTACAAGGCATAATATGGAATATAAACAGCTATGATCAATGGGGGGTCGAACTCGGCAAAATGCTGGCAAAAGCCATTCTTCCCGAACTCGGGCAAGGAGCTCCCGGTGAGCATGACAGCTCTACCAGGGGTCTGATCGCCCACTATGTATCCAGGCAAGGAGCCTGAAAAAATGACCATTCAATCTGATTTCGAACACGATGTCGAGGCGGTCCACAAAGCCATGACAGATCCCGAATTTCTGGTGGAAAGGAACCTGGCCCTCGGAGAGATCAGTGCTGAATACGACGTGACTGAAGAGAATGATGGCACAACAGTGACTGCCGTTCGCGAAGTACGGCGAATTCTGCCGGGTGTGCTGGCAAAACTGTTCGACCCGGTGAGCATCATGGACATGACAGAGAACTGGCAGGCAAAAGGCGATGGCTGGACCGGCGAATGGACGCTCGACGTAAGGGAGCAACCCGTTTCGGTCACCGGGCAGTTTGAACTGATGCCCACCAGCACGGGCTGCAGTTACAGTGTTTCACACAAGGCGCAGGCTAAAATACCTTTTATGTCGGGACAAATCGCAAAGTATGTCCTCGGGCAAACAGTCAAAGGCGCCACCGACGAACTGGAATACCTCAGGAACTACCTGCTGGACTGACACCATGTACTTAGGCTGGCCTCTCCCCAACCCTGGCTGCCGGGTTCCGGCTGATCTGGGGCCGATCACCTGCCTTGGCGACGAAGAGCCCACCGGTATCCCGGAAATCGGGCCCCTGCGCATCGAGAGGATATGGGACCTGGCCGAACGGCTTTACCGTTCTGGGGCACATCCCGCGATACAGATGTGCATCCGCCATAACGGGCGCCGGGTTTTAAACCGTGGCATCGGCCACGCTTCCGGCAATGCACCCGGTGACCCGCCGGACAGCCCCAAAATACCTCTCACTCTCGACACTCCCATTAATCTTTTTTCGTCCGCCAAGGCCGTCAGCGCGATGGTGATACACAAGCTTGATGAAGAAAATGTATTGCGGCTGGACGACCGGGTCTGTGATTACATCCCGGAGTTCTCCGGCGGCGGCAAGCACCAGATCACACTGCGCCACGTGCTGGCGCATCGCGCCGGTGTTCCGAACCTGCCGCCCGAAGCGATTGATATCGACACGCTCAGTGATTCCGCAAAAGTCATGGATTATCTATGCGAAGCGAAACTGGCGTCGCGCCCCGGACGCGCCCTGGCCTACCATGCAGTGACCGGCGGATACATACTCGCCGAAGTCGTGAAGCGGGCCGCAGGTAAAGACATGCGGGAACTGATGGAAGAAAAGATTTCCCGGCCACTGGGCCTGCACTGGCTGAGTTGCGGTGTACCGCCAGACCAGGTTGACGCCGTTGCGCAAAATGCCCTGACAGGCTTCCCCATCCTGCCGCCGTTGAAGCAGCTGTTGCAACGTGCGCTGGGCGCCGGCATGAAGGAAGTCGTGAAGCTTTCCAACGACCCGCGCTTCCTGACCAGCATTATCCCCGCGGCCAATGTCTGCACCACCGCCGATGAAGCGGCCCGGTTTTACGAGTGCCTGCTCAGGAGTGGCGAATGGGAAGGAAAGCAGGTATTCAAGCCAAGAACCGTACGCCACGCCACCGCTGAACAAAGCTACTGGGAACTCGACCTGACGTTCGGTTTCCCGGTGCGCTACAGCCTGGGCTTTATTCTCGGCAATTCATTTTTGGGACCGCTGGGAGTCGGCAACCCACACGCATTCGGACATATTGGCCTGTCCAATATCCTGACCTGGGCAGACCCGGAACGGGGAATTTCCGTAGCCCTGCTGACCACCGGCAAGCCCATCGTGAGCCCACACGTCATTCCCTTGCTGCGGCTGATCTACGAAATCAACGCGGTGTTTGGCCGCGAGCATGCCGAACCGCCCTCTGAAATATTTCGGGAAGCTTTGTCCAACATCACTTCCGACTGATTTTTCTGTGCTAGATTGACCCTGCATTAATCTAATGGGAACGATTTTACCGGAGGAACCACCATGTCGTTCAATCTCAGAAATCGGAGCTTTCTCAAGCTGATCGATTTTTCAAAAAGGGACCTGACTTATATCCTGGACCTGGCTCGTGACCTGAAGCGGGCCAAGTACGCTGGCAATGAAATTCAGCTGCTGCGTGGCAAAAACATCGCGCTGATTTTTGAGAAAGCCTCGACCCGGACTCGCTGTGCGTTCGAAGTGGCCGCCTATGACCAGGGCGCCAATGTCACCTATCTTGATCCGACCGGCTCACACATGGGCACCAAGGAATCCGTCAAGGACACCGCCCGGGTGCTGGGGCGCATGTATGACGCCATCGAGTACCGCGGTTTCAGTCAAAACATTGTCGAGGAACTGGCGGAATACTCGGGTGTGCCGGTATTCAACGGGCTGACCGATGAGTTTCACCCTACACAGATGTGCGCCGACCTGATGACCATGCGGGAATTCATGCCGCAACCCTGGCATGACTTCTGTTTCGCCTACGTGGGTGACGCCCGCTCCAACATGGGCAACTCGCTGATGATTGCCGGCTGCCTGATGGGCATGGACGTGCGCATAGCCGCCCCGCGCGAGCTTTGGCCGGAAGAGGAACTGTTGTCCTACGCCCGGAAACTCGAAGCACTCAACATGGGAAAACTCACCCTGACAGAAGACCCAGCTGAAGCCGTAAAGGGTGTGCAGTTCATTCACACTGACGTCTGGGTATCCATGGGTGAGCCTGTGGAGACCTGGGAAAAACGCATCAACCTGCTCAAACCATACCAGGTCAACGCCGAATTGATGGCCGCCAGCGGCAACTCGCGGGTGCGCTTCATGCACTGCCTGCCTGCTTTCCATAATCTTGAGACCCAGGTGGGCCGGGACCTGCACGAGAAATTTGGCATCGAGGCAATGGAGGTAACTGAAGAAGTTTTCGAATCACCTGCCGGAATCCAGTTTGAGCAGGCAGAAAACCGGGTGCACTCGATCAAGGCTCTGCTGGTGGCCACACTGGGTCGCCAGTAATGCGAGTTGTGGTGGCACTGGGCGGTAATGCCCTGCTGCAACGCGGCCAGGAACTGAACGCCGAAAACCAGCGCGGAAACATTCGCGTGGCAGCTGCAGAACTTGCGACGGTTCACAACGACCACCAGCTTATTATCGCGCACGGTAATGGACCCCAGGTCGGATTATTGGCCTTGATGGATGCCCACTACACGGCCGTGGACCCCTACCCGCTGGATGTGCTGGGCGCCGAAACGGTCGGCATGATCGGTTATATGATCGAGCAGGAACTGGGTAACATCATTCCTTATGACGATCACATCGTGACGGTTTTGACCCAGGTCTTGGTCGATCCGGACGACCCTGCTTTTCAGAACCCCACCAAACCTGTCGGACCTGTTTATAGCGCGGTGGAAGCGCAACGGCTGCAACAGGAAAAGGGCTGGGCCGTGGCTCCGGATGGCGAGTACTATCGGCGCGTCGTTCCCTCTCCGCTGCCCCAACGAATCATTGAAATAAGCGCAATCCGCCTGCTGGTTGAACATGGCGTTGTGGTCATCTGTGCCGGCGGTGGCGGAATTCCAACGGCCTACGACAAGGACCGCAAGCTGTATGGCGTGGAAGCCGTGATCGATAAGGATTTAGCCAGCGGCTTGCTGGCCACCAGCCTGGACGCAGAGATGTTCGTCATGCTCACAGACGTGCCGAATGTGTATGCCGCTTATGGAACGAAAGAGCAAAAATCCATTGTGGCGGCCAACCCCGATGCCATGCTTGAAATGGACTTCGCAGCTGGCTCCATGGGGCCGAAAGTAACCGGCGCCTGCCAGTTTACCCGCGAAACAGGTTATCAAAGCGCTATCGGACAGCTGTCTGACCTGACCGGCATCATGGCCGGCCAAGCGGGCACACTGATCTCCAGCGAAGTAAAGGGCATTGTCTACGCCGAGTGACTGATTAATTCGACGACGCCGGTCTCTAGCGAGTATTCAGCGCCAACGATC
>Ga0265306_10000678_pt1 | contig 16391 bp, 17 predicted proteins | sample Helome_3_FD_192493 | JGI IMG/M metagenome (GOLD analysis project Ga0265306, IMG submission 192493) | Marine sediment microbial communities from subtidal zone of North Sea - Hel_20160420 (Illumina Assembly) | ecosystem: Environmental > Aquatic > Marine > Subtidal zone > Sediment ...
CATTTCGAAGATTGGCATTTACCTTTGGTTCCGTCAGTTTTTTTGCAGATTGTTTAATGACATCGACTACCCAGACTTCTACTCCTGAAGAGGTGGTATTTGTGCATGCAATTTTCTTTTGATCAGGCGAGAAGCTAAAATTGGTTAATTTTGGTTCTTCCGGTAATCCGCTCACCTGAATTACTTCAGACTCATTGCTATGGAGTGGTTTTATCTTTAAATTGTTATAATACGTTACCCGGCTTCCAATATTGGTTTTCGGATTAATTCTTAATCCTCCCAATCTCAATTCTTCTTGCGATATTTCTTCGATGCTTTTATAGGCATCGCGATAAAGGAAAATCATAAAATCTTTGTTGTCATCAACAATTACTGATGGTGCCCGAGGTACATCTACAAGCTCAAGTATTTCCTGTGATGGTTTTTGATAGGTCAGTGATTCTTGGGCATCTACTTTTACTAGTAATAATAAAAGAACTACATAAATTGATAGTTTCATATTCTTAATATTTATAGGCAATAGTTTTGTATATAAAAAGTAGTATTTATTAAAGTAACCACTTTTTCAGCTGTAATAAATGTATGAAAAAAGCACAAGCTTTAATTGCTTGTGCTTAGGAATCTGGTTTTAATAAACTATGTGCTATTCGACATATTTATTTGTTTTTTTAATAGTAGTAGCACCGATATATGAAGCAAGTGTTTTAGTGATAAAGGAAATCATGAAAGTGAAAAATTGTTGCCCCCAATCAGTATCTGAGAGCAGCAGGAACAATAAGTCCATTATGATGTAAATGGCGGGGAGCAATAAGCCTATAAGTTTTCTTTTGTTGTATCTCTTTTTAACCAGTAGTCTGGAGATAAAGAAGAAGAGGACAATTCCAAAGATGATAGATATATAGGGTGCCGCTATCTGTGCATGTTGCTCATAATATATTGGCTCTTGTCCCGGTTCTATTATGGTCGAAAAAATTACTACTTCAAGAATGGATAATGCAATTAGAATAATGTGTAATAGTAATGCCCATCCAATAATCTTTAACCAGGGTATTTTAATATTAGTAGTCATAATTAGATAGTTTGTCAGCAAATCCTTGCATCTGATTTCATCGTTTGTTTTAAAAGTTCAATTTCAATGTGCTATAAATAATTGAAGAACAGTTCTACAGCATTACCTAGTATAAAACTGCCAATGGCGCCGACTAAAGATATTCGTCCCAGACTAAATGCGTTTGAAAAGGCCAGCCAGAGCGCAAATACAGCACAACACAAAAAGATGACCAGCGCATAGATAGGTACCAGTGTTGTAATAAGTCCAATTGTGTTAAAGAAAAGATCCAGTATTACCGTAAATGCAAACAAGGCCATGGTGAAATTGGTCTTGGGATGTGCTGTAAACAGATAAATACCGGCAATCAGGAGCTCAACACAAATGGCCAATGGTCCAAATTGACTGTAATACTCTGTTTTAAAGTAGCCTTCAATACCCACAGGAAACACAATCTCTGAATAGAAGAGTGCGCCAAGTACAAGGGCTATTACTATGAATGCGGATGCCAGAAACTTTCTCTTTTTCATTATTATATATTATCAACTCAAAAATCAGTTGTTAACTAAAAAAATACTTCTAAAATGTTGAATCCAAAATGCTTACCAACAGTTGCTGCTATCATTTATTTCGGACTTGAAGGGGTAACATATAGATAGATAGTAATGTGGTTGCATTATTTCTCGTTCAAATCCTATTCCCTGATCATCTTTTTGATCAATGAAATTTGCCCTAAATGATAGTAACTATGTTCAATGACACCCTCAATACTTCTTCTATAGGTTCCGTATTCCTTTTTGACAAAAAAATCTTCTAATTTTTCGTCAGTCATATTTTCGACATGCTTTGTAAAATGCTCTGCATTGGTCCACATTTCATTTAATAGTTGATCCCAATCTTCTTTGGACTTTATTTCCGGCAGGTCAAAACTATATTTATCCCGAATAACAAGCTCTCCTCCTTCGAATACGTCCAGAATTCCTGAAATGTAATAGTTAATATGATAAGCCAGAGCTGCAATAGTGTTTAGCGTCCCAATTTTTATTGTTGCCTGTTCCCAGCTTACATTTGATAATTGATCCTTAAAGTTTGTATTAGCAATCCATTTACCATTTAATAGGACCTCTTTAAAACGATTGGCAAGTTGACTTGGATTTTCCATTTGAAATAATATTAGAGTACTATTTTAAAAGAACCAGAATTACCTAAATTCCGATTATTATTGCTCACTATCGAAAATTGTCCAATCATATTTTGTTGGAAAAGAATTTCGGTAAGTCTAAGATTATACCATGGCTATGTTTTATTCCGCTTTTAAATAAGCTTCTTTCAGCCAATCTTTTAGTTCATTATCAATTTGAGATACTTCAACTAATTTCACACGATGTGTGCACATAGTTCCAAATGGACCGGAATTTTCAAGGCGGTCTGTTGTTGGCTTGTCTTTTATTTTTAATCCCAGATCAATTCTCTTCTTGGTTGAGGGCTGTATTAATGCAAATTGTTTTTTTCTGATTATACTTATGCTGGCCTTTTTAGGACTTATAGTGACATCCTTTCCAAAGCCCTTAACAAGGGATAAGAGCTTTTCGTAAATGGGGATTAAATTTTCTTTCCCCTGATACTGATTTTTTACCAGATCTGCCGGTGCAATATTCTCTTCTTTGGACAAGGTCACAATAGTATTGGCGAAACCATGGGTTACATTGTACTCTTCTTTTAAAAATTTGACCGCTTCAGAATGTTTAGAAAAAGATTTTGTTTTCAAAAGGGATTTCCACTCATTTAATGCTTTTCCGGTTTTTTCCGGCATATTGTCAATCATTGTTTGCAGTGCCTTGTCCATAATACTAGTATCTTAATTCATCAATAAAAATTCTGTAATTAATCTTAAACCGCTTTGCCTAATTTATATCCAAGCCATGCCATTGGGATATATGCTCCTGCCAGATCTAAAACTGTAAACCAAGCTGGTGAAGGAAGCATTATAATATTAGTAATGCCACCAATCAGGAAGAATATTCCAATTAACAAAGCCATTTTCATTTTGTGACTTGAGGAAATCAATGTTGCCAGAAAAGCACCTGCTAAAGTTCCTAAAGCGTGTGCTAAAAAGGGAAAAAGAAAATGTTTAGGTTCAAATAAATGAATAGATTCTTTTAAACCTTCCATTGTAGTAACATCGGCACCACTGGGAGGTTCAATAATTGAGCTGCTAATCATAATTATACCCATATTCACAGCACTTCCAATTATTAGTCCTGCAACAACAGCTAAGATATTTTTCAGAGTAGAATTCATGATCTGGTTATTTCTATGAGTTGTTATATGAAAGCAGGAGCTTGCCTGTTTCGAACTTTTCGAATACTATAAATGTATTAAAAAAGTACAAGTTTTAATGTCTAAAGTTTAATGAGCTATTTTATGTATTTATGGTTGGGAACTATATTGTATGGTAATTATTCAGTTTTTTTAAGTCTGGTTATTCCTTTGAATTCGCATAGTAACGCGCGGGAACGGCTCGAGTAATTAATTATACACATCCTTGGCATATACTTCTAACTCCTTAATATACATTGGATTAAAACCTTTTATAAGTAACCAGGCAATAAAGGTTAGTACATAGATACCATTCTGGACAAATAAAAGGCCGGAGACTTTTATATCGGCCAGTTGCAGGGCGCCACCAAAGAAGACCACTATGGAGGCAAGAATACCCCAAATGGATAGCCACCGCGGAATAAGTTTTGTTTTAAAAAGGAAATAATACAATACCGATCCTCCTATGCCATACAACATGAGCATTAAAAAATGTGTCCAGTAATACGCGTCATAGAGCATTTTTGCAAGTGTTGTAAAGTGGTCAGTGGTTGCAGAAGTTGTTACTGCAAAATCTTCGCTTAGAGAGAGCAGGCCTACATGAATGATATTGCTTACAACAATAATGGTAAAATTAATGCTGGCAATAGCCAAATAAGCATTAGCCAGTCTTTTATCATACTTTTTGATAAACGCGTATAAAAAAATAGCAATTCCAACTCCTATGGCGCTGGCCAGTATATCCAGGCTTATGGCAAGCTTCATCTGCCCCATGTGCTGCATAATCTCCACAAGAAACGCAGTAGAATTCGCCTCAGCACCACCAAGACCTCTAAAGGCAGTTCCTGTTGCACCGGCCAGAACGGTTAATAAGAAGAGAAAACCAAGAATTCTTCCGGATTTTTTTGTCAGTGCCATTACATTTAGTGGTTTTGGTTATTATGTTAATTAGTAGTTCTATTAAAAGATTTGTTACAATAAGTAAATGATTTATACCAATTAACACAACACTTTGTAGCTGCCTGCGGCAGGCACATATAAAATGCAGCTTCTGAATTAGTATAAAACGTTGAAGTAGGCTAAAGGTATTAAGAAATCTAAAGCTTTAATGGCGAGCTCTTTTATAGCCATATTTTGTCTTAGTTGTGTTAAGTTTTATTAATTCATAAATTCGTTAATTTCTTTTTTCCTACTCAAGTTGTTGGCTGTTTTCACGGCTTCCAATATCTTATCTAATAAGGTTCTATCTAATATTTTGCCATTCAGGAATACCGAATTGATTTTACGGGTATTGGCAATGTTTACTAAAGGACTTTCCTCCAGAAGCACCAGATTAGCTTTCCTTCCTTCCATAATTTTACCGGTCTTACTCCCAAGCCAGTCGGCGGGAATTGAAGTAGCTGATTGTAAGACCTGATAATTAGACATCCCTGCATTATTCATCGCAGTGAATTCATCATGTAATGAAAATCCCGGTACAGTGGGGGGTAGGTTAGTGTCGGTTCCGGCCATAATATTTGCACCACCGGCCGACAGGTTCTTCAGGATAATCTTGCATGCTTCGCCATAAGTCGTCCAAAATATCTTTTGCCAGGCTTTCTCTTCAGGACTAAGGTCTTCGGGTAATTTATATCGATTTACTTCCGGAAGCCATCCTAATCCTTGAGGAATCATTTCATCCCATTCACTAATTCCGGGGTTCTCATAGACCAGCTCTACTTCTTGCAGCACTTTTTGCAATTCAAATTTTTGGCGTACGAAGCTTTGGGTTAACCAAAGTGTAGTAGTCACTGAAATGTCATTGGCTTTTAATTCCGGTATAATTTCCTTGCTGCGATTTTCTACATAAGCTAAAAAATCATTGGCTCCTTTTTGGTTGTCGAACTTTCCGAATTCTCTTCTGAAAGCATTCATTAATTCTTCAAGGTGGGCAAACTCTGATTGATTCGATTTAAAAACATCCGTAAGTTCAAGACTAAAAGGAACGTGCCCTACAACATCTAAGCCTTCTGATATAGCTACTTTATTAATTGCTTCATACGCTTCTTTGTTGAGGTAACTGTATATTTTTACTGCATCATAGCCTTTTTTGGCATAGTGCTTAACCATTTGTTCGGCCTCTTTAGCATCTTTGATATTATTGAATCCTTGTGTCCATTTCATAAACCAACCTTCAACAAGCCCAAAGCTTCCTAATCTTGGAGAAGCAATATACATGTCGGGACCAATTCTTCCAGCCTTTATTTCCTGCCTCCACTTTAAGTGATCTTCTTCTCCAATCATTTCACGTATCTCTGTTACGCCATTCGCTACATATAACAGTAAATCATTAGGACTCTTAAACAAATGGACATGGGAATCAATTAACCCTGGAATTAAGAACTTACCTGCTCCATTAATTACGGCAACCTCTTTTGAATTTATTGGAACAGAATCTATGGAGATAATTATTCCATTTTCTATATAAACATTTTGGTTTGGAATGAATGCATTTCCGTCAGGAGACAATACACTTACATTGTTTATGCTAACAGCTTTACCAGGAATGTTAAAAGTACCTGGGTCTACCACTTCGGTAAGACCACCATAGATCTGTGTCATATTTCGGTTTGCCAGAAAGGATAAGATTGCTGTGCCAAGAATTAGAAGTATGAAAAAGTATTTGGTTATTTTTCTCCAGTTCATAATGGTATATTTTCATTAACATTGAACCAAATTTAGCTGCTACCAAGATGTAAAACAAAGCTTATGTGACCAACAGCAAGTATTGGTATGAAATGCAAGATAAATGTGACCAGTTACAAGGGAAAGGGATAAACTACGAGCCAGTTGTAAGCTTATTTACCTCTAAAAACGGACACATAACTTCTTGAGACGGGAATTTTTCTATCACTATCTGAAAGCTCCAGAAGTAATCCCTGAGCATTACCGGTTATAGAAATAATAGCTGCTTTATTGACCAGAAAAGATCGATGCGCTTTGATAATGGAGCTGCCGGATACTTCTTTGAAGATGTGTTTGATCGTAGCCCTTTCTGTAGATTTTTTAAATTGCCCATCGGAATCTATATGAGCTATATAAACATAGTTCTGTAATGCTTCAACATATTTTATATGATTGATTGGTATACCAAATAGTGAGTGGTTGTCTTTCAAAGTCTCACCCCGAATGCCGGATTTTTGTTGATTGATATTTTCAGCTATGTTTATATATTTTCTTTCCTGCAGTCCCAGGGATAATCCTCCGAGTACAGTAATTGGTATTATACCAATCATAAATGTGCCATATATCATCTGAGGAAGCAGTGCCCACTCAATAAAACCAAATAATAAAATACGCGCAAAAAGGAAGTTGGCCAGACTAATGGTCAGCATTACACCAAGGTTATACAATATCCATTTTCCGAATGTCCAATTTTCAAGTTTTCCTTTGAGTTTGAATACGCTGCCAACAAAGAATTCAAAAATCACCGCAGCAATAAATGTCATACCACCAAAACCTATGCAAATAAGAAATTTGTCTGACTTAAGGGTAGAAATACCGAAGGGCTGAAATATATATAAAAAGAAAGTTACGAATAGGCTAATTATGGCCGTTATTTTAATTAAACCAAAGCGGCTCTCCTGTTCTGGAAACGGCTTGTTAAGTATCTTATAAATGGCATCAAAAAGGTTCATTCTTTAAAGATATTGGCTCACTTTTAAATAAGTATATAGGTTAGGCCAAATGTTTTCGCCTTAGACATGGCAGGTAATTTTATTTTAAAGCCCTTCTAATTGTTTATTGTAATCTTCCTCATCGAAATTGCCTTTGGACTCCATTATGAATTGGTTTTCGTTTAAAGTCCATTCTTCAAATCCACTAATTTTCACTTTATTTCCGGTTCCCCCGGGACCCGTATTGGTTCCGGTAAGCGTCCAATGAAATCTGGTCTTATTAGCTATGGGTACTATACTGTCCATTGTGACAATCATATCAGGAAAAGCATCCATAAATCCTTTGGCAACTTCGGTTATTTCCTCTGTGCCCTGGGCAGGTGCTCCATTGTTTACCTGCAATGATCCGTCTTTTGAAAAATAAGAGGCTACAAATTCAGGTCTTTTGCTACACCATGCCTGCGCATAGCTTCTGGCAAAGATTTTCAAATCAAATTTCTTTTTTTCTTCTGTAATCGGATTTACTGTAAAGGAAATATTTAATAACTTCCATATTCCATTTTCCTTTAAGAGGGTAAAATGGTTAATCTCGCGGGTTTGAGGAATTCCAAACCGATGAACGATGGCATCACCTCTTACAAAAGCCATTTGGCTTTCACTTACCAGGATATCATAGTCATTTATTATTTCGCAATAGGGTAAAGGTTTGCGATTTTTAACATCTTCGAAGTACTCATCTATAGTTATCACGGAATTAGACCAACCCCCGTCATTTAAACTACTTATTCCAAGGTTTGTATTCTCAAAAATTACGCTTTCTAAAGCTTCAAGGTCATAGTTGCCGGCAGCAATCAATAAGTTGTCTACAGCAGCTTTTATTTCTGCTTCTTCCTTTGTCCAGGTTGGTTCAATAGTCTCAGGCGTAGCAGCTTGCACTGCATCAGAATTCCTGGGTTTAGGTTGGCAACTCAAAAGGAAGATTGGAAGAAAGAATAGAAAAAATATAGAATTTCGATAATGATTGTTCATGAGGTTTGATGTTTATTAAGGCTAACTGTCTTGTAAATTAACCATTTTAATAGCTTATATTTTAAAATTAGCAGATATTATATTTTGTCGTAATACTGCGTTAGGCGGCGGATCCTCTTAATGGAATTGACACGGTATTCCAAAGCATCTGGCAAAGTAATTTCAGCATGTCGGTTGTTTTAAAAATAAGATATTTTTTGAAGTTAGGTTTATTGCAAAATGAAAATATCTGTCTCAGTGTGAGATAAGCGAGTGTAGTGCTTTGGGTTTTTATAATCCCATGTCGCGATATATTTTCCACTGCCCTTCTTCCTGTTTCCACACCAATAAATATTTACCGTCTCCTTTTAAATTACCTTTACTATCCTTCATTTCATATTTCCCCAATTCAAATAAAAATTCATTATCTGTAGTAAGTGAAGTTGTTGTGAATAGAAAATGGCGCATATCATTCTCAATAGAATAACGTATTTGACCGCCCCATGATGAGAGAATATCCTTTCCTGTTGATGTGCCAAAGTAAGCTCCTTTTGCATACATTTTGTACAATGCTATGGAGTCTCCTTCAAAATAATGTTTTGAAAATTTTTTATCAAGGCTATCTATTATTACCCTGGCTTTAATCAAATCAATTTTCTCCTGTTCAGCTGATTGTCCAAAAACAGTGCAAATAGAGAAAAGAATAATAAGGTAGTAGAGTGCTTGTTTTTTCATGTTATATCTGGATTAAAATGATTTATTTAATGACTCGATAAAGGCCGGGATAAAGGTAGTTCTAATACCCTTTTTGCATTACTGGGAACTACTTCCTTTACAATTCTAGCAGCCTGGCTTTCCACTTTATATTGATGGTTGTCCCTCCCGGGAGATTCCTTCTGATGTTTTCTTATTCAATCGAATATTCCGATGAAGAGATTCCTTTTTTAAAACCTGCGACTGTCGGGTTTCTCTTCTAATTTTTATAAATTTATGGAACTCCATCTCACACAAATATAAGCGAGAACATGAAAAAACCCGTTAAAATCACTTTAATCACTCTGTCATCAATACTTGTACTAGCCATTATTGTAGCCATTGTGGGTTGGATTTGGATTAATTCGGCCTTCCTCAATTTTGAAAAAGATTATGCTGAGAATATTAATATCAATGAAATGACCATTGATGGATACAAGTTTTTTGATCGAAATAGCAACGGTAAACTTGATATTTATGAAGACGAACGCAGAACCACAGAGGAAAGAGCTGTAGATCTGCTGTCTCTAATGACACTTGAGGAAAAAATACATTTACTCAAAGGATCTGGGTTAGCATCTGCTCTTGGCAGGGTTGAGCCCGGTGAGGGGATTGCCGGGGCTGTGGGCACCATAGTTCCAACTCCGCGATTAGGACTGCCAACCATTTATTTATCGGACGGTCCGGCGGGATTGAGAATTGCACCAACACGTGAAGATGATGATCAAACGTATTATTGTACGGCCTTTCCAATCGGTACATTGTTGTCTTCAACGTGGAATGTGGGCCTGGTTGAAGAAGTTGGAACAACCATGGGAAAAGAAGCCCTTGAATATGGAATAGATGTTATTCTGGGTCCCGGAGCCAATATTATGCGACACCCTTTCTGCGGTAGAAATTTTGAATATTATTCAGAAGACCCTCTGCTCACGGGCCATATAGGAGCAGCCATGGTCAATGGAATAGAATCGAATGGTATTGGTGCGTCCGTAAAGCATTTTGTTGCTAATAACCAGGAAACCAAACGCCTTAATAATGATGTTATAATTTCTGAACGGGCATTGAGAGAAATATATCTTAAAGGGTTTGAAATCATTGTTCAAAAATCGCAGCCTTGGACAATTATGTCTTCTTACAACAAAGTAAACGGTACATATACCTCGGAAAGCCGGGATCTATTGACCGGTGTTTTGAGAGATGATTGGGGATTTAAAGGGATTGTCATGTCTGATTGGTTTGGAGGTAAAAATCCGCCTGCTCAGATCAGTGCGGGAAACGACCTGCTAGAACCGGGCACGAAACTACAGTGGAAAGCACTGACAAAGGCAGCAGAAAATGGAGAGTTGTCTATCAGCGATATAAATACATCCGTAAAACGAATTCTAAAATTGATATTGGAAACCAAGAAGATGCAGCAATATGAATTTGGAAACAACCCTGACCTGGAGGCGCATGCAAAAATTACACGCAAGTCGGCTTCAGAAGGAATGGTATTGCTTAAAAATGAGAATACACTTCCCATCCAAAATACCAAAAATGTTGCGCTACTTGGTGTAACATCTTATGATTTCATAGCAGGAGGTACAGGCTCTGGCGACGTTAACGAGTCTTATACTGTTTCTTTGGAAGAGGGTTTAAAAAATGTGGGTTATGAAATAAATGAAATAGCCAGGAAAGCATTTGAAGCACATAAGGATGCCAATAAGGAGGCATTTATCAAACCTGAAGGCATGAACGCCATGTTTGAACCCTATGATCCACCAGAAATGCAACTTTCCATGGAGCAAATTAGCCAAACAGCTGTCAGTGCAGACATTGCTATTATTACCATAGGCAGGAACAGCGGTGAAGGAGGGGACCGGGTGGAAAAGGATGACTTCCTCTTATCTCAACAGGAGCAAGACATGATAGCCAGTACCTCTCAGGTTTTTCAAGAAGCAGGTAAAAAAGTAATAGTGGTACTGAATATCGGAGGAGTGATAGAAACCAATTCCTGGAAAGAACAACCCGATGCTATTTTGCTTGCCTGGCAGGGTGGCCAGGAAGGCGGAAACTCAGTGGCGGATATCTTAAGTGGAAAGATTAATCCTAGTGGGAAACTACCAATGACTTTTCCAATAAATCTTAACGATCATGATTCCAATGCCAACTTCCCTTTGGATGGAGAACCCTTTAGCCCTAGTGATATGATCTTCAGTAGTGAAGTACCCGAAGAAGAAAAGGTCCGTAATAAAGATTACACCCTTTATGAAGAGGGTATTTACGTTGGGTACCGGCACTTTGATAAAGTAAACTCCGAGGTTTCCTACCCATTCGGATTTGGACTTTCCTATACAGAATTTGAATTAAGTAATTTGGCCGTAGCTGTTGAAAATGACAGTATCAATGTGCATTTTACAGTGAAGAATATAGGGGATCAAATGGGAAAGGAAGTAATACAGATCTATGTTTCAAAGCCCAACTCAACTATTGATCGTCCGGTTCAGGAATTGAAAGCTTTTGCTAAAACCCAAAATCTGGAACCCGGTGAAGTAGCAGACCTGGCAATTAGTATTCCTATTTCAGATTTGCGCTATTGGGATGAAGATAAATCTGGTTGGGCCCTGGAAAAAGGCAGATATATAATTCAATCAGGGACTTCCTCACGGGACATTAGCTTATTGAAGGAAATCGAAATTTAGCCATTGAGGGCGGTAGTATTTATTTTGGTTCAAGGCTCATTACATAATCATAGCTTTCATCCAATAGCTTAGCAACATTGTTAAGGTCCTTAAGCATTTCCTCCGTTACTAAAATGTAACCGTGCATTACAGAATTATAGGATTTATAAATGGTTGTATTATATTCATCCATATACTTTTTTTGCACTTCTTTAGAAAACCTTATTCCTATTTCGCCAGCTTTGTTGTATAATGAAAACATATAACCATTTGCGGATGTGTAGGGCATAGTTTTGCCCTTTCTATCAAACCGTTCACACTTAGCAACTAATTCATCATATATTTTTAATCTCTCTTTCCACATAGTTTTTGAGTTTTTTTAATTATCAACGATCCTAAGGGTATGTGTCGCAGCTATACCGAAGTGAAGCTATACACGATACAAAGTGTTGTAGTGCGTTATTTTTTCTTACCAATTAGCAAAAGGGAATCATCATCCTCGAACTCTTTATAACTTTCGATTGAAATTATTTTAAAATATTCTTTAAAAATTCTCTTTAGACTAACACCGCTATGATAGTTAACAAAAAGGCCTTTGAAAATTTCAGAACCTTTTCCTTTCCAAAAGGAATGACAAATAATCCCATTAGAATTTAGAATTTCATATTGTCTTTTGATAGAATCAATTAGTTCATTGTCTTTTAGATGATGCATTACTTTATTGGAATAAATTCCATCAAATTTTTTGTTGGTTTTTAAAGTAGTTGCATCCAACTCAAGGAACACTCCATTTGGGTTCACAGCATTTAGATGATTTAAAAATTCAGTGGAATTATCTGATCCTATAACATTATACGATTCATTCAAAATTTGCCAATCAGTTCCCGGACCTGAACCTAATTCAAGCAAAACTGAATTGGCGGGTAAAACTCTTTCAAGTTTTTCAATCAATTGACTGCCATTAACATCTTTGGCTAGCCTGATATACTCCTCAACAGACTCTTTTGTTTTATAATATTCTCCCTTCATAGGATATTAGTTCTAATGCACTAACAGTTTAGCTAAAAAGCGGTTTAATGTATTTTAGCTCTTGTTGGCAGTACTATGCATTTTCAACATCTTGCTGTTTTACGCTTTTTACCAATCCGACCCTTCACTATAGCTTTATTAATATATTCATTTGCAATTGGAACTTTACATGCGGTTCCTCCCACATCCACATTAACTTTACCTATCTCCTTTGCTACTTCCTTTGACTTTTCGGTTAAGGCTTCTACATAGGTCCCTACCGCTATTACAAAGCCATTCATAGTATATCGAACCCTGTTTTGAGCATTGTGAATTTCCTTTTTAACTGTATCAAGTAATTTGATATAGGCCTTGGTATCCAGCTTTTCATCTTCATTTACTGCGGCATAATAAGCCAATGTTCCCCAACCTGCAGAAGCAACTGTCTCTTTTTCTGACTTGATCCATTTTCTGCCAAGCTCAAATCCATATTCTGTTTCAGCGGCAACCCATGGTACTGTATATTCGCTCAAATAATACCAGTATGCCTAATCTACCCAATCTTCCAGTTGTTCCTTTGTAATTTGCTGTTCATCAGCCATTAAACCAGCCAGATACATGGCATCTGAATTTCCTGTAGCATAAAGTTCTAAAGACAATTCGTGATTCTTCTTTGTTTTTTTCAGGATTTTCTTTAAGTCCTGAACCTTAACTCCAAAAATTGGTTCTTTTGCTCCGTGTCTCATTAGAGTGGTCTTGGTTTGTTCATCTCCGTATTCTTGAAGCTCCTTTAGAATTTCTTCTGTTGTCATAATTTTTTTGTTTTATTTCTGCCATCGGTTTGTATGACCTTATCTGGTATCCACGGACTTAGGAGTTGTATGAAAAATAATTATGATTTCAAGATAGTATTTTTTTGGGTATGACAACCAGCTAGGGCTATACAGATTGTTGGCGGTAGTATTTGTTTGTTTCTTAAGAATAGATTTTTGTTTCATCGCCACCGATAACGTATCCATTCAAATGGTAATTCCATCCTTTTTTCGTATGGAGTTTTTAAATCAGTTCGGAGATATGATATGTCAAATCCTAATATTTAGTGGTTGTTAAGTCCTTATCTAAGCAATCTTCTGCTCATCCTCGATTTCATCTGTTTTTGTTCTCAAATTGTTACTCAAGCCATGCCATTTATCATCCAATATTATGGTCAGCGTGAGCTATTGTTTTGGATTCACATTTTAGCTAGAAATTGAATGAAAGCTTTAATTCAGGGCCAGAAGTAGTAACATCATATAAGAAACGATCGGTTCCGCTACCTGTCTCATATTTCATTCCTAACCAGCGATAGGTAACACCTAATTGAAACAGTTTTGTAAACTGGTAGCCCGCAAATGGTTGAATTTGCCATGCGAACTCCGATCCAATACCGAAGCCTCCAATATCTGCAGATAAGCCAAGGCGCCATTTACTATCATTGAATTTGGTAATAGCTCTGGCTACTATTATTGGGTCAAACCATGTCTCGGTCATAGAAAAGTCAGTACCTGGAAGTATATAATCCCCTGCGGCAATTTTTACGGATGATCCAATGGAATTAAGCCTACCACCAATACCAACATCTAACCATTCGGTAATCCTGTATCTTCCTGTTATCGATGTCATAAGTTGATCTGCACCAACGGAAGCATTGCGACTGGCCAAGGGAGTTTGTCCATCTTTACTAAGATCCATATATAGCAAATCGAAAACCAAAGCCCATTTTGGACTTGAAGCCTCAAAATACAGCATAGCGCCAAAATCTAGATTGCCAAATATATCACCAGTACTTGCATTTACATCAACTGGAATTCCTCTTATTGCAACATTGCCTTTCATGTTTGGGAATAATAGATACGGGGTTATATTATATTCCCAATTCTTGGTATTTGTAGGTTGATCCTGTGCGTTAACCGGCAACATATATATGACCAAAGTGATAACCATTAAGATGCGAATCTTGTTCTCTTTAATTGTATTAAAACATAAAATATTCATTTTTCAATTTTTTTAGATCAGTACTAATAAAATAATCGGGGAAGGTCCTATAAACCTATAAAATAAGTCTTTCATTTCCTAAATAAAGTCCCCAATTGACAAGTGGACTTAGTTGGAATAAAGATTAAAAAAATGTTCTGTATCTTTTATATCCTGTAATCCCAAAATCCAGCACACTTCAGAAAGGTCTGAGAAATCTAATCCACCTGACGAAATTGCCTCGTTCCTGTAACGCCCCTCTTTTCCATTGTATTTATTTCCTATATCAATAGCAAGCTGCCATATTTTAACCAGCTTTGGGTCAGTAATTTTATCTTTCCAATTCGTATAATCCGGCGAACGAAATCCCGGGGTTCCATTTCCAACTACATTTCCATCAGGGATCTTGTTATAATCAGTATTTTTCTTGACAAAATCGAGGCTGCCAGGTGAGGTAACTTCTTCATTCCAATCGCTGTGCTGAACCACATGAATACGCTGTGTAATATTTATTTCAGGCAGATCTGCCTGAAGCGCTTTTACAAGTTCAGCGGTAAAATCGGATTGGCCTGCATCTGCAATCCAAATATCGCCTTGGTTTGTGAGGGTTGTCTTAGCTATTACTTTAACCCGTTCTACGGCGTTTTTAAAATTTTTATGTGCGTCGGTCCAGTTGTCACCAAACGCAAGCCTGAATAAATCATTAGGCGGTACATATAGCCCTTCCTGAATGCCATAGGTACCGGCAACTGCATGATAATTAACTTTTTTAAAATCAGGATCAGACATAAGCGTAATAAAGGCAGCTACGGAATGAAGGTCATCCACATCGGTTTTGCAATCGTACTGAACTAAAAGCAGGTCTTTTTCTATATTGAAGTTTGCTGATTTAGAATGATGCAATGGTGTAGCATTACCTTTTAGAGGCATTAAAATAGTGGCTATTGCAATAAATAGTAATGTTTTAAACTTCATTTCTTTTGTGTTTTATTTTGATATTCACTTTAAGAGTATTTGCCATAGTTGAGGAGATTATTGCCAGAGGTTTTGTACGAGGGCAGCAGTGAAATTGGAAACACCATCTTTTAATTAGATAAAAATTCCCGAATGTCATTCGACAATTTTAAGAAATCAGGTTCGTGTGTGTACATCATATGGCCGCCCTCATAATACGTCATTTCTATTTTTTCTCTGTCTATTCCATTGCGGGAATACGTATACTCAGCATCAAAAAATGGACAAATCAAATCAAAATAGCCACTCGCAACCATAACTTTCATTTCCGTATTCCGGCTCATCGTCTCGGCCAATTTTCGAGTAACATTAACAAAGGAAGGCTCCCATTGTTTCCCTTCCGGAATAGGTCTCCAATTCCAATTTTTGTAAATTTTATCATTTGAAGTAATATAAGGACGATCCATTTTTACGTTTAGATCTGAGGACATATAATGATTTAATGCAGCGGTATAAGCCCCACTTATCTGGTAACTTGATGGGTCTCCCAAATGTGGACCATCAGATAAGTCATCAACTTCATCACCCATAAAACGACCATCTAATTGGCCAATGGCCAATCCTTGATCTGCAAGTAATTCTTTTTGAAATCGGCGCATTAATATTCTGAGATTAGACTTTAGTATATAAGCTTTGTCAAGACTGGTAAAATAACTTAGTTTTTCAGCAACCTCGTTTTGTTCGGTTTCACTGAGTAATGACCCTTTGTATAGCGCCGGGGCATAAGAATTATAAGTGTAGATTCTGCATTCCTCTATGAATGATTCAAGCGATTTTCCTTGTCCGGCTTTTTTATGGTACCAGGCAGTTGCAGCCATACTGGGGAGGTACGTCAGGTAAGAAGTTATATTGTCGTGGACTGATGTTGAGCCCGCATAATCCAGGGCTTGAGAAATAAGGATTAAACCATTT
>Ga0265306_10000679_pt1 | contig 16389 bp, 18 predicted proteins | sample Helome_3_FD_192493 | JGI IMG/M metagenome (GOLD analysis project Ga0265306, IMG submission 192493) | Marine sediment microbial communities from subtidal zone of North Sea - Hel_20160420 (Illumina Assembly) | ecosystem: Environmental > Aquatic > Marine > Subtidal zone > Sediment ...
TTACAGGCTGCTTTGAAAAAATGCCGGTTCAACCAGAAAAAGACCGCCAAATACCTGGGCATGACCTACCACCAGCTAAGAGGCTATTTGCGTAAGTACGAACTAACAGATTCTGAAGACGAATAAAAGGAGTCTCACGTGCGACGGCATCTATTGGCCGTACTCGCTTGACTGGGCATAGGCATGTTCAGGCGCATAATTGACAAACCGCAGCCATTGCCCCTGGAATGTGAGCGCAACCGTATCTGTCGGGCCATTTCGATGTTTGCCGATAATGATTTCGGCTTTGCCTTTCTCCGCGGTGTCCTCGTTGTACACCTCGTCGCGGTAAATAAAAATAATCAGGTCCGCGTCCTGCTCGATCGCACCGGATTCGCGCAAGTCAGCCATGACAGGACGCTTGTTTGGCCGTTGCTCCAAAGCACGGTTCAACTGTGAAAGCGCGATGACCGGCAAGTGCAATTCCTTGGCAATGGCCTTGAGCGAACGGGAAATTTCCGCGATTTCGGTCGCCCGGTTTTCACTGGAACCGGGTACCGCCATCAACTGCAGATAATCCACCACGATCATGCCAATATTATGTTCCCGCTTGAGCCTGCGGGCACGAGCGCGCAACTCCGAAGGAGACAAAGAAGCCGTTTCGTCAATAAACAATTTGCTCTTGTGCAGCAGGTTCATCGCTGAGGTCAGCTTCGGCCAATCCAGTTCATCCAGGTTGCCCGTGCGCAGACGCGTTTGATCGATTTGCCCCAGCGAGGAAAACAGGCGCATGACCAGTTGCAAGGCCGACATTTCCATGCTGAAAATGGCGACTGGCACATTGTGCTTGATGGCCGCGTTTTCAGCGATGTTCATGGCCAGGGTTGTCTTACCCATCGCGGGACGACCGGCGACGATTATCAGGTCAGAGTCCTGAAATCCGGCCGTTAACTTGTCGAGATCCTTGAACCCTGTCGGTGTTCCGGTGATCTCACCCTCGAATTCGTGCAGTTCCTGGATCTTTTCAATGGCTTCCTTGATGGTGTCCTGCACCGTGACGAAACCAGCGCTGGTTCGCATGCCCTGGTCGGCGATCGCGAATACCTTGCGCTCAGCTTCCTCCAGAAGTTCCCGGCTGTCACGTCCATCAGCGGAAAAACAACTGGTGGTAACTTCGGCACCGACATCGATCAGTTGGCGCAGAATGGACTTCTCCCTGACGATATCAGCGTGAGCTTTTACATTGGCTGCACTGGGAGTTGTGGAGGCAAGCTGGCTGATATAGCCACCGCCATCGACCTGCTCCACCAAACCGTGTGATTCAAACCACTCGGTTACCGTGACGGCATCGCAAGGCTTTCCCTTGTTGCTGAGTTCGTGAATGGCCCGGAAAATCAGGCGGTGATCTTCACGGTAGAAATCGGTCTCGGTGATGACATCAGCCACCTGGTCGAAGGCGCGGGCAGACAATAACAGCCCCCCAAGCACCGCCTGTTCGCCCTCAATTGAATGAGGTGGAACTTTAAGATTTTCGACGGTAGCAAGTTTGGGGGCTGGCATTCCTTGGCTTTATTCCGGATTTACGGTGACCTTGATCTCGGCTTCTACGTCCGCGTGGAGGTGAATTAAAACACTATGTTCACCAGTATAGCGGATTGGGCCTTCGCCCATGATGACTTCGGACTTGTTCAACGCAATGCCACGTTCGGTAACCTCGTCAGAGATTTCGCGGGGACCGATTGATCCGTATAGCTTACCCTCTTCACTGGCATTGGCTGCCAGTACGATCTCGAAACCGTTCAGCGCGGTCACCCGATCTTCTGCGGTAGACAGCTTCTTAAAAGCGGCTTTTTCGAGTTCTCCACGACGGGCTTCGAATGCGGCAATGTTGGCGGTGGTAGCAGGCACAGCCTTACCGGTAGGTACCAGGTAATTTCGGCCATAACCTGGCTTAACATTCACCTTGTCACCCAGGTCGCCCAGTTTTTGTACTTTTTCAAGCAGTATCAGTTCCATTTCGGTTCTCCTGATCGATCAGCAGATCAATGGTTATCGGTATAAGGCAGGAGCGCCAGGTAGCGCGCGTGCTTTATAGCCTTGGCAAGCTGACGCTGATAACGCGCCTTGGTACCCGTAATACGGCTGGGTACGATCTTGCCGGATTCACCGATGTACTGCTTGAGCATGTTGATGTCTTTGTAATCGATCTCGGTAATTCCCTCAGCGGTGAAGCGACAGAATTTCCTGCGTCTGAATTGACGAGCCATGATATTTCTCCTGTTCCTGATCAGGCCTCAGCGCTGTCTGCGTCTGCGGCCTTTTTGCTTGATTCTTCGGATGCCAACTCAACCGGTGCGGCCTCGTCTGCTGTTTCTTCGCTGTCGACTTCTGCGGCTTCAACCACTTCTTCTGCAGCTTCAACCACTTCTTCTGCAGCTTCAACCACTTCTTCTGTGGCTTCAACCACTTCCTCGGCGGCTTCAACCACCTCTTCGGTCGGCTCTTCAGATTTCTCTTCAGCAGGTGCTGCTGCCGGCTTTTTAGCAGCTCTTTCAGCATCGGCAGCCTTGCGCTCTTCATAAGAGCGGCTCGTACGGTCTTTTTCTTCCTTCGCCTTCATCATCAATGACTGCTCTGCAACGGCTTCCTGACGACTGACCGTCAAGTGGCGCAAAACAGCATCGTTGAAACGGAAAATACCTTCGAGCTCAGACAATGTGGCGTCATCACATTCGATATTCATCAGGATGTAATGGGCTTTGTGCAGTTTGGCAATGGGGAAAGTCAACTGACGGCGACCCCAGTCTTCCAGGCGGTGAATCGCACCGTTACTACCCTCGATCAGGGCACGGTAGCGTTCCAGCATGGCAGGAACTTGCTCGCTCTGGTCCGGATGAACCAGAAAACATATTTCGTAGTGTCTCATTGTGACTCCTTGTGGATTTGTCAGTGCGAAAACCGCACCACCAAAGCTTCCTTCATCAAATTGTTTCAAGAAGTGAAGCAAGGATGTTCGCCCGGGAACAATTCCGCTGGACGAAGCCGGCGAATTATATCAGGGTTTAGCCGATGGTGAAACTCTCTCCGCAACCGCATTCATCGGTCACGTTGGGGTTGTTGAATTGAAATGAAGAACCCAGCCCTTCAGCTGCAAAATCAATAACGGAGCCATCCAGAAATGCGAGGCTATCGGGGGTAACTACAATCTTCACGTCATCCTGTTCGAAGACAACGTCATCGGGCTGAATGTCTTCGGCCAGCGCGACCGTGTAGGCCCATCCGGAACAACCTGTTTTGGTCACACCGAGGCGCAGACCTATTCCGCCATCCCGGTCGATAAAACTTCTGACCCGCTCTGCCGCGGGAGGCGTCAAACTAATAGCCATAAGCCAATATTTTTCCCATTAATGATCAATTGATCGTACTGCGGGGTTTTGGTTCCGTCAAAGGTGCACTATTATGTGGGGCTTCCCGACCCCGGATCAACTCATTCATTATGTCAATCAGCAGAATTAAAGACGCACTTGCGGGCAAACCGGCTATCGGCTCGGAAATCACGGTAAGGGGCTGGGTACGAACCCGCCGCGACTCCAAAGCGGGTTTCTCCTTTATAAACGTGCACGATGGTTCCTGTTTCGACGCAATCCAGGTGGTCGCACCAGGGGAACTGGCCAATTACGCGGATGAGGTTCAGAAGCTTACCTCCGGCTGTTCCGTGGAATGCTCCGGCATCCTGGTTGAATCGGGCGGCCGTGGGCAACAGTACGAAATCCAGGGAACTTCAGTAGAAGTCATTGGCTGGGTTGAAGAACCAGAGACCTACCCTATCCAGCCCAAGCGGCATACGTTCGAGTTTCTGCGCGAAGTGGCACACCTGCGGCCACGCACGAATACTTTTGGTGCTATTACCCGGGTGAGGCACGCAGCAGCACAGGCCATCCACAGGTATTTTAGCGAACAGGGCTATTACTGGATTAATACGCCAATTATTACTTCATCTGACGCCGAGGGCGCTGGAGACATGTTCCGGGTCAGCACGCTGGACCTGGCCAACCTGCCCCGCACCGAAAAAGGCGATGTAGATTTCAGCCAGGACTTTTTCGGCAAGGAAACGTTCCTGACCGTGTCCGGACAACTTAATGTAGAAGGTTATTGCCTCGCTTTAGGCAATGTATATACCTTTGGCCCTACTTTCAGGGCTGAAAACTCGAATACATCACGACACCTGGCAGAGTTCTGGATGGTGGAACCGGAAATTGCGTTCGCCGACCTTGATGACCTCGCGGATCTTGCTGAGGAGTTCCTTAAATATGTTTTCGCCGCCGTGCTGGAGGAGTGCCCCGACGACATGGCATTTTTCGAGCAGCGCATTGAACCCCAGGCAATTACGCGCCTGCAGTCGTTTATCGAGAAAGACTTTGTCCGGCTCAACTATGAAGAAGCCATCGAAATCCTCAAGAATGCCGATGCTGAATTTGAATACCCGGCCAAATGGGGACTCGATCTGCAGACCGAGCACGAGCGTTACCTGACCGAAAATCACTTCAATGCACCTGTGGTGGTGATGAATTACCCCACCGAGATCAAGGCCTTTTATATGCGCCTGAGTGATGACGAACGAACAGTAGCAGCGCTGGATGTGCTGGCGCCCGGCATCGGGGAGATCATCGGTGGCTCGCAGCGCGAAGAGCGCCTCGAAGTGCTGGAGCGGCGAATGGATGAGCTGAATCTCGATAAAGAGCACTATGACTGGTACCTGGATCTGCGCCGCTACGGTACCGTTCCACACGCCGGCTTTGGCCTGGGATTTGAACGACTGGTGAATTACATCACCGGTATGACAAACATTCGGGACGTTATCCCCTACCCCCGCGTTCCCGGTAAAGCTGACTTTTAGCCTGGCAGGCCGGTCCCGGCCTGGCGCTACAGAAAGCTCCCACGCATAAAAAAACGGTCAGAAACATCATCCATGTTGTTTCTGACCGTTATGCGGACGTCTCGCCACCCGCAAAGTGCATCCATGCTTAACAAGGGCTGTAGATCCTTCTACTTGGAGCCAGCAATCCGTGCCGTTTCCAACCTTGTTGAGACACAGTATAGCCATCTTTGTCTATAGACGCAAGTGTCTATTTCACTTTTTGTCTAAATTCTTTTTTGGCTATATTTTATTTTGTCTAAATTCAAAATTGGCTATTGACAATATTGGCTAATTAGACTAATCTGCACACTATGTTATATGTACTCCACCATCCAAAAGGAACGTTGATGATCTCAGCCCAGGATAAGGAACAGGTCCAGAAATGGAGTGAGCGTCAACTGGGCATGAAAGCCCGACTGGTTTCTATCTCTGAAGAAGGATCTTTAGAGAAAGATGGTTTCATAGAAAAAGGCGGCACGGGAATCAAGGCCAGCGAGGCCGAAGGTTGTCAGCCAGTCCTGAGCATCATGGCAGATTTCATAAGGAAACTGTCCGATGCCGAAGACGGTCACATGGAAAGTGACCAATATGTGAGCGGTCCCCGCTTGAAAGGCATGATGCCTACGATTCACTAAGGGAAAAAGCAATACCGGGAGATATGGATATCTCCTGTATTTGATAGGGAGATCAGACTGATACAGACGAATTCTAATTCAGTTTCAATATCAAATATCAAGGGGTGAAACGGATTTTCACTAAGGGAACATGGAAGTTCCGCAACGCCGAAGGGCGTTCAGTCACCCGGCAAGCACAAGGAGCGTGTAAGTCGGGTGGGCAAACAAGGTTTAACCTTGCTTGTACTGTGAGCATTGGGAACCGCAGTTTCAATGACGAGTAAAAGCTTAAAAAAACTTGGCAAGTCATTGAAAAATACGATATCCTGTCTATAGAGTGCCAACAATGCACACAGTCTCCTGTTCTAGGACCCGAACAGGTTTTCACGATATGGACTTCACATACTGTTTAAGGGGATTTTCAGGAGACTGTAAATGCCCAGGCTCGCAATGCAGAATGATGTAAACCAGCAAGACGATGCGAAGTCCATTACGCATTTTCTAAGTCGGGTGTTTCGCAAGGTAGTTCGTCTTGTGATTGGCTCTGCCTCTTTGCCTGCTCTAATAGATATTCTTAAAGCAATCTACGTCGAAGAAGCTCAAAGAAAACTCCTCAGAGATGGTTCAAAACCTACCAAAAGTGCCATTGCTTTGATGACCGGCCTCGATACTAGGGTGGTAACTTCTTTGATGGCTGAAAACTTGGATAGCACGATTCAAAATCAGAGCATAAACCCTGAACATGCATTAATTGATATGTGGACCAGTGACCCATTCTTCCAAGATACCGAGACTGGAGAACCGGCGCGACTCCCAATTGTTGGTCGGGGGAGAACATTTCAAACTTTGGTTGTAAGAGCGATTGGCAGAAACATTACAGTGAAAACCGTAATAAGTCGGCTGCTGGCATCTAACAATATTCGTGTGATTCAAGAAAACGTTGAAGAAGTCGAATTGCTCTCTGAATTCTATTCACCAGTTTCCGATGATAGAGCCAAACAAACAGAAGTCGGTCTGATTGAAGCCTCTAGAGTATTGAGTGCAGTAATACACAACATGAGTTCAGATCCAGACATCCGAGTTCCTCAACAAGGACGTTGGACCTACCGCCTTAACCCAAAAAAATACAAAAAGTTCCGAAAGAGGGTAAGAGAACTCCTGGGTAGACAAATTAAGGAAGGGGAGTTGTTACTCGAAGAATTCGAGGAACCAACAAAGCAACCTGGTCAAATGACTGTTGGTATCGGTTGGTATCAATGGCGTGACCAATTACCTGAAGAGGAGGAAGAGTAAAGGGGGTATTTAGTACTCAAACTTCTTTCAGGTGTGTTTAGCAGCCTGGCCAAATGCAGAAGGTGAAAATTACCCGCATGCGGCCTGAACTTGAAGAAAGAGGAGAAAACTATGACTCGTTGGATGATTGAAAAAAGCGGCACTGGTATCGAGAAATCTGGAACCGGGATCGAAAAGTCCGGGACTGGAATTGAGAAATCAGGAACTGGTATTGAAAAATCAGGTACTGGCATTCGGCGCGGGTTACTGGCCTGCACGCTGGCAGCAGTCACGTGCGCTGGAAGCGTTCAAGCTGGAAATATCGACCCAGCAGGATCGTTACAAATTGTAGTTAACAATAACTCCCTTGCGGTGTCATGGATTATTGGTGACAGCGTATTTTCCGGCGTGTCTTCTTTAGATGGGTCATATGCGAATTTAATGCTGACTGAAGTTGCATTGGGTTCAGGATCATTTGGAGTAGAAGTAACCGGAGGCGGCACAGGTTCAAACACCGAAGTAACTGGCGGTGGAACCGGATCAAGCACCCAGGTTACTGGTGGCGGAACCGGATCAAGCACCCAGGTTACTGGTGGCGGAACCGGATCTAACACAAAGGTTACTGGTGGCGGAACCGGATCTAACACAAAGGTTACTGGTGGCGGAACCGGATCAAGCACTCAGGTTACTGGCGGTGGAACCGGATCAAGCACTCAGGTTACTGGCGGTGGAACTGGTTCAAGCACTCAGGTTACTGGCGGTGGAACCGGATCAAGCACCCAGGTTACTGGCGGAGGAACCGGATCAAGCACTCAGGTTACTGGCGGTGGAACTGGTTCAAGCACTCAGGTTACTGGCGGAGGAACCGGATCAAGCACTCAGGTTACTGGCGGTGGAACTGGTTCAAGCACTCAGGTTACTGGCGGAGGAACCGGATCAAGCACTCAGGTTACTGGCGGTGGAACCGGATCAAGCACCCAGGTTACTGGCGGCGGAACCGGATCAAGCACTCAGGTTACTGGCGGTGGAACTGGTTCAAGCACTCAGGTTACTGGCGGTGGAACTGGTTCAACGATACTAGTCACTGGTGGTGGCACCGGATCCGAAGCAATCACAATTACATTGCCACAAGGAACTGGTATGTCTATGGAAGTCAACATGGGTTGCGGTGTTGCGGGAGTAACTATTGTTGATGAAAATTCAGTACCGATAATTGCGTTTAGCAACGTTCCTGTACTCGGCGATGCCGGACAGTGTGGCAACTTAGTAGGCGGCTTCGGTGCGGATTTCGCAGCTGACCCAGGACGAGACTTTCGGTCTGATTAACAAATTAATGTGAGCAGCAGAAAACAGAGTAATCGCTAATTCCAACGAGCGAATTTGGCCCCTGCACCAAGCAGGGGCCATTCTTGCTTCGTAATTGGGTCAATTTCGGCTTAGTTATGAGCCTTAATCAATCAGCTCTGTTAGGTTGATTGTCTTGAATTGGCCTAAAACGTCGCTCAACCACCCTACCCTGGCGGCCAACCCATCTGCCGGCCTCCCAGCAGGTGCAGGTGAATGTGGTATACAGCCTGCCCACCATGTTGATTGCAATTCATCACCACGCGGTATCCTTCATCCGCGATACCTTCACTGGCAGCTAGTTCCGCTGCTACCAGAAACAATTTCCCGACCATTTCCGCATGTCCTGATTCGAGATCATTGATTGTTCTGATTTGTTCCTTGGGGATGATCAATATATGAACCGGCGCCTGTGGGCCAATGTCCCGGAATGCCAGGATTTCATCTGTTTCGTAAACGATGTCTGCTGGAATTTCGCGATTTATGATTTTCAAAAACAGATCGTCCGACATAACCCTCTCCTCCAGGTGAATGGGGGTAGTATGAGATAAGAATCCACTGATTCGCAAGAATCGGGTGGCGCAAAATTGCCCTGTGTCTACAATGGCTTCATGGAACGTAATCGACACTATCAATTAATCTCGGAAACCATCAGGTTCGTGGCTGAAAATCAGGCCTTGCAGCCTGACCTGAAGCAGCTGTCATGTGAAATGGGGGTCAGTCCACATCACCTGCAACGTACTTTTCAGGCGTGGGCTGGCGTCAGTCCCAAACAATTTCTCAAGTCCCTTACGCGACAGGCAGCAATGGACCGTTTGAAGAGCGGAAGTTCCGTGCTGGACTCCGCACTGGAGTCAGGATTGTCCGGGCCAGGAAGGCTGCACGACCTGATGATTTCCACCGAAGCACTGACTCCGGGTGAAATTAGAAAACACGGTACGGGAGTGCAACTCAACTATGGATTTGGCGAAACCCTGTTTGGAAACGCTCTTGTTGCGTGGACAACAAGAGGGGTTAGCTTCCTGGGCTTCTGTGATGAAACCGGGGCCGGCCCCTCACTTCTATCATTGAAAACGCAGTGGGGGAACGCCGACTTCATCGAGGAACCCTGTGCTGCTCAACAATGGCTTGATGTGATTTTTGACCGGCGCGAAGGGGAACCGATAGAGTTGTGGCTGCGCGGCAGTCCTTTTCAATTAAAGGTCTGGCAAGCTCTGCTGGCGATTCCTGAGGGAACACACGCCACCTATGGCCAGTTGGCAAACCATATCGGCCATCCAGGTGCTGCCCGCGCGGTGGGAACGGCTATCGGCAGCAACCCTGTAGCCTGGATCATTCCCTGCCATCGTGTCATCAGGCAGTTGGGAGAAACCGGCGGCTATCGTTGGGGCGGCCTGACAAAGAAGGCACTGATCGGCTATGAAGCGGCCTCAATGACTCACTAAATCGACAAAATTGCCGGGAGGCGTAACGTTTCCCGTCAACAGTTCCATTATTTGCTGCGCAACGGGTTCCGGGTCCGGCTGCAAGGCGGGGTTTTCTGAATGGTAGGCTGTAGACCGTAACTGGGATCGCATGGGTCCGGGATTGATTCCCAGCACCTGGACTTCTGAGGGTTTGGTCTCAGCAGCGAACTGGCAAACCAGCGCCCTGAGCGCGTGCTTGGCGACACCGTAAGCGCCCCAGAATGCGCCTTCCATCCGGGCCATATCCTCCAACATGAAATACAAGCGGCCAACTCCGGCATCCCGCAGCATGGGAAGTGCTAATGCGCTAAGCAACCAGGCAGCATTCAGATTTACCTGCATTGCCAGCAACCACTCCGGTGGCGAAACCTGTTCCAGGGGAGCCAGTCCCTGGAATCGGGCGGCGCAATGAACGATGCCATCCAGACCACCAAACTCGCTGGTAACGGTGCCCAACAATTCCTCATAATGCTCCGGGCCCGCACCGGCCAGGTCCAGAGGATAAAGCGCCGGATCAGGCAGACCCGCATTCGTGACACGGTCATGAGCTGATTCCAGCCCTTTACGGTCACTGTCCAGCATCACCGTGTTAATTCCTTCTGATACTGCCAGTAAAGACAAGGCAGACCCTAAGGACCCTGCCGCTCCTGTTACAATAATGGTCGTTCCGTCCAATGCAGACTCCTGGCGCGTAGCTGGTTGGTGCCGCGGCAGTTTAACGGTTTTGACAGTTGAGTGAAAAGAATGCCCATTTACGAATACCAGGCGAGTGGTGACAAGCAGTGCAAATACTGCGCCGACGGTTTTGAGTTACTGAGAAAAATCAGTGAACCAACGGTAACCGAGTGCCCGCGTTGCGGTGCTCCTGTAGAACGGAAAATCTCTGCTCCAAATCTTGGCGGAAGCGGCCCTGCTCTGGATAACGCCAATATTGAAAAACATGGGTTTACTCAATACAAGAAATCGGGCAAAGGTGTGTACGAAAAAACTGCGGGCAAAGGCCCGGATGTCATCAGCGGCGATTGAGCCGGTTCAGGCCTGAAGACGGCGTGCGCACTTCCAGGCCACGAACAGGTCTGAAACCCGGATACGGCCTAGTTCGGCGTCATACCTGTCCAGCGTAACTCCCTTCAAATGATTGATTTTTTTAACGTAAAGGCCGTTTATTGCGAAATAATTGCGCAACACTGAAAAGCCTGCCTCGTGACGATAACTCTTCCATGATGGTTGTCCCCACAACTCACTTTCTGTTAATAATTCTGTCAGCAGCGCAGATATTTTTGCCGACCCTGGATCGTTGATAAAATCATTGCGGCTGAGGCCATGCTTCGCCAGCAAATTCAGTGGAATCCACCAATAAGCACCCTGCCCGGACTGTTTTGAGCTTTCCCTGAAAAGTTGCAGCAATCCACTGCGGGCCAGCCGGCCGGGGCTGGCTTCAATTGTCCCTGGTGTCAATCCACATGCAGACATTTCCAGTTCGAACAAAGGTTGCTGAAAATCAACACACAGGTTCATCAAATCTGATATATCAGAGGGTGGCCGGGCTTCCAGCCGGTTCTCTGCCCCATCAAGCAAGCGCGTGATGGCAGCTGGATCAAGGCGCACTGAAACCCCGGTACGCTGCAATTCCCTTAGCACGGGGTGTGGGCTATCTGGCAGATTTTCCTGCGAGCACTCAATTCGCCACCAGGCCAGTTTGCTGCGGGCGAGATCTTCATCTGAAGAACGGCCGCAGATCTGTTCAATGATTGAAAAAAGAGCATACAAGGGCAACAACCTGTCCGCATCATCACGTGATGCAAATACGTGTGAAACACGAAACGCCTGGTTGGTCCGGGTCACCTGCTCCCAACAAAACAGGCGATCATTATCCTTTTCACCGGCAGGAGCGCTCATTCAGGGAAGTGAAAAAGACACCGGCCTTACAAAGTCCAGTAATTCAGCCGGGTGATAAATGTTCAGACTGGCTTCTACCAGGGTGCCTGTCAGTTCACTCGAACCGTAACCATAGTGTGCCGCTGCCGTGTGGGTTCCGGCAGCCTGGCCCGCCTCGATGTCTCTGATATCGTCGCCCACGAACAGTGCTTCTTCAGGATTCACTTGCAGTACCCGGCAGGCAAACAGAACAGGTGCAGGATGAGGTTTGCTTTGTGCCAGCGTATCGCCACAGACCACGCATCCAATTGACCCCTGGAGCCTGGCCGCTTTGATGATAGGAATGGTCAATGCTTCGATCTTGTTGGTCACAACACCCCAGGGAATACCTGAAGCGGCAAGATATTCAAGGAGTTCGGGAACACCATCGTATAACCGGGACTCGCGATAACTGTTTTCGGCATAGTGCTCCAGAAAGAGCAGCCGCCAGGATTCAAGCCGGTCCGGGTCGGCTGCGGGCATGCCAGCCCTTAGCAACCCCAGCGCACCCTTCGATGCAAACTGGCTCATTTCAGCGACCGGCAACGGAGCCATGCCTTCTGACTCGCGGACCCAGTTGAGCGAGCCAACCAGATCGGGGGCTGAATCCAGCAGGGTTCCGTCCAGGTCAAAAAGTACTGCCTTGTACGGCGTCATGAAGCCGGTTTTGATGCATGCATTAGGTAATTAACCTGCACATTCCCACCCAACATCACGCTTCGGGTCAGTGGGTTGTAGTGCAAACCGACGATATCCTCGACAACCAGTCCGGCATCACGCGCCCAGCAACCCAGCTCGGAGGGCTTGATGAAGCGGTCGTAACGATGTGTTCCACGGGGAAGCAGCCTGGCGATGTGCTCGGCGCCGACAATGCCTAGTGCAAATGCCAGTGGCGTGCGGTTAAGCGTCGAGAAAAATGCCTGCCCGCCAGGCTTTAGCAACTCTTGCACCGATTGGATGACCGAGGCGGGCTCAGGGACATGCTCCAGCATTTCCATGCAGGTTACTATGTCAAAATCCCCCGGGGTATCCCTGGCCTGGTCCTCAACTGTCTTTTCCTGGTAATCGACGGCCAGGCCCGACTCATGCAGATGCAACCTGGCGATAGCCAAAACACGCGCTGCAACGTCTATTCCAGTCACTTGCCCGCCTTTTCGAGCCAGCGATTCGGCCAGTATTCCGCCGCCACAACCAACGTCGAGCACGGTTTGGCCAGCAATTTTTGCGCGGTCAGAGATGAATCTCAAACGAGCCGGGTTGAGCTCATGGAGTGGACGAAAGGGTCCTTCCGGATCCCACCAGCCTGAGGCTACAGCGTCAAATTTTTCGCGCTCAGCGTGATCGATATTCTGGCTTGTTTCAGCATTCACTTTACAAATTCCTTGGCTTCGCTGGTTTGTGGAGACTCCAGCCGGGTAAGTCGGCATTGCCACTTTCTCGCCGATTCGATGACATCGTCAAGATCTATGGTGGTTAATTCACCCTGTTTGAGCAACTGTTTTCCAGCAACCCAAACGTCAGTTATCTGCCGCGTCGAGGCAGCATAAACGAGTTGGGACACTATATGGTGTAGCGGCTGGGTTTCCGGCGCACTTAAATCCAGGGCGCACAAGTCGGCCTGCTTACCCTCTTCGATACTGCCAACCCGATCACTTATTCCAAGGGCTCGAGCACCGTTGATAGTCATCATCTCCAACACCTGGAACGCATCCACCGCTTCGGCATCCCCGGAGATACCCTTGGCCAGCAAAGCGGCGGTCTGGCCTTCCGCGAGCAAATTGAGATCGTTGTTGCTGGCGGCACCGTCGGTTCCAAGTGCTACGTTGACTCCGGCTTTTACCAATGCCGTCAGCGGGCAAATACCGCTGGCCAGCTTGAGATTCGACTGAGGGCAATGAACGACGTGCGCTCTGGTGCTGACCAGTTTCTCTATGTCGTCAGAGGACAATTGTGTCATGTGCACCGCCAGCAGGTTGGAATTCAGCAGCCCGGCGTGCTCCAGTCGTGCCAGGGGATGCAGGTCATGCTGCTGGAGCGAATGCTTGATCTCCCACTCTGTTTCCAGCACATGCATATGAACCGGAAAGCCGTGCTCTTTGGATAGCGTTGAAATCCTGCCCAGGATTTCATCCGATACGGTATAGGGCGCATGCGGGGAGAGGGTGAAACTGATCAAAGGCTCTGACTTCCACTTGCTATGCAATTGCAGGCCTTTGTCTATGTAACTATCCACATCTGTCGCCCAGGCGGTCTCCATTTCAATAATGGGTATCCCCACGCTGGCCCTCATACCCGCTTTCAAGCAGACCTCGATGGTAGTCTCCGGGAAGAAATACATATCATTGAAGCAGGTAACTCCCGCTCGAATCATTTCGGCAACGGCAAGCCGCGTACCGTCAGCGACAAATTCAGGCCCTACATATTTCTGCTCAGCCGGCCAGATGTGTTCCTGCAGCCAAACCTGAAGACCCAGATCGTCTGCGTAGCCACGAAGCAGCGTCATGGGTGAGTGCGTATGTGCGTTGATCAGCCCTGGAATCAGGACATGATCAGGCAATTCGATGATTTCGGCATCCGGCCAGGATTCCAATGCGGCGGGAAACGGATAAATTCCCAGGATAAGGTCCTTCTCGACCGCTACGCAGTGATTCTGGTATACCACATGGGCCGGGCGGACCGGGACAATGTGCCCGGCATGGAGCAGTTTCATTAACGGCTAATCCTTCACCCTCGAGACATACTCCCCGGTGCGTGTATCCACCCGGATCACCTCTTCGTTATTCACAAATAAAGGCACTCTTACGACGGCCCCGGTTTCAAGCGTCGCCGGCTTGCCACCACCGCCTGAGGTATCGCCCCTCAGACCAGGGTCTGTATCCACAATTTTCAACTCCGCAAAATTAGGCGGCGTGACACTGAGTGGATCACCGTTGTAGAGCGTTACCTGGCACATGTCTTCTTCTTTGAGCCACTTTGCGCCGTCACCCATGGCCGCTTTAGAACAGGCGTGCTGTTCATAGTTTCCGGGATCCATGAAATGCCAGAACTCACCGTCGTTATAGAGGTACTGCATTTCCATTTCAAACACATCGGCGGCTTCCACAGAATCGCCGGACTTGAATGTCCGTTCGATCACCCGGCCGGTCTTCAGATTTCTGATGCGAACACGATTGAACGCCTGGCCTTTACCGGGTTTAACAAATTCGTTTTCCACAATATTGTAAGGATCACCATCCAGGATGATCTTAAGACCACCCCTGAATTCACTTGTACTATAACTCGCCATCGAGGACTCCGGCTCAAAAGAAGAATGATAACGCGATAAGTGGCACGACACCATGCGGGCAGGCAGTCACTGTCAATTCATCCGCAAATCGGCCATAATCGTGATGTGAATTAAATACTTCTTACTTTGGAATCAAGTTGTAGTATGCACTGTAATTTATTGATTAAAGATAGATAAGTGTGTTAAAAATAACTCATAAGTAAGGGGCATGGAGGCCAATTACATATGCACAGCGTTAATCTTTTAGTCATAGATCGCTCGCCTGAGCTCGCTGAGCACGTCAATTCACTGCTCCGAAATTCCGGAATTAAAATTCATGTAATGCACTGTGAACTGGCTTCTGAGGCGAAGCGTTCTCTCGACCACGACTCTCCGGTACTTATTCTCTATGCCAACCCAGAGGAAGCAGACGCATCCATTGAAGAGATCAATGAACTGGCTTTAGCGTTCAATGTACCCCTCGCCGTGTTCACCCGCATGGATGATCTCGAAAGACTTGCCAGGATGTTGTCAACAACAGCGTGCTTCGTCATTAACTCCGAAGATGAAGATATGTTGACAGACTCGGTGAGTCGGCTGGTACAGGCCGGTGAGAAAGAACGGCATCAAGAACAACAACATCAGTTCGTCGAAGAACTGGAGCATCGTTACAACCTGTTGCTCGACAGCTCGCGTGATGCAATCGCTTACGTCCATGAAGGACTTCACGTTTACACCAACCGTGCTTACAAAGAAGCACTACAGGTAAAAAACGATGAGGAAGTGGCCGGTTTGTCTTTGCTGGAGATGCTCGACGCCGGCGAGACCAACCTGAAAACCCTGTTTAAGGGTTTATCCAAGGGGCAGTTCCCAACCGAACCGCTCGCCGTCAAAGTCAGACGGTCGGATAACACTGAGTTTAATGCGAAGCTGTTGTTTTCACCCGCCCGGTTTGATGGCGAGGAGTGCATCCAGATGATGGTGCAACGTTCAGATAACGCCAACGCGCTGGCGGCGGAGCTTGAGCGTCTGCGCATGATTGATCCCCTGACCCGTCTGCACAACCGGCTGGCTTTCTCGAATGCGCTGGAAGAATGTATCGCTTCTGGTTCATCCAATGACGCAGCGGCGGTGTTATACGTCGAAGCGGACGGCATCTCTGAATTACAGAATGAACTGAATGCTGAGTCAATGGACGAAATCATTACCGACATGGCCAGTATTATTCAGCAGAACATTCTGGATAGCGACATCGCAGGGCGCATTAGCGACCAGGGTTTCGCCGTCCTGGTCACACGCCAGGCCAACCAGGACCTCGAATTGGTGGGGCAGAAGATTCTCGAGGCATACCGCAGCCACATCATCGAAATCGGTGATCGAGCGATGTCAATGTCGTGCAGCATTGGTATAGCTGGAGTTGGCCGGCTTGCCATGACTGCTCCTGAAATCATTTCGCGCGCACGCAAGGCCCAGGCAGAAGCTGCGGAGAAAGGTGACAAACTGGTCTCATACCGGCCCCAACTCACCGCCGTTGCAACTGTTGATGGCGAGCCCGACTGGATAGACCGGATCAGGGTAGCTCTGGGCAACCAGGATTTTTACAGCGTTCAGCAA
>Ga0265306_10000680_pt1 | contig 16372 bp, 14 predicted proteins | sample Helome_3_FD_192493 | JGI IMG/M metagenome (GOLD analysis project Ga0265306, IMG submission 192493) | Marine sediment microbial communities from subtidal zone of North Sea - Hel_20160420 (Illumina Assembly) | ecosystem: Environmental > Aquatic > Marine > Subtidal zone > Sediment ...
CCTGTTTCCTGATCGATCTCGGCGAGCCGGTCGATCCGACCGAGGGTCTGATCACCGAGGCCGGTGAGCCGTATCGCTGGCAGGGTGGTTCAGGACCACGACGTTCGGTGGTCGCGTTCTCGGCGATATGTGCGCACCAGATGAGCTATCCGACACCGACTGCCAGCTTTATCAACTATCGGCATACGCCTTTCAGCTACATCGACGATGCACGACAACGGAACATGCGTGAGCGGGTGATCTATTGCTGCTCGGAAGGCAGTGCCTATGATCCCGCGGCGGGCGGCCGGGTGCTGGGTGGTCCGGCTCGACAGCCTCTGGCCGCGGTGGCACTGACCTACGACGAGACAGAGGGCGCGTTTGTGGCCACCGGCACCTATGGCGGCGACATGTTCGAACGCTTTTTTGACGAGTTCGGTTTCCAGCTGGCTTTGCAGCATCGGACAGACGACATCCGCCGTCCGGTAGATGGCAGCACCGAGGTCCTGCCGCTGGAAGATTACAGCGCCAACTTCCGTCAGTGCTGAAACATCAGGAAGGGCGCTCTCGGCGAGCCGCGGGTCCGTTTTCGGCCGCAAGCAGTCGGGCCGCGATCTTCTCGTGACCCATCATCGCCGCCACCGCAGCCGGTGTGCGGCCGGAGCCGTCCGTGAGCGCCGGATCCGCGCCGGCGGCCAGGAGCCATGTCACCATATCCGCCTGACCCTCGCCGGCCGCGATATGGAGCACGGTGGCACCTGATTCTTCCGTCGCTTCCAGATCCATCAGGCCGGTATCAAGCAACCCCCGGACGGTGTCCGTATGACGCCCCGTCAGCGCGCGCATCAATGGCGTCCAGCCGTAACCGTCGGCCAGATTGGGTTCTGCTCCGGCCGCGATCAACAGCAGAGCGGCGGCGGTGTTGCCCTTGGCCGAAGCCAGCAACAGTGCGGTCCAGCCCAGCCGGGCCACGGCGTTCAATTGCGCGCCACTATCGATCAGCAGTCGGGTCACCGGCACGCTGCCGCCGGTGGCGGCGAACATCAATGGCGTACCCAGATGTTGGTTGCGCGCGTTGACGTCGGCGCCGGCCTCGATCAGGTCCCGAGTCAGATCGAAATCACCGGCCTGAGCAGCGATCATCAGCGCGGTCTTGCCGTCTCCGCCAGCCAGATCCGGATCCGGATGCGCGCTCAGCATCTGCTCGAGGCTGGTCAGGTCCTGTTTCTTTATCGCCGCGGACCATGCTTCGGCATCCGCTTGGGCGGCGGGTCCGCCAGCGCATCCCGCGGCGAGCAGCAAGAGTAACGCCGGATTCGCAACCCGTCGTGTGGCCATGACGCCGGAGCGGGACAGCTGCCATCGCAACGAGCAGCGCACAGGCCAGCGAACAATCCAGCGACCAGGCCAGAGCATCGTCGGCTAAACCATGCCGCTGATGTGACCGTCGATCAGATCCATGCGCGTTGCCTGCGGTACCGCGGGAAGTCCCGGCATGCGCACGACATCGCCGACCAACGGCACCAGATAACCGGCTCCGGCAGACAACAGCACACGGCGGATCTTGAGTTCGAAATCCTCCGGCCGGCCGACCACAGAGGCATCGCCGGTAAAAGACAGCGGCGTCTTAGCAACACACAACGGCAGCGACGAGTAGCCGAGTCGCTCGATGCGCTCGATGTCGCGCTCCGCCGGATGTTCATAGGTGACCAGGCTGGCGCCGTACATGGCGCTGGCGATCCGGTGCAGCTTGGCTTTGACCGGCTCGCTGCGCGAGTAGAGCGGATCAAATTTCCTGCCCGGCTTTCCGGCGTGGTGCAACACAGTCTCCGCCAGTTCGACTGCGCCGTCGCCACCGCGTTGATACAGATCGGTGACCGCGCAGGCCACCTGATGCTCTTCGCAGGCGCGCTGGATCACCGCGACTTCCTCGTCCGTATCCGCATCGAAACGGTTGATGGCCACGACCGGGACCTTGGCAAACGTCTTGACCGATTCGATGTGGCGGCCGAGATTGCCCAGCCCGCGCTCGACGGCCTTGGCATCGGGTGCATCGAGTTGTGCCTTGGCCACCCCACCATGGCGCTTCAGCGCGCGTACCGTAGCCACCAGCACCACCGCAGCAGGATCCAGTCCGGCATTGACGCACTTGATGTCAAAGAATTTCTCGCCACCGAGGTCGAAGCCGAAGCCGGCCTCGGTGACGGTCCAGTCGGCATGATTCATCGCCATGCGGGTTGCGACCAGGGAATTACAGCCGTGGGCGATGTTGGCGAAGGGGCCACCATGGACCAGCGCGGGGACACCCTCCGAGGTCTGCACCAGGTTGGGCAGCATCGCATCGCGCAGCAGGGTCATCATCGCGCCGACGGCGCCCAGATCACCCGCGGTGAACGGCATGCCTTCGCGGGTTTCGGCGATGATCAGCCGTTCGAGTCGCGCGCGCAGATCGTCGTAATCCTCAGCCAGACACAGAGCGGCCATCACCTCGGATGCGGGCGTGATCTCGAATCCGGTCTCGCGTGGTACGCCCTGGATCGGACCGCCGAGTCCGAGCACGATCTGGCGCAGCGAGCGATCGTTCAGATCTATGACCCGTGGCCAGAGGATGTGCCTGGGATCCAGATGCGGCGGGCGGTCCCGGTGCAGATGGTTGTCGAGCAGCGCAGCGAGGAGATTGTGAGCCGAGGTTATCGCATGGAAGTCGCCGGTGAAATGCAGATTGATATCATCAGCCGGGACCAGGCTGGAGCGGCCGCCACCTGTCGCGCCGCCCTTCATGCCAAAGGTCGGGCCCAGCGAGGGCTCGCGCAGCGTCAGACAGACACTGCGGCCGAGTTTCGCCAGGCCCTGACTCAGACCCGTCGAGACCGTGGTCTTGCCTTCTCCGGCGCCGGTCGGGGTCATCGCAGAGACCAGGATCAGCTTGCCGGGTGAACCGCCGGCACCGATCGCTTCGAGGCGGATCTTGGCCTTGTCCTTGCCGTAGGGCAGCAGATAATCCTCGTCGACGCCAAGGCTTGACGCCACTTCGCGGATAGGGCGCGTCGTGCTCATGACGGAACTCCTGTTGCCAACGGAAATCGCGTTTGAGCCTATTGCACTGTCAGCCGTCCGTCCACTCTCACCGGTGCGTGTTGCGGTGGGCCGCCGTCGGAGGTCATCATCCAGCCTCAGCAAACGGAGACACATGGATGGAGGAGTGGGTCATCGAGACGGCGCGGCTCGGCCTGCGCCGGCTGCGGGGCGGGGATCTGGCGCAGATCCGTCGCATGGCCTGGCTTGATGCCGATCGGGTGCTGCATCGCAGCCTGGAGGAATATGAGCGGGTCGGCCACGGTTTTTGGGCCGTCATCCTCCGGGCCAGCGGTGAGTTCGTCGGTGTCTGTGGTTTGCTCGACCAGGAAATCGAGGGGCGCAGGGAAGCCGAGGTCGGCTATCACCTGATCGAAATCTTCCATGGGCAAGGGATCGCCACCGAGGCGGCTCGGGGTGTGATGGATTATGCCGCCGGGCCGATGGGTCTGCGGCGGATCGTGTCCTTTATCGAGCCCCATAACGATCGCTCGGCCCGGGTCGCGGCCAAGAACGGCCTGGTCTATGAACGAGACGCGTTGTTTCGTGACATCCCGGTAAGGGTCTTTGTCGCCGACCCGTCTGTCCGTCTCGGCGGCGAGGCCGCCGCAACGGAGGCGCTTGCTGACGACGGCATTGGCGGGATTCCGCCGCCATGATCCGTAACCTGATCGTGGTAGCGCTGCTCGCAGGATCGGCCTATCTGATGTTGTGGCCGGTGCCGATCGATCCCGTCGTATGGGAACCCGGGCCGGACCGGCAGGACCCCCTGTTTGACGCACGTCAGGCACTCGATCGCTCTGCCATCCTGCTCGAAGGCGCCGGTACCGGCCCCGAGGATGTGGCACTCGGCCCGGACGGTGCCTACTACGCCGGCATGCTCGACGGGCGCATCCTCCGCTTCGAGGAGGACGGTTGGTCGGTCTATGCGGATACCGGAGGCCGGCCCCTGGGGCTGCAGTTTGATCATTCCGGTCAGCTGATCGTGGCCGACGCGTTTGCCGGTTTGCTGGCGATCGACTCTGCCGGTGGGATCGAGGTGCTGGTGAACGAGGTCGACGGTGTGCCGATGTTGTTCCCGGACGATCTGGATATCGCCGCGGACGGCACCATCTGGTTTACCGATGCCTCCCGCCGTTTCGACGTGCATCATTGGCAACTGGACTTTTGGGAAGGGCGCGGTACCGGCCGGCTGCTCAGTTTTGCACCGGCCAGCGGCAATCTCACCGTCCATCTCGACGGGCTGATGTTCGCCAACGGCGTCGCGCTGGGCCCCGATGACAGTTTTGTCCTGGTCAATGAGACGCTGACCGCCCGCACGACACGGCTCTGGCTCAAGGGGCCGGACAAGGGTAAGACGGATATCTTCCTCGAGGGTCTGCCCGGCTATCCGGACAACCTGTCATTTGACGGTGAGCTGTTCTGGATTGCTCTGCCCTCACCACGGCAGGCTGCTATCGAGCACCTGGCCGATCGCCCCTGGCTGCGCAAGCTGTTGCAGCGGTTGCCCGCGCGCTGGAGAAAGATCGAGTTGCCGCCGCTGGGCTGGGTGATCGCAGTGGATGCGGCCGGTCGGGTACGCGAGAGTCTCAAGGACGACTCGGGCCGGTGTTTCTCCATCACCAGCGTCAACCGTTTTGGAGACGAGCTGTTGATGGGCAGCATCGCCATGCCCCATGTGTGTCGTTTTACCTTGTCCGGCACCGACAAGGCGGCCGGCAGCCGTCTGGCGGCCATGACAGCCACGCCGGACCGCTGACGTCGATGTTGCGACGCGGCTAGAAAAACCCGCGCAACGGTCTATAGTTTCGTGAGCGCCGCCCGGGTGAGGCAATTCCGTCATCACTCCCGCGGCGTTGTTGGGGGAAATAACAATGCACTATAAAAAAATGGCGCTCGCCGTGCTGGCGGTCGCCGGGTTGTTGCTGGCGCCGCTCGCGGTCTTCAGCGCCGATGATCCGAACCTGGCCAGGATGTGGGTGGTGACGCCGAAGCCGGGGATGGACGACAAACTGGAAGAGGCCATGAAGGCCCACAATGCCTGGCGGGTCGAGAACAAGGATCCCTGGGGTTGGAACACCTACCATACGGTCACCGGCGATGGACTCCGCGCCTGGTATATCCGCAGCGCGGGGCATTCCTATGCGGACATCGACGCCTATGGTGACAGCGAGTTCTCGAAAAAGGCCTACGCGCACTGGATGGAGAACGTCGACCCCTATGTGGAGACCTACGCCGGACATCTGGCGGAATTCGCGCCGGAGATCAGCAACTGGCCTGAGGGCGCCGGACCCTATGAATGGTTTTGGGTCTATACCTATCACCTCAAACCGGGTGGCGGTCGGCCTTACTTTGCCGCCGTCAAGGCCATTACCGACGCGCTGCGTGAAGCGGGCTGGGATGAAGTGTGGTCCTTTGTCTGGCAGCTCGACGGAGATGTACCGGCTATGAGTCTGGTGATCCCGGAGGAGAATTGGGCCGGCTTTGCGGGACCCGAAGAGGGTGCCTACGACATGCTCTCCAAGGCCCTGGGTAAGGACAAGGCCGACGCCATGTGGGGCGCCATGTACGCCCAGATCAAATCTGCAACGAGCACGATCTATCGTCGGCATGCGGATATGTCCTACGAGGGTGCCGCGCAGTAGCGCCCGCTACCACAGGATCGGCCCGGCCTGGTCGGGGTCGTCACCGAAGCGCGCCCTTCCGGGCGCGCTTTTTTTCTGATCCTGTGCTGACTCAGCCCGGCTCGAAACCCCTGGCGATCGGGCCACAATACGGCGCATGCTATGCTCAGTCGCCACGCCGCGGGCGTCTTTTGGAAAGGGGCGGGGTCATGGGTACATCGACCGATTTCGATGACTTGTTCGACGAGCATTTGCAGCGTCTGCAGCGTGACTACGCAGCGGCGATGGGGGCCTCCGGCCACGCTGGCGTCATCGTGGCCTCGGGTGATCCGGCGTATCGCTTCGAAGATGACCAGACCGTGTCATTCCGGGTCAATCCCCGCTATCGACAATGGATCCCCGCCGGCGAGCACAGCCATTCTTTCCTCGTCATCCGCCCGGGCCAGCGCCCGCTGGTGATCTGCCATCAGCCCCGGGACTACTGGCACGTGGTGCCGGCGCCGCCGAGCGGGTTTTGGACCGCTTATTTCGACATTGAGTGTGTCGCTACCGTAGAGGCCGCGATCGCCGCCTTGCCGGCAGGGCGGTCGGAGATGGCGTGGCTGGGAGAGTTCAGCGGACCACCAGCCGGGGTCGATGCGCGACAGATCAATCCGCCCGTGCTGACCGCATGGCTGGATTATCATCGGGTGTACAAAACCGACTACGAGATCGTCTGTCTCGAGCGCGCCAGTTCGATCGCCGCCCGCGCCCATCTGGCGGCACGGGATGCCTGGCGCGCCGGTGGCTCCGAGTTTGACATCCATCTGGCCTACCAACGGGAGGCGGGCCAGAACGAGCAGCAGCTCCCGTACAGCAACATCGTCGCCGTCAACGAGCATGGCGCCACCTTGCATTACGATATCTTCGATCACAGCGCGCCGCCGGTAGCGCACTCGTTCCTGATCGATGCCGGGGCCGGCTGCAACGGTTATGCGGCGGACATCACCCGCACCTGGCCTGCTGCCGATGGCTTGTTCGCGGATCTGGTGTCGTCGCTGGATCATGCACAGCGGGAGTTGATCGCCGCTATCCGGCCGGGGCAGGCTTATCTGGATCTGCATCTTCAGGCCCATGACGATATCGCCGACATCCTGGCGCAGCTGGGTCTGGTCGATATGAGTCCGGAGAGCATGGTGGAGAGCGGCGTGACGTCAGCGTTCTTCCCCCATGGTCTCGGACACCATCTCGGTCTCCAGGTGCACGACCGGGGGGGCAAGCTTGCTGATCCGGCCGGCTCGCTGATCCCGCAGCCAGCGGATCACCCGTTCCTGCGCAATCTGCGACCGGTCGAACCGGGCAACGTGTTTACGATCGAACCGGGTATCTATGTGATCGATCAGCTGTTGGCGCCGCTGCGAGAACGCGTGGAGGGCCGCAGCGTAAACTGGGAGCGGGTGGCCGAGATCGCCCCCTGCGGCGGCGTGAGGATCGAAGACAACGTATCCGTCACCATCGCCGGTGTGCATAACCTGACCCGCGACGCATTCACCCGGATCGAATCCGGCTAGGCGATTGATCTTCACGCCCGGCGCGGCAAAAAAATCGACAGCTACACTGTTGAAGACAGGACGCCGGGCCCGGCCCGGCCGGAGAGCGCAACATGACAGCCAACTACCTCGAGCAGCTGGCGGCCGAATGGTACGAATACAGCGGTTATTTCGTGCGCAGAAATGTGCCGGTCGGTCCCAAGCCCGGCGGCGGGTTCGACGATGAACTGACCATCCTGGCGGTGCATCTGGGGCAGCGCCACGTGGTCCAGGTGGAGCCGTCGATGGATGCACACAGCTGGGAGAAGCGGGAGAAACGCTACCGCGCCCGATTCGATGCAGGCCGTCGTCATATCCCGGGGCTACTCGGGAATTTCGAGCCCGCTGCCCCGATCCGGCAGGTGGCCCTGATCGGCCTTGGCAGTCGTCTCAATCATCCGACGCTCGGAGGCGGAGAGGTGCTGACCCTGCCGGATTTTCTCGCCGAGATTATCGCTTCGGTGGGTGAGATTGCGGATGCCAGCGGTGCCGTTCCACAGCAATACCCGATCCTGCGCACGCTGCAATTCGTGGCTGAGAACCGACGCTCAGTGATGGCGGCTCTGCTCGACCAGGATCCGCGCCAGATCGGTTTTTGACGGCTCCCGCAACCGGCCCACGATGCGGGCATTGTAAGCTTCGCCCGACCGGGCGGATGCGGCAGACAGGGATGCGAGTTCAGGCGGTTGAGCGATTGCCTTCAGGCAGCGCCTCGACGGCTGCATCCTCCGTCAGATAGCGACGCATCATCATCGCCTGCTGCAACTTACCCTTGCGCACATAGGACTGATAAAGGATGTCGCGCATAAACTCCATCAGTACCCCTGCCTGAGAGGCGTTCAGCATCGGCAGGGTGTCGAGTTTGTCGCCGCTCTCGAACAGGATCTGACGGACCAGGTCGAATGTCTCCTCGTCGACTTCCGCCATGTCGCGTATGTCGTTGCACTGCTCGTAGATACGCATCTTCCCGCTCTCGCCGAGATCGCCAAAGACGTGGCGGACAGTACGGCGGCACATGCTGGCAAACGCATTCATGCAGTTCGCGGAATAGCAGTTCAGCGCCTCGCGGAACAGTATCTCGCTGTCTTCGGGCAGATAGGTGAAGTCGAAGCGTTCCCGCGGCCGCTCGATTTCCTGATAATTGGTTGCCAATTCGACACGGTCTTCGAGGTAGGCCTTGATCGGGTATTTGAGGAATACCGGTTCACCGCAGGCGTCACAGCGGAAAACAACGCCGACTTCGTTCGGTTTGAAGCGCTCGAGTTCCTCAAAGCGCGGCCAGGAAACCGGTGAGATATGAGACAACACAGAGCACGACGGGCACGACACCGCGAAGTGCTGACCGTGGGCGTGGTGAAATTGATCGTCCTTATCAACAAAGATGGACATATTCTTATTATCCCGAGAGTTTTCCGCTCACGAGGAAAGCTCCCGTGGCCGATGTCCGCGGGACTCCCCCCTCGCCTCGGAGTTTAGCCAAAGGCGCGGTGCCAGGCGAATAGGCGGCTTATGTAAAGCCGGCTCGAGGGCGCTCACCAGTCGGTCATCGCCATCCGCGCCGCCTCGTTGTCGGGACGCGCCAGCAAGCCCAGCGGCGTAACAAAGACCCGATATCGGGCATCGTCGGCCATCGGCAGATAGACACTGCTGCCGTATTCCACGTCGATCCAGCGCGACAGCCATGGACGGCTGCGCAGGGCCAGCCAGGTCAGCAGCAGACCGATCCCCAATGCCCCCGGCGCGAGATGCGAAAGGGTCAGGGTCCGTCTCCGGCCAGCCGCGTGCGAATCGCATCTCCCAGGCGATCCATGTCGGTGTTCCGGTCGGTGCGGATCGTGACGGCATCTGCGTCGGGTCCAGCGTCGCCGAAGCGTTGCCATTGTGCGGCGAGCACTGCGGGTCCGGCATCCGAGGGATCGTCACCGTCACGTGCCCGGGCCACGACCCGTTCCTGCAGGACTTCCCGATCCGCCTCGCAGCGGAGGAAGAGATGGGGCACGCAAAGATGCCGGGCCAGCTCGACAAACGGACCCCGGCGCGCGGGATCAAGAAAGCTGGCGTCGACAATGACAGTGTGGCCACTGGCCAGCACCTTGCGCGCCAGTTCATGCAGACGTGCATAGGTGAGATCGCTGGCCTTGCTGCTGTAGATGCCCTGGTCCAGAGGCGCGTCCTGGGCGCCCGCACCCAACATCCGCTTGCGTTCGACGTCGGACCGGACGATCACGGCGGGCAGCGCCGGGGCCAGCTGCCGGGCCAGCCAGCTCTTGCCGGATCCCGACAGACCCCAGGTCATCAGCAGCGCTGGTGAAGTCCGTTCTGTCGCCGCGTGGGCCAGGCTAAGATGGTGCTGGATGCGCTGACGCAGATGTCGGGATTCATCCACCGCGAGACCGGTCTGACGCAGACGGATGCCGTCGACCTTGGCCCGCACCATGTGACGATAGACCACATACCAGTCCAGCAGATCCAGACCGGCATAGTCCCCGGTCACCATTAGCCAGTGGTCGAGGAATCGCCACGCCAGTCGCGGATGGTCGCGGGACTGCAGATCCATAAACAGGAATGCGGCGTCGGAGATGACGTCGATCCAGCGCAGCGCCGGCTCAAACTCGATACCGTCAAAGGCGAGGAATTGACCGTCAATCCGTGCCATGTTTCGCAGATGCAGATCGCCATGACATTCCCGCACAAATCCTGTAGCGCGGCGGACGGCGAATCGCAAGGCCAGTCGCGGGTAAGCCTGCTCGGTCCAGTTCTGCAGCATGGTGACGATCGGATCGTCAACGACGTCGCGCAGCTGAGCGAAGTTCTCCAGTGCGGGGGCCGCGACCGCCTCCGGTGTGCCCCAGCGCGCAGCCGCCGGCGCGACCAAGGCACCGAGGTGAAACCCACCGATCAGATCCGCGATCGGGTCCATGTCGTCTTCGTCGAGATCACCCTGGTCGAGCTGTCGGTCCAGCTGGGCCTGCTGCGGGAATCGCCGCATGCGCACCGCGTACTCCACGATCTTCCCGGATCCACCAAAGCGAAGTCCCTTATCGGTCTCGCTCAGCGTCATAACGTCCAGATACAGGCTCGGGGCGAGACGCCGATTGAGCCGCAATTCCTCCTCGCAAAAATGCTTCCTCCGGGCAAGCCGGGAGAAGTCCAGGAACCCCAGGTCCACCGGTTTCTTCAGCTTGTAGGCGAAGTCTCCGGCCAGCAGCACCCAGGAGATATGTGTCTCGATCAGGCGGATATCCGCGGCGGGGTGGGGATACGCCGCGCTGTGCAGGAGCGCTTCCGGGATGCGCCGGCGAGGCGCATCGGCCGGCATGGCGTCTTCACTCGAGTCCATCGAGTATCCCGGTGGCGCCGTCAGGCAACAGATCAAATGGGTTGCCATCGTCCACCCAGCGGGTGATTTCGGCGATCTCGCCATCGAGTCGGTGATCGCCCTTGACCCGTGGCACGCGATCGCGGATCTGGTGATGCAGCCGCTGCAGTTCCGGTGTCGTATTGGCGGGTGTCTGTCCGTCCAGCGCCAGGGCGCCGGCCAGCAGTTCGATAGCGAGGATGCGTGAGGTGTTGGCGCAGATATCCAGCAGCTTGAAGCCCGCCCAGGGCGCCATACTGACGTGGTCTTCCTGGCCTGCCGAGGTCGGGATGTTGTCGATCGACGCCGGGTGGGCCAGCGTCCGGTTCTCCGAGCACAGGGCCGCAGCGGTGACGTGAGCGATCATCATGCCCGACTCCAGGCCCGGTTCATCGGTCAAAAACATGGTCAGACCCGGGTTGATCCGGCGCACCAGCAGATTGGTGCGCCGCTCCGACATGCTGCCTATCTCCGCCACCGCGATCGCAGCGAAGTCGCAGATAAAGGCCAGCGGCTCGGCGTGAAAATTGCCGCCGGAGATCACATCATCGCCGAAGATCAGCGGGTTATCCGTGACGCCATTACACTCCGCCGCGAGCACCTGGGTGGCATGGCGCAGGGTATCCCAGACGGCGCCAAGCACCTGTGGCATGCAACGAACCGAATAGGGATCTTGTACGCGGTCGCAGTCGGCATGGCCCGCGTGGATTTCGCTCTCTGTAAGCAGCTGTCGGAACAGAGTGGCGACGCGTTGCTGGCCGATCAGACCGCGGGCCTTTTGGATGCGATCGTCGAAGGGCGCGAAGCTGCCCGCCAGCGCGTCTACCGTCAGCGCGCCGGCGAGTATCGCTGTTGCCAGCAGGCGATCTGCCTGCTCGATGCCGGTCGCCGCCAGCGCAGCACTGGCCTGGGTCCCGTTGAGCAGCGCCAGCCCTTCCTTGGCTGCCAGCGTCACGGGCTCGCAATTCACCTTGGTCAACACGTCATGACCGATCAGCACGCGATCGCCGAGACGTGCCTCGCCTTCGCCGATCAAGGCCAGCGCCAGATGTGCCAGCGGCGCCAGGTCCCCGGAGGCGCCGACCGAGCCACGGCCCGGGATGATCGGCAGCACGTCCTCGTTGAGCAACGCCAGCAGAGTATCCACGACCTGCGGACGGATACCGGAATGACCAGCCGCCAGGTTGTTAGCCTTGAGCAGCATCAGGCGACGGACCAACGGAGCGGACAGCGGCTCGCCGACGCCCGCGGCATGGCTGCGGACCAGGTTGTATTGCAGCTCCTCCACCTGGGAAGAGGAAATCTGCCTGTTGGCGAAGGCGCCGAAACCGGTGTTGATCCCATAGCGCGGCTGGTCCGCTTTGACCGCCTGCGTTACCGCCGCCACGCTGGCTTCCATACGCCGCCGTGCGTCGTCCGACAACATCAGCCGCGGTCGCTGTTCTTCGTAGCCCAACAGATCCGAGAGTCGAAGATCCCGGCCGGTAAGGGTCAGCTCGGTCATATGCGGTCTCCGCCGATGTAAACCTGCTCCGGGCGCAATCCGCCCAGCTGATAGACGAGGAATTCGGGTCCGGGAATATTCCACACGCCAAAGTCAGCCGCGCTCCCCTGTGCCAGGGTGCCGGCGCCGGGATGACCCAATGCACGGCCGGCATTGGCGGTGATCCCCATCAGGGATTCGCTGGCGCTCATACCGAACAGCGTGGCCGCCATGTGCGCGGCGGTCAACAGGCTGAGCAATGGTGACGAACCGGGATTGTGGTCGCTGGCCACGGCCATCGGTACGCCGGCCGCGCGCAAGGCCGGCGTCGGCGGCTTGCGGGTCTCGCCGAGAAAATAGAACGCGCCGGGCAGCAGCACGGCGACGGTGCCGGCAGCGGCCATCGCGGCGATGTCTTCGAGCGTGGCATATTCAAGATGATCGCAGGACACGGCGCCGAGGCTTGCGCCCAGCCCGGAGCCGCCCAGTGCCGAGAGCTGCTCCGCGTGGACGCGGAGCTTCAGACCCAGATCCGCTGTCGCCGTGGCCAGCCGCCGCAGATGCGCGGGCGAGAAGCCGATGTGCTCGACAAAGATATCCACGGCTTCGGCCAGCCCTTCACGGGCGACGGCCGGGAGCATCTGCTCGATCACCGTGTTCAGATAGCGCTCCGCGTCCTGGCCCTCCGGCACTGCGTGGGCGCCGAGAAAGGTAGCGTGAAGGCGGACAGGGGATAACTCATCCAGTCGGCGGATGACGCGCAGCATCTTGAGTTCGTGATCCAGCTCCAGCCCGTAACCGCTCTTTATCTCGATCCGCGTGACGCCTTCAGCCAGCAGCGCGGCTATGCGAGGCAGCGTCGCATCGACGAGCTCCGCTTCGCTGGCCGCACGGACCGCGCGCACCGTCGACAAGATGCCGCCGCCCGCCTGTGCGATCTCGGCGTAGCTGGCGCCGGCAAGACGCAATGCGTGCTCCGCCATCCGCTCGCCGGCGTAGACCAGGTGTGTGTGGCAATCGACGAGTCCGGGCAGCACCGCGCGTCCGCTCAGGGTGATCGTCTGTCGCGCCGGTACGCGCTCGCCAACGGCTGAAATCCGGCCAGCGGTCACGGCAAAACAGTCTGCCATCGCTGCCATTCGCGGCCGTGGTGATCCAGACACGGCTCCGCCATCCGGCCCCGCGCTATCCCCGGGCAGCGTGGCCGTTGTCGATCCATCGACCTGCGGCATCCCGGTCATCGGATAGAATCGGAGATCATCAAAAAGAATATCGTGCACGGGCACCCCTGGCAGTCTGATGAGCGCAGTCCTGCGATTCGAATACATTCTCACCCCCGACGGCATCGAGCGCCACAAGCGGCTGCTTGTCGACCGCGAGGGGCGCATCAGCGCCATCGAGGATGAGGCTGACCCCGGCGCCGGCTTTGACGGCTGGCTGGCGCTGCCGGGCATGCCCAATGCCCATAGCCATTGTTTCCAGCGCGCGCTGGTGGGGCACGGGGAGGTGGCGCGCGGCGATGACTCGTTCTGGAGCTGGCGCCAGGCCATGTACGAACTCGCCCTCACGATAAGCCCGGAGCAACTGTTTGCGGTCGCGGCCAGGGCCTTTGCGGACATGCTGCGCGCGGGCTACACCAGCGTGGCGGAATTCCATTATCTGCATCATCGTATCGATGGCAGTCGCGGCCCGGAAATGGCCCGGGCCGTCATCGAAGCGGCCGCGCAGACCGGCATCCGGCTGGTGTTGCTGCCGGTGTTCTATCAGCGCGGAGGGTTCTCCCGGCCGGCAGAACACCATCAGCGGCGCTTTGTCCATGAGCGGATTGAAGATTATCTGACACTGCTGGAGTCGCTGGACGGCGTCCCGTTGGGCGTCGCGCCCCATTCATTGCGCGCGGTGGACGCGGCAGTGCTGGTCGAACTCCTGACCGCGGCCGATCCGCTCCTGCCACCGGGTTACCCGCGTCATATCCACATTGCTGAACAGCGCCGGGAGGTCGAGGAGTGCCTCACGGCGACGAGTGCCCGGCCGGTGGAGTTGCTCGCGGATTCGGTGCAGCTGGACGCGAGCTGGAGCCTGGTCCACGGGACCCACGTCAGCGCGGCGGAACTCAAGCTGATGACGGACGCCGACGTGACGGCGGTATTGTGTCCCCTGACCGAAGCCTATCTTGGAGACGGGATTTTCCCGGCCAGGGCCTATGTGCAACGGGGCGGACGTTTTGGCATCGGCTCGGACAGCAATGTGCGCATCGACGCGGTCGAAGAACTTCGCCTGCTGGAATACGGACAGCGGCTGGCGCTCGGTCGCAGGGCCTGCCTGGCCACCGATGCCGGGCTGGGGATGCCGATGTGGTTGCGGGCCGCGCAGGGCGGCGCCACGGCACTGGCGCAGCCGGTCGGTGCAATCCGGCCAGGCGCGTTTGCCGACATCGTGGTGGTCGACGGGGAGGATTCTCCGTTGGCGGCGCTGGACATCAATGCGGCGATGGACGGTTTGTTGACCGCCGGCAGCAGCGCTGATTTCAGTGCCGTCTACGTGGGTGGCAAACGGCAGGTCAGTGGCCGCCGCCACAGGATCGAGGACACGCTCGCAAAAGCATTCGCGGCGGCGATGCGATCGCGCGCCGCGGAGGGGAGATAACGATGCCAGGGTTGACGCCGTTCGAGGTCCGGCTGCCGGAGGCCGATCAGGTCCCGGTGCTGGTCAGCATCCCGCATACGGGTGTGCGGGTGCCGGAGGAAGTGGCGGCGACGCTGGCCGGAGCAGAAATGGCCGCTCTGCCGATGACCGACTGGCATCTGCACAAGCTCTATGATTTTCTCCCCGGGCTGGGCATCACCAGTATCCACGCGGTCTATAGCCGGTTCGTGGTCGATCTGAACCGCAGCCCCAGAGCGGCACCGTTGTATCCGGGCCGCTTCGAGACCGGTCTGGTTCCTACGGAGACATTCCAGGGAGAGCCGGTTTTTCGCCAGCCGCCGTCAGCGGAGGATATCGAGCGCAGGCGGCAGCGTTATCACACGCCTTATCACGACGAGTTACTGCGTCTGTTGAAGGCGCTACGACGTCGCTTCGGTTTTGCGGTACTGATCGATGCCCACAGTGTGGCCAGCGACGCCAACCGCCTGCACGGCGCGCTGACCAGCGAGATCTATCTCGGTGATCGCGACGGTCAGACCTGTGGCGAATGGTTGCGCAACGCCTTGGCCGAGGGCTTCGCCGAACAGGGCCTGCAGGTGGTCGTCAACCAGCCCTATAAAGGCGGTTACATCACCGATCACTATGGGCGTATGGAAGAGGTGGATGCGATCCAGGTCGAGATGTGCCAGCGCGTGTACATGGATGAGGATCACCCGGCCGAGGGACCGGAGAGTCCGCGTTTCACCGAAGCCGGCGTGCGACTGAGGCGGGTCTTCGAGGGACTGCTGGCGCGTCTCGATACGCGCGTTGCCTGAGTCGTTTCAGCTCCCCGGCTTGATAAAGCGCAGCGTCATCCGATCGCTCTCACCGATGGCCAGATATTTTGCCTGGTCCGTTTCCCCGAGCCTCAGCGAGGGGGGCAGGGTCCAGACGCCCTCCGGGTACGCCTTCATATCTCGCGGGTTGGCGTTGATCTCGCTCTGACCGTCGAGGACGAATCCGGCAGCGGCGACCTTGTCGATCAGATAGCCCTGCGGCACATAGCCCGATCCGGCTTCCTCGGCGATGTTGATGTCGCCGGGCCCCCGATCGGAGAGTCCCTTGCCGCGGTGCTGTACCAGCCCGAGCACGCCGCCCGGTTTGAGCACGCGAAACGCCGCATCGAGAAAGGCGTCGAGCTGACCACCCCGGATCAGGCTGTGTATATTGCGGAAGCTCACGACCATGTCGGCGGAGCTGTCCTGACCCAGCGCGTTGCCGGCGCCCTTGCCCCAGGCGATCAATTTGACCTGGTCATAGATCTCTGGACGGGCCGCGAGTTTCTCGACAAAGCCCACATAGCTGCGTGTGCGATAGTCGGAGCCGGTGTTATCGCCATAGTGGGCCGCCACCAGCTTGCCGCTGCCGCGCAGCGCCGGCGCGAGGATCTCGGTGTACCAGCCACCGCCCGGCCATAACTCGACCACCGTCATATGCGCCTCGAAACCGAAGAAGGCCAGCGTCGCCTGAGGATGACGGTAGACATCGCGCGCCTTGTTCTCGGCTGAGCGCTGGTTACCGTTGATGGCGGCATCCAGCGCCTGGCTCGTCTCGGCATCCATGGCCTGGAGCGGGGTCGCAAGCGTGATTAGCAGCATCG
>Ga0265306_10000682_pt1 | contig 16356 bp, 12 predicted proteins | sample Helome_3_FD_192493 | JGI IMG/M metagenome (GOLD analysis project Ga0265306, IMG submission 192493) | Marine sediment microbial communities from subtidal zone of North Sea - Hel_20160420 (Illumina Assembly) | ecosystem: Environmental > Aquatic > Marine > Subtidal zone > Sediment ...
TACTTCTTTTCTTCGGCCAGCAGCAGCCCCAGGGAATATTGGACCTCATACACTTTAGGATGGGTGGTTGCCACCTCAAGTAGCAGGGTCAGCGCTTCGTTATTCTGGCCCATCTGATTGTAGAGCATGGCCAGATTGACTTTGGCCGGGTAAAACAAATTATCGATTTTAATAGCGGCCCGGTAGTTTTCAACAGCCTTTTGGGGCTGTTTGAGGGCGACATAAAGATTTGCCAGGTTATACCTTCCAAAGGCAAAATCGGCTGAATATTCCATGGATTTTTGGTACTCGTCCAGAGAAGTCTGAAATACTTTTTTCTGGTTGCGATCCAACGGGGGATCCGGAATGTCAGTCATCCGCCGGGCCGCTTCAATGCGCACGGCCTTGACCGGATCGTAAAGCATGGATGTAAGAAGTGCGGTCTGGCGCCCGGGGTCCGCAACATTTAGATGATCGAGGGCCGTTCGCCGAATCAGGGCTTCAGCATCCATCAGCGCCAGCTCATATGCGCGGCTGGTCTCTTCTGCGGGGTATGCCGCCAGGAGCGACAGCGCCGTGGAACGCACGATTACCGGATACAAGGGGTCTGCGGCCAGTTTGATGAGGCCGTTTTGGGCTCCGGGCAATTGTTTTCGTCCGGCATCGATGATGGTGCCGTATTGGGCCCTGCGGCCGGGGCCGTACCATTTGGTGATGTATTCATCAGACCATTGATCGGTTTTATCGAAGTGGCAGTGGTTGCAGGCATTGGGCGTACCCAGTTTAATGCTGAGATCCGGACGCGGTATCCGAAAACTGTGGTCGGCGCGGGAATCAATGACCATATAGAGTCGTTCCGGCATATGGCATTGGACACATTCGGCCCCGGAGCCCACATCAAACAGGATCTGGCCGTCCGCTGATTTGATGGGCTCCCCTTTTTCCCCTTTTTGCTTGTGGAAGTGGTGCGCCGGGGTGTCATAGATGTGGGCCCGGTGGCACTGCAGGCAGAGCGCGTTGCCCTGTTTGACCTTTTTTATGCTGTGCACATCGTGGCAATCACTGCAGCGCACGTTGCGGCTGTACATCTTGCTCTGGGTAAAGGAGCCATAGACATAGACCTCTTCCAGGATCTGGCCGTCGACAAAATACATATCCGGGGTCAGCAGGCTGGGCAGCATGCTGTCCAGCAGATCCGGCTCGGCGTGGGTGTAATCTCCCAGAATCGCGCGCCGCGCGTGACAGGGTGCGCACAGCTCCACCTGCCGGCGCGAATCCATGCCTCTTGCTTTGACCACCAGCTCATAATTGGCGGTTTGCGGCCGGGCCATATCGGGCAACTCCGCCCATTCCACGTGACGGGAAGCCGGTCCGTGGCAGGCCTCACAGCTGACATCGATTTCCGACCAGGTGGTCCGGTAAGCATCGCTTTGGATATCGTAGTTCTTTTTAAGGTCGGTGGAATGGCACTCAGCACACATGCCGTTCCAGTTCTGGCCGGCATTAGTCCAGTACAGCCAATCTGAAGGGTCAATGGGCGCCTGCGGATACAGGTGATACCATCTTTTTTCTGGCACATCCCAGGCAATGGGCAGGCATTGCAGGCGGCCACCGGGGAAGGGCACCAGATATTGCTGCAGGGGATACCAACCGAAGGTGTGGGTGATTTCAAACTCGCCCATTTTGCCGTCCGGCCCCTGTGTGTAAACCCAGAATTTTTTGTCCTTACGAAAGAAGCGAGATTTAACGCCGTGAAATTCAAAAACGACGTCATTAAAATCACCCAGCACGGTGGCATCATCGGCCACCTCCATGGCGCGGTCGTGGTGGGAATTTTGCCAGTTGTCGTATTCGACTTTGTGGCAATCCATGCATTTTTTGCTGCCGGCAAACGCGGCAACCGGCGGCGGCGCAGAAGGACGACGACCGTATTTTTCCTTCAGCATGTAGGCCGGAATGCAGAGAATGATAACGAGCGTAGCAATCAGTCCGGTAATTTTCCAGTTCGTCATAGCTTTTCTTTAGACAGGATTACAGGATAAACTGGATAAAGTTAAAAATCTTGTCTATTCTTTTATCTTGTCTACTTTTTATCCTTTCAAACTTTCTTTTTCGGATACGTCACCTGCTCGACGCGAAACGTGCTGCGCTTCATCGGCCTGCGCGTGTCCACTGTGATCATTTTGTTTTCAATGGTTACGGGATAAATGTCCAGCGGCCGGGATGCCGGCGGATCGATGACATTTCCGGTGATATCGAAAGCCGATCCATGGCAGGGACAGGCAAACTTCATCTCTTTTTCGACCCAGGGCACCGTGCACCCCAGATGCGTGCACGTGCGCGACAGTGCCAAAAACCCGCCGTCTTCCAGCCGCGCCAGGTAAAATTTACCCCGCACAAAAGCGGTCACCGAATTCGGTAAAAAGCTTTCGACCGCTCCGGCGGTGACAGATGATTCGGCGTTTCCTCCCCGCTCCTCCGATTTTTGCGGCCGCAGAAAACCAAAAGCCACGGCCACGAATTCAGCCAGGGCAACCCCACCCAGAAGGACCCAGAGGATATTTAAAAAGGATCGTCGGGTGGGTTCAACTTGAGATGTCACATTTTTTGTTTTCTTTGCCATTAAAACCTCTAACCAACTGATCATTTTTGCTTTTCAACGTCATTCCCGCTAAGGAGACTGTGTCATAATACCTCAAGTCAGTCATTCCGGACGCGTTCGCCAGAGGTGAACAAGATCCGGAATCCAGAATATACAAAGAAATCGATACGTTCTGGATACCGGCGCGCGCCCGCTACGCGGGACTTGGCCGGGATGACGAATGAAGATACTGTCTCGAAGCTTGTCCCCGCGCAGGCGGAGAGCAAGAATCCAGACAACAGCAATCTTAACTTATTTCCGCATAAAGGTCCTCCCATTCAGGATTCTTTTCTTCGATTAAGCTTAGCTTCCACGCCCTGCGCCACTTTTTAATCCGTTTTTCTCTGGTAATTGCACTCTCAGCATTGGTGTGGACTTCGTAATATACAAGATTTTTTACCTTATATTTTTTGGAAAATCCTTCGACCAGATCATTTTTATGTTGCCATATTCTCTTTATCAAGTTCGATGTTACGCCAGTATATAATGTTCCATTCCGCTTGCTGGCCAATATGTAAACGTAGAATTCTTTATCCATTTTTACTGGATTCCCGCCTGCGCGGGAATGACAAGTCGGCTATTAAAAAACTTCTGACTCTTGAATTCTGACTCCTGGCTCCTGACTCCTGAATTCTGACATCTGTCTTCTGACCTCTGAGTTACGGCCACATCAATGCCATGCCCTTCCCGCGAAACCAGATACCCGTGATCGTCAGAATGACAAAGGCCACCCCCAATAAGACGAAAACGGATTGAATCGATTCGGTATTTGTCGCTGCATATTTTTTCTTCACCAACCAATAAAATACGCTGATTGCGGCCAGGACAAAAGCCGCCGGCAGAATTCCGCCACGAATCACCGGTGACAGACCCGGCATCCAGGCGGCAAAATCGATTACAAATGCATCTGCCACAATACCAATCGGCGTAACAATAACGGCAACCAGCGCGGCCACAGCCGCCATGCGCCGGCCCCGGTGTGAAGCGAACCACACCCCGGCTGTTTCAGACCGATAATGAATATAAGGGATGCTGACCAGGCCGATCAACATCAGAGCCGGTATAATGAGCAGCGCAAACAGCGGGTGAAAGTGCAGGAGCAGTTCCTGGATGCCGGCAAAGTACCAGGGGGCTTTAGTGGGATTGGGGCTGAGCCCCGGGTTGGCCCTGGCTCCCAGAGGCGCATTGAAACTGACGGAAACGAGCATGACCAGGGCGACTAAAACCACCGCAACAACCAGCTCCCGCAGGATCAAATTCGGGATGGTCGGCACTGAATCACCCCGGCTGCCCGGCTCTTCATCAGGGGTGCGGGGAACGACCAGGCCGCCGGCTTTTCGAACCCGCCAGAAGTGAAACGGCATCAAAATAAGAAGAGCGGCGGGGATGACGGCCGTGTGGATGGCAAAGAAAATAGATAAGGTGGCCGGCCCGATATCTCTGCCGCCGCGAATCAGCTTTTGCAGCCATTCGCCGATTCCGGGGATATATTCCAGCATGCCGGTGCAAATGGTAATGGCCCAGAAGGCCAGCTGGTCCCAGGGCAGCAGGTAACCGGTAATATTTGAAGTCAGCACCGCCAGAAACATTGCCAGTCCGATGATCCAGTTGAACTGCCGCGGCGGGTGAAACGCGCCGGTGAAAAACACCCGCAGAAAGTGCAGAAAGACTACGATCAGCAGTGCGTTGCCGCCCCAGTGATGGATGTTGCGGATCAGCTGGCCAAAGAGCACATTGTTTTGCAGATGAATAATCGATTCATAGGCGCGGTCGGGAACCGGCTGGTAGACAAATTTCAGCATCAGGCCGGTCGTAAACATCATGAATACCAGCACGACAGCCATCCCGCCAAGACCCCACGTCAGCGAGAATCTGAGGGTGCGGTCCTCGACGCTGCGCGGGCGGAAGTGCAGCACCAGACTGTTAAAAAAATTTCGATAACCCTCGCGATCCTCTGGTTTCCTGAGCGTGCCGGGGAAAATGGAATAGCGGATTCGCTGGAGAAGGCTAAGGCCGGCTGGCGTCATATGATAATCCTGCACAATTAATGTTTCCGAGATTTCTGGCTATGTCGATTAACCTGATTTTAATATCCTAAGGTCCGGTTTCAGTCAATGGACTTTAACGCAACAAATTCGGCCGCAAGGGATTTTTAGTAAAATGCTGGAATGCGTTGTAATTGACATCGGTTAGAAGGGTAAATATATTTGAGAGTATTAAAAAAACCAGATGCCGGGAGATAATCATGAAATACCTGCTAATGGGAATACCCCTGATGCTATTATTTTTTGTGAATACTGAGGTTTCAGCTGACAAACTCTACACCTGGACTGACGCGAAGGGAAATCTGCACATCACCGAACACCCGCCCCCCAAAGCTGCCAAAACCAAGGAAGTGATGACCTATAAGCCCCAAACCCAGGCCCAGATCCAGAAAATTGAGGAAGCGAAGCGCCGCGAGGAATTGCAGGATGAAACCGCCCTGAAAAAAGTTACGCGGCCGCAGGCGCAGAAAACAGACGCCAAGTCTGTAAAGCAGGATAAGTCTGTGCAGCAGAATGATGATGAATGGTATATCGGCCGGGAAGGCAAATTGATCCGGCGCCGTGAAGCAGGCAAAGAAATGCGCGAGGAGCGTCAGGATACGCGGCGAGAATATCGAACAATCCGCCGGAGGTGATAGCCGTCCCCGCAACGGGCAAAAACAGCCAAAACAGATCATCAGCAGATGAGAGAATTAATTGAAAGGTAAAATGAAATGAAAAAAATACAATTCATCGGTCTTGTTTTAATGCTGGTATCAGTGGTATTTATCGGCTGTGGGTCATCCGGGTATATACCGAAAGGCTCTGCGAAAGTAGCCACATTCGAAGGCACTTTTTCCGGAACGCGATTTGACGGCAGCTGCCGGATCGACATCTTCGAGCTGGCAGACGGCACGCAGCGTTTTGAAGGAAATTTTGAGGGCGAAGAAATGGTCACCGTGTTTTTGAGGGGAACCGTTGTCGGAAGCCAGGTAACCGGGGAGCCTGAAGCGCCGGCGGATGGAAGTTTGTCCGGAACACGAACCGCAGACGGCAATCAAATCAAGGGAAACTATCAATTGACAAGTCCAGATACCGACAACGGCACCTGGCAGGCCACCAGAAAATAAGAGACTTTCACGACAAGCGCAGAGCTTGAAACCGGCCTTTCAAGTCCGGACTGAAAAACCGAGAGCATCGGGGTACGGGAGATTCTTCACAAAATTATTACCTTGTATTATATCTGTTCACGGGTCGATAAATGTCTTCAGGTCGCGACTGTATTTTGACCGTTTTAGCTTTTGAAGGGCCCGGGCCTCGATCTGACGGATGCGCTCGCGGGATAGATCAAACTCCCGGCTGATCTCACCCAGGGTGTGATCCCTCTTCTCACCGATTCCAAAACGCATTCGCAAAATCTTCTCTTCCCGTGGCGTCAACACGGCAAGTACCTTGCGCGTTTTTTCCGCCAGGTTGTGACTGACCACGAACTTGAAAGGATCCGTCACCTCGCCGCCTTCAATGACATCACCCAGAAAGAGCGTCGCCTGGGGATTCAAAGGCGCATCCAGCGAAAGCGGTTCTCCGGAAATTGCTAAAATCCGGTCAACTTCGTCGAAGGGCATTCTGGTTCGGTCGGCGAGTTCTTCAATATTTCCATTTCCGTTGTTCCCTGACCGCATGCTGTTTGCCGTCTTTTGGATTTTGCGATACCGTTCTCTGATATGAATCGGAAGGCGAATGGTTCGTGCCTGGTTATAGATGGCACGTAAAATGGCCTGCCGGATCCACCAGGCGGCACAGGTGCTGAAACGCGTTCCGCGACGGTATTCATAGCGGTTGACCGCCCGGATCAAGCCGATGTTGCCTTCCTGGATCAAATCAATTAAGGACAGTCCGCGTTGCGTATACCGTCTGGCAATGCTGACCACCAGCCGCAGGTTGGCTTTAATCAGTTTACTTCGATGCGAATTTGCTCTGGCGCGACTGAGCGCAACTTGGGTCAATGTGCGCGTATGATCCCGGGGACCGGAGGAAGCTTCCCGTTCACGTATCTCTCTTATAATATCATCAACTACACAGGGCTCAAATCGCCATCTCTTTAAAAGATCAAACATTTGATCTATCCGACGGTTTAATATCGCCTGCAAAGACCGCCTTTGATCCGGCTTCAGGCCCGGAGCAAGCAGGTCAGCCCGACATGCTTTTGCGGCGGCATGCAATTGGTCAAGCTGTCGGGTGGTTTTTAAAAAAGAATCGATTTTTTCTTTATCAGCCACCCGGTCACCCCGTTTGTGAATGTTTATGAGAACTTTGCTGGGCGCCATTTGACCGTTATCAATCCGGCCGCCAAGGTCTATCAGATGGTCCACGGCAATTTCTGATTTCATAATGGCCTGCAATACTTCAAGTTCCGCCTGTTCAATGGCTCTGGCAATGGCGATCTCATCTTCCGGGCTTAAACGCGTGAAACGGCCGATATTTTGAAAATACCTGGCAATCGGCTTTGTGACCCAATCCGGCTCAGAGGATTGACTGTCATCTTCAATCGCTTTTGCTGGCCAAATCCAATCGGGCTCTAGCGGCCTGTTTGAGCGTCGCGAGAAATCCGGGTCAATTAGCACTGCAAAGAATTCCTGTGACGCCGCAAACAGGACCTGTGTATCATCGCAGGTGTCAAATTTGGTTTTTATGGAAAATGCATTAGCCATGATAATGCCCTCTTAGATGTCGGTTATACCGTTTTCCATAATAGTGTTCCGGAATACGGAAGTGCGGCATAAGGGGTTGTAGAAAAAAACGTTTGAATACCGCAACGTTTTTTTGACAACCCCTATAGAGCTTCAGCGGAGACAGAGCGGTGCTGCTGTAATCATGACGTCCCTGACCTGTCTTCGCTTTGTCGGACGGATTCCCAACTCCCCCATCCGTCATCTGGCAGGGGATCGGTTTCACAACTAGAAGGAGGAGATGACCTTCCCCCTCCGCAGAAAAACGGATTGAGGGAGCGGGAAATTTTTCAAATCGGGCAAACGCATGCCGGACGAGGAAACCGGCCGGACCTGAGAAATTGCAGGTCCGACCCGGTTTCTCGTTAGGCAGTTATGCCAGGTGGATGACCACATAACCGGCATTCATGCGTTTGACGAGCAAATCAATTCCGTCAGCTTTTTTATGGTTTTTAATCAGCTTTTTAAAATCGCTCACGGATTCGACATCCTGGCGGTTGACCTCCTTAATCAAATCTCCTTTTTGAATACCGGCTCTTTCGGCTTTGCTATCAGCGCTCACCCCGACAACCACAACGCCGATGTCATCGGCAATGTTGAGCCGACTGGCCATTTCCGGCGTTAGGTCCGCCACCTGAAGCCCGTACTCGGCTTCCTTTTCCGGCCGGGACGTTCCGGCGTCTGCCAGAGTCAACGGCCTCTTGCCGACTTTCAGGCTGAGTGTCTTTTCCTTTCCGTCCCGCAAGACCGTGACCGTTGCATTATCTCCGACAGTCAGCGTTGCGGATTTTGCGGTCAGCTCGCGGCTGGTCGTGACCTTTTCACCATTGACGTCGATGATGATATCATGGGGTTTGATCCCCGCCTGATCGGCCGGATCACCGGGGATAACGCTGGCAACCAGCACACCTTTTTTGCCATTTACGCCGTAGTACTCTGCCAGATCCTCTTTAAGATCCTGAATGGTTATTCCCAGCCATCCGCGGGTCACTTCGCCGTCGGTTTTCAGCTGGGCAATAATGTTGTTTGCCAGGTCGATGGGAATGGCAAACCCGATACCCTGGCCGCTGGCGATGATGGCCGTATTGATGCCCACAACTTCACCCTGCATGTTGATCAGGGGGCCGCCGCTGTTGCCCGGGTTGATGGATGCATCGGTTTGGATGAAATCATCATAGGGACCGGAACCGATCACGCGCCCTTTGGCGCTGACGATCCCGGCGGTGACGGTTTGCTCCAAACCAAACGGGCTGCCGATGGCTGCCACCCATTCACCGACTTGCAGTTTGTTCGAGCTGCCAAGGCGCACCGCCGTCAGATCATTCACGCCATCGATTTTGATCAAGGCCAGATCGGTTTGCGGATCGCGCCCCACAACTTCGGCATCGAATTCGCGTTTGTCTTTGAGCACGACTTTGATTTTATCTGCATCTTTGACGACATGATTGTTGGTGACGATATAGCCGTCCGCGTCGATAATGAATCCGGTACCTAAACCGTTCTGTTTAAATTCATGCGGATTTCTTTCGCCGAAAAAATGATCGAAAAAATCTTTGAAACGATCATCACCTCGAAATGGTTGGCTATCAAATTGACGAAGTTCCGCTCCGCTCCCCTGGACGGTCTTTTCCACCCGGATGTGGACCACTGCCGGACTGACATTTTTCGTAAGGGCACTGAAATTTTCCGGTATCATCCGAACCGGAGCATTTTTGGCAGCTTCCGCTCCCTGAAAACTACAGCCAAAAATAAATCCAAGCATTACAAGAACTGCCATGAATCGAGTAAAACTGAATGAATGTTTCATTGTTTTTTACCTCCTGGTTTTGGTTTCATCCACGAATGGCTCCTATGTTTGATTCGAACATAAAACAAAAAATTAGCCGCAAGATGACCGGAAAATGACCAAAAAGTTATCTTTGACATCCGCTCCGCCTTGGGCTATCCTGAAGGCGTGATATTAGAAGATTGGGCCTGTTATACTTTCGCCGGACGGAAACCTTTGGTTTATGAGATAGGACAATGAAGAGAATACGACAATTAGTATCCATTATCTTTTTGGCAGGGGTGATAGCCGCCTGTGCGGCTGCACCTGATGTTGATACACGCGAAGGGGCCTGCCTCCTTAAGGCCGCCCATAGCGATGTCTATCTTAAGGTTTTTGATCTGGATCGCAACGGCAACATGGGCCCGCTTATCTGGCAGGGCAGAATCAATCAAGGCCAGACCGCTCGCATCAAAACGTCCCAGGCTTATTTTCGCTATTTTTATAATTCCGAACCCGATGTTGACCGGCCGTTCAGCAGCGGTCTGGATAAAGCATGCGATGATCTCGACGTTCTCGTGGTTCCTTAAATAGCCGCGCTCCATCCTGAATCCCACCGCAAACGAACCTGCAAAACGCTTTTGAGGCGGTGCAGATGCCTCATTTTCAATCCTCAACCGGCAGTCACAATCCAACAATTACATTTTCTCTTAAAAAATACATATTACATTTTTGTAATATATTTTCCCTAGTTCTGTCAAATTTGTAATAACCCGCTATCTCGCAGCCGAGCCGCTTTTTATTTTAAATATTTAAAATTATTATGATTTATAAATAACGCGCTTCATGGCATACATGTTGCTCACCAGGTTAAGATTGGGTTTTCCAAGCCACTCGCTGTGCGGGTGGTCGTTGACTCATTTAATCACAACAAAGCACACGGCAAAATGAACCCTATCCACCAACAAACCGCCGAACAATTGCAGCAAAAAACCGAAGGGTTAATTGCGCGCCTTTTAAAGGGCAAAGAACCCGACTTTTTAAAGAACCATACCCGGCTTCTGGACGATTATTTCCGCCAGGTATTTGAAACCAGCATGGTGGGTCCCCGCATGGATATCCGCAAAAATCCGTATGCCATTATTGCCCTGGGGGGCTACGGCAGAGAAGAACAGTGCATCCATTCCGATGTCGACCTGTTGTTTCTGTTTAAAAAAAAGGTCCCCAGGGAAGCCGAAAATTTGGTCCAGGAAATCATTTATCCGCTGTGGGACATTGGTCTGGACGTCGGCTATGCCACCCGATCGTTGAAGGAGTGTTTGGCGCTGGCCGGCAAGGATTATGAAATCCTGACCCCGATGCTGGATGCCAGATTTGTCAGCGGATGGTCACTGCTTTACGCGAATCTGGTAGAGGAATTGCGCGCAAAAATTATTAAGCCTAAATCCCGCCCGGTTATCGACTGGCTGGTTGAACGCAATGAATTGCGGCACGCCCAATTCGGCGATTCGGCCTACCTGCTGGAGCCCAATCTGAAAGAGGGCCAGGGCGGCTTAAGAGACTATCATACCATGTTGTGGATTGCGCGCATCGCGTTTAACGCAAAACAATTCAGAGACCTCGAATATCTGGGATTGCTTTCCCATGAAGAGTTCCAGAGTTTAACCCGATCCGTCACCTTTGTCTGGAATGTGCGCAACCGTATCCATTATCTCTGCGGTCGCAAATGTGACCAGCTGCACTTTGAAAACCAGGTTAAACTGGCCCGTTTACTGAACTATAGAATAGATAACGGGCAGGCGCCGGTCGAAAGATTCATGGGAGAGCTCCACGGGCAAATGGAAGCCTTAAAACAACAGCACCTGGTGTTTCTGCATGAGCTTGGCTACGAGAAACCCAGAAAACGTAAAAGAAAATCACAGAAAAAAAGCGATGTTGAGGGCCTGGAAGTCATTGAATGGGGAATGCTCAATTTTGTTGCGCCCGAAAAAATTATGCAATCTCCGGATCTTCTGGTGAAGATATTTGAAGAAAGTGCGCGCCTTAAAATTCCCCTGAGCGCGGAAGCCAAGCGGCTGGTAAAAGAATTTTCCCATCTCGTCAATAGAACCTGCCGCGTTTCCGAGCCGGTCGTTAAATCATTTGAGCGCATTTTGGTGGCCCCGGCGCCGAAATTTAATGTTCTCAATGAAATGCTAAACACGGGATTTCTGGAAAAATTTATCCCTGAAATTCGCGCGGTCCGCAATCGCATACAGTATGATGAATATCATCTTTATCCGGTCGACAAGCATCTGTTGCGCACCGTGCAAACCGCAAAAAAATTCGGCACCGCTAAAGACAGCAGCCTGGAGCCCTTATGCGAGAAACTGTATCGCAGCCTGAAAAAAAAGAAGCTGTTGCTCTGGGCGGCTTTACTGCACGATATCGGCAAGGGTGAATCCGTAGAAAATCATTCAGCAAAAGGGGCTGAGGTCGTTAAAACCATCCTCAGCCAAAAGGGGTTGCCGCCGGCAGATGTCGAAACGGTTATGTTCCTGGTTCAGGAACATCTTTTGTTGATTAAAACGGCCACCCGCCGGGATATTTACGACGAAGAAACCGCCATTTCCTGCGCCCGCAAGGTAAAGGATATTGAACGGCTTAAAATGCTGTATTTGCTGACCGTCGCCGATTCGATCGCAACGGGTCCGAAGGCCTGGAATGACTGGACGGCAACGCTGTTGAGAGATTTTTTCCTCAAGGTGCTGAATGTGCTCGAAAAAGGAGAACTGGCCACCACTGAGGCCGTTGAAGTCGTCTTGCAGAAGAAAAATGAAATCGGCGCATCCGCACCCGGGCGCCAAGCCGGGGAAAATATGAAGGCATTGCTGGAGGTAATGTCACCGCGGTATTTTTTATACATGCCGGCCCATGAAATTAAGAACCATATCAAGCTTTACCAGGATCTATCCGCGGGCAATTCTGAGTTTCTATGGGAAATCGAGCACGCAGCCGATGCCAACACCCGTGCGGTGACCATCTGTGCCCAGGATCGTCCCGGCCTGATTTCAAAAATTGCCGGTGTATTTACCTTAAACAACATCGACATCCTGGACGTTCAGGTGTTTACCTGGCGCAATAATATCGCCCTGGATATTTTTAAGGTCAAGCCTCCACCGGATCCGATCCTGGAAGATGAAAAATGGAACCGCACCGCCGCGGACCTTTCTGCCGCATTGTCCGGCGAACTGGACTTGACCGCGGCCTTGAATAAAAAAGTGAGGACCTTGCGCAACGGAAAAGCCGGTCTGGATAAAAAGCCCCATCGGGTCACGCTGGATAACACCAGCTCCAGTTTTTTTACCATTATCGAAGTGTTTACCTACGATTTTCTCGGTTTGCTGTACAGCATCAGCGATGCGATTTATCGCTGCGATCTGAACATATGGGTGGCCAAAATCGCAACCAAAGCGGATCAGGTGGTGGATGTCTTTTATGTCAGAGATATCAATGGGCAAAAAGTGGATTTGCCCGAGCAGGTGGCCGCCATAAAAGCCGCCATAATGGAAAGGCTGCTGGCATCACAACCGGATAGGATTGGGCAATAACCGGAAATTTGTATTCATACCGTTGTTTTAGGGTATTGAATTTTGAACTAACAAATTGAAAAGGAGGACAACTCTTAAACATGAAATCAAAAAGTCTGCTGACAACTGCAATTCTGCTCGCGCTTCCCTTTTCTTCGGCTGTAGCGTCGGAGGGCTTAAACTCGGGTGATACGGCCTGGATGATTGTCTCGACCGCCCTGGTTATGATGATGACCCCGGCGGGTCTGGCCCTGTTTTACGGCGGCATGTCCAGGTATAAAAACCTGTTAAATACGTTCGCCATGACCTTTGTGGCCTATTGCCTGGCCAGTCTTGTGTGGATGATGTGGGGCTACAGCATGGCCTTTGGACCGGATAAAGCCGGCATCATCGGGGGTTTGGATAATCTGTTTTTAGCCGGTATCGGGGTGGACAGTCTCTCGGGCAGCATTCCCACCTATGTGTTTGCGCTTTTTCAGATGACCTTTGCCGGCATCACGGTTGCGCTGGTTTTGGGCTCTGTGGTGGATCGTATGAAATTTTCAGCGTGGATTGTCTTTACGGTTTTGTGGGTCACCTTCATCTACTGCCCGATCGCCCACTGGGTCTGGGGCGGCGGCTGGATGGGAACCATGGGCGCTTTAGATTTTGCAGGCGGCACGGTGGTCCATATCAACGCCGGGGTGGCCGGCCTGGTGCTGGCTCTGGTGCTCGGTAAACGCATCGGTTACGGCAAAGAAGCCATGTTTCCGTCCAGCATCGCGTTCACCGCCCTGGGGGCGGCGCTTTTGTGGTTTGGCTGGTTTGGCTTTAATGCCGGCAGCCAGCTGGCCGCAGATGGCGTGGCTGGTTCGGCATTTTTAGTGACGAATACCTCGGCGGCCATGGGCGCTCTGGCCTGGATGTTCGCTGAGTGGCTGGTGGAGAAAAGACCCACCGTGCTGGGTCTGGCTTCGGGAATCGTGGCCGGGCTGGTGGCGATTACGCCGGCTGCCGGGTTCGTAAATTTACCGGCTTCACTGATCATAGGGCTGGTGGCCGGCTTGCTGGGCTTTTACTTTGTGGTCAAGGTCAAACATAAACTGGGCTATGATGATTCCCTGGATGCCTTCGGGGTTCATGGCATGTGCGGTCTCTGGGGCGCTCTGGCCACCGGACTGTTTGCCAATCCGGCTGTAAACGATGCCGGCAAAGGTCTGTTTTACGGCAATCCCGGGCAACTGTGGATCCAGATAATTTCCATCGCCGCCACCGCAGCGTTTACCGCGGTGGGTACCCTGATTGTTATCTATATCACCAAATTATTAACCGGCGGTCTGCGCGTTAGTGAAGATAACGAAGTTGCCGGGCTCGACGGCTCCATTCACGGCGAAAGAGGTTTTGAAATTCAATAATCACGGCTGACCGGCATATGGTGGTTGTCAAAAAAACGCTCCGATATTAAAATGTTTATTCTACAGCCACTTATGCCGCAGTTCCGCCATTCGGAACATTAATATGAAAAGCAGCATAAATGCAAAAAACATTTAGAGGCAAAAAGGAGGTTTTAATATGAAGAAAATCGAGGCGATCATCAAGCCCTTTAAACTCGATGACGTCAAAGAGGCCCTGAATAAAATCGGCATCCAGGGGATGACCGTTTCCGAGGTCAAAGGATACGGGCGCCAGAAAGGCCATAAGGAAATCTACCGCGGCGCCGAATACGCTGTCGATTTCATTCCTAAAATCAAAATCGAGATCGTAATCGATGCCGACCAGGCCGACCAGGTCGTTGAAACAATTCGTGACGCCGCCAATACCGGTAAAATCGGAGACGGCAAGATTTTTGTGGTACCGGTTGAACAGGCGTTAAGGGTAAGGACAGGCGAGACGGGCACGGACGCCCTTTAGAACCTATCTTAAAAATGCATCTAACCCGCCTGCGGCGGACAGGCGCCCAGGGGCTTTGTTAAAAACCGATTCGAAATACTCGAATACTACCGTGTATACTCCGTTTTCGAATCGGTTTTGCGCCGCGCCCTTGGACGTGATCTACTATTTTTAAGATAGGTTCTAACCTCAAAAAAAATAGCGTGATCTAAAAAAAATATATGAAATCCTGATTTATTAATATCAATTGTATAAAAAGGAGGGATGATCTAATGACACCTAAAGAAGTATTGGACATGGCAAAGGAAAACGGCGCAAAAGTCGTCGATCTAAGGTTTATGGATTTTCCGGGATTATGGCAGCATTTTACGGTTCCGATCAGCGAATTGGAGGAGTCCAGTTTTGAGGATGGATACGGCTTCGACGGCTCCAGCATTCGCGGCTGGCAGCCGATTCATGCCAGCGACATGCTGGTGGTCCCCGATGCAACGACCGCCAAAATGGATCCATTTTATGAAGCCCCGACCCTTGTGTTGATCTGTAACATCGTTGACCCGATCACCCGGGAGGCCTATAGCCGGGATCCGCGCAATATCGCGCAAAAAGCAGACGCTTACTTAAAAAGCAGCGGCATCGGCGATGTCGCTTACTTTGGCCCGGAGGCCGAATTTTTTATCTTTGATGATATTCGTTTTGAATCTACCCGCTACGCGGCTTTTTATGAAATCGATTCGGTCGAAGGCAACTGGAACAGCGGCCGGGACGAAGGTCCCAACCTGGGCTATAAGCCGCGCCACAAAGAAGGCTATTTTCCGGTTCCGCCCATGGATAAATTTCAGGACCTGCGCACCGAGATGCTCCTGACCCTGGAGAATCTGGGCATCGAAATCGAGGCCCAGCATCATGAGGTGGCCACCGCCGGACAGGCCGAAATCGACATGCGCTTCAAACCCCTGCTGCAGATGTCAGATCAACTGATGTGGTTTAAATATGTGCTCAAAAATGTAGCCTATCGCCACAATCATACCGTCACGTTCATGCCCAAGCCGCTGTTCGAGGATAACGGCACCGGAATGCATACCCACATCAGCATCTGGAAGGAAAACCAGCCGCTGTTTGCCGGTGACAAATATGCCGGCGTATCACAGGAGGCGCTTTACGGCATCGGCGGCATCCTCAAGCACTGCCGCGCGTTGACCGCCTTTACCAACCCGACCACCAACTCTTACAAGCGCCTGGTGCCGGGTTTCGAGGCCCCCGTCAATCTGGCGTACTCCAGCCGCAACCGCAGTGCTGCAGTCCGCATCCCGATGTATTCGGCATCGCCGAAAGCTAAACGCATCGAGTTCAGAACCCCGGACCCCTCCTGCAACGGGTATCTGGCGTTTTCGGCCATGCTGATGGCCGTCATTGACGGCATCCAGAATAAAATCGATCCGGGCGACCCGTTGGACAAAGACATCTACAATCTTCCACCCGAGGAACTGGCTGAAATTCCGTCCGCTCCCGGCTCGCTGGAAGAAGCCATTGGCGCCTTGAAAGCCGATCAGGAATTTTTGTTAAAAGGCGATGTGTTCACCCAGGATGCCATTGATATGTGGATTGATTACAAAACCGAGAATGAAATCAACGACGTCAAGCTGCGGCCGCATCCCCATGAATTTTATCTGTATTATGATATTTAAAATCCGGTTTGCCGGTTGCCGGTAAAAAAAGCCCTGCTCGAAGAAGCAGGGCTTTTTTCTCAAAATAAAATTTATCGGTCGGATACTTCCGCAAG
>Ga0265306_10000684_pt1 | contig 16347 bp, 16 predicted proteins | sample Helome_3_FD_192493 | JGI IMG/M metagenome (GOLD analysis project Ga0265306, IMG submission 192493) | Marine sediment microbial communities from subtidal zone of North Sea - Hel_20160420 (Illumina Assembly) | ecosystem: Environmental > Aquatic > Marine > Subtidal zone > Sediment ...
CGCGATGAGCATAGGCTTCTGCCTGTGGCAGACCGGCGCCGCGCAGTGGCTCGCCATCCACTGGCTCAACGCGTTGCCGTCGGAATCGGAGTTCCTTTTCGTGGTGGGATTGACCGTTTTCGTGCTGATCATGACCAACCTGATCATGAACGTCGCGGCGATCGCCATCTCGATGCCGGTCGCGCTCGCGATCGCGCCGTACCTCGGCATCGCGCCGGAGGTCGTGCTTTTCTCCGCGCTGGCGGCGGCCGGCATGCCGTTCCTCGCACTGGTCGGCGCCGCACCGAACGCTATCGCCTACCAGAGCAAGCAGTTCTCGGCACTGGACTTCTTCCGCGCGGGCATACCCGCGAGCATCCTGCTGGTGCTCGTCATCGCCGTTTTCGTGTGGAAGATCTGGCCCTGGATGGGTATGCCGGTAACGCTCTAGTACCGGCTCCGCTCTTGATCACCCTGCTTCAACGAGTCGCCAGGGCGCCCTCTAATTAACGATCCTTGATTTCTCCCGGACAAACTCTACGAAACGACTGACCCAGGGGTCGACCTCCGTGTTTCGATGGTGCACAAACCCCGCGAGGAGATTTCCAACGAGCAGGCCGTCATGATGACCATCGATGCCGTGACCGCGTAGTACGCGATACGCGTAGTCGGCATCAGCAGGCAGGCTCTCCAGGCGGGCATAATGAAATTCATGCGCGGGAATACCGGCGCCCGGGTTGTCAGGGCTGCGGGGTACCGCCGGCCATCGACTCTTTTCGGTTTCCTCGATTCTCACGTAGCCCCTGCCCTGCGGGCGATCCTCGACGATGACGTCACCCGGCACCGCCCCGACCAGTTCACACTTCTCACCGCGCCACTGGATGCTGCGCGCCAGATACATCAGCCCCCCGCACTCCGCGTACGCAGGCATGCCGGCCGCCAGGGCCCGTCGAATTTCTTCGAGCAGATTTCGATTCGCAGACAGCGCCGCCAGGTGAGTCTCCGGAAAACCGCCACCGATGAACAGCCCGTCTGCCTCGGGTAGCTGCAGGTCGTTGAGTGTGTCGAAGGGAATGAGTTCGGCCCCGGCACGGGCAAACGCCTCGAGGTCGTCCTGATAGTAGAATCCGAAAGCGGCATCGCGGGCGATCGCGATACGCACGTCGGCAACCGGTCGTGAGGGCTCGACGACGGCCGCCGCCGGCGCTGCGCCTGTGCCGGCGATCTCGACCAGACGACTGATATCGACCCCGGCGGACACCGCATCGGCCAGCATTGAAATCGTCGAGTCCGCTTTTTTTTCTTCATTGGCCGGAATCAGTCCGAGGTGGCGCTCGGGAATCGCGAGCGTTCGGTCACGGCCGATTGCCCCGATGACTTCCGTATCGGTATAGCGCTCCAGTGCTGCGCGAAGCTTACCCTCATGGCGTGGGCCGCCGACCTTGTTGAGTATCACGCCACGAACGTCGACGCCCCGATCGAAGTTCAGGTAACCACTAATCAACGGCGCGATGCCCCTCGTCATGCCGGTGGTGTCGATTACCAGCACTACCGGCGCGGACAGCAGCTTCGCCAGTGCTGCATTACTGTCGGCGCCTTCGACGTCAACGCCATCGAAGAGCCCTTTGTTGCCCTCGATCAGGCTGATATCGGCTCCGGCCGATTTGGTGGCGAAGCTGCTGAGAATCTCAGCATGGGACATGGTAAAGAAGTCGAGGTTGTAGCAAGGGCTTTCGGCGGCATATCCCAACCATAAAGGATCGATGTAATCCGGGCCTTTTTTGAAAGGCTGTACCGCTAAGCCCTGTCTTACCATTTCGGCCGCAAGTCCGATCGAAACCGACGTCTTGCCGGAGGACTTATGCGCGGCTGCTATGTATAAGTGTGCCAAAACACCCTCGCTCCGCCGCCGGTCCCGGCACAGGCCTCAGCGCCGGCGCCAACGCGATCTATGGCAATCGAAACAATCGATCTCCACGGCAGCGTAATCGTGACACGATCGGCAAAAATGCTCCGGGCTGTCCGCAGTCACTATCCTCCCGTCCGACCCCTTGACCGCATGGCAGGTTACGCACTCCTTGAGGCTGTACTTCTCGCCCGGCATGCCTGTCAATTGGGACTCGTCATGCTGGCGCTGGAGAACCGTCATATGGTATCGGCGCAAGAACTCCGGATCGTCGACGCAGCTATCGCCTTGTCCCCTGGCAATGACCGGCATCGGCACACCTTCAGCGCCGCCCTCGTCTCCCGACGCGTCCAGCACGCCGCTCAGGCCGGCCAGAACAACCAGTACCAGAATCAGCACCAGTGCGATCATCGCGATGGAGCTGTGGCGCATGGCCATGGTTTACTCTCCCAGCCCCATCCGGATATACCCCGATGGACAGACATCTGCACAAATGTGGCAGCCGATGCACTTCGTGTAGTCGGTGTCGACATAGTGGCCCATGGTCGATTCTGATTTCTCGACCCGGAAAATAGCGTCCTGCGGACAAAAGATGACACAGTTATCACACTCGAAACACATGCCGCAGCTCATACAGCGGTTGGCTTCCTGGCGGGCTTCTTCTTCCGACAGCCCTCGTATCCGCTCGCCGAAATGACCCAGCACGGAGTCGGCGCCGATTTCGATTTCTGTGCGCAAACGCCTGACATCGTGTGTGAAATGGCCGAGAAACAACTGGTCCGACGGTACGATTTCGACAACCGAGCGGTCTTCATAATTGTGAATCGCGAAATCCGCTTCGTCCGTTCCCCGATCCTGTACGTGTTCGTATTCGCTTGGTGCGTGGTCAATCTCCCGTAACTTTTCCAGCAGGCTGAAGTGATGCACGTCGACCCTGGGTCGCCGTGACAGGTTTACGCCGCTCACGAAACTGTCAATTCCTTCCGCTGCGATCGAGGCGTGGCCGATCGCAGTCGTGAGCAGATGCGGCTTCACAATGTCGCCGCCCACGAACAGGTCGTCATGATCCTTGACCCGATAGAACCCGTCGGCATCGAGCAATCCCGAACCATTATCAAGGTTCTCCAATCCGACGAGGTCACCTTGCTGGCCGATCGCCGCGACGATCAGGTCGCACTCGATATCTGTTTCTGTCCCTTCCCTGACGACCATTTTGCCGGTGCTCCAGTCGGCCTCGATGACACGCAGGGCGGTGGCGCGGCCATTGTCACCCACCACCACCGAAACAGGCGCCAGCGAGGTGCGAATCTGCACGCCCTCCTGGGTTACGTGCTCGATCTCCATCCTGGTGGCCGGCATTTTGTCGAGAGGCCGCCGGTAAACGATCATCACCTCGGCGCCCTGGCGTTGGGCGACGGTCGCCACATCGTGCACCGTTTGGCCAAGGACAACGCTTTCCGGCCTGTCGTGTTCACGTTGCTGCTGGATATGCCCGAGTCGCCTGGCAACTGCAGCGACGTCCATTGCCGTATCGCCGCCGCCGATGACCAGCACGCGCTCGGCAGAGTGCTTCAGGCGCCCGTCATTGAATGCCTCCAGGAAGGCGAGGCCGCTGATGCAGTTTGGCGCGTCCCCGCCAGGCACGGGCAACGCCGCGCCGGACTGAGCGCCAATGCCAAAAAATACGGCATCGAAGTCTGCCCGCAGGTCCTCGAGCGATACATCGACGCCGACCTTGAAATTCTTGCGGACTTCAACGCCGAGATCGAGAATGCGCTGGATTTCGCCATCGAGCACTTTACGCGGCACCCGATACCCGGGAATACCGTAGCGCATCATCCCGCCCAGTTCGTCGTGCGCCTCGAAGACCGTGCAGGCATGCCCCTTGCGGCGTAACTGATAGGCGCACGCGAGGCCGGCTACCCCACCCCCGACAATCGCGACGTTCTTGCCGGTATCTTTCCCTGCCGGTCGAAGCGGCAGTCCATGTTCGAGGGCGTAGTCACCGATGAACTGCTCGATCGAATTGATGCCGACATGATCCTCGATCTCATTTCGGTTGCAACCATCTTCACACGGCGACGGGCATACCCTTCCCATAATGGCTGGAAACGGATTGGCCTCGGTGACGCGGTTGAACGCGTATTCCTGCCAGGACATATCTCCGGGAGCCTTTTCGATGCCACGCGCAATATTCAGCCAGCCGCGAATATCCTCACCCGAAGGGCAGCTGCCCTGGCATGGCGGTGTACGGTGGACGTATGTCGGACACTTGTACGACGTATCGGCTTTGAAAACTTGTTCCTGCCAGGGTCGAGGTGCGTTGTCGCCATCTTTGTAGCGACGTATGGTGAGAAGTTTCTCGTTCATTCTGTACTCATATTTCCAGCGTGACCGGTCGTCTGGCCGTCAAGGACGATGGCGTTCGAAACCAACTGATGCAGGCTGACAACGGAGTCCATGTCGAATCCATAGGCCGGCATAACCTTCGCAAACTGCGACTTGCAGATCGCGCAGATCGCCGCCATGTGCGTGACGCCATCGTTCTCTACGACTTCCTGCAGCGCCCGCATGCGTGGCGCCGCTCCCTTGGTCCGGATTTCGATCAGGTCATCCGTCAACAGCCCGCCGCCGCCGCCGCAGCAAAAAGTTTTTTCATTGATGGTGTCGGCAGCCATGTCGACGAAGTTGTTGCAGCAGGCCCTGATGATCGCTCGCGGAATCTCGAGCTGCCCGCCCGGACTGTTACCCATGCGCGAGCCGCGCGCGACATTGCAGGAATCATGATAGGTCAGCGTCATGTGATCGTTGGCCGACTTGTCCAGCGTCAACTCGCCTTTTTCGATGAGGTCGTAGGTAAACTCACAAATGTGTTGTGGCACCGGGTAATCGGGATCCAGGAAGTCAAACGGCCCGGCCAGCGTGTTGAGGAAGCTGTAGGCGACTCGCCAGGCGTGCCCGCACTCGCCGAAGACGATGCGCTTGACGCCCAGATCCTCGGCCGCCTTCCTGATTCGCTCCGCGATCAGCTTCATTTGCTCGTAAGAGCCGATGAACAGGGCGAAATTCGCCGCTTCGGAAGCATATGAACTAACTGTCCAGCTCACTCCCGCCTGATGAAACACCTTGGCGTAGCCGATCAGGCCATCGACGTGTGGCTCCGCAAAGAAATCGGCGCTGGGCGTCACCAGCAGGATGTCTGCGCCTTCGACATTGACCGGCAGCTTTACCTGCACGCCGGTCTCTTCCTCGATGTCCTCTTCCAGCCCTTCCAGCGTATTGATCAGCGCCGCCTCGGGCAGCCCGAGATTGTTTCCGATCTTGTGAACCTTGCCGATGATCTCGTTGCAGTATTTCTGACCCTTGCCGATGTGATCCATGATCTCGCGTGCCGCCATCGATACTTCCGCGGTATCGATGCCGTAGGGGCAAAAAACCGAGCATCGCCGACACTGTGAACACTGGTGGAAATAGGTATACCAGTCGTCGAGCAACTCTTCGGTCAGATCCTCGGCGCCGACCAGCCATGGCAGGTACTTGCCCGCCCAAGTGAAGTTGCGGCGATAGACCTTGCGCATAAGATCCTGACGCGCGACCGGCATGTTATTTGGGTCCCCGCTACCGAGGAAATAATGGCACTTATCAGTGCACGCGCCACACTTCACGCAACTGTCCATGTAAACCTGCAGCGCCCGCGACCTGCCGAGCAGTTCGGCAAACTTGTCGATTGCCTTCGTCTGCCAATCGTCGACCAGCTCCCCTGGGAAACCGAGCGCCTCCTGGTGGGCCGGGGCTGCCGCAAACGGCGATAAATGTTCCATCGCCCGTTTCTTGAGGGCCGGAATGTCGATCGGCGCAGCGATCGAAGGTGTGTCGTAGTCAGCCATCGGCTAATCGCCTCCCGCCTTTTGCCGTCCTGCGTCCAGTGCTGCGGCCCATGGCGCAAGGTGTCTTTTCTCACGGGGATTATCGGCCTGATTGCGGCCCGGACTGAAGAACAACCCGGGGGCATGAAGCAATTTCGAAAACGGGAAGATGATCATTAATGCCAGTACGAGTCCCAGGTGGACCAGCAACATCCCGTCGGCGGGAATTGGCTGCCAGTCAAAATAGATCAGGCCCAGGACGAATGTCTTCAATGCAATGATGTCGGTGCGCACTACGTACTTCATCATCAGTCCGGTCACCACGATGCCGATCAGGAGCAGCAACATGAGATGGTCGGATATTCCGGAAACATAACGTATGCGTTCGACCGCGAAACGCCGCACCCACAGCGCCGCCAGGCCGGCAAGCATTGCGAACCCGGCGTACAACCCGAAAGGCTGGACCCACTTCACCCATAACCAGACCGGCTCGGTGAAATAACGCAGATGGCGCAGCGCCACCAGCAGCAGTGCAGCATGGAACACCCAGCCAAACAGCCAGGTCCATTTGTTGGCCTTGAAGAGACTCTGGAAGAAGAAGACTTCCTTCGCCATGCGCATGAGCACGCCCGATCGTTTCACGGGCGCCGGCGTTGTCGGGATTTTCAGCGGGGCAGGCGTTGTAGCATAGAGCCAGATTCTGTACAGCAGGCCGACGACGAAGATCGCCGTAGCGAAGTAAGCCAGTACTGCATAGATGCTGCCAAGGACCAAGTTCTTAGCCTGTCATTAAATGCAACCCGTCGGTTTAGGCAAACCAGCAATTTTGCAGGCCTGCTTGGCCGGTCCATAAGGGAACAACTCGTAGAGATATTTGCTATTCCCCTTTTCTACCCCCAATGTTCTCTTGATCGCCTTGGTTAATACCCGGACTGCCGGGGCGATCTGGTATTCCTCATAGTAATTCCGCAGGAAATTCACGACCTCCCAGTGGTCGTCATCCATCTCGATGTTTTCTTCCTCTGCAATCTGGATCGCCAATTCCCGGCTCCAAAGGCTGATATCAGTGATATAGCCTTCCTCATCCGTTTCGATAGTCACTCCGTTGCATTCATAAGCCATGGCTCACCTCTTGCTCGTACCTCAAACAAATTGATCACCTGGTTCACGTGACACCACCGCCAGTCATCGAGCTCATAGCCATGACTGCGTGACATCATATTCCGCCACCATGTCCACGAACCCCTCATAATCGACAACGTCAATGCCCTCGATCAAAGGTGCGTCATTCAGGCCTCGTGCCGCGACATCAGGACCCAGAACATAAAATGAAAAATCATCCATCCGGCTGATGATTTTTTCGGCGTGGGCGGCTTTCGCCAGCGCCGCGTATACGCCGTCCTCGATCAGCAGGATCGCGCTTCCGGGCCTGGCCATGCGAAGGCAGCTATCCAGGGTGTTTCTCTCGAACGGCGACTTGTTGATCAAATGCAGCATCGGACTCAAGAACTGATTATGACGTCTTGTTGCGCCATGACTTCACGCAGGTCATCTGCGGCCAGGACCTCGACGGGGATCACCAGGTCGTCGTCCGTCAGGCCGCGCGCAGCGAGCGACTCTTTTTCGACATAGATCTTCTCAACATCGTAATCATCGAGCGCCCCGTAGGTCTTCGAGAAATTCTTCATGCCGATGCCTGTGGTGTCCTGGTTCTTCTTCAGCTGGCATACACCATCATCCAGGAACACGACGCTGACGTCCTGGTCGAACGCCGCGGCAACCAAAACGATTTCGAGACATTCGAGCGCGTAAATCGTGCCGTATGGCGCCCTGCGGTTGACGTACATGAATCGCTTGATAATCTCGGGGCCGCTCTCATCGAATTCATTCATTTCGCTCATACCACATCAGTCGCCGAACACGATGAGCCGGTCAGCCTGGATGCCCGCTTCAACGAGTTGGCCGAGCCCCGAAATCCGAAACCCGTCTTCAAGAACCTCATCCTTGATGCCACGGCGCAGCGCGGCGGCAACGCACACCACCAGGTCGATGCCGTGGTCCTTGCCCAACTGCGACCACAAGGAAACCAGGTTACGATCATCGGTCTGTGGCTCCGAAAACCTGTTGGAGTTGTACACTCCATCGTTGTAGAAAAACACGCGATAAATCTCGTACCCCCGGGCGAGCGCGGCCACGGTAAAGCGGTACGCGCTGTCCGAGGCCTGGTGCGTAAACGGACCTTCGTTGATCAGGATCGCGAACTTCATCAGAAATGAATATGGGTGGATGCGTTCAGGCTACTGCGCGCACCGTGCCAATCGTCTATGTGGTGCCTGGTGAATGCCAGCCCGGTTAGCTCGAAAAACCGCGGCCAGCCAATCCGTTCGATCCACTCACCCATGCGCTCCCAGGCGCGAGCGTCCTCCTTGTAAGCGTAAAGGACCGTCTTCACGACCTCCGCTACTTCAGGCCAACGTGGCGGGTTGTTCGGCAGGCCTGCAGCCACCAGCTTGTGAAAAGTCGGCTTCGAGCGCGCATTTGAATGCTTGCCGCCGACCCACACAGCCAGCTTGGTTGAATCGGGCCCGTTAATCTGCATCGGAGGACACGGTGGATAGCATGCGCCGCAGCAGATGCATTTTGTCTCATCGATCTCGAGCGACGGCTTCCCATTGACCATCGCCGGACGAATCGCCGCCACCGGGCAACGTGCCACAACCGCCGGCCGCTCGCAGACGTTAGCCACAACATCGTGGTTGATCTTGGGCGGTTTCGTGTACTGCACGTTGATTGCGATATCGCCCTGGCCGCCACAATTGATCTGGCAGCATGAGGTGGTAATGCGTACCCGGTTGGGCATTTCTTCGTGCGTGAATTCGTGGTGCAGCTCATCCATCAACGCTTTGACGACGCCGGATGCATCAGTGCCGGGGATATCACAGTGCAGCCATCCCTGAGTATGGGAAATCATCGATACGGAGTTACCGGTACCGCCGACCGGAAAGCCCGCTCCGTTCAGTCGTTCGATGAGCGGTCTCGTCTTGTCCTGAGACGTCAGCATGAACTCTACGTTGCTGCGGGTCGTAAAGCGCAAGTGGCCATCGGCAAACTCGTCCGCAATGTCACACAGCTTGCGGATCGTATGCACATCCATCTGGCGCTGCGTTCCGGCACGGACCGTCCATACTTCATCGCCGCTGGTGGCGACATGGTGCAAGACACCAGGGCGTGGCCGGTCGTGCCAGTCCCATTGTCCATAGTTCTTCTTCAGCAGCGGGTGCATGTGAGGAAACGGATCCATGACTCCGGATTCGTCCGCTCTGCGAGGTTGTTTCGCGTCTTTCATCGATCGATCCTTATGGTCACCACTCTTTGCCGATTGCGTATTTGTTTATCTTGCTTCAGCTACCCCGATGGGCTATTCGACCGTAGCGTCTTTGCGTTGGAACCACTTCTGCGCCTGCTCGTCCCAGTCGTCGGTTCGAACATATGAACTGGTGCGCGGATGACTGACCATGTTTGGATCGACATCGACACCGATTCCTTCCAGGAAATTGGCGAGACCAATGCGATCGATGGTTTCACCAATACGCTCGTGTTCGAGCGCACTCTCGGCGAAGAAGTCGATAACCGTTTCCGCCAGTTCGAATAAGCGGTCAAAATCCTCGTCGGTCTCGAGCGGCATGAACGGAATGATGACCGTGCCCATCTGGTCACCGATTTTCAGTGAGCGCTTACCGCCAATCAGGATCGTGGCACCGCGCTCCTTGCCGGGAGATAGCGCCTTGGTCATTACGTTGATGCAATGCATGCAGCGCACGCAGCTGCTGTTGTCGATATCCAGGGTGTCGTCATCGTTCAAGCTCAGTGCGCGCGTCGGGCAGTGCGCGATCACCGTATCGATCATCTGTTTGCGACCTACCCTGGACACGTGTTCTTTGACCTTCTCCTGGTCGACCTGGATGTTGTCGCGCCAGATGCCGATGACCGCAAAATCCGCACGATGGATGGAGTTTACGCAGTCGTTCGGACAGCCTGAGAACTTGAATTTGAACTTGTACGGCAGTGCCGGGCGGTGCATTTCATCGAGCAGGCCATTGATTATCTTCCGATGCACGCGCACCTCGTCATAACACGACTGCTCGCAACGAGCATGGCCGACGCAGCTCATGGCCGTCCGTAAAGCGGGCCCGGCGCCACCCATGTCCATGCCCATTTTGTTCAGATCATCGAATGCCTTTTGCACATTATCGGAACTGCACCCCTGGAACATGATGTCCCCGGACTGACCGTGGAGTGCAATCAGGCCCGAACCGTGTTTCTCCCAGATGTCGCACATGTTTCGCAACAGCTCGGTTGAATAATGCAATCCGGCCGGGGGTTGCACACGGAGCGTGTGAAACTCTGATGACTCGGGATAGTCCTCGGCGACTTCGGAGAACCTCGGAATGACGCCGCCACCATAGCCAAAGACGCTGACGGTACCGCCTTTCCAGTAGCCCATGCGGGTTTCGTAGGAGTGCTCGAGCTGACCCAACAGATCTTTCATCATATTGGCGTACGGCTTGTTATTGTCGCTCGCCAATCGTTTGAGGCCCGAGACGAAACTTGGCCAGGGCCCGTCCTCGAGTTGATCCAGCAACGGTGTATCGTGCGGTCTCTTGGACATCGCAACCCCCCGTTTGTTGTGCGTTTCGCCATTCTACCGATTGGTGCAAGTCTCAAGTAATTGCAGAAAACACCTAGCCGGCAAGTCGAAACCTTCGATTTCAGTATATTATAATATATTAATGAAGGATTTTCTGCTTCTGTTTCAGCGTAATCTTTCATTCACCATGAACACCTATTGGACCGTGTCCGGCTCGCATTGATGTTTTTCTCCAATTCAAAGGGTTATCGGGAGTGGCGAGCGGCCAAACTCGCCAATTACCCCGTGCATATGGATGAGCTGATCGTACAGATCGGCGGGTTGATCGCGCCGGATAGCGCGTCGCTGGCCGCCGTCCGCTCGAGTTGCAGGCGGGCAAATATGGCGATCTATTCCTGCCGCGACCCGGCCGTCGACCGGAGATCGATACTCGCGTTCGCGGCGCATTTCGGCCTTTACCGAATCGACCGTCACCTGTGTGCGAATGACGACGGCGTTGCCGAGCTGACTGTTACGTCCGACGGTGCTCGAGGTGACTATGTACCGTATTCCGACCGCAGCCTAAGTTGGCATACCGATGGCTACTACAATGAGGAGTCGGGCCGCGTGCGCTCTGTCATTCTCCACTGCGTACAGGACGCAACAACAGGAGGACAGACTGCCCTGCTGGATCCGGAAATCGCCTATATCAGGCTGCGCGACGCAAATCCTGCCTATATCACCGCTCTCGAGCACCCTGCATGCATGACGATCCCCGCCAATGTCCAGGGTGGGCGCGAGGTCCGGCCAGCGGTCTCGGGACCGGTGTTCTCGTCTGACCAGGCCGGCGGGGCACTGCAAATGCGCTACAGCGCCCGCAAGAAAAATATTCGCTGGCGCGATGACCGCGCGACCGCGGCGGCACGAGCGTGCTTAACAGAACTTCTTGCCGACGATACGGGCCCGGTCCTGCGCTACGACCTGCAGCCGGGACAGGGGATTATTTCCAACAATGTGCTGCATAACAGAAGTGCTTTCGAAGATGGGCCGTCTCGAAGACGATTACTGTATCGCGCCCGCTTTTTCGATCGCATAAACTCCTGATTAGCAGTTCAATCGACATCAGTTGGTGCGTTAATACGATGGAAACCATCCAGATCCTGCTCAGCGACATCATTATCCAGCACCCGGAAATAAACTCGTTCCAGGAATTGCTGACGGCGGTGCGTCGCATCGCCTCCGACGACATGCTCTTTCTCGAATTCGACGTCAAGCCTGACTACCGCGACACGCCACGCGACTGGCAGTGGCAACTCGAAGGCGCTTTCGTCGGAGGCCCGCGGTGAGCGCCGAGGATGTCAATGCGCCGGGTTTCGGTCATGAGCAAGTGGGCCGGCAAGATTCTTTAAGATCGCTGCAAGCATGAGATATTGAATTGGACCATCTGCCCATCTTCCTCGATGTAAAGGGACGCCGCGCCCTGCTTGTCGGCGGCGGCAAGGTGGCCGCACGCAAAGCAGATCTTCTGGTTCGTGCCGGTTGCAACTTCACCGTGGTCGCCCCGACGCTGAATGACTGCATGGCCCGCCTGATGCAGGAACACCGGATCGAACACAAGACTGGCGATCTTAGCGCCGATGACCTCGACGGCTGTGTGCTCGCCTTCGGGGCCTGCTCGGACAGCGCGACCAACCGGAAACTGCACGATCTGGCCACCGCGGCGGGAATACCGGTCAACGTCGCCGACAATCCGGAACTCTGCGACTTCATCATGCCGGCAGTGGTGGACCGCTCGCCGCTCCTGATAGCGGTCGCAAGCGGCAGCACCGCCCCATTGTTGACACGCATGCTGAAGGCTCGCTTCGAGACGACCGTCCCGGCGGCCTATGGTCGCCTGGCCGAGTTTGCCGGCAGGTATCGCCAGCGGGTCAAGGATTCAATTCCCGACATGACCCGACGGCGGCGTTTCTGGGAAACGATGTTCGCCGGACCGATTGCCGAACAGCTGTTTTCCGGCCAGGAAGAACGGGCGGCGGCGCAGATGGACAAATTCCTCGAAGAGGCCGCAACGGATGGCGACCAGTTGCCGCGTGGTGAAGTGTACCTGGTCGGCACCGGCCCGGGCGACCCGGATCTGCTGACGTTCCGCGCGCTGCGCCTGATGCAGCAGGCCGATGTGGTGCTGTACGACCGGCTCATCGGCGACGGCATTCTCAACCTGGTGCGCCGGGATGCCGAACGCATCTATGTCGGTAAGATGCCGAAAGAACACACCGTACCGCAGGATGAAATCAGCCAGATGTTGATTCGCCTGGCGCGGGAAGGCAAACGCGTGCTGCGGCTCAAGGGAGGCGATCCGTTCGTGTTTGGGCGTGGCGGAGAGGAAATCGAGTCCCTGGCGGAAAACGGCGTTGCATTCCAGGTGATACCGGGCATTACCGCAGCCAATGGCTGCGCTGCCTACGCCGGCATACCGCTCACCCATCGCGATCATGCCCAGGCATGCATCGTAGTCACCGGGCATGAAAAGAATGGCGAGTTGCACCTCAACTGGGACAGCCTGGTCCAGCCCCACCAGACGGTGGTCATCTACATGGGACTCACGTCCCTCGCTACGATCCTCCGCGGGTTCCTCGACCACGGGGCAGATCCCGCGACGCCGGCGGCCATCATCGAAAACGGAACTCGCACGGGCCAGCGTGTGGTTACCGGAACCCTGGAAACCCTGCCCGATAAATCCGCCGCTGCCGGAGTCGAGAGTCCCGCCCTGATCATTGTCGGCAGCGTCGTGACACTGCAGGACAAACTATCCTGGTTTTCCGATACGGGCGCACCTTAAGAGTGATGTTGACGGCGTACTAGCCTGGAGCACGAGTTATGAGTGACGCACTGAACTACCTGATCAAGGCACGCCCGGAGGCGATGAAGGCCTATTTCACTTTCCTGAAAGAGAGCGGCAAGCACCTCGACCCCAAGACCCGGTCGTTGATATCCGTGATCACCAAAATAGACAGCCAGACGGAGCGCGGCTTCCGACAGTATCTGCCGCGAGCTTTGCGAGACGGCGCCACACCGCACGAGATACTGGACGCCATCCTCATGGCATTTCCGACGCTGGGATTGGCCAAAATCGTCTGGGCAATGGACATTCTTTTGGATATGGACATTCCCGAGTTTCGTACGGAACTGCTGGGCGCCGAAGTTTCCTGGCACGACGTGATCGATTGGGCGGACGTTCAGGACGGCGAGATAACGTACGTAGAGAATTGCGATGGCAGGAGTATTTTTGTCTATCGCTCCGGTGACGATTGCCGTGTATACGACAGTCGCTGCCCGCACCAGGTAACCGATATCCCGCACCTGGCGTTATCCGGGATGCGCCTCACCTGTCCGAAACACCAGTGGGCCTTTGACGTATCCACCGGCGAATGCGTGGAGAAAGGCACCCGGCCGCTGCGGCAATTCGACAGCAGGCTCCTGGCGGGCCGTCTGCAAGCCCGCTGGTGACGCCGTCAGGTTTTATTGCGGTTGGGGTTCCGCCTGGACATCACGTTTTGGCCGCCGCCCATCCCTGATTACCGGCCGGACGATGGCGCGGCCGGACCAGCGGGCGTAAACCATGGCCACGGCGCGGAACAGGATATGCCCCATCTTGGTGTACGGCACGTAGGCCAGCAGGAAGAACACCAGCACCAGGTGCACGTAATAGATGCCATAGGCGGGGACCGCCAGGTCGAATACCCGGAATACCTGGGACGCGAACCCCGTTATCGCGGTCAGGAAGAACACCCACAGGAAGGTCCAGTCGAAGGCGGTAGCCTTGCCGGATTTGCCGGAGGCCATGCGCCGAGCCAGCATCGCCGCGCAGCCCAGGAAAACCAGGGTTCCGCTGACGTTGCCGAGCACCTTGACCGGATGGAAGAACCCGTAGGGACTGACCTGCGTGTCCATGCCGAACCGGTTCATGTAGTACAGGATTCCCACCGCGGTCGTAGTGACGACAAGGCCGATAAACCCGTACATGACCAGCGCGTGGGCGCCAGCCCGGCTCTTGTTGGTCGTGCATTCGAGGAATTTGCGATGGGAGAGCACATCCAGCACCGTGCCCATAATCGCAGTACCCAGGGATTCCCCGCCACCGGTGTGCGGATACTCCACCCGCAACGAACGCAGGAACCCCAGGATGCTCAGCAGGACGGTAACGACGGCGAACGCGACAGCCGGCAGGAAGACGACATCAATGGCGGCCACCGGCATCATCCTGGAAAACACGACCGTGCCGGACAGGAACCCGAGCGGCGAGCCGTCGGGCAGCCCCAGGATCACGGCGGCGATGATGATCATTGGAAGCAGGAACAGCATCCAGATGCGCGACGGGGACTGGGCGGCCGTCGCCAGGAACGCGGGCCTGGCAAAATGCACGATGCTCATTGAGCGGATCACGTTCATCACATCGGCCGGCTTGGCACCACGCGGGCAATGCGTCGAGCAATCGTTGCAATGGATGCAAAGCCAGCTGTCCAGGCTGGACACCAGCTTTTCCTTCAGGCCGAACTGGGCGTAAACCATTTCCTTGCGCGGAAAGGGGGATTCGTCCGGAGTAATCGGACAGACCACCGTGCAGGTGGAGCATTGGTAGCAAAATTTTAGCTCCGCGGCGCCGGAACCCAGCAGTTCTTCGACGAACTCCAGGTCTCCGTTGACGGCGACTCGCTCGTTTGCCGATTCCGTTACTGCTTGGGTCATCGTCTCCGTCATCGTTTCCCTGTCTACATTCCCTTGAACGGGTTGGGACCGTAATCCTCGATATCCGCTGCAAAAGTCTCGATCAGCTCCGCCACCTTCCTGTAGTCATTCATGGAAACCTCGTACTGACGGATGCGTTCGGGTTCGAGCATCAACCGGCTCAAGGTTTCCTCCACCTTGGAAAGGCGGACATTGGCCAGTTCCGAGCCTTTGATAAAGTGGCATTGATAGTCGTCGCCATACTGGCAGCCCATGAACATCACGCCATCGAAACCCCTCGAGAGCGCGTCGGAAACCCACACCAGGTTGACGCCTCCGAGGCAGCGCAGGGGGATAATTCGCACGTACGGGCTGTACTTGATTCGCTCCAGTGCCATCATGTCGAGGGCCGGCACAGTATCGTTCTCGCAGGCGAATATGAGGATCCGGGGTTTCTCTTCGAATTCATCGGGAATCTCGATGCTCTTGATCATGTCCCCGATAATGTCGACGCTGTAATCCTTGAAAGAGATGATCTGTACCGGGCAGGCGCCCATACAGACCCCGCAGCCGCGGCAGCGGGCCTCGTGGATAGACGGCGTGCCGCGCTCGTCTTCCTCCAGCACGCCGAAGGGACACTCCTCCGTGCAGCGCTTGCACTGGGTGCACTGATCCAGCCGGAAATCAGGAAAGGTCTCGTCACCCACCCGCGGATGCACTGTCTTGCCCTGTTTCGTCAACTCGATGGTCTGAATGGCCTTCAACGCGGCCCCCGCGGCGTCCTTGCGGGAGAAGTTCATGTCCATCGGCTGATGCACGGCCCCGGCGGTGAAGATGCCCGTGCGCCGGGTCTCGTAGGGGAAGCAGATAAAGTGGGAATCCGGGAAGCCGTATTTCTGGTCCGGCAGGCCGGGTCCCTGGTGGTACTGCAGGTTCAGGATGGGATCGTCCCCGGTCGAAGCCTCGATACCGATTGCCAGCACTACCAGGTCCGCGGCAATCGCCACCTTCTCGCCCAGCAGCGAGTCGTCCACATCCACGGTCACCGTTTTGTCGGGATTTTCATGGACGCCCGATACGTCCCCCTTGGTCAGGAAAATGCCCGGATCGTTCTGCCGGGCGCGGTAAAATTTCTCGTACTGTCCCGGGGTGATCATGTCCCTGTAGATCACGTAGGCTTTCTTGTCCGCGCCGGACTCGCGTACGTATCCAGCCTGCTTGAGGCTGACCGTGCAACAGAAGGA
>Ga0265306_10000685_pt1 | contig 16328 bp, 16 predicted proteins | sample Helome_3_FD_192493 | JGI IMG/M metagenome (GOLD analysis project Ga0265306, IMG submission 192493) | Marine sediment microbial communities from subtidal zone of North Sea - Hel_20160420 (Illumina Assembly) | ecosystem: Environmental > Aquatic > Marine > Subtidal zone > Sediment ...
CGGAAGAACTCGCCCAGGTGCTCGAAGAAATAGCGAAACCGTCCGACCACCGGATAATTCCTGCGGATGGCGTGTTTCGACTGGGTAATATCAATGAAATAGAAAATGACAACCGCGATGGCCAGCGAGCCCAGCAGCAGCACAAACAGCGATTGCATGAATTGCATCACCGGCACTACCAGTGACGTGAACTGTCCCGACATAACGTCCATACCATGCCCCCGATGGTGTTTATACGTTCAACTTCATCTCGCGGCCAGGGCCGCCCATAAAAAAAACCCGGCGCACCTTTGGCGACGGGCATACATGTAATCAAATCAAGTCTGTTATTCACGCCTGCAGGCAGGTCACCGCGGAGTCGCGGAGCGCTCCTGCCCCGGCACTCATGCACGGCAATGAAACCTACGCCGCTGGCGACGAACCGGTTACCAGCACGGGTTCATGGTCCAGCTGACTGGTATATACGACGAAGCGGTCCCGGCCATATTCTTTGGCTGCATACAGCGCCTTGTCCGCAGCCTCGATCATTTCAGCAACCGACATGAATTGACGCTCATCGTCCAGGACCGCAATCCCGATGGATGCCGTCACGACAATTTCCTGGCCGCCGGTGACCATATGCGTCATGTTCCGGCACATGCTTACCAGGCGATCTGCGATTATCCGGGCGGTGTCATCTCCCTGGCCCGGCGCAATCACTATGAATTCCTCGCCGCCGTAGCGCGCTACGATGTCCTCGTCACGCGTACCGTCTACCAGCGCGCGGGCGGTGCTCTGCAGGACCTGGTCACCCGCCTGGTGGCCGTAGGTGTCATTGACATGCTTGAAGCGATCAAGATCAACAAACATCACGACCATCGGCCAGCCGCGTTCATTCGCCATGGTAAACTCCTTCTCCAGGCGATCGTCGAGGTAGGCGCGGTTGTACAAACCGGTCAGGCCGTCACGACGTGTCTTTTCCTCGAGCACCTGCGTCTTCGATTCGAGCCTTTCAGCCGTTTCCTGCAGCTTGTCGGCCTTCTGCATCGTCTCGAGGTTCTTCATGATGAGCGCCTCTTTGGCGCGGTCCAGCAGGGTATCGGAAAAACTGTAATCGCTGAGGTCGGTCTCGAACAGGTCCTCCGCCTCGCGGAAGTCCATATCCAGCGACTCCATCATGGAATTGAATTTCTCGTCACTGACACCCAGCCGGGTCTTGATTTGTGTAACAACCGAATCCAGTTCGTCGGACTCGTCCTTTTCATGCATGGCATCGACCAGCGGACCGGACAGCGATATACAATTGATAAAAGACTGGTGCTTGCTGTCTTCGGCAGTTGCCCCCCTGTCATGACTTAGCGTGATGCTGTCGATCAGGTAGTCCGGCATGCCCCACTTTTTCATGATCCAGCCACCGATCACGGCATGGTCAGCGCCCAGGCTGCCCGCTTCACCGGCAGCCAGTTTTTCGTGGTTGCTCTGGTTGATGCCCAGCTGCTGGTAGAACTCGGGATCCATCTTGTCGATCACGAGCATGCCGATATCCTGCAGCAGGCCGGCCAGGAACAGCTCCTCCCCCTTGCGCAGGTTGATGGCGATGCCGAGGCGACGGGAGCAGGTCGCCGATGCCAGCGAACGCCGCCAGAAGTGGTTGTAATCGAATCCCTGGCAGGCGTTGTTGTTCATGCTCGCCGCGAGAGAGAAACTCAGCGCCAGCGTCAGTGTGCCGTTCAGGCCCAGCAGGGTAATGGCCTGGTGGAGATTTTCGGTCTTGCGCCGCAGGGCGTAAATGGGTGAATTGGCGATGCGCAGGATCTTGGCGCTCAGCGCGGGATCCATGCTGATGACATCGGCTACCTTGCCGATGTCCACGTTCAGGTCGTTGGACAGCTCGATGATGCGTATGGCCACCGTCGGCGGGCTGGGCAGGTTTGTACAGTTCTCGAGGCGGGCCAGCAGGCTGTCGTCAATCGAAATATTACTTGCTGATTCTTCTGCCATTTTCATTCCCTTGATTGATCTGAATGTCATCCTGAATTCAGCGGCACGGCGTCCAGCCTGCCGATTGCGCGTCCCGACGCTACCAGTCGGTATACCGCGCTCCCTATATATCGTCACGACCGCCCGGGAATTAAGCCTTTGCATGCGCCCTTTTCGGACGCATTCGAAACTCAGCGCTTGCTGACCCAGGCACCCTGCAGGTCCGCCTGCTGCTCCAGGCGGGCCGCATAGCGCCTGGCCTCGCCGTCTGAGGAAAATCCCGTGACACGTAACCGATAGCGTGGCTTGCCCTGCACGTCCGTGCGCTGCAGCTCGGTGCGGATATCCTGCTGCCGAAGTTTGTGCTGTAGGGCCTTGATCGGACCCTCCCTGGATGACGAGGCCACATTCACAACCCAGTCACCGGTTTCCGGTGTCGGCGTATCGGCCAGCGTGCCGCGGGACTGCCCGGCCGGCTGTGCCGGTGTGGCGGGACTGGCCGCTGTCTGCTGCTGCAGTTCGACCAGCTGTGCCTTCAGGGCCTCGAGCTGCAATGCCTGCGCGGCCTGCTGTGTCACACTGCCGGCCACCTGTTCGGCCTGTTGCCGGTCAAAGCGAACTTGCAGCGCAGTGACCGTGGCCGCCAGTGCATCCAGCCGGGCAATAATCTGCGCCTGTCTTGCCGCGACTGCATCCATATCCGGCGAAACGATCAAGGCCCCTTCGGACTCCGTTGACGCAAGACCGCCAATCAGCTCGCCCACTCGAGCGATCCATTGCGTAAACGTGACCTGTATGCCGGCCGTCGCATCCGTCATTTCAGTAACCAGCCCTGCGGGCAGTTCAGCCAGGTACAATCCACGCTCATCGATTGCCGGGTATTTGCCGCTGGCCAGCAATGCGACACTGCATAACAGCGCAAGGCCCGACAGCATGGCAGACACCCTCAGCATAACGGCCATACCCGGCAATGCCCGTACCCGCCGCCGTTGCAGAGCGGGTTCCGGATTGTCAGCCACCGGTGTTGCGACGTTTTCTGCATCCTGCACCGGCCATAACCCTTCCACCACCGACGGCCCGTCGTCCCGGATGGTGCTGACAATACTGCTCAGGTTCCTGTTATGCCGGCCTGCTGTTGTTGTCCGCTCCGGCGCGTCCGCTTCACTGCCCGAAAAATAGTCTTCCGCAATCATAAAGTACCCCCTCCCGCTGCCGATAAAACAGCCATGGGATAGCCAGTTTGAGTCCACATCATGGGATCATTCGACCGCATCAGCCACCTGCCACCCGCACCGGACATCCGGCCGCGGACACAGCCACTGCCACACCGCAAACCGCGCGAAGACAAACCCGATCCCCGCTCCAGGCGGCATCGGCAACCCGAAGACGAAGACGCAGACACCGGCCTGCCGCATATCGACGAATACGCCTGACACCCGGCAGCGCCGGGATCTGTTCGCTCCTGCCTGTTCATGCCATGCTCCCCGCCATGTCCTGTCCGGCATGGATCAGACGCTCGACAAAAAACTCCAGCTGACCACTGGCCAGATTCGGCAATGGCCACTTGTCTGTCTTGTCCGCCATTTTCCTGAACGCCAGCGCCGAGCGGCTGCGCGGAAAGGCCTCGACCACCGCCTGCTGCCGCTGCACTGCCTTGCGCAGATAGTCATCATGCGGCACCGCCCCCATGAACCCGAGTGTGACGTCGAGGAAACGTTGTGTGACGCGTGACAGTTTCTCGTACAGCTGCCGGCCCTCGTGGGCCGTCCCCGTCATGTTTGCCAGGATGTGAAAACGGTCCACACCGTGATGGCGGTGCAGCACCTTGATCAACGCGTAGGCGTCCGTCAGCGACGCCGGCTCGTCGCAAACCACCACGATCACCTCGTGGGAGGCGCGCGCGAAGGTGACCACGCTGTCGGATATACCCGCGGCGTTATCGACCAGCAGGATATCCACATCGTGTGTCAGTTCACCGAATGCACGAATCAGCCCGGCCTGTTCCGTCGCCGCCAGGTTGAGCATGTTGTGTTTACCGGATGCGGACGGGACCACCCTGATTCCCGCCGGCCCCTCGATGATCACTTCCTCAAGCGTTGCCTCGCCGGCGATGACATGCGAGAGATTATGGCGCGCATTCAGACCCAGCATGACATCGACATTGGCCAGTCCCAGGTCGGCGTCGAGCAGCATGACCTGCTTGCCCTGGCGTGCCAGCATGATGGCCAGGTTGGCCGACACCGTGGTCTTGCCGACGCCGCCCTTGCCGCTGGCAACGGCCATGACCTTCACCGGCCGGTACCGCGAAAGCCGGCGCAGGCCCGCGGCCTGGTCGGTTGCCTCAGGGGTGAGCGTGTACATGCGCATCGCCCCCCGTAGAATTCATTGCGTGCAGCCATGACGCGTTTGCATGCATGGTTGTATCTTTCCCGGCCAGCGCTTCTGCCAGCATTACCAGCTGATGCGCACGCGCAGGATGGAAATCATCCGGTACCCGCTGGCCGTTGCCCGTCCATGCAAGCGGCAGTCGATGCTTGATCAGCACCGACAGTACACCACCGATCCCGGTCGCCTCGTCGAGCTTGGTCAGAATGCACTTGTCCGGCCCGATGCGTGCGAACGAGCTGACCACATCATCCGTCAGTTCCGCCTGGCCGGTCGCAGACAGTACCAGGTAGCGGCGGATATCCGCATCTCCGGTGTCCAGCGCGGTAAACTTGTCCGGCAGTTCCGTATCACGCTGGCTGGTGCCTGCAGTGTCAATCAGGACCAGCTTGCGATCGTGCATCTGGTTCAGGACGGCACAGAGTTCCTGCGCATCGCCGGCGATGTGTACCGGTACACCGAGCAGACGTCCGTAGGTACGCAATTGCTCATGCGCGCCGATGCGGTAATGGTCCATACTGACCAGCGCGACATGGCGGCGTCCGTGCCGCATGGCAAAGGCCGCCGCTATTTTTGCGATCGTAGTGGTCTTGCCGACCCCGGTCGGACCGACCAGCGCAACCGTTCCGCCGCTGGCCAGGAGATCGTCGTCGACAACGGGAAGCATGTCCTCGAGAATGGAGGTGGCCTGCTCCCACCCCTCACGGTCGTCGTTGATCGCACTGACGCCGTCGGCAATCCGGTTGGCAATCACCGGGTGAACCTGCATGGCATCCAGGTGCTCGACGATCGCGGCACGCACCGGTTCACGCCGCCTGACCTCGTCCCAGCCGAGCTGTGACAACGGCACTTCCAGCATACTGCGCAGTGCCTTTATCTCGGTGCGCACTTCCTGCAGCGGTGCATCATCGACGGACGGTGCAGACGCCTCCTCCGTCACTGCAGGCGCAGCAGTTTCGGCAACGGCAGGAGCAGACTCCTGAACGGGCTGACTGTGCGCCTCGACCGTTGTTGCCGTGGATGAATCACCGACATCCAGCAATTCTTCCTCGTAGTCAACCGCGGCAATGATCTCGGCGCCGTCTTCCGTCTTGCGACTGGAAAGTATCAGGGCATCCGGGCCCAGCACCTCGCCGACCTGCTGCATCGCATCCCGCATTCCGGCGGCGATAAACCGTTTCATCTTCATTGCCTGTTACCTCCATGTATACAGCTATTCCTTGTCCCCCTCTCCCTCAGGGAGAGGGCTGGGGAGAGGGGATAAAATTCAAAAATAATTTATTATCCCTTCATTCCCCGCCTTCGCAGGGACAGGCTCTGTCCTTCTCCCGCAGGGAGAAGGGACATACCGTTCTACCTCGTCACCTATTCAAAGTATGTTTTCAGACGATCAACCCGCCTTCTGCCAGGCCTCGCCGCCGATGGTGGCGATGACCCTGATCTGTTTTTGCGCCGGGACCTCGTTGTAGGACAGTACGCTGATTCCGGGTACCGAACCGCGAACGAACTGTGCCAGCCAGGGACGCAACAGGGGTGACACCAGCAGGACCGCCGCCTCCCCGCTCAATTCCTGGCGCCGGGTCTGTTCCTGCAGTGAATGCAGCATGCTCTCCGCCAGTCCCGGTTCAATACCCGGCCCGCCTTCCCGTGCGCCCTGCATGGACTGAAGCAACAACTGTTCCAGATTCGGCTCCAGCGTCATGGCCGGCAAGACTTCCTCCATCCCGTTGATTTTCTGATAAATCATGCGTGACAAGGTGGTGCGAACAGCCGACGTAAGCATGTCGGGATCCTGACTGCGCCCACCCTGTTCCGCCAGAGTCTCGGCAATACTGCGCAGGTCGCGGATGGGTACACCTTCCTCGAGCAGGTTCTGCAGCACCTTGACCACCACGCCCAGCGACAGGGTCTTCGGCACCAGTGTCTCGACCAGGTTCGGCGAGGTGTTCGCCAGCATGTCGAGCAACTGCTGCACGCTTTCGTGGCCCAGCAGTTCGTGTGCGTGCTGCTGCAACAGGTGGCTGAGGTGTGTCGCCACGACGGTGCTGGCATCGACCACCGTGTAGCCCTTCGTCTGCGCATCGTCGCGCTGGGCGGGCTCGATCCAGACTGCCTCCAGCCCAAAGGCCGGGTCCTTTGTCTCGATACCCCTGATTTCGCCGAACACCTGGCCCGGGTTGATGGCCAGTTCCTTGTCAATATGGATTTCGGATTCACCGACCGGTACGCCGAGGAGGTTGATTCGGTAGGCACCCGGTTGCAGGTCGAGATTGTCGCGGATATGCACCGGATCGATCAGGAAACCAAGCTCCTGCGACAGCTTCTTGCGTACACCCTTGATACGCGACATCAGCTGCCCGCCCTGTTTCTTGTCGACCAGTGGAATCAGACGGTAGCCGACTTCAAGGCCGATCATGTCAACCGGCTGCACATCGTCCCAGCTCAGGTCCGGGCTTTGCTGTTCTTCGGCGGGCCTGTCTTCCTCGACCTGCTCCTGTTGTACCGCCTCCTGCTGGGAACTGCGGATGAAATACCCAAGGGCGCCGATCAGCAGTCCGATGGTAATGAACACGATATTCGGCATACCCGGCACCAGGCCCAGCGCACCCACGATTCCGGCCGTCACGAACAGCGCACGCGGGTTGGTAAACATCTGCTTGAAGAATTGCTGTCCCATGTCCTGTGATGTGGACACGCGCGTAACGATGATGGCCGCAGCCGTCGACAGCACCAGCGAGGGTATTTGCGCGACCAGGCCGTCGCCGATGGTCAGCAGGATATAGTTCTGCGCCGCATCGCCGACCGACAGGCCATGCTGCAGCGTACCGACGGTGAAACCACCGATGATATTGATGAACAGGATCAGCATACTTGCGACGGCATCACCGCGCACGAACTTGCTGGCACCGTCCATGGCACCGTAGAAATCCGCCTCCTGGGCAACTTCCTCGCGGCGGGCGCGGGCCTCGTCCTGCGTGATCAGGCCGGCATTCAGGTCGGCATCGACTGCCATCTGCTTGCCTGGCATCGCATCGAGGGTAAACCTTGCACTGACTTCGGAGATTCGCCCGGCACCCTTGGTGACCACAACGAAGTTGATGATCATGAGGATAGCGAACACGATCAGGCCGACCGCATAGTTGCCGCCCACCACGAAATCACCGAATGCCTGAATGACGCGGCCGGCCGCAGCGGTACCCTCGTGACCATCCAGCATAATGACGCGCGTGGATGCCACGTTAAGCGCCAGTCGCAGCAGGGTTGCCACCAGCAGCACGGTCGGGAAGATGGCGAATTCAAGCGGTTTTACCGTATATACGGAAACCAGCAGCACGATCAGGCCAAACGCGATATTGAACGTGAACAACAGATCGAGCATCACCGGCGGCAACGGCAGCACCATCATGCTGAGCAGCATGACCATGATCACCGGGGTACCCATCCCGATCAGCATGCGCAGTCTGAATATTCCATTTGTCATCGTTGTATCCATCATTTCACCCGGACGATCGCTATCGCGGGATCGCCCGCGAACATCCTGCGCATCAATCCAGTGGCATTCACGGCCGCGGCCGCTCCTGCGAAACCAGTGCCCGGTAATGCGTTATTCATGCTGAAGCTCATCCGGTATCGGGAACGATTCAGGCTGCCCGGGTGGCGGTTGCCCGGTCTTGTGCACCGTGCGCAGCTGGTATACGTAGGCCAGCAGTTGCGCAACAGCGATGTACAGGCCCGCAGGGATCTCTGCGCCTATCTCGGCATTGTGATACAGGGCACGCGCCAGAGGCGGCGCCTCGATGATCGTTACCTCATTGGCCACGGCAACCTTGCGGATCTGGCCGGCGATCAGGTCGACACCCATGGCGACCACGACCGGTGCGCCGCTGCCTTCCCTGTCATAGCGCAGCGCAACCGCATAGTGCGTCGGGTTCGTTACGACCACGTCGGCCGTCGGGATATCCTGCATCATGCGCTGTTGTGCCATTTGCCGCTGAATGGCGCGTATGCGGCTCTTGGTCTCGGGGTTGCCTTCCGTCTGCTTGCGCTCATCCTTGACCTGCTGCTTGGTCATCTTCAGCTTGTTTTTGTGATCCCATATCTGGAACGGCACATCCACGGCCGCGATCAGAATCAGCACCGCGCTCAGGCCGATAAACGACCAGCCGATGATCGAGGCCATATGCGCCAGCCCCTGCTTGACCGGTTCGGCGCCGAGCATGAACAGCTCTTCGGCCCGCTGGTAGAGCAGCAGCGTCGAGACCACAGCCACAACAGCGAATTTTGCAAACGCCTTGAGCGCCTCGACCGGCGCACGACTCGAAAAGATCCTGCCAAAACCCTTGATCGGATTCAGCTTGCCGATGTTCGGGACCAGCGTCTTGGGGCTCAATACCCAGCCTCCCAGGGCCATGGGTGCCAGCAGGGCTACCATAAACAGCAGCAACAGGAAGGGCGCAAACGTCAACAGTACCTCGGCCAGCACCTTGCCCATGAACGGTTGCAGGAACAGTGGATCGAACAGGCTGTCGCGCGGACGACTCAGTGACGTGGCCATTTGTCGCGAGAGTCCACCGGCGAGATTGCCGCCGAAGGCCAGCAGGCCACCGGAGGCAGTAAGCAACAGCAACAGGGTATTCAGGTCACGCGAGCGCGGGACCTGACCCTTCTCCCGGGCCTCGCGCAGGCGTTTGGGGGTCGCCTGTTCTGTTTTATCCATGCCGTTCTGGTCTTCGGCCATGGTTCAGCCTCCTCCCAGCATGGTCTGTAACAGCAGGAAGGCGTCCTGCATCAGGTTCGATACGTGCGGCGTCATGCCAGGCACGCTCAGCATAATGATGACGAAGCCGGTCAGCATCATGACCGGGAAACCGACACCGAAGATATTGAGTTGCGGCGCCGCACGACTCATAACGCCAAAGGCCAGGTTGACCAGCAGCAGCGACGCCATCGCGGTCAGTGCGATTGCAACGGCACCGGCAAACATGCGCCCGCCCCAGCCGACCAGTGCCCAGATATCCGCCTGTGTCAGACCAACCTCGCCGACCGGCAGGCTCTGAAAACTGTCAACCAGTATTTGCACGAGTATCAGGTGACCGTTGAGGGCAAGGAACATCAGGGTGGCGAGCGTCAGGTAATACTGCGCAACGACCGGCACCTGCACGCCATTCTGCGGGTCGACAGCGTTGGCAAAACCCAGGCCCATGCTCATGGCGATGGACTGCGCGGCAATGACAATCGCGGAAAAGACCAGCTGCAGGGTGAAGCCCATGGCCAGCCCGATCAGGATCTGCTGGACCGCCACCATCAGCCACTGTGCGCTGAACAGCTCGATAACCGGCACATCCTGTACCACAATCGGCGCCATCATCAACGACATGACAAGGGCCAGCGCTGCCCGCACCTTGACCGGCACCATGCGCGCACCGAACACGGGCGCCGCGGAGAACATGGCGCCAATACGCAGGAACGGCCACAGGAATGCGACCATCCAGGTATTCAGTTCCATGCTGTTGATGGCAATCATGGCGACAGGATATCAACCGATCAGGAGTGGAATGTTTCCGATGAGACGGCGCGTGAAGTTGACCAGCAGGTTCAGCATCCACGAGCCCGCTGTCATCAGCGTAAAAGCCATAATGGCGAGCTTGGGGATAAAGCTGAGTGTTGCTTCCTGGATCTGCGTGGCGGCCTGAAACATACCCACCAGCAGGCCCACGGTTAGTGCCGAGCCCAGTATTGGTGCTGCGATCAGCGCGGTAACCTTGATTGCTTCCTGGCCGATCAGGATTACACTCTCCGGTGTCATATTTAGCGCCTCCGTGCGTCAATTAATCAGGGCTGCACACCATTCCCGGCGCGCAAAGTGCGTCTCACACATAAAAACTCGATGCCAGGGTGCCGACGATAAGTGCCCAGCCGTCCACCAGCACGAACAACATGATCTTGAACGGCAGCGAGATGATCATGGGCGACAGCATCATCATGCCCATCGACATCAACACGCTGGCCACCACCAGATCGATAACCAGGAACGGGATCAGCACCAGGAAGCCGATCTGGAAGGCGGTTTTGAGTTCGCTGGTGACGTAGGCGGGCACCAGCAGTGAAAACGGCACCGTATCACGCGACTCCAGTGATCCTTCCTCGACTTTCGCAATGTCGGCAAACATGCCCAGGTCAGTCTCGCGCGTCTGATCAAGCATGAAGCTGCGCAAGGGTGATGCGCTTTTCTGCAATGCCTCCCCGGGTGTAATGGTTTCATCCAGGTAGGGCTTGACGCCGTCGTTATAGATCTTGCCGAACACCGGCGACATCACGAACAGCGTCAGGAACAGTGACAGACCGATCAGAATCTGGTTGGACGGTGTCTGCGCCGTACCCAGTGCCTGGCGCAGGATCGCCAGCACGATAATGATGCGGGTAAACGATGTCATCGAAATCAGCGCCGCCGGCAACAGCGACAGCGCAGTCATCATTGCCAGCACCTGGATACTCAGCGACCATGTCTCCCCGCCATTAACGCCCGGTGTCACCGTCACGGCGGCCATGCCCGGTGCGGCAGCCGCCTCCAGGGCAAACAGGGTGGACAGCAGCCCGACAAGTATCAGCAGGACTCTCATGACAGCTTCTCCCTGCCGATGACTTCGCGCAGGCGTTTAGCGAAGCTCTCCGTTGCTGCCGCTCCGTCCGTGAGCGTTTGTACGGGTTGCTCCAGTACGTGCACCGCATTCACGCGCCCCGGCGCCACGCCCAGCAGTACCTGCTGGTCGCCGACCTGGACCAGCACCAGCCGCTCGCGGGTGCTGAGTGCAACGCCGTCGACGACACGCAGCGCGCCGCGTGCAGATGCCTGCAGCCCGCCGGCACGCTTCAGCAACCAGGCAAGTCCCACGATGCACAGCACCACGATGCCGAGTCCTGCCAGGAACTGCAGCATGAAACCCCCGTCCAGGACCTCACCGGCCATGCCGATCGGTGATGCCGGTGCCTGTGCGGCGGCGGCCGGCAGTGCGGCTGCCAGCATTGCGATCCATGCTAGCGGTTTGAGTTTTTCAGCGTAATTTGCCATCCGTGGCCCTTCCGGTTGATGTTGCTGACTGCTTATTTAAGGGACTTGACACGGTCCGCCGGACTGATGACATCATTCAGCCGGACACCGAACTTGTCGTTCACCACGACCACTTCGCCGCGCGCTACCAGGGTACCGTTGACGAGTACGTCGAGCGGCTCACCGGCCATCCGGTCGAGTTCCACGACGGAACCCTTGGCCAGCTGCAGCAGGTTCTCGATGCTGATGCGGGAGCGGCCGATCTCCATTGACAGTGTCACCGGGATATCCAGGATGACATCGAGGCTGGTTTCACCCTGCGCCACGGCACCACCCGCACTTTCGCCCAGCTCGTCAAACGAGGCACGCTCGTAATTCTCACCGGTCGCCTCACCGGGTGCGGCTGCGCCTTCCTGGTCAGCCGTGCCCTGCTCCTGTGCACCGTCATTCACATCCATTGTGTCTGTCTGCTCGCTCATGAATCACTCCTGCTGTTGTTTCAACCTGGCTTTTTCCGCATCATCGATCGCGCCGGTCACTTTCACTGCATTTTGTTCCCGGTATACACCGAACTGGCCGGAAAACACGGGGACATCACCGACCTGCAGCATGGCCTGCTGCGGCTGGCACACCGGGATGACGTCACCGCTCTGCAAACCCACTACATCACGCAGTGTCAGGCGCGTGCGCGCTATGGTGGCGCGCAGGTCGACGTCCGCATCCTGGATATTCAGCTGCAGGGCCTGCAGCCAGTCGCCCTGGTCCATTGACCTGTTCTTGCGCTGGCCGCCATCGAGCAGATCTCGCACCGGTTCGATCATCGACCCCGGCAGTGCGACATGGAATTCACCGCCGGAACCATCAAGTTCGATGCGAAAGCTCGATATCACCAGCATCTCGCGGGAACCGGCCAGCACCGAATACTGCGGGTCGGATTCGGACTTGATGTAACGCGGTGTTATCAGCATGACCGCTTCCCAGGCCCCGGCCAGATCCTGCAGCAGCTGGTTCAGTACCAGCTGGATGATGCGGCTCTCGGTCGGCGTGAAATCGCGGCCAATCATCTGGTTCCGGTATTTGCCGGTACCGCCGAAATAGATATCCACGATGGCAAACACCATGGCCGGATCGAGCGCGACCAGCGCCTCGCCCTGCAACGGCGGGACCTCGATGAAATTCAGGCTGACGGGCAGACCGAGACTGTGGATATAGTCGTTCGTACGGACCGTCTGCAGACCTTCCACCTCGATCTCGACCGGCCGCTGCAGCATCTGCTCGAAGCCTTCCTCCAGCAGACGGATGAAGTTCGTATTGATTTTTTCCAGCACCGGCAGCTGACCGCGAACAATATGGTCCTGATCGGTCAGGTCATAGGGAATGACCTCGCCGGCAGGCGGTGGTGATTCGCCACCAACCTCGCCCGAGGCGACACCGTCCATCAGGGCGTCGACTTCTTCTTCGGAAAGTACCTCGTTCTCGCTCATGTGCGTTACTGCATCACGAAGTTGGAAAAATAGACCGCCTCGACACCCGGACTGCCGGTCAGCTCTTCCAGGGTGTCGCGGATTGTTTTCAGTATTTCCGCGCGCAACTTTTCCTTGCCCTCCTGCGGGAGCAGGTCGTCTTCTGTCTTGGCGCTGAACAGCATGATGATGGCATCACGCACGGCGGGCATATGCAGCTTGAGTGCATCGATGACGTCGTCGTCGCGCACCATGACCTCGATGGATGCCTTGACGAAGCGCACCGTCTTGGGGTCCTGGAAGGCAATGACGAAGTCCGGATCGAGACCGTGATAGATCGGCGGGTCGAGCTCGGCTTTGCTGGCCTCGCCGGTACCTTCACCGGTTGCGGCCTCCCCCTCCACCATTGTCTGGTCAGAGGAACCGCCGAGGAAGAAGAAGGCCGCACCGCCGGCGAGTGCCAGCAGCAGCACCGCGGCCACACCAATAATGACGATCTTGTTCATAAGCAATCCCGCTTGTGTCGTTCAGTTTCATCCATGAAACCGGCTGCTGACTGTCCGTTGGTGAGAAGCAGCTGGCGCCTGGTACAGCAGATGCAATTGCTATGCCACAAATATCAGCAATATAAATATAATTAAAACAACAGGTTAAAATTGCTGTAAATTATCACGTCGGAATTGTGACGCAGCCTGGGCCGGGGGTGGCAAGCCATTGCCGGGATTCCGGCAGGCTGCGGAAAGATTTTGCAGGGCAACTGTTTCGGGACGGTCCCGGTTCCGGCCAACACCGGGGGACAACACCGTCCAGGGCTACCTGATCTGTCGTCATCGCGAGCGCAGCGAAGCAATCTTTCAAATTCATATCAATTGCTTGGAGATTGCTTCGTCACCGCGTTGCTCGCCCTGGCGGAATCCATGATTTGACCGATGGTTTCGTGGAGATCATCGGCTGTGAATGGTCCCTGCACAAAACCGGATGGCATGTGTCTTGCTTTATTAAATACCGATAACAGCAACTATTTTCAGGGACATGAAAATCTACCAGGCTTACATGGACGTGCAGCAACGGGAGTACATCGGCAAGGACGCGATCCCGTACGATGCCTCGGCCAACAGTGCTCCCGGTACCCGCGAGTACGATCTGTTTAAACAGCTCCATGCCGGAACGGCCAGTCGGGACAGCCGGGAACCGTGGGGGCTCGTGTCCTGGAAATTCGAGCACAAGTCCCCCGTCGATTTCGCCGGGTTCCATGACTTCTGCCAGGCGGCATTCGCCAACGGTGCCGACTGCGCCTTCATCAATCCCATGATCGGCAACGAGGCCGTGTATGCAAACACCTGGGAACAGGGTGTTCACTGTGGACATACCGGTATCGAGAAGGTGGCCTGTTTCCTCGAGGAGCATCTGGGCATCCGCGTCGCCTCGGTCAGCGACGTCAACACGTTTGCCTTCTGCAATTATTTCGTGGCCAACAACCGTTTCCGGGAACGCTATTTCAGCTTTATCGATCAGGCCCTGCAGCTGCTGGATACGGAAGCGGAACGCGGCACGGAGGTCGGGCAGCTATACAGCGGCAGCGGCCAGTACGCACGCGACGCAACTGCATCCATGCGCATTTTCGTCATCGAGCGGTTGTTCTCGTCATTCCTGCTGCAGCAGGACGACCTCACGGTCACTGCCCGGTTACCTTCCGCTGTGGAATTTGAGCGCAAATTCGGCGTCAACCTGGGTCGGATACTGTGGAATTTTTCCCGTCTCAAGCAGCGCGCCGTCGAAACCGACGACCTGTCGCTGTACAACATCTGGGACAGGCAGCGCGCAACACTGCTGGCCGACGGGGAAATACAGACTGTCTGGAAACTGGACGACCCGTTCACCTATACGCTCACGCGCGAGTACCGGGAATTCGAGGACATGTGCAATGAACTGTTTGATGAATCCGGCGATGTACCGGGCCGCGTGATGCCAGGGTGCGCATGAACCACACTTAACCATGATGGAGTAAGATGCTGATGGGACCTGTTATCATTTGCGGCATGCACCGCTCCGGCACCTCGCTGGTCTGCCGCGCACTGGAAGCGGCGGGCCTGTTTACCGGCGATGTAAAGGAACACAACCACGAGGCGGTGTTTTTCCTGACCCTGAACCAGTGGATGTTCGAACAGCTCGGTGCGAGCTGGGACAATCCCTACAACATGCGCTTCATTAATGACGACCTGGCCGGTTACCTGCTCGCGGTCATCGGCAATATTGTAAACAGCCCCTCTGCCGTTTCATTTACCGGCGCCGACCCCCGGCACCAGCAGGTCTTTTCACCGGATAACCGGATCGCCTGGGGATGGAAGGACCCGCGTAATACCTTCACGGCGGCAATCTGGGCCGCTGCCTTCGCGGATGCAAAACTGGTTCATGTATGCCGCAGCCCGCTGGATGTCGCGGCCAGCCTGCAACAGCGCGAACAGGAAATACTGCAAAGTCACCAGGCAGAACTGGCTCACATGAGACCGGAGCAGCTCGATGGAGCACTGCGCTTCCAGCAATCCCCCAGGCTGTTCCATCTCGAGGAAGGCCTGGTACTTTGGGAGGAATACACGGCACAGGCGCTCGTGCTGGAAAAACAATTCGGCGCAAATGCCATCCGTGTCCGTTATGAGGACTTTCTCGCCGATCCGGTTAAGGAACTCGGCACGCTGGCAGACTTTGCCGGGCTTGATGCCGATACGGAGTTGCTGCAGGCCGCGGTCGCACAGGTCAATCCCGCGCGGCGCTATGCCTTCACGAATAATCCGGAGCTGCTGTCCGCATACCGGGGTTTTCGCAAGCGTGACATCATGCAGTCGCTCGGCTATGACACGCTGGACGAGAACTGCACCACGGCTGCCTGAGCAACACGCACCATGTCAGACGCCTACTGTATCTGGATCGTAACGCCACCGGGGTATGCCCACGCCGCGGCCTTCCATGAGGTCGCCATCGGCCTGCAGGACGGCTTCCGCGAGCTTGGCATGCGAGTACCCGTCGTGCAGGACAGGGCGCGCATCCGCAGCCGGGCCATCGTCCTGGGTGCCAACCTGCTGCCGGACATGCCGGGTGTAAAACCCCCGGGCAAGAGCATCCTGTTCAACCTGGAACAGATCACACCCGGCTCCGAGTGGCTGACGACGGACTATCTCAAGTTACTGAAACGCCACCCTGTCTGGGATTACAGCCGCTACAATATCGAACAGCTGGAAAAACTCGGCATCAGCAATATCACGCATTGCCCGATCGGCTTCAGCGACGTGCTGCAACGTATCGCGCCCGCACCGGACAAGGACATCGATGTGCTGTTCTACGGTTCGATCAACGCCCGCCGGCTGGCAATACTCGAGGCACTGGTCAGGGCAGGCCTGCAGGTCGAGACGCTGTTCGGGGTGTATGGCGAGCAGCGCGACGCGGTCATCGCACGCAGCAAGCTGGTGCTCAATATT
>Ga0265306_10000686_pt1 | contig 16312 bp, 16 predicted proteins | sample Helome_3_FD_192493 | JGI IMG/M metagenome (GOLD analysis project Ga0265306, IMG submission 192493) | Marine sediment microbial communities from subtidal zone of North Sea - Hel_20160420 (Illumina Assembly) | ecosystem: Environmental > Aquatic > Marine > Subtidal zone > Sediment ...
ACTCACCAAATGCGCGAAGTCCAGTGGCGCCGAGGCCGCGCTGTTGGTGACTCCCTACTACAACAAACCGACACAGCAAGGCTTGATTTTGCATCACCGGGCGATCGCTGATGCCGTTGATATCCCACAAATTCTCTATAATGTTCCGGGTCGAACCGCCTGCGACATGCAGGCTGACACCGTCGCCGAGCTGGCTAAAGTCAGTAATATCATCGGCATCAAGGAAGCGACCGGCAGCATGGAGCGCCTGGCCGATATCAAGCGCCAGGTTGGCGATGATTTTGCATTGTTGACCGGCGACGATTCTACCACTTGCGAGTTTATTCTAAACGGGGGGCATGGTGCGATTTCCGTTACCGCCAACGTGGTACCTGCCAAAATGGCCGCGATGTGCCAGCTCGCCCTGGAAGGTAAGGAAGCGGAGGCGCGTGCCGCGGACGCGGAGATTGCTGAACTGCATCGGCTGCTATTTATCGAGTCGAATCCGATACCGGCAAAATGGGCGGTTTCGCAGATGGGTTTTGGTGAGCTGAATCTGAGATTGCCGATGACCGTACTAGACGAAAAGTATCAGCAACCGCTGCGCCAGGCCCTGGTCGATTGCGGAGCATTATGAAAGTCATTCCAGCGCTGTCGATTCTGCTTCTTGCTGCATTGCTGGTGGCATGCGAAGGCTTCGGCAACGACACGCGTTACGTCGATGCATCGGTAACCAAAGACCTGGCGTTACCCCCGGACCTGTCCGCAGCCAAGGAAGAGTCCAGTTTCGAACTGCCGACTGGTTTTTCTGGCAAAACTGATGCGACGCAGGACAAGGCACCTGTGCTGGCAAGCGTGGAATCGTTGCGGCTTGAGAGTAGCGGTGATCTTTACTGGCTAAAGGTCGACGAGCCAGCCGATAACCTGTTTCAGTTGGTCAAAAATTTCTGGCTCTCGGAAGGATATCGCCTGACCGTTGAGGAGCCCATAATCGGAATTATGCAGACTGAATGGGTATTGACGGAGCATGGTGCCAGTAAAGCAGACCTCCCGTGGTATCAGAAACTGTTTTCATTCGATGATCTTTCAGCCAGCCAGGATCAATTCAAAACCAGGATCGAGCTGGATCGGAATGGGCTAAGTAGCCGGATCTATATCGCGCATCGTGGAACCGAATACGTTTACGTGCTCGATGGCGATAACGATCGAGCACAGGAAACTAGCGATGATAATCAATGGCGGTTTCGGCAGCCCGAATCCGAACTCGAAGTTGAAATGCTATCCCGACTGATGATTTATCTTGGTCTGCAAAAAACCGAGGTCGAGCAGCAGGTGGCTAATGTAGAATTGTTTAGCCCACGAGCTTCTAAGCACATCGATTCGAGTGAAAAATCGCCATTCCTGATTGTAAAAGATCCTTATCAGATCGCCTGGAACAGGGTTTATCATCAACTTGAACGCATGAATTTTGAAATTGAAAGCGCTGAGTTTAAAAGTGGATTGTTGGGTGAGGGCGCTATAAAGGTTAATACGCAGGTTTCCGAGGGCGAGAAGGAAAAGGGATTTTTTTCGTTTTTCTCCGCCAGTGGGCCGGTGAAAAAACAGATCGTGCTGGTTTTTGCCGAAGAGACCCATGAACTGACCCGGGTAATGATCGAGACGAACGATGGAGATTTGGACACGTCTCCCGAGGGAGCGGCATTCTTAGACCTGTTATATCAGAACATCAGATAGCATGCGGATCGCATCTTTGGGAAGCGGCAGTCGGGGCAACGCGACTCTGGTACAGCACGAACAAACAACACTGCTGATTGATAACGGGTTTTCTTTAACACAATTCACGCGACGCCTGCAACGATTCGATATCGAACCGGGTTCAATAGACGCGGTCTTGCTCACCCATGAACACGGCGATCACAGTGGCGGTATTGAGCGTCTTTGCAGTAATTACGATATTCCGCTGTGGACGGCGGTGGGTACTGCTCGCGCCACGCTTGCGACGAATTTTCAATACCGCAGGCTGGTAGCTGGGCATGCTGTTACCATCGGCGGGATCGAGGTTATCCCGATTACTGTACCACACGATGCCAGCGAGCCGCTGCAGTTTATTTTTCATCAACTGGACAACGGCAAGCGCCTTGGTATTCTCACCGATACCGGTCACGTAACACGGCATATCGTCGAGGCATTCAGTTGCCTCGATGCGCTATTGCTTGAGTTTAACTATGATCCCGAGATGCTGGAAACAGGCCCTTACCCGGATTTGCTGAAACAGCGCGTGGGTGGAAATCTCGGGCATTTGTCCAATCAACAGTCGATGGATTTACTGCGCCAGATAGATACCGCTCGGCTGAACTGCCTGATTGCGGCCCACATTTCGGAAAAGAATAACAGGCCCGTTATCGTCGATCAGTTGATACGCGAGCTGGATGGTTTGCCGACCCCGGTGCTGGCCAGTCAAAACGAGGGTTTCGACTGGATATCGATTTAAGCGCTGTTATCGGCTTCCTTGTCAAACTCGATCAGGGCATAAGCCGAGTGATTGTGTATCGATTCAAAGTTTTCTGATTCGAGTACGTATTGACGAATACGATCGTCCTTGTTTAATTCGCCCGCGATATCGCGCACCATGTCTTCGACGAACTTGGGGTTGTCATAAGCTCGTTCGGTCACGTATTTCTCATCGGGTCGCTTGAGCAGCCCATAGAGTTCGCATGAAGCCTGTTTCTCGACAATATCGATCAGTTCTTCAATCCAGATAAAACCGCTGGTTCTCGCGTCAAGGGTGACGTGCGAACGTTGATTATGAGCACCGTAGTCCGAAATCGACTTGGAGCATGGGCACAGGCTGGTCACTGGAATCTGAACCTTGATGCGGGTGTTGGTGACCCCGGCATTGATTTCTCCAACCAGAGAAACTTCGTAGTCAAGCAACGACTCGACCCCGGATACCGGTGCCTTTTTATTTACGAAATAAGGGAAGTTCATTTCGATATAACCCGATTCTGCCTCGAGCAGTTCTGCCATTTCACGCAGCATGTCATTAAACGAGGTATAGGATATTTCCTTCTCATGATCGTTCAATATGCTGACAAAGCGCGACATATGAGTGCCTTTGAACTGGTGTGGCAGGAAGACGAACATGCTGAAAGTGGCAATGGTATGTTGCATGCCGTCGGAGCGGTCTTTAACAATAACCGGATGGCGAATATCCTTTATGCCGACCTTGTTTATCGCAAGTTTACGCGTGTCCGCCGATCCCTGGACGTCGGGAATCGTCGAAATCGTTGACTGTGCTGGTTCACCATTCATGACTGGATCCTTAAGCTGTAACTATGCGCATCGCAGCAGTATATTAGAATGCGTGATACACGGGGCGGAAATTACCGACATTGCAATAACCGAGTAAAAGGGTTGGTTATTATACCGAGCGAGTGGGGTAAGGCAAATATTCATCTGCGTTATTATCCCATTAACATCCCGGGAGCTGATAACTGGGTCGGGTTTTATTGATGAATTATTGGACAAAAACAGGGAGTTAACGAAATCGGAAATTTCGCCGGTTTACTGAACCTGTCTGCAAGAGACGGGAATCAGGGATGAGGTATAAATCTATTGTTATTATTATTAAGTTAAGCAGGTGAAACGTCTTCGGCCTGCGGGCCCTTGGCGCCGTCCGTAACTTTCATGGTTACGGCCTGACCCTGCTGAAGGGTTTTATGACCTTCAGACTGAATGGCGCTGTAATGAACAAAAACGTCTTTTCCACCCTCTTGCGAAATAAAACCATAGCCCTTGGCATCGTTAAACCACTTAACTGTGCCAGATACTGTTTCAGACATAACATTAACTCTGTAGCTTGTTGATATTTATGTCGATTTTTACTACTCGACAGGCCACATTGTAGGATAAACCTTATGCGGACGCCATTACTTAAACCCTGCAGTGCCTGAGGTGCCGATCGGCAGCCGAATTGAAAAAATTTAACCTTGTTTCGATTTCTGCGGTAACCCGGCTAGGTGCGGGTAAATTCGACGATAGAATTGCGGATCGTTTCGGCATCGAGCCCGTAATCTATTAGCACCTGTTCGCGGCTGCCCTGGGAGGGAAACTCGTCGCTGAGCCCCAGTCGTAGCAGCGGGGTGCTGATCTTTTGCTGACTGAGGTATTCGACAACAGCCGAACCCGCTCCACCGGCAATACTGGCGTCTTCGAGTGTTACCAGGTAATCATGGTTGGTGGCCAGGTCTTTGATCAGGGATTCATCCAGCGGTTTGATAAAGCGCATGTTGACGAGACTGGTATCGAGTTCGTCGGCGATGGGTTGGGCGATGTTGAAAAGACTGCCAAACACCAGTAAAGCAGTTTGTTTACCGACCCTGGTCTGCACCGCCTTACCAATATCGGCGCAATCGTTAATGTTCACCGCCGTGGGCTCTGCAACACTGTCTCTCGGGTAACGTACCAGGGCGGGCCCCGGATATTGATAGGCAGTATTGAGTAACGCGAACATATCCTCACTGTTTGCGGGTGCCATCATGATGACGTTGGGGATACATCGCGCAAAGGCAATGTCAAAATTGCCGGTGTGCGTGGCACCGTCGGCACCGACGACGCCGGCCCGATCAACCGCAAAAGTCACATCGAGGTTCTGTACCGCGACGTCATGAACAAATTGATCATAGCCGCGCTGCAGAAAGGTTGAGTATATCGCGACCACGGGCTTGAGCCCCTCGCAGGCCATTCCGGCGGCCAGCGTTATCGCATGTTGCTCGGCAATGCCGACATCATGGTAACGCTCCGGCATTTCCTGTGAAAATTTGACCAGCCCCGAGCCTTCACGCATAGCTGGTGTAATCGCATGCAGGTTAGGCTCCGCCATGCCCTTGGCAACCAACCAGGCGGAAAATATATTGGTATAAGACTGAAAGCCAGGTTTGCCTGAAGACTTCACTTCACCGGTTTCCGGATCAAAGGGACCCACGCCGTGAAACTTGCAGGCGTCTTCCTCGGCCGGGGTATAGCCCTTGCCTTTGCGGGTAACGATGTGAAGCATTCGCGGACCTGGTAATTGCTGCAGATTCCGAATAAGCGATAGCAGATCTTTCAGATTGTGGCCATCGATAGGTCCGAAATAAGAGAAACCGAGCTCTTCAAACAGGGTTCCCGGTGTTACCATGCCCTTGACGTGCTCCTCGGCGCGTTTGGCCAACTCCCAGGCGCTGGGAATTCTTTTTAATACTTTTTTACTACCAGAGCGCAGGCTCGTGTAAATCTTGCCCGACCAGATACTGGACAGGTATTTTGACATCGCGCCGACGTTTGGCGAAATCGACATTTCGTTATCATTTAAAATGACCAACAGGTCATTATCGATGGCACCACCGTGATTGAGTGCCTCGAAGGCCATACCGGCGGTCATACCGCCGTCGCCGATAATTGCCACGGTCTTACGTTCAATCGCTTGCGCTTTCGAAGCAATCTCCATACCCAGCGCAGCACTGATCGATGTACTGGAATGGCCGGCGCCGAAATGATCATATTCCGACTCGGTGATTTTTGGAAAACCGGAAAGGCCACCTTTCTGTCTCATTCCCGCCATTTGATCACGCCGACCGGTTAATATTTTATGCGGGTAGCACTGATGGCCGACATCCCAGACCAACCGGTCTTGCGGTGTATCAAACAGGTAATGTAGCGCAATCGTGATCTCTACCGATCCCAGTCCGGAGGCAAGGTGTCCACCGGTGTTGGCCAGGCTCTGCAACAGGAAAGCGCGTAGTTCATCGGCCAGCTCTGGAAGCTGGTTTTCATCCAGCCCGCGTAAATCTGCTGGGCTGTTGATCTGCGCCAGAATCGGAAAGGTATCGCTTAATTTAGTCAATGAGTTGCTATCCGGCACGAGATCGCATTTAGTTTTTCCGCTCGACGAACCAGGCCGAAATATACCTTAAAATATCGGCTTCCTCACCAAATATTGAAAGTGCCTGTAACGCGTTCTGATGCAGTTCCCGGGCTTTTTCATAAGATGCCTCGAGACCCACAATCGAAGGGAAGGTAGGTTTGTTGCTTGCACTGTCTGATCCCTGCGTTTTACCTAGCGTCGCGGTATCGCTGGTGACGTCGAGAATATCATCTTGAATCTGGAAAGACAGGCCGATACATTTGGAATAGGAATCAAGCGCTTTGAATTGCTGTTGAGTCAGGCGGTTCGCGCTGTACGCCACCAGTTGTACACAGGTACGAATCAGGGCACCGGTTTTATGAATATGCATGGTTTCGAGTTCTGCGATATTCAGCGTTTTGCCAACCGCGGCCAGGTCAATGGCCTGGCCGCCCGCCATGCCGCGCGACCCGGAGAACAAGGATAATTTTTCAATCATCTTAAGACGAGCCGTGGGGTCATCGACCATTTTCGGATCATGACTGATGATGTAAAAAGCCAGCGCCTGCAGTGCGTCACCCGCGAGGATGGCGGTGGCTTCGTCGAACTCGCGATGACAGGTAGGGCGGCCGCGTCGCAGATCGTCATCGTCCATCGCCGGCAGGTCATCATGGATCAGCGAATAGGCGTGGATTATTTCGACCGCAGCGGCTGCGCCATCGACTCGTTCCAGATCGATACCGAGTGCTGACGCGGTTGCGTAGACCAGGATCGGCCGTACTCTTTTTCCCGGGGCCAGCACCGCGTATCGCATTGCCTGGTGCAATCGCAATGGATAAAGGTCGGCTCCTGGAAGCCAGTGATCGAGTGCTGTGTCTACTCGTTGCTGGAATTCGTCAACCAGGGACTCGAAGACCTGGGCATCAATCTTCATCAAGGTCTTCGAAGGGAACGGTTTGCTGCAGGCCGTTTTGTTCGATTAATTGTTCAACACGCAGTTCGGCATTGGCGAGCGTATCCTGGCAGGTCTTCGCGAGCTTGATTCCTTTTTCAAATTGCTCGAGCGACTGTTCCAGTCCGAGCTCACCGGATTCCATGTTAGCGACGATTTTTTCCAGCTGTTGTAGAGATTTTTCAAAATCCCTGAGCTTGTCTTTGTTTTCAGCCATTGTATTACTCGCAGTCGAATCCGCGCATTATAGTGTATCTAGGGTATCAGCTAAATGACTGACCGGTATTAACTTCAGATTATCAAACGTCCCGCTTTTTGGCATGTTGGCCTGTGGGATTATTGCGCTTTCGAACCCATGCTTGCTGGCCTCGCGCAGGCGTTCCTCACCATTGGGAACTGGCCTGATTTCACCCGATAAGCCGACTTCGCCAAAAACCAGTGAGCGCCGCTGCAAAGGACGATCACGATAACTGGATAAAATGGCCAGCATGATGGCGAGATCCGCCGCTGTTTCGGCAATGCGCACACCACCCACCGCATTTATAAATACATCCTGGTCATAAAGTGGGACGCTACCGTGGCGCTGCAATATCGCGATCAGCATCGCCAGTCGATTTGACTCGAGGCCAACGCTAAGGCGCCGCGGTTGCCCGCTGTGACATTCACTGACCAGTGCCTGTATCTCGACCAGGAAAGGACGCGTGCCCTCGCGTGACACCATGACAACACTACCCGATACGGGCTGATCATGTTGGGCCAGAAATATCGCCGATGGATTACTGACCGGCTTCAAACCCTCGTCAGTCATCGCGAAGATACCGAGTTCATTGACCGCGCCGAAGCGATTCTTGACTGCGCGAATCACGCGGTAGCGCGTCGATGCGTCGCCTTCAAAGTAAAGCACGGTATCGACTATGTGTTCCAGCACCCGCGGCCCGGCGAGCTGTCCTTCCTTGGTAACATGCCCGACCAGCACGATGGCGACATTCGACTGCTTGGCAAACCTTACCAGCATCGCGGCACTCTCTCTGACCTGACTGACCGAGCCCGGCGTCGATTGCAGGCTGTTGCTGAATATTGTCTGGATCGAATCTATGACCATGACCGCTGGTTTTAGCACGCCGGCCTGCAGGATGATTTCCTCGACACAGGTCGAGCTGAGTAACTTCATGCTGTCGGTTGGAAGGCGCAGGCGCCCGGCACGCAGGCTTACTTGCTGTGGCGATTCTTCGCCGGTGACATAAAGTGTTTCATGGTCCTGGCTGATGAGCGCCAGGCATTGCAACAGGATCGTGGACTTACCGATTCCCGGGTCGCCACCGAGCAGCACCACCGAACCTTCTACCAGGCCGCCACCCAGCACGCGGTCGAGTTCATCAATCTGGGTGCCAAAACGGGGCGTTTCGCTGGTGGGAACCTGGTCGAGGGTGATCACTTCGGTCCGATTGGCGGCTCCATGCCAACTGGCCCGGGTTGCGGGGCTCGACGACAAGGCGGGTATTTCCTCTATACTGTTCCAGCTCTTACAGTCGGGACATTGCCCTGACCATTTGGGTAAGGCGGTCGCGCATTCCCGACACTGAAACAGCGCATTTTGCCTAGCCATTGGGCGGCGGTGCGGACTGCATATCGGTCGTATCCTGATTCAGTGACAGGGAGATACGAGCGGTTTTAACCATGTTGTTTTTGACCTGCATGATTTCGATCGGGTAATCGTTTATTTTCAAGCTGGTGCCCGCTTCCGGAATGAATTCCATGTGTTCCAGAATCAATCCATTCAGGGTACGAGGACCCTCGGCCGGCAAGTCGATTTTCAGCTGCCGGTTGATGTCACGGATATGGGTCGACCCATCGATCAGGAAACTGCCGTCGGCATCGCGGAAAAAATCCTGGTGCAGGGCGCTGGGGTCGGTGGTGAACTCACCGACAATTTCTTCGAGGATATCTTCTATGGTAACCAGTCCCTGGATATCACCGAATTCGTCAACAACAAACCCGATGCGCCGCTTGTTCTTGCGAAAATTCAGCAGCTGGGTCGTGAGCGCGGTTCCTTCCGGTATAAAATACCCGTCCCGAGTCAGCTCTACCAGGCTCTCCGAATCAAACTCGTCTTTCAACAGCAATGGCAGGATCTTGCGCATTAACGCAATACCGATCAGGTTATCAATGTTTCCCGAATAAATGGGAATGCGCGTATAAGACAGGTTGGTGATGAGCTTAAGCGTTTCGTGCCAGTCATCTTCGAGATCGATACCGATGATCTCGCTGCGCGGCACCATGATGTCGTCGACGGTTACCTTTTCCAGGTCGAGAATACTGAGCAACATGTCCCGGTGTGAATCTGGAATCAGACCGCTGGTTTCGTCCACTGCAACTCGTAATTCTGCCGAGGTGAGTGCGTCGTTATCAGCATCCTTGCTGGTTAACATAAACAGTCTCAGGACCAGTTTCGCGAGCCAGTCGATAATCGCGACCACGGGGTAGGCTATCTTTGATAGTGGTCGGTAAACGTAGGCCGCTGGAAACGCTATTTTCTCGGGACTGGTCGCTGCCAGAGTCTTCGGGGTGACCTCGGCAAACAGCAGCAATACCAGCGTTAAAACACCGGCCGCGATTGCGATACCCGCCTCGCCGTACAGGCGATACCCGATATAGGTCGCCAGTTGGGTAATCAGGATATTGATGAAATTATTGCCCAGCAGTATTAACGTGATCAGCTTGTCGGGGCGTTCTAACAGCGCAACAGCGCGTATTGCACCACCGTGATTCTTGGCGGCAAGATGCTTGAGACGATAACGATTCAGACTCATCAACCCGGTTTCCGAACCGGAAAAAAAACCGGATAGCAGAATCAGTGCAACGAATGCGATGAACAGCCAGGATAAGGGAATTTCGTTCAACTAGTAATGTCGCGGAAATTTAAAGGATGAACTCAAGCACCAGCTTGCTGCCGAAAAAAGCAAGCATAAGGAAAGCGAATGACGACAGGGTCCAGCGAATCGCGGTTTTACCACGCCAGCCAAATCTCAGTCGACCGAACAGTAAAACCCCAAGAATGATCCAGCCGATAATAGATAAAACGGTCTTGTGCACCAGGTGCTGCGCGAAGATATCTTCCAGGTAGATGAATCCGGTTAGCAGCGAGGCACTCAAACAGACGAAGCCGAAGCCGAGAAACTGAAATAACAGGGTTTCCATGTCGTGCAAAGGTGGTAGATGGCGGATGAAGCCACCCGGATGATGTTGCCGAATCGAGTAATCCTGGTAGGCCAGTAATGCCGCCTGGAATGCGCCCAGCGTGATCAGGCTGTAGGCGATTACCGAGACCATGATGTGCCCCTTGATTTCACTGTTGCTGATGATTATCAGGTGATCCGAAAAGTGCAGGCTGGCGATCATGCCGGCGAATCCGCTAATCGGGAACACGACAATTCCCAGGCTTTCGATACGACGGTAAATGCTGCTGAGTATAATCTGGATCGAGATCAGCCATCCAATCAACGACAAAGCGGCGAAAAAGCCGAGATTGAGACCTTGCGACAGGATAATGATTTCGTTCATGGCCGCCGCTTGCAGCAGCATTGCGATGATTGCCGGTGCCAGCGCGACCCAGCGTTGGTGTTGCTTGGTACCCAGCTGTTTGAAAATTAAAAAGGCAGACAAGCAATAAAAAAGGATGGCAAGCGTGCTTGCGGTGATGGGCGACATTGTTTTCGATCAGTAGCTCAGGATTGAAGTGTAACTGAAAATCGGCATAGCCGCACTAGCGTGCAACGCATATTCCGGTTAAAAAAATCCGCTCGAAATACAGGGTTTATGGCAGATTCGAGCACGATGCCCGGTAACAACGAGCCGTTTTTCGGTGTCCCCGAAGAGCGCCACCAATCACAAGGATATAAATAATTGCACAATTCCGTTGTCCGTTTGCTATAAATTCGGTTGTGAGGCCGCATGTCTCGCCTTAATTATTCTTAGACCTTTTATCGAACTGCATGCAAATTAAAATACTGGGCTGGGCAGGTGGAATCGGTGCCAATCTGCGAACGACCTCGTTCCTGATTGATGATGATTTATTGATTGATGCGGGAACTGGTCTCGGTGATCTGCCACTCAATCAGATGACGGGTATCCGCCGTATCTTTCTGACCCATTCGCACATGGATCATGTCGTTGGATTACCATTGCTCGCTGACAGTATGTACGGTGTGCACGACGAACCCGTTGTGGTTTACGCGCAGGAAAAAACCATTGAGGCGCTGAAGGCGCATATTTTCAACTGGATAATCTGGCCAGATTTTTCCGAGTTGCCCTCGAAAGAAAATCCCTCGATTAAATTCGAGGTCATGGAACCAGGCGATAAGGTAAGTATCAGGTCACGCGAAATTGAAATGATCCAGGTTAACCATACGGTTCCCGGCGTCGGTTTTTGTCTTGCGGACGATCAGGCAACCGTTGCCTTTAGCGGCGATACCACAACCAATGATAATCTCTGGGATGTGCTGGATGGCTACGATCATCTCGATTTATTGTTTGTCGAGGCTGCATTTACCAATAATGACATCGAAATCAGCAAAATCTCGAAGCATTACTGTCCCCAACTCCTGGGTGAGGATGTCTTGAAAATGGAACATCGCCCCGATATTTGGCTAACCCATTTCAAACCGGGTGACGAAGAGATGATTTATCAGGAATGTGTCGAGGCCATGCCCGATTTCAACATACATCAGTTGAAAGGCGGCGAAATTTTCAAATTCTGACGGGTTTCCGAATAAACCCGCTGTTATAATCAGGCCTTTGCATAGCCCTGAGGCCGCCTGATGTTCGAAAACCTGACCGACCGCTTATCCAAAACGCTGCAAAACCTGCGCGGCCAGGGCCGTCTGACTGAAGATAATATTCGGGACAGCCTGCGCGAGGTCCGAATGGCGCTGCTCGAGGCAGATGTCGCGCTGCCTGTCGTCAAGGAGTTTATCGAGGCGGTACGTGTCAAGGCGCTTGGTCAGGACGTTATCGCGAGCATCTCCCCCGGGCAGGCGCTGATCAAGGTCGTCAACGACGAACTGGTCTCTATCATGGGAGAATCCCAGTCGGTCATTGATCTGAATCATAAACCACCCGTGATCGTATTGATGGCGGGGCTGCAGGGAGCGGGTAAGACGACAACGGCGGCTAAACTTGCGCGTCGGCTACAAGAGGCCGAGAAAAAGTCGGTGATGGTGGCAAGCGCCGACGTTTATCGCCCGGCCGCAATTGAACAGCTGAAAACGCTTGCCGCAGAGGTAGGCGCCGAATTCCATCCCAGTAATAACACGCAGAAGCCGGTCGCGATCGCGCAGGATGCCGTTGCAGCGGCGACCACGGCCAATGTCGACGTGCTGATTCTCGACACGGCTGGACGACTGGCCATCGATGTGCAAATGATGGATGAAATTCGAGCCATCCATGACGCGGTAAACCCGGCCGAAACCCTGTTTGTCGTCGACAGCATGACCGGACAGGATGCCGCGAATACCGCGAAAGCCTTTAATGATGCGCTGCCGCTTAGCGGGGTTGTGCTCACCAAGATCGATGGTGACGCGCGGGGCGGCGCCGCCCTGTCGGTCAGGCACATTACCGGCAAGCCAATTAAATTTATCGGATCCGGCGAAAAAACGGATGCGCTGGAAGCATTTCATCCGGACCGCATTGCCTCTCGTATCCTGGGGATGGGAGACATTCTGTCCCTGGTGGAGCAGGCGCACGAAAAGGTTGATCATGAAAAGGCCGAGAAACTGGCGCGTAAAGTCAAGAAAGGCAGGGGTTTTGACCTTGAGGATCTGCGTGATCAGTTTGCCCAGATGGAGAAAATGGGTGGGTTGGGAAGCCTTATCGACAAGTTACCGGGCATGGGTGCCGGTGTCTCGCAAGCGATGCAGAATCCGCAGCATACCAGGCAAATGAAGCGCATGGTTGCGATCATTGATTCGATGACGCCACTGGAGCGGCGCCGGCCCGAGGTGATCAACGGCTCGCGCAAGCGCAGGGTCGCGCAGGGGTCCGGAACCCAGATCCAGGATGTTAACCGTCTGCTCAAACAGCATAAACAAATGCAGCGGATGATGAAAAAGATGGGTAGCAAGGGCGGTATGGCTAATATGATGCGGGGTATGAAAGGCAGACTACCCCCCGGTGGAATGCCCTTTTAAAGTCGCGTTTTTTTAACCATAGCCGCGTCAGCATCGTGCGCGAACGATCGCGTATTATCTATACACTCACGTCCTGCGCTCGCTGCTTCCTTGCTGTTGCTAAAAAATCACGGCTTTAAAAGGGCATTCGCGGAAATATCCTCTTAAAAACAGGGCTTTCGGACTTCACAGGCGGGTTTATTTAGGTACAATACGCGGTCTTCTGAACACAGGGTCAGAGGCATGCTATTGCCTGGTGACAGTTAACAGGTGTTCGGGGTCGATCTTCGGATTCGACTAATTTTGGAGAATTTTTATGGTTTCAATTCGATTGGCACGCGGTGGCTCTAAACGACGCCCGTTCTACCACGTCGTGGTGAGCGACAGCCGTCGCGCGCGCGATGGTCGCTACATTGAGCGCGTCGGTTTCTTTAATCCTCAGGCCCGTGGTCAGGAGCAGGAGCTGAAACTCGACGATAGTCGAATCGATTACTGGATTTCCCAGGGTGCGAAGCCCAGCGAGCGCGTTGCCAGTTTGATCAAGGGAGCACGCAAAGCTGCGGCTTAAGCAGGTATGGGCCAACACGATGATGATCTGATCTGTGTTGGGCATATCCTGGGTTCGCAAGGACTAAAAGGCTGGGTCAGGGTGTTTTCAAACACGAGCCCACGCGAGAACATAGTGGGTTACGGTCCCTGGTTTGTCGAACAGGGTAGCGAACTCAAAACGATGTCGGTGACGGGACGTTTGCAGGGCAAGAACGTGATCGCGAGACTTGAGGGAATCGAGGATCGAACCAGTGCCGACGAGTTGACCGGTTGCCGAATTTTCATAAAACCGGAGCAATTACCGAGCCTGGAAGCGGGCGAGTACTATTGGTCCGACCTGGTTGGGTTGTCGGTGGAAACACTGGAGGGTGACTCGCTCGGGGAAGTCGCCTCGATGATGGAAACCGGCGCAGACGATGTGATGGTATTAAAAGGTGAGCGCGAGCGTTTAATACCGTTTGTCATGGGTCAGATCGTCAGGGAGGTTGACCTGGTAAACCGGCGGTTGGTGGTTGACTGGTCGCCCGAGTACTGAGATGCGAATTGATGTAATCACGCTGTTTCCCGAACTGGTCGAACAGGTGATAAGTTGCGGGGTTGTCGGGCGCGCCGCCGAGCAGAAACTGCTCGAGCTGTGTTGCTGGAATCCGCGCGATTATACCCGGGACAAGCACCGCACGGTCGATGATCGACCTTATGGAGGTGGGCCCGGAATGATAATGAAGGTGCAACCGCTGCAGGATGCAATTAGCGCAGTGCGAGAGCAGAATCGCAATGCGCGCCTGGTGTATCTTAGCCCGCAGGGTGAGTTGCTTCGCCAGCAAAAACTGGCGCGGCAGGTGGAACTGGGATCGGTTATATTTTTATGCGGTCGCTACGAGGGTGTCGACGAACGCCTGATCCAGCGGGAAGTGGACGAAGAATGGTCCATTGGTGATTATGTTATCAGTGGCGGCGAGCTCGCTGCGATGGTCTGCATCGATGCGATGGCTCGCTTGATTCCGGGTGCGCTTGGACACGAAGACTCGGCGCAGCAGGATTCGTTCAGCGCGGGTTTACTGGATTACCCGCATTATACGCGGCCAGAGAACTATCAGGGAGATAGCGTTCCGGAAGTATTGTTGAACGGCAATCACCGTGAAATTGATGCCTGGCGTGAGCAACAGGCACTCGGACGCACCTGGCAACGTCGGCCCGATTTGCTGGAGCAGGGCGGGCTTGATTCGAGGCAACAGGCCTTGCTGGATGCCTATATAGCCGAGGCCGAAAAGACCCGGAAGCGGTGAACAACGCGGTTTAGAATTTGAGTTATTAGAGGAACTGACATGAGCAACATAATTGCACAACTCGACGCGGAGCAGATGAAATCTGATATCCCGGCGTTTTCCCCCGGGGATACCGTGGTCGTTCAGGTGCGGGTAAAAGAGGGCACGCGCGAGCGTTTGCAGGCCTATGAAGGTGTCGTGATTGCCAAACGAAATCGCGGTATTAACTCGGCCTTTACAGTACGCAAGATTTCCCACGGCGAAGGCGTAGAGCGTGTTTTTCAAACCCATAGTCCCCTGATTGCAGAGATCAAGGTGAAACGTCGAGGTAAGGTTCGGCGCGCCAAGTTGTATTACCTGCGTGGACGGACGGGTAAAGCAGCTCGAATTCGGGAAAAGTTGTAACCTTCTTCGACGCGAAAATACTGAATAAAAAGCGTGTATGCCTGGGCTGCACGCTTTTTTTTTAAGACAACTAGCAGGATGATAGCCGGTTTAAGAATAATACTCTTCGTTGCATTAGTGCTGGGATTGTTAGCCCCTGCCGGTGCAGACGAGCGACTCGATCTGCTGAAGAATATTTCAGCTGCGGGTGCCCCCGGCTTAACCTTGAAAATGCTCGACCAGGCTCAGCCCAGTGTCGACGAAGATTTGTACGAGTGGATTCTCTGGGAGCAGGAGCGACTGGCGATACTGGCGCAATGGCAGCAGTGGGATCAACTGCTGATCCGCATCGAAGCATTGCCGCATGACGTTCCCAATCAATTCAAGCAGCAGGCCGCGACTTACCAGGTAAAGGCGTTTCTTGAACTTGGTCAAACCGCGACCGCACGCCAGGTGCTGCGTCAACAACTCTGGCAGGCTTCGAGCGGTGAATCTGGCGAGTACGAGTCCTGGCGTCGACAAATCATTGAGACCTATATCGAAGACGGCCGTATCGAGGACGCGCGAGTTGCGATGCTGCGCTTCGACCAGGATTTCGACAGTGCCGATCTGGATTGGTTGCTGCTGCGCGGGCGGGTATTAATCGAGTCCGGTCGTTACCAGCAGGCGATCGAGGTTTTACAGGGACAGGAAGCCTGGCAGGCAAAGTTGACCAGCATGCTGGCCAGTTTTAGATCGAACCAGATCGACAAGGCTGAACTCTGGCAACAGGTAAAAAAACGTAACGAAAATAAAGCAGTCAACGCGGCAGAGCGAGCGACATTATGGGCCCTGGGGTACTACGCGACTGAGCAGATGTCACCGGTGGATCGTGTGGTTGCGCTGGAATCGCTGTTTCAAACCGGGATACAGTCGCCCCTGCGCTTATTCCAGATACCCTCTGACAGGCTGTGGCAGGCATACCTGGAATATGCCGAGCTGGTGGGTAATCGATCCGAACTGTTGCTGGGGGCAGATGACCAGTGGCTGGAGCTGGCGACCAAATCGAGCAAGAGTACCCCGGTTAAGTCACGTTCCCTGTTCGCGATGCTGATTTTACGATCGGCCGAAACCGAGACGACGAATCGTGCAGCCG
>Ga0265306_10000691_pt1 | contig 16271 bp, 16 predicted proteins | sample Helome_3_FD_192493 | JGI IMG/M metagenome (GOLD analysis project Ga0265306, IMG submission 192493) | Marine sediment microbial communities from subtidal zone of North Sea - Hel_20160420 (Illumina Assembly) | ecosystem: Environmental > Aquatic > Marine > Subtidal zone > Sediment ...
CTTCTTTATAAATTTTGGCGCAGCGGATCTCACTACCACAGCGCACGATAAACACATCGGCTTCTTTTCCACTCATGAGCGGACGGATCACTTCGTCGACCAGGCCGTCCTCGACCAGGGGTTTGATTCGTTTAGGGATTTTCATCGCGGCCTTATACCCTAGTTAAGCCGAGTATGAAAGCAATTGCCGATAACATCGCTGCAAGGTATTGATCAGCGACTCCATATGCGCGTCGGTGAGACCCTCATGCCCGGTGACCGAACTGCTCAGGTTTGCCCCTGCCAGGGCGACTGGCGATTTTCGCTGAAACAGGTCAAGCGCTGCGCCTTCACCGGCCAGTAAATCGCGCATCACCGCCGGACTGAGCATGCCCGCAGTTTCCATCACCGGGCAGGCAACAATGTTGTGCAGCGCGGTAAGTAACTTGGGACCGATAAACTGCGGTGACATCCTGCCCTGGTTCAGGCGCAGCAAGCGCGCCGCAGTATCAGCATAAAAATCAAGGAAGTGATTGCCCTGGCGGAACATCAAAAAAGCGTTATGAACCTTAACATAAGACCTTAATTTACCCGCTTCAGCCGGTTGCACCCAGACTTCCCGTCCCAGCGCAAATTCATCTTCCGGCAGGATAAAGTCATCTGCGTTGAATATCAGAAAATCGGCATCGCACCAGACCACGCAAGCGTAACCCTCTGCCAGACCCTGCTGCAGGCACTTGAGACGGGCCAGATCGCTTGCGATTACCCTTTGTGCTCCAGTTTTCTCAATTAACCCCGGCTCGAGCAAATCGAAAATCTGATCATCGACAAATCGATAATCGTAGCCCCTGCCCTGCGCCCAGTCCGCGACCGAATCCAGACATGGCCGCAACCACGCGCAAGGTAGTGGAACACGATGGGACTGAATCACCAGGGTAGCAGGCATTTTTCAGGGGGCATGATTACTCGAGCGCGTCAGCTTATCATGTTATCTTTGCCACGTTTTGTAACGATCAAACAGGAAGAATCAATGAGCGATCCAACTATTGCCGACAACAAACCCGTCAAGATAGCACTCGATAAAGACAGGAAATATTACTTTTGCATGTGTGGGCTAAGCAGCAAACAACCTTTTTGCGATGGCTCTCACCAGGGCAGTGATTTCGCTCCCATGGCCTTTCAGTGTGACGAAAGCAAAGACTATTACCTTTGCCAGTGCAAGCACAGCGGCAACAAACCCTACTGTGACGGCAGCCATAAGCAGTTCGGCGACGATCTGGTTGGCCAAAGTTCGAGTTAGTCAGCAGGTTTACCCACAAAGTCCCGGCCTGCCTCCATCACGCGCATCTTCACCGTATACCAGGCGTTCGATATCAGCCCAGTACGCAGCGGACTCGCACATCGGACAGGCCGGCGAAGATGAATAGAGCGTACATTTGCTCAAATCACGACTGCCAAGCCGGCGCGCAGCATCGCGAATCGCTTCCATTTCCGCATGCGCGGTAGGATCGCGTCTGACCACCACCTGGCTCGCAGACTGCCCGACAATGATGCCGTCGCGCACCACTACCGCGCCATAGGCCTGATCGCCAGTTTCTATAGCCTGTTGGCGCATTGCAAAAGCGCGCCTGATAAATGCCTGATCGCCGGGATTGTCCGGCTGTTCAACCTCAGGGGATTCGAGACTCGCGGCCAGCGCCCTGCGGCTCGAAACAATGGGCAGTATTATCATCACTGCCGACAGTAGCTGTCTTCTGCTCGCAGCAAATTTTCCCAACATAGATTTCTCCCGTAAAACCCGCTTGTGTTGCAGTCAATCTAACGCATAAAATGGCGCCCTTTCAAGCCAGAATATATGGGGAATACCATGGGTGAATGTCCTGTTTGTGCAGCTGAAATCGAAATTGCCGATGACGCAATTGCGGGTGAACTGGTAATTTGCGGCGACTGCGGAGTAGAACTCGAACTGCTCGGCACCGATCCGGTTGCACTGGCCGAAGCGCCGTCCGCCGAAGAGGACTGGGGCCAGTGAAAATCGGCCTGCTGCATTCGCTGATACGCAAAGAAGAAAAGCTGCTCATCGAAGCCTTCCGTAAAGCGGGGGTAGAACCGATTATGATCGATGATCGAAAACTGATCATGGATTTCCACACTGCACCCGACGTCGATATCCTGGTTGAACGTTCGATCAACCATTCGCGGGCACTGCATGCGCTGCGCCTGTTCGAAAGCGCCGGGATATGTTGCATCAATTCGCACAAGGTTGCACAAATTTGTGGCGACAAGCTGCTCACCACCGCGGCGCTCAAGGACCACGGCGTTGCGCAGCCGCACAGCCGGGTTGCCTTTACCGAGGAATCGGCACTCGAAGCCATCGAGGAGCTGGGCTACCCCGTGGTGTTGAAACCGGCAGTCGGTTCCTGGGGCCGACTGCTGTCCAAGATTAACGATCGCGATGCGGCTGAAACTGTACTCGAGCACAAGACAGTGCTTGGCAGTTATCACCATTCAATTTTCTACATCCAGCAATATATCGAGAAACAGGGCCGCGACATTCGCAGTTTTGTCGTCGGTGATGATTGCATTGCCGCGATTTATCGTAGCTCGGATCACTGGATCACCAACACCGCCCGCGGTGCTGTGGCGAGCAAATGTGAAGTAACGCCTGAAATCGCGGAGATATCCCTGGCCGCAGCGAAAGCGGTCGGCAACGGCATCGTCGCGGTCGATCTGTTTGAAAGCGATGACGGTCTGCTAGTCAATGAAGTCAACTACACGATGGAATTCCGCAACAGCATCGATACCACCGGTGTCAATATTCCCCAGGTGGTCGCTGACTACGTCGTTGGCCTCGTAAAACAATGATTAAGGTATCCATCGTCGGCGCCTCGGGCTACACCGGGGGTGATCTGCTGCGTATCCTGCTGTTTCATCCACAGGTCGAAATTCACCAGGTGACGTCGGAACGACACGCGGGCAAGCTGGTTTCCAGCGTGCATCCCAACCTGCGTAAAATCTGCAAGCATAAATTTGTAGCTGCTGCTGAACTCGAACCCTGCGACTTGCTGTTCCTCGGTCTGCCGCATGGGCAGATGATGAACCGCCTGTCCGAATTCGAAAACCTGGCCGACAGCCTGATCGATCTATCCGCCGATTTTCGCCTGAATGACAATAGCACCTACGAGACCTGGTACGGCAAGCCACACAGCTGCCCGCAGAAACTCGATGATTTTGTTTACGGCATCCCGGAACTGCATCGCGCTGAGATGCAGGGTGCGAAGCGCATCTCCGGCGCCGGCTGTAACGCCACCGCGACGATTCTCGCGTTGCACCCGCTTTACCAGGCGGGCGTGGTCGATTCCGCCGTGGTCGAGGTAAAAGCCGGCTCCAGCCAGGGCGGCAACGCGGTCAGCGAAGGCAGTCATCACCCGGAACGCAGCGGCGCCGTGCGCTCCTACAAACCAACCGCGCATCGCCACCTCAGTGAAATTCAGCAGGAACTCGGCGCCGATAACATTCATTTTTCGGCCACATCGATCGAGATGGTACGCGGGATTCTGGCCACCTGTCATGTTTTCCTGAACCAGGATTTGCAGGAAAAGGATGTGTGGAAGCTTTATCGCGGCGCCTATGGCGATGAACCCTTTATTCGTATCGTCAAGGAACGCAGCGGCATCCACCGTTACCCGGAGCCAAAGATTCTGGCCGGCAGTAATTACTGTGACATCGGTTTCGAACGTGATCCGCACAGTAATCGACTGGTGGTTATCAGCGCACTGGACAACTTGATGAAAGGCGCCGCCGGTCAGGCGGTACAGGCCTTCAATATCGCACAGGGATTCGAAGAAACAACAGGGCTCGAATTTCCGGGTTTGCATCCCTGATTTAACTTCGTCATGTGTCGCATTCTCTACGCTAGCTGCGCAACGCCATTTCCAATTGCGGAGAAACTCAGGCCATTCGCCGAGTTGTCACGCAACAGCCGGGAATTCCAGGGCCACGGTTGGGGTTGTGCCTGGCGTACGGATGAGGGCTGGCAGCAGTATCACGATATTCGTCCAGTCTGGGAAGATGATTTGAATCAATTCGGCAGCACTCGCCTGTTACTGGTTCATGCACGCAGCGCGTTTCGGGATGAAGGCATCGTGGTGGAAAATAATATGCCCTTTTCCGATGGCGAGTCAGTATTCATCTTCAACGGCGAGTTACGCGGGGTGCGCATCAAGTCGGAGGGCCGCATCGGTGCTGAAAAAATTTACAATTATATTAGACGCTTCGACCAGGGAGACAAATATGCCGCCACCACAAAAGCGGTTGCAATAATCAAAAAGCGCAGTTCCTATGTGCGCGCGATGAACATCATCCTCGCCGATGGCGAGCAATCCTGCCTGTCGACCAGCTACCGCGAGGATGCGGATTACTTCCAGATGCATCAAAAGCATGAACAGGGTCTGCACCTGGTATGCTCTCAACCCTTTTCTGGAGACCCGGGCTGGACTCGCATCGATAACAATACGACGATCAAATTATGATGCTGATAAAAATTGGTGGCGGCGAGCAGATAAACCTCGCGGCGACAATCGAAGATCTGGCGACGCTGGAACAGCCATTTATCATTGTGCATGGCGCCAATGTTTTGCGTGACCAGCTGGCACAGAAACTAGGTATGGAGAAGACGATTCTAACTTCGGTTTCAGGCTATGCCAGCGTTTTCTCCGACCAGGATGCGCTTGACGTTATCATGATGAGTTACTCGGGGTTGCGTAACAAGCAGATCGTTGAATTGTGCCAACGCAATGAAATCAACGCGGTAGGTTTAAGCGGACTCGACGGTCGCCTGGTTCAGGGTGAACGCAACAAGGGTATCCGTGTGCGTGAAAACGGTAAAACCATGATCAAACGCGACCTGTCGGGCAAACCTCGCTCCGTCAACACCGGGCTGCTAAACCTGTTACTGGAAAATGGTTACTGCCCGGTACTGACGATACCAATCGTTGACGAGAACGGATTTGCGATCAACTCGGAAAACGACGATATCGTCGCGCGGATTGCCACTGCACTCGAAATCGATACCGTCATTCAGTTGATCGAGGCGCCTGGATTCCTCGACGATCCTGCTGATGAGTCATCATTGGTTCGTAACATGAGTGTCAGCGAGTTATACCGCCGCGAAGCCAGCGTCGAGGGTCGTATCAAGCGTAAAATGCTGGCGTTGACGCGACTGTGCGATGGCGGTAAAACACGCGTCATCATCACCGATGGCCGGGGTGAACATCCCATCATCAATGCGCTCGATGGCGCGGGGACCCATATTCATGACTGATTACAAAGAACTGGAACACGAGTACGGGGTGCCTTTGCAGCCCAAACGGGATTTAGTCGCGGTGCGCGGCAGCGGCGCCTGTCTCTACGATGAAGCGGGACAGGAATATATCGATTGCGTCGGCGGAATTGGTGTTGCTTCGCTCGGCCACTCACATCCCAGGATTGTCGCGGCGATCCAGCAACAGGCCGCAACCCTGATCACCTGCCCCAATATCATGTACAACGACGTGCGCTCGAACCTGCTCAAGAAGCTGGTCGAGGTAACCCCGCGGAGTCTGACCCGGGCTTACCTGTGTAATTCGGGCGCGGAAGCGATTGAAGCCGCCCTCAAGTTTGCTCGCCTGCACACCGGGCGTACCAACTTTGTCACCGCGATGCGCGGCTTCCATGGCCGCACCATGGGTGCGGTCAGCGCCACCTATACACCGAAGTATCGTGAGGCGTTCCAGCCACTGATACCGGGATTCGACTTCGTTCCCTTCAACAAGATCGAAAAACTCGATGCTGCTGTAACCGACAACACGGCCGCGGTGATGTTCGAACTAGTACAGGGCGAAGGCGGGGTCAATCCAATTCAGGCCGAATATCTGGCCGCGGTACGCAAGCTCTGTTCCGAGCGTGGCGTGTTGTTGATTATCGATGAAATTCAGACCGGCTTTTGTCGTACCGGCAAATTCTTTGCGAGCGATCATTTCGAGTTGCAACCCGACATGATGTGCGTCGCCAAGGCAATGGGTGGGGGCGTGCCGATAGGTGCGACCCTGCTGAATGCCGATATTCAAATCGAACCCGGTTTACATGGCACGACGTTTGGCGGTAATCCGCTGGCCTGCGCTGCGGCACTGGCGGCGATTGACGTTTACCAGTCTGATAATCTGGCGCAGCGGGCAACCGAAATGGGTAGTTATTTCGAACGTCAGCTGAACGTGGCCGATCTTGCACAGGTGCGTACGTTACGTCGACTGGGTTTGATGATCGGTATCGAGCTTAAACAAAAGGTGCAGGACAAACTGGCTGAGTTGCTCGAGCACCGTATCATTGCGCTGCCGGCTGGGCCCAATGTGATCCGGATGCTACCGCCGCTGGTAATCGAAAAAGCACAGATCGACCGGGTCATTGCTGTATTGCGTGAAATATTAAAGTAATCGCTCTACCGTATAACTGCGCGATGGCGCAATAAAATTATATGTTTATAGTTAACTGTTGTTTTTTGTGAATCAGGTAATCTTATATACTGGTAGTTTCGCGTATCATTGAGTGTTCGAACCATGTCCAGTCCCGCTAATCTAGTTGAAATTAATATGACCAATATCCCAGACCTGTCATCCTATGGCATCCGCGACACAGCCGAAATTCTTTACAACCCCGGCTACGAAACCCTGTTTGCCGAAGAAACGGCGGATCATCTACAGGGCTACGAAGTTGGTTTTCAGACCGAGTCAGGCGCAATTTCAGTCGATACCGGTGACTTTACCGGTCGCTCACCGAAGGACAAGTACCTGGTTCGCGATGATACTACCCGCGATAAAATCTGGTGGTCGGACCAGGGTGAGAACGATAACAAACCGATCGACGGCGATACCTGGAATTCATTACGCCAGTTGGTTACCGAACAACTCTCTGGCAAAAAACTGTTCGTGGTTGATACATTTTGTGGCGCCAACCCCGAAAGCAGGCTCAAGGTTCGATTCGTCACCGAGGTGGCCTGGCAGGCGCACTTTGTGACCAACATGTTCATCCGTCCGAGTGCCGAAGAACTGGCTGACTATGTTCCGGATTTTGTAGTTCTGAATGGCTCCAAGACATCCAATCCGGATTATGCCGCGATGGGCCTGAACTCGGAAAACTTCGTCGCCTTTAATATGACCGAAGGTATGCAGATCATTGGCGGCACCTGGTATGGCGGGGAAATGAAAAAAGGTATGTTCTCGATGATGAACTACCTGCTGCCGCTCAAAGGCATACCTTCGATGCATTGCTCTGCAAACGTCGGTGAAGACGGCGACGTAGCGATATTCTTCGGGCTTTCCGGCACCGGTAAAACCACCCTTTCTACCGATCCCAAGCGCCGCCTGATCGGCGATGACGAACATGGCTGGGATGATGACGGGATTTTCAACTTCGAAGGCGGTTGTTACGCCAAGGTAATCGATTTGAACCCCGAAGACGAACCCGATATCTACCGTGCGATCCGCCGTGACGCCCTGCTCGAGAACGTCGTTGTCAAAGATGGTGGCGAAATCGATTACGCCGATGGTTGCAAAACCGAGAATACCCGCGTGTCATATCCGATTTATCATATCGATAATATCGTAAAACCCGTCTCCAGGGCTGGTCACGCCAGCCGGGTCATTTTTCTCACCGCCGATGCCTTTGGTGTGTTACCACCGGTTTCAAAATTAACTCCGGAACAGGCAGAGTATTACTTCCTGTCCGGTTTTACAGCAAAGCTCGCCGGCACCGAACGCGGTATCACCGAGCCCACACCGACATTTTCCGCCTGCTTCGGCAAGGCGTTTCTATCTCTGCACCCGACCAAATATGCCGAGGTGCTGTACAACAAAATGAATCAGTTCGGTAGCCACGCTTACCTTGTCAACACCGGTTGGGACGGCAGCGGCAAGCGTATTTCAATCAAGGCAACGCGGGCGATAATCGATGCAATTCTCGACGGCTCGATCGATTCAGCTGAAAGCGCGACGATTCCGGTTTTTAACCTGAGCGTACCGACAAGTCTGCCTGCAGTAGACTCAACGATACTCGACCCACGCAATAGCTATGCCGATTCTTCCGAGTGGGATGCGAAGGCAGTCAAACTGGCATCGTTGTTTATCGACAATTTTGCGCAATACACCGACACCGACGGCGGCAGGAAACTGGTATCAGCGGGCCCAATACTCGGTTAATCCCTGCCAGACTTCCACTGCCAGTGCTTGCCTGAACCCGGCTCAGGCAGGCAGAATAGCGTTCCCACGTGCGGTGAGAAATAAAAATGAAAAAGGCTGCTTTCAAAGTACTGGAAAACGAATGGATTCCGCTATCCGACGGGCGTAAATTATCGGCGCGCATCTGGATGCCAAACAGTGCCGGCAAAACCCCGCTACCCGCTATTCTCGAGTATTTACCCTACCGCAAACGCGACGGTACCGCACAACGTGACGAGAGCACCTACCCGGCGTTTGCCGCGGCAGGTTATGTCGGCGTGCGTGTCGATATCTCCGGTACGGGTGAATCCGATGGCGACTGGGACGACGAGTATTCGCCACGCGAACTGGCTGACGGCTGCGAAGTCATCGAATGGATCGCCAGCCAACCATGGTGCGATGGCAAGCTCGGGATGATGGGTATCTCCTGGGGTGGGTTCAACGGCCTGCAGATCGCAGCGCTAAAACCGGCCGCACTGAAAGCCGTCATCTCGATAGGCACGACGGTCGATCGCTACAACGATGATATTCACTATAAAAACGGCTGTCTGCTTTACTCCAATTTCTTCTGGTCGAGTACAATGCTTTGCTACGCATCACGACCACCTGATCCCGAACTGGTCGGAGAGAGCTGGCGCGAGACCTGGATACACAGACTCAAATCCCAACCCTTTCCACTGGCAACCTGGCTTGCCCATCAGCGCAAAGACGACTACTGGAAGCATGGTTCGATTAGCGAAAACTATCAGGATATCGAGATTCCGGCGCTGGTCATCTCGGGTTGGGCGGATGGCTATGTCAATGCGCCACCCGCGGCGGCGATCAATCTTAAAAATGCCAAAGCGATCAATGGCCCCTGGATTCACAAGTACCCACATATCGCGTTGCCGAAGCCACGCATTGATTTTCTCAACGAAGCGATCAACTGGTGGGATAAATGGCTCAAGGGTATCGATAACGCTGTCGAAAGCCTGCCCGCCTATCGCGCCTATATTCTCGAAGACGCCCGACCGCTGTTGCATCATGAAACAGAACCCGGGCGCTGGGTGGCGGAGGCCGAACTACCCGCCAGCGACACTAAAAAACGTAACTATTACCTGGCACCGAACCGCCAGTTGCTCGATATTCCCGGTCGAACCAAAGCAAAGTCGATGACGTCACCCCAGGATTGCGGCACCAGTTGCGGGGATTTCTTTACTCTAAAGCCGAATGGCGAAATGCCATCGGATCAACGGCGGGATGATTCCGGTTCGCTGGTATTCGATAGCGGTAAGCTGCACCAGCCAGTGGAAATCCTGGGCCGGCCTGTTGTTCGATTGAAAATTGCTATCGACAAACCGCTCGGAAACATTGCCGTACGTTTGAATGATATACATCCCAACGGTGAAGTTTCGAGAGTAAGCTGGGGCGTGCTGAACCTGGCGCATCGCAGTGGCAACGAAAACCCCGAACCGATGATACCCGGTCATGCCGAGTCAGTTGAAATAGAATTAAACGAATGTGGTTATCGCTTCATGCGCGGCCACAAGATGCGCGTCGCGATTTCCACCACCTACTGGCCGATGATAATGCCACCGCCCGAGACTGTTACCGCGACCATTAAACTGGGGCCAGATGCTGTCATTACGCTGCCAGTGAGGGCTGGCGTTGACGTTTACGAACAGGTGGAGCCAAAGGAGCAAGACCCCCTGCCCGAATACAGGCTGAATGAGCCTGCTCTCAGCCGTCGCTGGATCGAACGCAATTTCCAGACCGGGGAATCACATTACCGCATCATCGACGATACCGGAGAAGTCGAAAACCCGGGAAACGCCATGTGCACCCGGTATCGACACGATGAACGTTGGACTATCGGCGCCGAAGATCCGCTCAGTCACCGTTCCCTGAGTCGCTATATCTGCTGGATGCATCGGGGCGACTGGTCTATTCGTACCGAGGCTGAAAGCGAGTTTCGCTGCGATGCGGATAACTTTTATATAAAGGCAACGGTTCGCGCCTATGAAGGTGAAGAACTGATAAATCAGCGGGACTGGGACGAAATTGCCATCCCACGGGACCATATTTAGATAAGCGTCAAAATTTTGTCATTTATTTTAACAATTGGGGGACAATGATATATAAGTGCTAATATGCAACTCTTTGCCAGTTAACGAGCATTTACATGGCCAGATTACCACGCTACACGATAAAAAATGAGCCCCAGCATATTATTCAGATGGGGCGCGACAGACAACAGATCTTTTTCGAAGACCAGGATTACCAGTATTTCCACGATTGTCTCGACGCAGCAGCCTACAACTATCAGCTGGATGTGCATGCCTATGTGCTGATGCCGGACCATGTGCACATTCTGGCAACCCCGGGCAAGACAGATAGTATTTCCAGAACGACGCAGTCGATAGGTCGAAACTACGTGCAGTATTTCAACGAATCTTACGGTGGCAGCGGCACCCTCTGGGAAGGACGCTATCGGGCAACGGTACTCGAGAGCAAGCAATACCTGCTCACTTGCAGTCGCTACATTGAACTCAACCCAGTGCGCAACAAACTGGTCAGGAATCCCGGGGCTTATCGCTGGAGTAGCTATGCGCATAACGCGCTTGGCGAAGATGATGAAATGATTAATGCACACAAGGAATACCTTCTGTTAGGTAGTGATAGCAAAGCACGTGCCAAAGCCTACCGTGCTCTGTTCAAGCAAAAACTCGACCCTGAAATGGTGCAGAAAGTCACCGACTCAACCCTCAAGGGCTGGGTTTTAGGCGACAGTAAGTTTGCCCGTAAAATCGAAAAAATCAGCGGCCGACGCGCAACCCAGTTACCCAAGGGTCGCCCCAAAGGCAGCTAATCTGGCAGCGAATTCATTGCACGACAGCGAAGACAAACGTGGACCCGGATTAAAGTTTCCGCCGCCGCTACTGGTTGTCGCGACAATTGGTCCCGGCTACCTGATCGACTGGGTGAAGCCACTACCGATATTAAGCGGTGATTTTGTCTGGCTAAGTGGTACGGCTTTAATCGTGGCCGCGTTGCTACTCGCTTTAGTTGCCCTGTTTCATTTTCTCGAGCTGAAGACCCACGTCGAACCCTGGCATCCCACGACGACAATAATCAAACAGGGCGTTTATCGTTTCAGTCGAAATCCGATATACCTGGCATTCTGTATCGCCACCGTGGGTACCGGTTTAGTACTGAATAGCTGGTGGGTGCTAATGGCTGTGCTGCCACTGGTTTTTCTGTTGCAGCAACTCGTCATCAAGCGCGAAGAAGTTTATCTCGAACGCAAATTTGGCGAGGTTTACCTCGACTACAAACGCCAGGTCAGACGCTGGTTTTAGCAGACAGCCCGGTGGGAGATAGGCGCCTAAGCTGCGATCGCGATATAGGTAGCCTGCAAAACTGCCTGCCGATCGCCACCTACCTCGATATCCATCACCAGTTTACCCTTGCCAACCTCGTCTATGCCCCTGCGAAAAGATTCGCGCTGTGCCTCGGAGCATGCACAGCTGCACTCGAGATCGCCGCTGACCGGTGCGCGGTAACGAATTTCCGCCCGGGCCACAACCAGCTCAGCTTCGATTTCGAGTTCATCCATTATGTGAGTGCACAGGGCCCAGCCGGTTAGCACGCCAACCGAGTAGATGCTGCCGGCAAAGCCGGTACCATGGATATTGATATTGGGTTCGAGTGGCGCAGCAACCCGGATCGCATCCAGGCTCAGGTTGCTGATCGAGAACTGCATTGCATCGCTCAACGGAATTGCCCGCCGAATTTTTTGCTCCAGCACTGTGGCCGCATTCATATCAATACCCCCGTTCGAGATCGACCAGGTTCAACAGCGGCTCGTCGTTTTGCAAGCGCCGATAATTTTCAGCGATATCAATAATGGCATCGCCGAGATGGAAACCTGAAACATGCGGCGTGAGTTGAACCTTTGGATGCAACCACAGGGGGTTATCGGCAGGTAATGGCTCGACCGACATCACATCCAGTATCGCGCCGGCGAGCAATTCATTATCCAGCGCCTGCAGCAGATCGGCTTCATTAACCAGGTCACCACGCCCGACATTGATAAAAAATGCCTGTGGCTTGAAGCTTTTGAAAAGACCAAGGTTAAACATAGCGCGGGTCTGTGGTGTTGACGGTAGCACCGAAACGACGTAATCGGCGGATTCCAGCGCCTTCGGCAAGCCATCCGCAGCGGCGTAACAGTCGACCCCGGCTATGTTCTTGAGACTGCGACTCCAACCGCTCACACTGAAATGGTTAGCGATAAAGCGTTGCGCCACCATAAGCCCGATCCGACCCAGACCGAGTACTGCCACAGTAGTGTCCGCGGCTTTACGCGGCGGGTAGAAGGTCCACTCCGAGCGCGTTTGCTGGTGATGGTACTGGCGCAGATGACGCTGTTCCTGCAACACGTAGGCAAGCGCATACTCGGCCATTTCGGCACCCGAGGTATCGGTTTGCAACCGCGCTACCTGGACTGAATCCGGCAATTCCTGATCAGCCAGAATATTGTTGACTCCGGCACCCGTTTTTTGAATAACTTTTAAATTTGGGTAGCGCAAGGCTTCGCCTGGAAAATAACTGCTCACAGTCAACATCTCGATTTCTTCCAGATCCCCTGGATTATCACCAGTACGAATATCTGCCTCCGGGTAGAAACGCAACAGTTCTGCGCGTAACTCATCATCTTTCATCCAGTCCGGATGTTTGACATCGATCAACAGTGCCATGGTTTTCCCAATCTCGATTCGCGAATATATTCCGGGTCTATTCGGTTACAACCCCCCGGCAGCCAGCGCCGGCGTTAAAGGCACAATTTAAACACGAAAAACATGCGATTCACTTATTTTTTCGATAATCTCTAATGTCGTAAAGCCATACGCTATCGAGTAACCATGGAGCCACGCAATGATCAGGACACTACCGGGAAGTAAAAGACCGCTACAAATTAATCGCAGGATCGTCTTAAGCCCCTGATGCAGCCCATTTCCACGTTTAGCATGGTTCTACTCGGCACAAACCTGATGCAATCCTTAACGGGTATTGTCTTTGTCTGAACGGGAAATCCTGTTCTGGACGAGGCTGAAAAGATTCATTATCGAGGTCGAGCAGCCGCTCCATGCCTGCCTCGAACGAATTGATATCGAGACTGATGTCGCAATTTCCCCTTTCTTAAGACACAAAAGCTGTCTCCACGGCATGCGCTGGCCCGCTCACACCAGCTGACCGTCGAGCGTATTTGGAAAACTTAACAGCTAGTCCTGAAAATCATGTAAGTATTTGAATATTGATGCATATCAATTACATCAATGGATAACTATTTAAACTGTCCGGCAATATTAATAACAACCAGAGGTAATTATGAAAAGGCAAATCTTAGCTTTAATGGGTATCTTCGTGCTGCTGGTCGCGGCCACGGCGACGACGGTGTCGGCCAAGGAAAGAGTCGTTTTCAGCGGCGGACCCGCAGGCGGCACATTCCAGGTAGTTGCCAATGCAATGCAGGTCTACAAGCCGATCAAGGAATCAGCGGATTTCAAAGTCAGGGCACAGTCATCAGCCGGTTCGGTAGAAAACCTGCGCAAGGTGAATTCCGGAAAGGCACAAATGGGAGTGGTTTATTCAGGACATGTCTATCTGGGCAGAAATGGCCAGATGAAAAACGATTCCAAAAAATATGAAGACGTCATGGCAGTCGCATGGCTTTATGGCGCGCCGGCACAACTGGTAGTGCGCAAGGACTCGGGTATCAAGAGCACCGCTGACCTGGCCGGCAAGAAGGTTGGCGTCGGTAATGCAGGCTCGGGCGCTTTCGCCAACTGTGAACTTTTCTTCACCCACATGGGTATCTGGGACAAGATCGAACGCAATGCCATGGGTTACAACGACGCGGCCCAGGCCTTCGGCAACAACCAGCTGGATGCCTTCTGGCTGTTTACCGCCTTTCCAAGTGGTGCGGTCATCATGGCAGCCCAAACCAACGATATCGAACTGATCGACCTGGGTCAGGATGCCGACAAATCAGGCTTCTACGACAAGTATCCCTACTTTTCCAAGATCACGGTACCGGCGGATACCTATCGCGGTGTCGGTTACGAAAGCCCTTCGTTTCAGGATTCCGCACTATGGGTAGCTAACGCAAAGGTAACGGATGACACGGTCTACAAAATGTTATCAATGATTTACACCGACGAAGGCCTCGCCCACATGGTGGAACAGAAAAAGACCTTCAAGAAAATGAGCCTGGATACCGGCGCCCAGGGCGTCGTGACACCCTGGCACCCCGGTGCGGTAAAGTTCTGGAAAGAAAAGGGCATGATGTAACAGTTCAATCCGGGGGCGGGCTGTTCCCGCCCCCGTCAAATAGCGCTGGATGTCGACGCAGGGATGCTTGACTTACAATAATAGAAGACGGGGGTTAGCGCTCATGCGAGTAGACGAAATGAACAAGGTCGAACAGATATTGTTCGACACCATGGCCCTCGGGCTGGTGCTTTTCTATTCCTACTCGGCGGTTATTGCCCCGGCTGCCACCCAGTATCATCGTGGCATCTATGTCATTGTCACCTATGTCCTGGTGTTTCTTGTATATCGCTCCACCAACCGAATCGGGCGTGCTTTCGATTTTGTCCTGATCCTCGGGTCGATCATAACCCTGGGCTACTGGATTGTTAATTTTGAAGTGATCAACTATCGTGCCGGGGCCGAGACCGAGCTCGATAAATGGATTGCGATGGTGGGCGTTCTCATCGGCATCGAGGTGGCGCGCCGGGTGGTCGGCATCGTCTTTGTCATCATGGGCACAATCATGATCCTGTACGGCATTTTCGGCGACTACCTGCCCGAACTGATTTCTCACGCCGGCGACACCTTCCCGGATCTGTGCACCAGTATTTTTTACAAGAGTGACGGTGTCTTCGGCATTATGGCCAACGTCCTCGCGACCTATATTATTCTGTTTGTCATATTTGGCGCATTCCTTGAAAAAAGCGGTGCGCAGCGCTTCTTCATCGACCTCCCGCTTGCCGCGGTCGGCCACAAGATAGGCGGCCCCGGCAAGGTAGCGGTTATCGCCAGCGGCCTGTTCGGTTCTATTTCAGGCAGCGCCATCGCCAACACTGTGTCTACCGGCGCCTTCACCATTCCGATGATGAAAAAGGCGGGCTTCGAAAAACACGTCGCCGGCGGCATCGAGCCCGCTGCATCGCTTGGTGGGATGTTCATGCCGCCGATTATGGGCGCGGGTGGCTTCATCATGGCGGAGATGACCGGCCTACCCTATTCGCAGATCATGCTGGTGGCGATTTTCCCGGCGCTGATGTACTTCTTCAGCGTCTTTATGATGGTTCATTACTACGCCAAGAAGAACAACATCGTCGGCGAGAGAAGTGAACAAAGCGCCTCCGAAATTTTCAGGAAAGAATGGTATTACATCCTGCCGTTGTTGATGATCACGGTTTTGATGCTGATGGGTTTCTCGCCCGGTTACTCAGCGATTCTGGGCATTGTAACCTGCATCGTCGTCAGCTGGTTCAAGAAAGATACCCGCATCGATGCCAGGGGCTTCGTGCGCGCATCGCGGGCAGGCGCCGAGGCGAGCCTGAAAATCGGCGCGACAGTCGGCGTCATCGGCATCATCATCGGGGTCCTGACCTACAGCGGGCTCATACTGACATTCGCGGATATCGTCATCGAACTAGCCGCTGGCAAGCTGTACTGGACCATTCTGCTAATAGCGCTGGCCTCGCTGGTTCTCGGCATGGGTGTTCCGGTGACCGCCGCCTACCTGATCACGGCCGTGGTCGCGGTCCCGGCGCTAACCCATCTCGGCGTCAATCTGCTGGCGGCGCATATGATCGTTTACTGGTTGTCTCAGGATTCCAATATCACGCCGCCGGTGTGCATCGCCGCCTTCGCCGGCGCCACCATCGCCAAGGCCAACATGTGGGCGACCGCGTGGATTGCGTTCAAGTTCGCCAAGTTTCTTTACCTTGCACCGTTCATATTTGGCTACGTGCTAGCCTTTTCTGTCGA
>Ga0265306_10000694_pt1 | contig 16224 bp, 20 predicted proteins | sample Helome_3_FD_192493 | JGI IMG/M metagenome (GOLD analysis project Ga0265306, IMG submission 192493) | Marine sediment microbial communities from subtidal zone of North Sea - Hel_20160420 (Illumina Assembly) | ecosystem: Environmental > Aquatic > Marine > Subtidal zone > Sediment ...
ATCAACATGTGATTATCCTGCATTTTCTCGTGCATTTTCATCATTCGTTGCTCCATCATCTTCGGGCTCATCATCGAGCCGCTGCTGTCGCCCTGTTGATGGCTGTAAGCGTTGCCGGATAGTGCTGGTAGTGTAAGAGCCGTGGATATTAAGATTGCTTTAGCGATAGTGTTCATTTTGATCTCCTTAGAGGTTAGAACAGTGGGATGAAAAAAATTTCGGGATCCAGGCCAGGGGTAAACCGTATGTAATCATGTGGGCGCGCCCAAAGTTTCGTTGCGCCATGCGTTCTTCCTGCATGGCATATCGTGGGTAAACAGCAACCAACATCGGAAACATGATAATTCCTCTGTACTAATATCAATCGAAATATTTGTGGGACAGGTTACAACCTGTACGTAACTCACAGGTCAAGTTATATCTTGTGATTTCAACCAAGCTTTGCGCTTTTTGTACATTAACTGTGACTTGAAAAACCTTTTAACTCTTCAGCCATCCGCCGGAATTTCCCCGCTCGAACCGTTTTTTTTGTTGGCTGGCCGATTAACCAACCAAATTCCTGCCAATGTCAAAACAATACCCAGAACACTCGTCAATCCTATGCTTTCCTGAAAAAATAATACGCCCATTGTCAAGCCGAATATCGGTACTAGAAAACTGAAAACATTGGCTTGACTGAGTTCCACCTGTTCGAGAACATAACACCACAGCCAATAAGCCAGGGCGGTACCCGGTAATGCTAGTCCCAGAAGACTGAGTAAAAATTGCGCATTCCAGGTTACTGCTTCGACATCCTCTGTCGCCAGTGCAATTAACCCGAGAAAGATACTCCCAAAAATCAGTTGCCAACCCATTGCACTCAGTGCGTCTACTTTTCCGGCTATTTTTCTGATGAGGACATTACTAAGTGTAATTCCCACTGTGCTTATAAAAATATAGACGACACCTACCGAGAAGGAATTTTCTGTACCGGAAAGAAACGAAGGAAAAGCTATCAAGACAATGCCTATAAATCCGAGCAACAATCCGGTTTTGTTTGATCCGCTTAAGTACTCCTTTAACATAAATGTTGCCAATACTGCTGCCATCAGCGGTTGCGCATTACCAATCACTGTAGCGATGCCCGGTGAGACGAATTCCGATGCGTGAAACATGCCAAAGAAACCGAGTGTTGTTGCACTCAGCCCGATAGTGCCAAGCGTTAGCCAGGTTTTTATATCGCTAGGCTGTGGACGTTGCATGATCAGAGCAGGAAGAAGCAAAACCACCCCGGCGATAAATGCCCTCATTGCTGCAAATGTTAAATGTGGTGCGTACGCGATTCCCAATGAAATCAAAGGGAAGCATATTGACCATAGAAACATCACGGTCACGATTGGTAATATTTTCGTATTCACGATTTTTTGTGGATTAACACTTCATTTATTCTATGCATTTGCAACTAGTAAAATCATCGTCTTTTCATGTGTAATGCGGCTTCACGTGCATCTAGTTCACGAGTGCTACTACCGGCACGTAAGAAGTACTTGGAGACTTTTCCACTTTTGAGGTAGACAGGGATTTCAGATGGCTCGATGATAACCCTGCATACATCTCTCGCCTCTATTTGATAGAAAATACAGTGAATATCTGAACATAGCTCCACACCGATACGGGTGGTTACAATGTCCATAAGACACCGTTCGAATCCATCGCGATTCTTGTGTTTGAGCGTTTGGTAATCATGCTCCAGCCCTGATATCTTGCCGTCATCAGTTACACCAACAATTAGGCTACCTCCGTTATGGTTCATAAAACCCACAATGGTTTTAGCAATTACGATTTCAAGTTCGCGATTAATTTTATTTTGACGAAGATCCCAACGCACCGATGACTTGAATTCCAAGTGCTCGCCTTCTCCATCTTCTATAAGCGATGGTAGATTTTCTGCAAGCCGATGTTCCAGATATCGCACTGTCCGTTGCTGCCTTAAAATAGCCAGGTGGTAGATAGCGAAAGCTAAACCAACACTTCCCCCAATGATTGCAAAAATCAGGCTCATCGGCATCATTTCAAGAATAAATGCCGACTCCAAACGAGATAGAAGGAATCCCCATAGCCTTTCTTCTCCAAGGTTTAATTCATGCCTGAATTCAAACCAGTAGACGACCTTGGTAATTGGATGCAGTAATAGAATTCCTATGGTTGCCCCGATCAAGGTATGCACCGCGATCACTCGCTGTTTTCTGGAGAATAATTTCATGTGGATTTAGTCAGTTGCGTGGATGCGTGTGATTGACGTTTTGATAACATTTTCTAAAGTCTATAAAGCGCCAGTAGCGCAGTCGATAAACTGATTCTTGTCGTGCCTTATTCGTCATGTTTCGAGCAAAAAACTTCTGACATCGGCATATCGCAGTTTTGCATCCTGGTTGCGTTGGTAATAGCTGAATAACTCTCTGATCGCCGGCGCGAGATCCTTGTAGGATGCGAGTGACGCCACCAGGGCGCCCAGAGATAACTGGTTTTCCAGCACAAGATAACCACCGATCGTATAAAAGAAAAACGGGGTGAGATTCATAATAAAATTGTTCAGGGACTTCATCAGAAACTTGATTCTGAACATTCGCACTCGAATTGTATGCAGCTCTCTTATTTGATCCCTGATTTTGGCACGTTCGTGAAGGCTATTGATATCCTGAAGCCTGCTAGACATTTCGCGTATAACCTTAACCCTTTCCCGAATGCATCGATTAACTTTTCGTTGAAGCCGGGGAATGACAATTATTTGTATCGGCAAAAGCGAAACTGCGGCCGCTCCAAGAACAACATTTTGCATCATCATAAAAATTAAGATGGTAGCTAAAGTACCTCCGTGCAGGAGCGGCACGATGATGGCGTCCCCGGAAAAACTGCAGACAGGTTCGACTTCTTGAGTAATTACAGGTATCCGTGTCGATTCCTCTTCTGAAAGTATCTTTTGCTTTCTGATCGCGACGAGCCGGATTCGCCGCAACAAAAGCTCGGCTGTTCTACCCATTTTATTGTTAAGTACGTACTTGAGTACCGAACTCAACGTCAGCATTATCAGGTAAAAGGCACACAGTAAAAGCAGGTAATCTATATCGTCTAACTGTCCGATAAAATTACGGCTAAACTGGTTTGTCGGCTCTGACGAGATCGCGCCATTGACTATGCGCTTTGGCAGTTCCAGTAACAAGTAAGTTACCGGAAGCGTGGATAAAGCGAGAACGGCCAAACCAAGTTGTGCATTCCCAGAGTACCTGACAATAAACCCGAACAAACTCTCTGGCAGGGAGTAGCCATTATTGCGCCTAGTAAAAGGCGATTTAACCGATACATGGCGACTCATCCAGGCAAAGGTCAGGTAAAGCCACCTGACGATGATTACCAGCAGAATAACCGGCGTCACGACCATTACGACGTGGGCGACAACATGAACCCAGGGGCCTTCATGTTCGAACATTCTGACGGTGGTATCGTCGAAAATTCTATGTAAATCCATATGACTCACTGAGTTCTGACGATCAGGGTTTCGCTTGTACTCATATTCAAACCGTGATTGTCGATTGGAATGATTCTAATGGTCGGGGAGAGGTAGTCCGCAAGGAACTAACTCTCCCCGTAGATACAAAGCCCAAAAACCCGGAATGATCGCTAATGGCTATTGATGGGTAATTTGTGATGCATACCTGCCTCGAAATGCCCGGGTACATTACACGCAAAAACCACTGTGTCATCGCCCTTGAAAAGCCAGGCAATAGTGGCGCTCTCTCCAGGTTCGAGTGAAACGGTATTTGGATCGGCATGTTTCATACCAGGCATTTCACGCATCATTTTTGCATGCTCTACCTGATCGTCCGCATTGCCAATTGAAAACTCGTGCACGATCACCCCGTCATTTTTGACGTTAAATTGAATTACCTCACCGTCATGCAGGTCTTCGAACTCGGGAGTGAAAACAAATCGCATATTATCACCCATCGAAACTTCAAAAATTCGATCAGGTTTGCCACTGGCGGGTTCACCAACACTGAACTTGGCATCGTCATGACCATGGCTATCTCCATGCGTACCGCTGGCCAGAATAGAGGTTGAAGTTAAAGTTAAAACGACTGCTGCTAGTAGTATTTTCATCATGTGTTTTCTCATATTGTGTTATTTAAAAGTGATCTCAGTGTCTTCATCTAAAACCAGAATCGCAGGCCGGCAACCAGTTGGGTGTCGCTGCTTTCTTCATCGTTGTCGTCGGCAATGTCGCGCGTATCACCGAGCAGGCTCTCGTAATTGATACCGATGTACGGAGCAAACTCGCGCGTGATTTCGTAACGCAGTCGAATACCTGTTTCCAGCTCGGCAAGACCAGAGGCGATACCCAACTCATCGTCGTCATCGCTGTACCAATTGACTTCGATCTCCGGCGCCAACACCCACTTCTGGGTCAGCATGATTTCGTATTCGGCCTCCAGACGTAGATTCACCTGATCGTCTTCCTCGATAAAAAGCGCGGTATCGATTTCGAACCAGTACGGAGAGACACCGTAAAAACCGAGGGCTAACCAATTTCGCTCAGGCTCGGGCTTTACATCCGTGCGTAGGCCAACCTGAAAATCCCAGTTCGGGTCGATCGCACGGCTATATAACAATTGCCACTCGGAACCTTCCGTCTCGTCCTCGTCAGCCTCTATTTCCGACTTGATCCATAGCTTGTTGAGGTCTTTGCCGATCCACAGACTCCCTTCGAACACAGCAAAATTACCTTCGTCGCCATCCCGCACTTCCAATTGATCCGCCTTGAACATATAAAGTAACGGGTCGTCTTCCTTGGCCGCCTGGATCGTAAACGGTAATGCCGCAAGTGCGAATGCCATCATTCCTGAATGAATTAAACTCTTCATGAGATCACTACCTTGCGAAACATCGCCGGCATGTGATAGATCAAATGGCAGTGGTAGGCCCAGCCGCCAAGAGCGTCGGCGGTTACCCGGTAGCTGATCTTCGAACCCGGTTGCACTACGACCGTGTGTTTGCGCGGGATAAATGAGTCGTCACCGGTTTCGAGATCGCTCCAGACGCCATGCAGGTGCATGGGATGATTCATCATCGTATCGTTCACGAAGGTAATACGCAGGCGCTCGCCAAACTTGAACATCAATGGCTCGGCGTCGGCAAACTTCACGCCGTTGATCGACCACATGTAACGTCGCATGTTACCGTTCAGGTGCAGCTCGATCTCACGTTCCGGGTCGCGCGGATCCGGCGTTGGATTAAGATTACGCAAATCGGCATAAGTCAGAACCCGCCGTCCATTGTTGCGCAAGCCGACCCCGGGATCGTCAAGACGATACTGAGGATCTTCCGCCAGCATATCGATGTGCGGTCCGTACTCGGTATCGGCATGTTTTATTCCATATGCCGGCCCGGTGCCTTGACCCATCTGGCTGTGGTCCATCTGGCTGTGGTCTACCTGGGGCTGTGCCATCTGGCTATTGTCCATCTGACTGTGATCCATCTGGCTATGGTCTACCTGAGGCTGGGTCATCTGGCTGTGGTCCATTTGGCTGTGGTCTACCTGGGGCTGTGCCATCTGGCTATGGTCCATCGACCCGTGATCCATACCAGCCATCATGCCTCCCATACCCATGTCGCCATGAGTCAGGATCGGCGCAACGTCCATCCCCGGAACTTCGGCCTGCAGAGATGGATGCGCAGTCAGACGTCCAGCGGCGTAACCCGAGCGATCGATCGACTGGGCGAAGATCGTGTAGGCCCTGTCGTCGCGTGGATCGACGAGCACGTCGTAGGTTTCGGCAACACCGATGCGGAACTCGTCGACATTGATCGGTTCGACCTGTTGCCCGTCAGCGCCGACGACCATCATTTTTAGCCCCGGAATGCGAACGTCGAAAAGCGTCATTGCAGAAGCGTTAACAATCCGAAGCAATACCCGCTCGCCCTTGTTGAACAACCCCGTCCAGTTATCGGCTGGCGTCTGACCATTCATCAGGAAGGTGTAGGTGTACCCGGTGACGTCGGAAATATCGCGGTCGCTCATGCGCATTTCATTCCACATGGCACGTTCATTCCAGGTTTTGCTCAGTCCGTTGCGCTGAATCTCGGACCACAGGTCGCCCGCAGTCCGCTCGCGGGTATTGTAGTAATGACTCATTTTCTTGAGCTTGGCGTAGATATCCTCCGGATCCTCGTCGGACCAGTCGGACAGCACGATGACGTGCTCTCGTTCGTAACTGTAGTGCAGCGGCTCGATAGGATCGATGACGATAGCGCCGTAAGCTCCGGTCTGCTCCTGGAAGCCCGAATGGCTGTGGTACCAATAGGTGCCGCTTTGCTGGACGTCGAACTGGTAGCGGAACGTTTCGCCCGGCTTGATGCCAGCGAAGTTGTCGCTGATATTCGGAACACCATCCATTGCACTCGGCAGAATCAGCCCGTGCCAGTGAATCGAGGTGTCTTCCGCAAGGTGGTTAGTTACGTCGAGGGTGACGCGTTGGCCCTGTTTCCAGCGCAGTATCGGTGCCGGCACACTGCCGTTGATTGCTGTGGCGAGCCGCTCCTTACCGGTGAAGTTTACCTTCTGATAGTCGTAGGTCAGTTTGAAGTTTTGACCGGACAACACCTGTTGCTGTCGACTGCCATTCGAACCCGCCATTACAGCGGGACCCATACCGCTTGCCAACAGACCACTGCCGGCGGCAATGCCCTGCATGAATCGCCTACGCGAACAATCAATGGGACTGTCGTTGACGAAGCGGTTTGTTCCGGCCGAGCGGCCGACTAAATATCTCGGTTTTAAGATCACTTTTGAAACTCCTGAAATTTACATGTACATCGCGATCCCGGGGGAGGCGACAACTACGAGCAATAATCAGGCGTTTCGGGGTGGGCGCAACAAAAGTTCAGAATGATGCGATATAAAATCGCTTGAGGGGTGGGCGTTATAGCTGCAGTTACCGTACTGTTCCGACAACGCGTGCAATAACATCGTAGATTTGGTTTTATTATCGCAATGCGTGTGACCAGCGGAGATACAGATTTCGAAATCAACACAAGTCCCGGTGCCCATCTGCTCGCAGCCCGCCATCATTGATTCCGTCATCATCGATTCATGTGAAATCGACGATTCATGCGACATCTGCCCGCTCCCAGCCTGTCCTACAGTCGGGCTGATAGCCTGCGCGACCGGCAGCAAAGCCAGTGTTATAAGTAGATGAAGGACCAGTAAATTTCGCCACATAACGTTGCTATTGACCGGGATACTCTCGAATAGTTTCAGAAACTATGAATTCGAATAATATAGCAGAGCAATTTTAAAAAGATACTCGAACGAAACTGATCCATGATAAAAGGTTAGGAATCCACGATCAGTGTCGGTGTAAAGAACAGCTCAGTCGAAAAACAAAATGACTATCCACAACCTATTGCCCGGTTCTAGTCGTGTGTGTGAGATTGCTGCAGGTAAGCGATCAAATCGTCCAGGTCCGACCGACTCATCGACCAGCGCGGCATCGCTGAATCGAGCTGGTTGCCGGCGGGATCCACGCCTTCGGTAATGACCCTGCGCAGGGATTCGGCATCGTAATTGCCATGATCGCCGTGACCGTCCGCATGGTCATCGGCAAACAGGGCCTCGGGGGTCAGAACTGGCGCTTTGACCCAGAACTGTGGCCAGAGGCGCCTGCCTTCCCGCTCGACACCGTGGCAGGTTACGCAGCCGGTACCGTGCATACGCATATGCATGTTCATATGGCTGTTGCCGCCTATGGTATTGATCGGATTGCCCGAGGCGCTGCTGCCGGTGAAATAGATCCGTTCGCCGTTGGATACGAATTCCGATGGACCGTCGCCTCCACTCAATGGGCCGTGGTCGAAACGGCCGTTGCAGGACGCAAGTACCAGCAGTGAAACCAGAATCAATATCTTTTGCATGACGTGTAATTCCTCTTGCTAAAACGATGTCTACGTATCGGTTGGCGTTACTGACAGCGCCAATTGTCGTTATTTCCATCTTCTGACATTTTGACCTGAATCAGCAAACGCTGCGGACCTGGTTCTAAGTCACCACAGACCGAAGGTAAGGCCAAAGGATCGCGGGATAGGCTATCGTACTAGAAATGCAGTCTCGTACTAAGCAGGATCAGAGTTTCATCACCGTTGCTGATGTCGCGCACAATGCCACCTTCCAGCACCAGTCGCGGGTGAATCCACTGCAGACCGACCGTTGCCTGGTGTACCACTTCTTCGTCTTGCTGCCAGCGGCCATTGAGTTCAAGCACCGAGTTGAGTTCCGGTGCCAATCCCCAGGCGGGCCGCCTGGCGGGTCCTAGTCGGTATTGCCAGGACAGGTCGTAACGCGCGCTGTCGCGCCGGTCATCGTTACCAAAGCGGTAAACCAGATCGCCGTCAATTTCGTTGCGGTTTTTAAAATGGGTAAATACCAGGCCCGCCTGGACCGCCGAGTCATTTTCGGATTGGGAGGGCAGCAGCGTACCGAGCAGCAGTCCCAACCGGTCGGTACCTTCGAGGTAGTCTTTGCGCCAGACGATATGGCGATACAGAACCAAGAGGTCGCCCGTGCGGTCTTCATCCGCCGGCTCGATCCGATAAGGTAAGCCAAGCAACAGGGTTTGATTGGCGCTGATTCCGTAAGCAGCACTGGTAATAAAAGCATCGCGTTCTTCCTCTTCGGTCGATTGGAGAGTGAAACGAACCACGGTGCCGCCCTTGTCGACGGGCAGCGCGACCAACGAACGTAATCCCATGGCATTTAGCGGATTACTGTCGAGCAACAAGAGGCAAGTCAGCGAAAAGCAAATCGGAAATCGGCTACTGATCAACGCTGTCAGGCAGTACAGTTATCCTGGTCGGCGTGAAGCCGGCATCCAGGATCATTTTACGGATAGTTTCCTCGGATGGCAGGTCGCCGTCGGTGACAAGCCGCACTTTCTTTTGTTCGAGACTCACGTCGACTTTTTTGACCAGTTGGTTTTTGTTGAAAGAGCGCTGTAGGCTATCGACGCAAAACGCACAGGTCATGCCGTGAACCTCGATCTCCAGCGTTCTTGCCAACCCAGGTTGTGCCAACCAGATGGTTAACAGGATTGCTAATAGCAAACGTGACATGGCGTCCTCTCCTTTATGGGTCGATTAAATACCGCAACGGTAACAGCAGGTAGCTGAAGAAAAATCCGATCCCCCAGATAGTTACGCTGAACCAGAAGATTCTGCGGTTCCAGAATTTGGCCTGTTCGCAGTGAGCAGCGAGTTCGGGGTCCACAGGACAGCTTTGGCCGGGACGCCAGACTACCCACGCCAGCAACAGCAGCAGCAAGGCCGACAAGCCCAGTGTCCAGGCTTTGTTTTCAGCCAGGAAAACCAGCCCCGGGATGTTGTAACTGAGGCTGGCAGCAACCGCGCCGAATCCCATGGTTACCAGCACGATAGGCAATGCGCAGCAGATTAGCGTACCGCCGCTGACGAACAATGTAAGCCAACGCAGGTAGGGGCGATCTGACCAGTTGAGTTGTTCCACATCAGTGAACTTCGACATTTCCTTTTGCATGTAGCTGAATCGGTGGGCATGGCACCGTGCCGAACGAGCAAAATACACAGCAATCGCCGGGATTGGGTTTAAGCAGAGTCTGACAGGCACTACACTCGTGATACCAGAGGCAGGCATCGACAGGCATCGTTAAAACCTCGCTGAAGCCGCAGGTGGGGCAAGTCAACTCGGATTCCGCGATAAAGCTAGACATATAATTCCTGCTAGTTCTTGATTAATGATAGTATAAAACCTGTAGTAACTATAGGTTCAAGCGAAAATGCATTCCGCCCCGTTAAGCATCGGCCGCCTGGCGCGGCAAGCCAACTGTAAAGTTGAAACCGTGCACTACTACGAAAAATCCGGCCTGATGCCGAAACCCCCGCGCAGCGCGGGCGGGCACCGGATTTACGATATTTCGCATGCCAAGCGTCTCAAATTCATCCGCCGTTGCCGCGAACTCGGGTTCAACATCGAGCAAATCAAAATCCTGTTGAGTTTTATCGATGAGCCGAATCACTCTTGTGGCGAAGTCAAGTCGGTAGCACTTGCGCAATCGAAGGAGGTGCAAGCGAAAATCGATGATCTAAAGCGTCTCAAAATGGCGCTCGATACCATGGTCGCGCAGTGCAAGGGCAAAAATTATCCCGTCGAGGAATGTCCGATTATCGATGCGTTGTACTTGTGACGCTTGAATCTTTGACTGGACTGAATCATTTTAGTATTTGCCAGTGCACTAAAAAAACTGCAGCAAATAGCGGAACTGTGCTAGGTTTAAATAGTCTTTCATTTAACGAATACTGAAATTCCGGGCTAACCAACCAATTTTCGATGGCGATTAAAAAGTATCTGATTCATTGCATGCTGGCGATTTGCATTGGCCTATTGCCGGTATTAAATGCCAGTGCAATGAGTGTCGAGCATTCGGATTCGATGACCATGGATTGTATTGATTGCGACCCGGTCGAAATGAATCATGACAGTCCGTGCAAGAGCCAAGATTGCAATTCGATTACCCAATCTTGTGGGTCTCATACCAGCGCAAACTATCTCCCCCCTTCACCTTTGGTTGAGCATGTCCCAGAGGTACAAATTAATAGCCTAAGCCGATATGACTCTGATTATCGACAAGGCGTAACCGATCAGATATACCGTCCACCGATTGCCTGAATAGAGTCGGCTCACGCAGATTGCGTGTTTTGTTACTTTATTCGGGAAATCAAATGAAACAACTTGTAAATTTAACTTGCCTTGCGCTCATTGCCGTAGGGACTCTACCCAGTTCCGCGATCGCCGCGGAAACAATCGAAATTCCATTTAACCTGGCCAAGGGCCAAGTGCTGTACGAGAAGTATTGCAGTAGCTGTCACGGACTGCAGCTCGACGGCACCGACAAAGGGCCGCCTTTGGTTCATGCATTTTACAAACCCTCGCACCATGGCGACAAATCGTTTTACCGCGCTGCCTTGCAAGGGACTAAACAGCATCACTGGAATTTTGGGGACATGAAACCGGTCGAGGGTATGACGCGCAAGAAAATGGATAGCCTCGTACCCTATGTTCGCTATTACCAGCAACAGAAAAAACTTTACTAGGGGTATGGCGATGAAATCATTCAAACTCCTAGTTGCAGCATTCATGGTGATTACCAGTCAGGTAATGGCAGCCGAGCAGGAACGTTGGTATAGCGATGATCAGGTTACCCAGGGCGAGCAGTTATTCCGTCAGAACTGCGCGTCCTGCCACGGTCAAAATGCCGAAGCTACGCCGAACTGGAAACAAACCGACGCCAACGGCAACTATCCGCCGCCGCCTTTGAACGGTTCTGCGCATGCCTGGCATCATGATCTGGAACTGCTGCGCCGCACGATTCGAGAAGGTGGTGCCAAGATTGGAGGGCAGATGCCGGGGTTCGAAGGCAGCTTGAGCGCCTCGGAGATCGATAGCATCATCGCCTTTTTCCAGTCCAAATGGCCGGACGAAATATATCAACGCTGGTCGGGTCGTTTCGCCTCTTCGGACCTGCCGTCATTAGACGATGCCTTGGCTGTACTGAAGCAGCCTGTCACCAGGCTATTGCGCCAGCGTATCGGCAACGCAAAAATCGACGATGTAACGGAAACCTCGGTCGAGGGCGTCTGGCAAGTACAGCTCGGGAATCGTTACGTCTATCTTTTGGAGGGCGGTAAATACGCCCTGATGGGTGACCTGGTCAATCTCGAGAACGGTCGTAATTTGACCGAGCAGTCTCGCCGCGTGGCAGTGGTCGAAACGATCTCCGAGTTTGATGATACTGACCTGGTCATATTCGAGGCTAATGGTGAGACCAGGGCGACGCTGAATGTATTTACCGATACCTCCTGCCCCTATTGCCAGAAATTGCACAGCGAGATCGACAAGCTGCAAGAAGCTGGAATCACGGTTCGCTACTTTCCCTATGCCCGCGGCGGTAACAGGGGGCCGGGATACCAACACCTGAGGTCCGTGTGGTGCTCAGAGGACCGGGTTCAGGCTATGACCGACGCCAAGAACGAGCGTTTCGATGGCTTGCCGCCCGGTGATTGCGCCGCTGCGGCAGTGGTCGATCGCGGATATCTTGCCGGAAATAAGATTGGTATCAGCGGCACCCCTGCACTGGTTAAAAGTAATGGAGAAAAAATAGAAGGCTATCGGCCCTACCAGGAGCTGATTCCTCTGATTTTGCAGTAACCTTTGTGCATTTCATCCCAAGGGGTGTTGTCGACGGCATCCTGCTGGAGTGATGCGGTATTAATTGGAGAGATTAAATATGAAATTGAAACACTACCTGATATTTATGTTTTTTATGCCAACTTTCGTCATAGCGAGCGGTACCCATAAACACAGCCATGACGCGGAATCATTTAGTGTCGGCGAACCTGGAAAGGGAACACCCGACCGCCAGATAAAGGTGTCGATGCTTGATACGATGCGATTTGTGTTCGAGCCAGAGCTTATATCCCTGAAGCATGGTGCAACTATCGAATTTGTCGTCACCAACGATGGCGCGATTCAGCATGAATTTTCCATCGGCAATGCCGAAGACCAGGTGAAGCATGCCGAGATGATGCGCAAGATGCCTGACATGGTTCATCAGGATCCGAACACGGTATCGTTGGCGTCAGGCGAGACGGCTCGACTATTGTGGCGATTTATGGGAGACGATACGGTCGTGTTCGCCTGCAATATCCCAGGGCATTTCGAAGCTGGGATGAAACACGTGATGGCAATCACCTTAGCGGCAGGGGACTAGAGAGTAATTATTTTCCACAGCGTTGGCTGAAGCATAGAATATTTAATTGCCAGCGGAGCCGGAATAGCGAAGAATTACAAATGTTCTATAAAGTCTGGAAAACACACAGATACTTAAACAGGGACTACCTGAATACACCATGATTGGAAGGCGCAAATTTATTACGCTTGGCTGCGTGTATGCAACCGGTCTTGTAGCAATGGCCTATTCCCTGAGAAACTCACCAGTGGTCGAGATTTCAGCCAACAAGTTTGTCGGTCCGCCTGCACCGTTGGTAGCTATCGCCAGGTCCGTCGATCGAAAATCCTATGCTCCGCCAATAGGAAATTTTCACCCCGACAACGCAATACTGGATAACGTTTTGACGAATGTTCCCGATTTACCGTCTGAACCGGCAGCGGATATCATTCTCAGCGACATCGAAAAGGATGTATTTGAATCCGCGTTCTCGCGACTGGTAAAATTGCAATCTTATGTCGGTTACGGGAACTTCAACGTAATCAGCTGGGACCAAAGCCTCCGCGTAGCCCGCAATCGTGACGAGATCGGCGCATTCACCAAGCGCGAACTCGACTTTATCGAGAAGCTGTTTTTTACCAGTGCTTCAACCCTCGGGTTTTACGGAGACAAAGTGGTTACCCGTCTGACTTCGACCATCGCAAAAAAAGACATCACCAAGATACCGGGATCGGGTCATTATCTTTTTAAGGGTAAAGCAGCCGATACTTATCACAAAATACGCGAAGACATTGGCGATTCGATTGTGTTGACCTCCGGCGTTCGTAGCGTCGTCAAGCAGATCTCCCTGTTTCTGAACAAAACCGCAAAGGTAAACGGCAACCTGTCACTCGCATCGTATTCGCTGGCGCCTCCTGGTCATTCCTATCATGCGCTCGGCGATTTTGACGTTGGTAAAAAGGGCTTCGGCCACAAAAACTTCAGCGTGGAATTTTCTGAAACCGATGAATTCAAGCGACTTTCCGATCTGGGATATTTCGATATTCGCTATCCACAAAACAATCCCTTCGGCGTGCGCTACGAACCCTGGCACATTAAGATTATTTAGCAATACAGCAACTCAGACATCGAGGACTAGGGGTGAAATCGAACTCCTTGAAAGCAGACACTGGGAATTCTTAGTCAAGCGTCAGAAATCGGCCAGAAGCAGACGCCTAGCACCTGTTAATATATTATCAGGTCAATTACCTATTAATCATGCTGTTAGGCAAAAGATGAACTCTCTTCCATCCATTGAATACGACCTAGAACAGTTAACAAGGGATCTAATTGAGTTGATGACTCAACTTAGTGATAAAACGCAACGAGAAATAGGCTGGATAGAAACTGCTCATACGAGAGTTCAATATAGTGATCCTAAGATTACAAATGAAGTCCGTGAAAGCACTCGTGAGCTTTCTAGTGCATTATGCGTACTTTACTTTGTGGTAATGATCGAATCCTATTTTCCAAACACATATATAGATTCAAATAAGGTTACTCGAAACCTTTGGGACGAAGCGCAAGCATATGGTTGGTTGTGGTCATCTGAACTAGATATATTGCGGGCTTATCGCCATGTTCGTCATAGTTTTGCCCACAATAGTGATGGTACTAGAGCCAAACAAAACAGATCTTCATTTGACCGTGTATTAAATAGCAATCATAAGCTCCCTGCCATTTCTACTGATGAAAACCGAATCATTGTAAACTCTGCTGCGTCAATTTATATGGTAAACGAAGTTCAACCAATCATTGGCAATGTTATTAGTAGGCTGAATTCATCACCCCGATTCGGAGCCAAACAACCACAATGAGAAGTCAATTTATGCATAACAAGGCGCTGCAGTCGGACAAAGTGCCCGCTACGCGGTCACTTTGCCGCTGAGCGCAGCGTTATGCCGTCAGGGCGAATCTAGAATGAAATTATGACTAAAACTTTTGGAAATGGAATTACCGAGAAAGATATTGCCGATGCAGTTGGCCATTCCGGTTACCCACTGCAAACAGAAGTTAGCAATTCGTTGAAAGACAAATTTTATGTCCAAGAAGAGTGGACATATCTAGACAGTGACACGGGCTCTTCAAGATCAATGGATATTTTGGCAAAGAAGAAACTTTGGGATTTAAAAGGAGAGGAACCCTTTGTTCGTCCAAATTTATCCTTACTTATAGAGTGCAAAAAATCGGAAACGCCATATGTTTTCTTTATATCCGATGGGAGCATTGTGACATTTGATTTTCCAGCAATTGCAGGCTTGCGCTCAAATACAGTTGCAATAAAAACAGATGATGCACCTCATACATGGAATGAGCATGTATTTTCAGTGTTAGGGTTAACGAATCATAAGTTTCTAACAGACACGCCTTATCACTGTATGACTTTCAGTAAATGTGTTCGCAATGGTAAGAAAATTGTTCTTTCTGGTGATGAACCATACAACTCTATAATTTTGCCCCTAATTAAATCTGTTGACCATTATCAAAAAATTGAGCGTCCAGTGGATACTGCAAGATACTACGACCTCGATTTGGTAGTGCCCGTAGCTGTTGTTAACGCGCCTTTGATAGGCGCTAAAAAGAATACAGTAGGGGAAGACGAAATTATCGAGCTTGACTGGGTTCGTGTATATAGGCATACCTACAATGAATCAAAAGATAAGTTTTCAAATCAAAAAGTGGTCGCATGCGACATAGTAAGTAGTGAGTTCTTATCTGAATATATAGATAAACATGTCATGCCATTTGCGGAAGAATTATCAGCGTATGCAAAAAAACACCATGAAGTCCTAGCCAAAGGAAAGGCGTTTGTTTCAGGTCTAAATAAGGAATACCCTGCTAATTTTGAGCCCCACATACAAAAGAAAAAAGGGTTGTTTTAGTGTCACTCATGCAATTGCATAACAAGGCGCTGCTGCCGGACCAAATGCCCGCCATGCGAGAAACTGGGCACGGGTATGAGCGTCTCAGCTGGGTCGTTTTCTGCCGCTCGTCGAGGATTTTCGAGCGTCCGCTTTTGGTCGATTCGACCAGTCAATTGCAGTGAGGATAATTATGATTTACGGACTTACCTTAGCTTTGCGCCTAACCAGCATGTGGGGGGCGTCCTATCCTGGCGGGTGGCTAATTTAGAATCGAGGTCGGTCCTGGAACAGGATTCCTACCACTTCTGCTGGCCAGGTATACCGGCGAAATATTTGTAGACCCGTTTGTAGACTGAAATGCCTGGTTTTAGAAATCCCTTTCTAAATCAGGCACATCAAAAAGAAACTGGCGGAGAGAGAGGGATTCGAACCCTCGATACGCTATTAACGTATACTCCCTTAGCAGGGGAGCGCTTTCGACCACTCAGCCATCTCTCCGGATTTAACGTATAAATTACAATGCAATAGCCTGA
>Ga0265306_10000696_pt1 | contig 16191 bp, 12 predicted proteins | sample Helome_3_FD_192493 | JGI IMG/M metagenome (GOLD analysis project Ga0265306, IMG submission 192493) | Marine sediment microbial communities from subtidal zone of North Sea - Hel_20160420 (Illumina Assembly) | ecosystem: Environmental > Aquatic > Marine > Subtidal zone > Sediment ...
ATCATACTGATGGTATTTCTGTTTGCCGGGCAGCAATTACTGAATGCTGTGCAGATTTCCGAATCGGCTCTGACAACGGCGGGAGGCACCATTTTGTTCCTCATCGCAATTAAGATGATCTTTCCTACTTCAAATCAGACCTTGTCAGAGGATGTATCCGGGGAGCCATTCATCGTCCCACTGGCCATTCCTTATGTTGCAGGCCCCTCTGCAATGGCAACTGTGTTGTTAGTTATGAACCAGGAGCCGGATCGTTGGCCTGAGTGGTTACTGGCATTGGTGATTGCGTGGTTTTTGACCGGGATCATCATCTTGACGTCAAGCGTGATAGGACGGTTTCTGGGTATAAAAGGAATGATTGCAATTGAACGTTTGATGGGTATGTTGCTGGTGGCGATTTCAATCCAGATGCTGATGACTGGAGCCCGGCAATTTATCGAAACAATTGCCTGATCACCAATCGCAAATTCATCCGGTTCCGTTCCTGGCCGAGGCTGAGAACTAAAATCCCCTGAGATTCAAGTCCAGGGCAGTTCTCTTATGTGCTCGGTACCGGACTCTTGCTAGAAAACCCGCTGATGGCCGCCAATGACCCTTAACGAAACTTGGCTCAAATCAAACTGCTACTATCAATTTTCAGCAAACAGCGAGAATATGCTTCACCAACCGGGTTTATTTACCGAACCAAAATTGGAATTTCATATCATGGAATTAAGGGAAATTTTTGACTATCTTCCACTCCCGATTTATTTGGTTTTGGTTATCCTGGCGATGATTGTGTTGATCGAATTAGGATATCGAGGCGGATTGCAGTCTCGTAAAAAACCAGACAAGGCCCAGATGGCTCAGGTTCGTGCGATTATGGAGTTGATTCGGGCGAACGATGAACGTGTGCAACACACGATGTTTAATCGGATTCCGCCAATCATCTGGATAACGCTTATAGCGATGTGCTTGCTCTCGATGATCGTTATGGGATACCAGGCAGGACTCACCGGCAAGCGCAGCATATTGGCGACTTGGACGCTTGCAATTACATTTGCCGCCGTATTGGCATTGGTCACGGATCTGGATCGGCCCCAAAATCGATTATTCAAGATGGATCAAAGCCTGATGACTGAACTGCAGAATCGCATCAACCAGTAAGCTGTATGCCCCGTCAACTTGGTGTCTGATGAATTTGAAGCAGCCGTCACGCCTCCGAAGACTGGTGTCCACTAAAACCTGGGAACTCCACAGAGGAGAACTCGGTGCTTATGATTTTTTATGACCGGAAACGGCCAGGAACCGTTACATAAATGCAAGAATCCGCAGACCTTAATCCAGCATAATCAGAATTCGCGTCACAAACCCACTACTATTGCCTTCAACTTCATCCAGCGTGTTCCAAATGTATCGGTAATTGACCCCGAGGGAGAAATACGGGGTTAACCACCAGTTCAAACCCAGCGACGCAATCTGCATGTCGCCACCTTCAACCAGTCCGTCGGTAAGATTGACGTCTGAATAGCGTGCTGCGACTTCCCAGGCTCCTTTACCGCCCTGGTAAACGGTTCTTGCAATAGGCACGGGACCGAACAGTCCATTCTTCTTGTTATAAGGCCGCATTTCCCCCGTCAGTATCCAGGACGCGGAAACGTAGTAGCCGTCAAACTCTGGATTCTCCAATGAAGGATTCTTGATATCGGTACGGAAATACTCCGAAGCCAGCCAGAAAGGGCCTTTGCGCCAGGCAAGTTCCAGGTTGTAGGTAGAAGTATCATCAGCCGGCAACAATCCACGGTCGGTGCCAAACCCTGTATCGACAAATGCCGGAGACTTGTTGAACTCCGGTTCGGACTGAAATCGAAAGCCCTCTGTTGCATTACTGTACCGATAGCCAAGGCCCAGGTGAAGCAGATTGCTATCGTCCTCTGTTCTGAAAGGCGCCCAGGTAAGCCGCCCGACAAACTGTCCTGCGCTTTCTTCGAAATCTTGGTTGGCGTCAAACCAGTCATTGAATACACCAAAAGCCCAACTGGAGTATGTTCCCGGGCTACTGCCGCTCCAGACAATGCCAACATTCCTGGCTGGCAGAAGGGCGTCAGCAACGGCTGAACGTTCCTGCCAGGGCAGAAATACCATGCCGCTCAGTTTTTCCATGGAAATCGGCTCTTTCTGCTTGCCGATACTCATTACGGAGTTTTTAGAAAATGGGATATCCAATCGCCAGTCAAACAGGGTGATGTCATCCTGATCCTCGGTTTCAAAACCCTTGTCGAAGGCATTGGTAGCCCCAGCGATCACGTAGACCCACGGCTTCTCGAAATTCAAGGTTCCGAAAATTCCAAATCTGAGTGCCCGGATTTCTCCTCCATCGTACTCGTTCAGATTGCCAAATTGCGCTTCATTGTTGGAATCCTGGGATAACCAGTTCATGCGATCCAGTGCGATGGCCCCGGTGAAAATTCCTGATACCCATTTGGTCTCGAAGCGATTCCATGCGCTGGTATCCGCATAGTTCATCGGCACGGCCATTGGAGGTGGCGTATAGGCGAGCCAACCGGATTTTGCCGGCTCTTCCTCCGATTCCTCCAAATCTTCTGACAAGTCGTTCCTAACCACGTGACCGTTGTGAATGGCGAAACTGGAGTAAGCATTGGTGTCCAGGATGGCTTCGAAATTCTCTCGTGGATCCGTCTTCAGAATCAAGAAGTTAGGGGGTTCACCAACCTCAAGTTTGCCGACAATAAACCCGCCATTGGCATTGATGACTTTCTGCGCTTCCTTGCGGGATATTTTGTCTTCCGAAATAACTTCCAGTTTTTGCGACCGGATCAGGATGTTCACCTTGCGATCAGGCGATTTTCCTGTTGGATCGGTCAGGACGGCATTTCGTAGCAAAATATCCTCGACCTCACCGACCTGCGCCAACAAGGGGGCACAAATAAAAAGTGAAAGCACAAGGACGATTCGAACATGTCTCTCTTTATTCATTGCCTGTGCTCTCAAATGATAGCGAATGAACTAGAACGCCAGCCTGGCCCTGAGTCCGAACACCCATAGGCTGTCCTGTGCTGGATTCAGAGCGGGGTTGCGAATGTACTGGATGTCGGGCGTTATTGCGATTTCCTTCCACACCTGGATGCGATAGAACATTTCCAGCGTTTGCTGCTTGTCCAGGTCGGGCCCCCAGGTACTCTCATTTGGATCACCCCAGTTGTACGCCACACCCAGCTGGTTGCCACCCGGCACCGTCTGGTAGGCAAAGCCCGCACTGATCGATTTCTCCAGCAGGCTGCCGCCATCTTTGGCGTAACCGGCGCGAACAAAAGTTATCCAGTGGTCATTCACCGAGCGACTAAAGGAAACATTGGCACCCCAGCCATCCGGAGTGGCGGCTGCTTCACGTTCGTCGGCATGCCAAAGCGTGAGGTGGACGTTGTTCAGGAAAGCTGTTTCGCGGGTCGAATTCCAGCCAATTTCGAAATGTTCGAAAAACTCATGGTCATTGAAAAAGGTATCGAAGCCATCACCAGGATGCGCCGGATCGGAATTGCTATCGGCAAACCCGGCGATCATATACAAACTGTCGTTCAGGTAGCCCCCCAAAGCCATGCCGAGGCCTTCATTCGGTACGGGTATGCTGGCTGATCCGGTCGAGAATGCGAAGTTGAAATAGCCGGTCCAGGGGCTGGCCAGCATGTAAACATCCATGTAATCGGTGACATCTACAAAGCCACCAACAAAAACCAGGTTGCCGCCTTTCATGCGCTGGCGCCAGTACAGGTTGGTGAGTCGCGCGCCCTGATCACTGAACGGCGGTTCGAACAGGCCGAGATAACCGACTTCGAAGCCGAGGCTGCCTGGCGGTAGATTGCTGCCATAAGCGTGCCGGTGTTCGACTTTCCAGATCAGTGCCCCGGAGTTGCCTCCGCCATCGTTGGTCACGTCCCATGATCCATAGAAGCGATACATTCCACCGAAGGCATCATCCGCACCAGGACTATCACTTGTTTTCATATAGACCGCAGAATAATCACCGCCAAGCGTTACGCCATTTTCTTCGCTGATTCGCTTCTTCCAGTCGAAGTAGCCCCGGGCGAAGTCACTGGGGAACATCGACGTGACCTGGTTGGAATCGATTTGCAGGCGGTTTTCGACCTGCTCGGGGCCGGCCAGGGGCAGCGGTTGACCGCTTTCAGCGCCGGATTCACAGTTTTCCGCAGCCGATGAGTCGCAATCCGGCATGTCTTTGGCCATGAGATGCGTCGAGACGGTGATCAGCATAGCGCCTGCTAATACGGCAACGGCCAGATCTCTGATATGCGGGTTTTTGATCATTGAGCACTTAATTCAGAGACGAGACAGGACACCGCAAGGTGCCCTTTTGGAATGGAACAAGGTTCAGTTCAACGTGTTCTTGTAAAACTTTCCGTCTTTCATGATCACACGGATTGTTTCCGGGCTCTCCGGCCGGGGCTCCGCGCCGAACCATTTGTCGCCCGTACCCACCACCGAGAAATCCTCCAGCGGGTTGCCATCAACGATAAGGATATCGGCATAGGCTCCTTCCTCGATCACGCCGAGCTTGGCGTCGGGGTAGGGGTTCATGAAATCACCGCTCAGCGCAACGAGTTCGCCGCCCACCGACGTCATCGCCACCAGCGATGCATGGGCCCCGAAGAAATCGTTGTTCAGTTTCTTTTCGTAAGCGACCTGAATGTTGCAGGCCTCAACTGAGCCGACGCAATCCGTCTGGAAGGCGCGTTTCACGGGACACTTCTTCATGTTGTCGATGTAGCCCGCAAAGGTCGCCGAAGCTGATTTTGCCTTGGCCAGGCTTGCTGGGACGTTCTTCACTGCAGGAATGTCGAGCAGACCGGGATCAAACGCTGTCAGGTTGGTGGTGATGTAGGCATCCTTTTCCTTCATCACCTTGGCGATATCGCAGTCAAATGAGAATCCGTGCTCAATCGATCGCACACCTGCATTCAGCGCAGTCATGATGGCCTCTTTCCTATAGGAATGCGCCATTACGTAGCTTCCGTACTCGTTCGCGACCTGGACCGCCGCCTCGATTTCCGCCTGCGACCCGGCAAGCAACTGCCAGGGATCAAAGGCCGACACGACGCCACCGGACTGCATGTACTTTAGCTGCGTGGCGCCCATGCGGAAGTTGTTGCGACCGAATTTCTGCACGTCGTCGACGCTGTCGACCTCCTGCGCCATGTTCAAGCGACCGAAGTTGGTCGAATCCCCAACAGGCGCCGAGAAATTCGCAAAGTCCGCATGTCCGCCTCTCGTGCCCAGGAACGCGGCGGAGGGATAGTAGCGCGGTCCCAAGATCTGCCCGGCATCGATCGCGCGGCGAAGACCGGCATTGCCGCCGCCCGCATCGCGCACTGTTGTGAAGCCCTGCATCAGGTACATCTCGGCCATCCGCGTGCCGTGGATGGCGAAATCCTCCCAGGTCGTGTTGGCTTCCATGGCGGGCAGGCTCGGGCCCATCAGCATGAGATGTGCGTGGGCCTCAATGAAGCCGGGCAGCAGTGTGCGCCCGCCGCCATCCACTACAGTCGCTCCAGGTGCGTCGATATTCCGCCCAATTTTGGTGATGAGATTACCCTCGACCAGGACGTTGCCATCCACCAGCCTGTCTGTCTTGCCGTCAAAAATCTTGACGTTGGCGAACAGAATCTGGCTGGCGTCCTCGGCGTGGGCCGGAGACCCCAGGACAAGCATCGCGCATGCCAGCAGAACCAATTTGAAAGGGAACTTCATGCGATTATCTCTCCAATTATGAATAATAAAAGCGAAGCTGTTGGGGAGTAGCCAAGTCCACACCTCACTTCGCATCGCAATGCCACAATTGATACTCTATTTGAACTGCGCATGAAGAAAATTACCTAACGCGTCACCAGGTCTCATTTCCTGTCAAAAAATGTCAGGTTTTTCAAGATAGCGTGTACGATAATGCTAGGTTTGCGACTTGATGCGAGGTTAGAAGAGGACAGATGCTTCAAAAAAAATCCATTCCGCTGGTGCGCCTCAGCCTGATCCTGCCGTTCATGCGCGAACTGGACCGACGAGGGCTTAACACGGATTCTGTTCTTGCGCAGAGCGGTCTGGTTCGGAATACCGTGCTGGACAACAGCATCTTTGTCCCCCCGATTGTCGTGCACCGTTTTCTCGAGGACGCAGCAAGTGCAGCGGACGATCCACACTTTGCCATTCGTGTGGGCGAAGAACTGGATTGGTCCGGTTGGCCGCCGATGATCGAGGCTGCCTCGAAGGCGCGGAACCTGGTCGGGTTCCTGGTGCGATTTATCCGTGCAGCCAGTATTGAAGCATCGTCGGCCCGTCATGAACTAGACATCGGCGCCGAGTGCAGTGTGTTCAGAGAAAAGCGGACGACCGAACAGGATATTGCACCGGCACAGAATGACGCGTTCACGGCGGCTTACACACTGAGTCTGTTACGGCGGGCTGCCGGCCCCGTCTGGGATTCCGAACACGTGCGGCTGACTGTTTGCGATGTTGCTGCGCTGCCCAAGCGCTATATGGGCGTGCATATCATGGGTGGCGATCGCCTGGGGATTGAGGTGCGCTTCCCCTCCGCGTGGCTGGTGGAGCCGTTCGATCGGGACATTTTCTTGCGATCCAATGAGAATGGAGGCGAAACGGCGGATCTGCCGACACAATTCCTGGACGCGCTGCGGCATGTGATTGCCCAGCACCTGCACGAATCCGAGCTTGGCCTGTCCACCGTTGCAGAATGGGTCGGTGCCAGTCCGCAGTCATTGCAACGTAAGCTTCGGGCAGGCGGAACGACGCTAACCAACGTGGTTCGCGAATTGAAGAAGGGTCAGGCCATCGAGGACTTGCTGCGCACCAACCGTTCAATTGGGGACATCGCCTCGATGCTCGGCTTCGACAATCCAACCAGCTTTACCCGCGCCTTCAAAACCTGGACGGGCTTGCCTCCAAGGGAGTATCGCAAGCAGCATCGCGACTATTGATTTCAGTCCCAGAAGTGGGCTTGCTGACTAAGTGGTGGGCAAGTGGTTCTCTAAATTTTGGGCAGAAAATGTAAACCACCCCATACTTCTGTTTTTGGCCGAACTCGTCGATAGACTCCCCAGAGATTTACACTCAGGGGAGTTCTGCTACCCGCTGGACAACAGAATTAGTCACTGAAAAAGTGAGTTGGACTGTTTCCGACCCAAAGCCGAATATGCTCAATAGGCTGGCACGAACCAGGCACCGTGTTCCTGTGGTAAGGTCCCATGAGACTATCAAAAAGGTCTAATAAATATGCACACTACTTGGAGATATCTCGTAGGTATTGTATTAGTGACGATGCTGCATAGCACCGTCGCCGTCGCACAACAGTACAATTTAGCGCCTGAGAAGATTTCCGAAATTGAGGCTTTCGTAGAAGAGCGCTTACAAGCGCTTGAAATACCGGGCGCCGCACTGGTCCTGATTGATAACGGCGAAATTGTGTATGCCAGAGGATTCGGTCTTACTCAGAAGAATGGATCTCCAGTTAGCGAGAAGACACCATTCAAGGTGGGATCAGTCAGCAAGTCGTTCACGGCACTGGCCCTAATGCAACTCGTCGACGAAGGAAAGCTCAATCTTGACGATCCTGTTGTCAGACATATCCCCTGGTTTCAGACATCAAACAAGGAGGTTTCGGACAAAATTACCGTTCGACATTTACTCGCACATCGCAGTGGTTTTTCGACGGTGGCCGGCAACCGTAACCAGGATGGCGGGAGCAACTTGCCCGATGCGATGGTTAGCGCCACCAGAGAATTGTCATCTGTCGCACTTAAAACGCTACCTGGCGAGCACTACGAATATTCGAATGCAAACTATCACGTTCTAGGACTCCTGCTGGAGGTCCTGGAAGACGATAGTTTTGAGAATATTATTGAGAGCCGGGTTGTAACGGCTGATCTCATGCCAAATAGCTATGTTTGGACAAGACCCCGTATGGACCCCGCGCCTGCGCAGGGGCATCGATACTGGTTCACGCAGCCTATTCCCTTCGAAATGCCTCGTGGCCGGGAGACACTCGGGGCAGGTGGAATTACTGCCTCCGCGGAAGATATGGCAAACTACATTCTCGCCTATATGAACTCAGATATTGGGGGCACGCATACGGGTATGATGACCATGATGACCCCTTACGAAGACGCACCCGGCGACCAATATGGCCTTGGATGGTACATCACGGACTATCCCGACTACCGTCTTGTCTGGCATGGTGGTCAGAGTATCGGGTTTGAATGTGCCGTCCTGTTTTCACCTGACAAAAAATTTGGATATGTTCTTCTGACCAATACAAACTCGAGTTTTGGCACACGAAAAGTTGGAAGCCTGGTTTGGGGTGTTGGTCGCCTCATTAGGAATTTGCCTCTGCCAGACAAAGCCCCTAATTTGACCGAGAGGGCCACGCTTGGAGCTGTGTACCTCGTGCTGTTCTTCTTGTTATTTCAAATTGTCAGTTTTGTGCGAAAAGTCATCGGAGCGCGACTAGAGCCGGTGGGTAAAGGCAAAAACTCCTTTTTGTCTTATCTGCGTCTGATCATGCCATCCATATTTCTTACAGGACTCGCGTACATACTGTTGATTTTTCTGCCCAGTATGAACGGCGCGCCGATGTCCGCTGTTTCGTTGTTCATGCCTGATGTAGCTTTGCTCCTGAAAGTCAGCGGAACAACCGCGTTGGCGTGGGCCTTGGTTCGTCCGGTTCTTCGCGTACGTTATCAACGAGCTCGCGCGACCGTGCCCCCGACAGATTCGGAGTAGTAGGCCCACTAAACTTTGGTGCCACGGAGATGGCCAGAGCCGGTTAAAAGTTCGCAGTCAGCCGCTTGAACATCTATGAGCTACTGCATGCGGTATCTCCGCAATTGGCCGACAGCCGAGATTAGCGGCACTCAAATCAATACACATTTCAGTTCCGCTATCTGGCGACAACCAGGCATTGACCCGGTTCAGTGGTTTATCTCTCTTGTCGACCCGAAGGGGAACTTCACGGCCTGTTCGTATAAATGACTGCTATCGGCCAGGAGTTGCTACATGCCGCATAGAAATTCATCTCACCAAATCTGAACTGCAAATAGGATTATCTATGTTGCAGTAGTACCATGAAACGAAGAACAAATATCTAAGGAAATAGCATGCATCTGCTGCAAGAACTCCGAAGACGAAAGGTGTTCCGTCTGGCAGCTCTGTATATCGTCGGCGCCTGGGTGGTGCTCCAGGTGGCTGATCTTGCTTTTGAAAGCTGGGATATTGCTTCATCGGCGCTTCGCTATGTTTGGCTGGGCGCCATTCTCGGCTTTCCAATTGCGCTGATCTTTGGCTGGCGTTACGACATTACGACCAAGGGGCTGGTTCGCACTCCACCGAGGGATGCAGACACCCAGATTGATCTCTCATTGCGCCGCTCTGACTACCTGATCCTGGCACTGCTGATCGTGGTCGCGATTGGGGTCATCTATCCGCTCACGGTACAAATCGGGGATTCCCGTTCACCCCAGCAAGTAATCACTCAACATGAGTTTGAGCCCAATTCCATAGCGGTGCTACCGTTCTTGAACCTGAGTTCGGACCCCGAGCAGGAATATTTCGCTGACGGACTATCGGAAGAACTGCTCAATCTGCTGGCCAGAATCCCGGAACTGAAAGTGGCCTCGCGTTCCTCGGCATTCTCCTACAAGGGCAAGGACTTCAAGATTGAGGATGTGGGCCGTGAACTCAATGTCGCGCACGTGCTCGAAGGCAGTGTGCGCAAGGCCGGAAACCAGCTGCGCATCACAGCCCAGCTGATCAAGATAGAGGATGGTTTCCATCTATGGTCAAATACCTGGGACCGTTCACTGGACGACATATTCGCCATCCAGGACGAGATATCCCAGGCGGTGGTGGACGAACTCAGGATCAAGCTGATGGGCGAGGTGCCCAGGGCGAAGGTGGTTGACCCGGAAGCTTACGCCCTGTACCTCAAAGCGCAACATTTCCTTGCGAAATGGGGCAAGGAAAATTTCGAGAAATCACTGGTGGCCCTGAAACAGGCTCTGGCCATAGAACCCCGGTATGCCGAAGCGTGGTCGCAGTTGTCGTTCATTTATTTGACCCAGGTAAAATACGGCTACCTCGATCGGGACGAAGGGGTCGCCCTAGCCTCGGAAGCAAACACCAAGTCACTGGAAATTGATCCGAACAATGGTCCGGCCTGGGGCAGGCAGTCGATTATGCGCGAGATTGAATTTGACTGGGCCGGAGCCGAGGCGGCTGCCAACAAGTCACTCGAGTTGGCGCCGGAGAATCACACCGTTCTGACCCGCGCAGGCAACTTCGCCTACCTGCTCGGCCGCAACGAGGAAGCGTTGGTGCTGTATGAGCGCATCCTGGATGAAAACCCGATTAGCCTGTTCGCGCATTTCAATCATGCCAACGTACTGGACAGGATGGGAAGGCTCGAGGAAGCTGCGGCAGGATACAAGCGGCACCTTGAACTGAATCCGGAAGACTGGGGCACGCATGGCCGGCTGGCAATTATTTACATGAGGCAGGGAAATCCCGAACGCGCAATGGAAGAAGTGGCTCTGGAACCGGACCCTGAAATGCAGGCGTACGCGAGAATCCTTATCCTGCCGGCACTGGACCGCGGCGATGAGGCGCTACAAAGACTGGATGCCTACATTGCCGATCATGCGGAGCGCCTGCCCCACAGGATCGGCGCCATCTACGGCTGGTACGGGAACAACGATGAGGCTTTCAGGTGGCTGAACCTGGCCGTTGACCAGCGCAATGCGCGGGCAAGTGATTTGATGGGGTATCCTCTGCTCGCCAAGCTCCACGACGACCCGCGCTGGCCAGAACTTCTGGCGCGGATGGGCTTGCCGTACTGATTAACGATCACTTGCGATTACCGCTATCGAGTTTAGCGGAACATAGCCGGAGTAAGTTTGGCCATTTTGCAGCCAGTCAGAAAAGACTGCTGCTGGCCGATAACAGAGATAAATCGCATTGCATATCACTGCTGATTAATGTCTGCTATTCACCAGAAAGCGGAACCAGCGTAGGTATTTTTGGCAACTCCAGCAATTTCAAAACCTGCTATTCTAGTGGTCAAAATTTGACCAGGGTTCATACCGAAATGCCTAGGCAATCAATAACCTTGAAAGATGGCAGGCCAGCCACTTACCGCAATCGGGTATCAGAGCGGATCAAGGCCAGTATGCTGATAGATAGGCTTCAGAAGTGTGCCCTGGGTGAGATCGAAATGACTGCCCCACAGATTCAGTCAGCCCGTATTTTACTGGACAGGGTACTACCTTCCCTGAAACCGATAGACCTACCGTTGAATTACAACGCTATCCAAGACATAAGAAATCTAGGCCCTGTTGAAGCGTTGGCAATTATCGGCCGGAGTAATAAATAAAAGATACCCTCGGCCTCCGTTTCAAAACAGGGAGCGAATATTCTACAGCCAAAGAAAAGGGCTGCCAGAGTGACGGCCCTTGATTGATTTATTGCAGGTTAAGATTCTGCAGTGCTCGCCGAAAGGGGGCGAGATGAGTTACATGAAACCCTGTCCGGCCCTCGTGGCTCACTAAAAGGCTCGTCGCTCTAGCGGGAAAATTCCAGTTCTCCAGAACAATCAGCTTCCCACGTATAACCAAGCGGACCATATTCCGGGATGAGCAGGGGATAACCTGCGTTATCACAATCGAAATGCCCTGTGGCTCCGGCAAACCTACCGGTGCCACCGGTAATCTCCATATGATGAATGGCCCACCACGAAAAACCCTGAGGGTTCCAGCACACACCTCCCGCAGATTGCTCGGTGAAGAGCATATCGCCACTACTGGCTGTAAGAATCATATGAAAATATGAATGTTCAAGCGGTACTGCAGAGCATGCGGAGATGTCAGCCAGACCCAGAATTTCATTCATACCTCTGGCAGTCATTCTTCCTAGATGTGTAAACTTCCCAGTGCCTTCAATTGAGGCTGCGAGCGTCCCGTCATCGTTTGAATCAAAGCCGGTTTCAAACTGGGTTCCTGAAAGGTGGCCGTGAAACTCAACTGCACTGACGGTCGCCGGTAAAGCGAGACCCAATACAAGCAAAGTGACTAACCATCCAAAAGAAATTCTAAACATGATGTATTCCTCCAATAAAGCGTTAACAACACTTCCCCGTTCAGCCGCTACCGTTTTCTGATCGGGAGGTTATTGGATTCTTTTTTGCAGACTTATATGAATAATCTGGCGATGTATTAGCGGTTGAAACCGCATATTTAAATATAGGAGGTTTGGGGGAAATTTGCAGGCATTTCAGCAGTAAAAATCACCAGCAGCGACTATACTCAGAGAGACAGAGAGTCTTCTCCACTACAAGAAAAAGGGAACCATCCGCCATGGATGGCTTGTTAGGAGAATGTCATGTTAAGCAAGGCAAAATTGACGCTGTCTCTTTTGGCAGCCGTTGTAGCGGTTACGGCGGAAGCAGGTGGTAGCGGAGTGGACGTAGTGGCCATGGGAGGCGGGGTCATCAAAGACGCGGAATTTGTTAGCGGTGATCCCAGAGACATCACGTTCTCTTTTTTCGTCGGGTTCGACAAACACGATGTGCTCGACGGCGCATTCCAATACAAAATTGTCGTTCCCGGTAAAGGGAACACTCATGGCGTAAGCACGCAGATTACGGATTCTGATGACGAGTTGGACGGGTCGGACGATTGCCCATGGGTACAGATGGACGGCACCATGAAGTTTCGTGCATATTGGCAGGATAAGCCAAGGAACGTGAAAAGGATCGAGTATTTCAGAATCAAGGCATGGGATTGCAATGGCCTGCACAAACCCGACAGCGTTCAGATTTGGGTGTGGCGCGGGGACCCAAATAATCCACCAACTGACCCATTTCCGAGGAATGGGCAGACTCTTGACGGCCGCACGGAACTTTCTGGTGGAAACATCATGATTCGTTAGGGCTTCCCGCTAAGCCGGGGTTGATAATCGAAATCCCGGCTTGCACTGAAAAGCAGAACTCGTAACCGACTGCCGGTGTTGTTCGGGGCACACTCGTAGCATGGGGCAATGCCTTCGGCTCCCGGGCGCGAAACGCGCTCCTGCACCTTGTCAGTCGGTCGTACTACATGAAGTCGAGCAGATTTCCTACATCCAAACCCGCTAGCATCAGGCATTATTCTTATCAACGGTGCTTCCCCTTCACCGCTGCCCCGGTCAGCGCTATCTGGGGCTTCCCTCTTTATTCTTAATGGATTGTGAATTACTAGGGAGAATAGATTATGACTAATGGTTGGACTGCCCCGGATCCAGTACACAACTCCGCACTATTATTTGAGCATAGGAGGAAGTCATATGAGCGGTCAACGATACACGTCAGAATTCAAAGACGAAGCGGTCTGGCGTGACTACAATTTTCATATCCTATCGATGCAATGACGACCCGTATGCGGCCGGGCTAGTTACGATGCTTTATGCAAACAATTCGGTAAGAGGAATGTGTATATTGAATTGGATTTAATGGGCGGCGGATTGGATTTTCGCAAGCAGATCAATGCCATAGTCCCAAATATTCCGGTGGTGTACAATTGGCAAAGCATTTTTCGGTCTATGGCTTGTAGAGGACAACACTATGGCTTGTAAAGGACATCCAGATGAATTCACAGTTTTTGGTGAAGACGGGCTTGTAGCTTTTTCTTGTACTGAAAAAAGAGCAAGAGAAAAATTGGATGGCTTAATTGCAGCTACTGTTTATATTAATAGTACCGATGATTGCGAGGATTTCGATTGTCCTCGAAATGGGTCATGCACTCGAGAGGTTACAAATACTAAAGAAGTTAAAGCCGCTATCGTTTGTAATATCGTCAGGGCCAAGTCATGTCCAGGCGAGTCGGGGTACAAGTGTTATCTTCCAAAAGGCACCAAAATAAAATCAGATTGTAGTTGTGTACCTGACGGAATAGCAGATTCAGCTAGCTATGAAGAGAAAGATTATTTGATTAGAAAATTTATGGAAAGATCGAAATTAGGTTAACTTAATTACTTCGATTGCGTACGCTCTTACCGCCAAAGATCTAGCGGGTCACGATAAGCACCATCAATATGGCCAGCAGCGCGGCCCAGAAAGAAATGGATATGATCATCGAGCGGCGCGCCTGGGTTTTCTCATGCCAGGTTCTCGGACCCACACCCTTGGCGAAGAACACCACGTTGGCTGCGAAGTTAAGGCAAACGATGTTGACGACCAGCAATAACGAGGCACCGATAAACAGTGAAAACTGGCCGCTGCTCAGCATCAGGCCCATCGTCACCGCCGGCGGCATCAAGGCGACAGCGACCATCACGCCCACCAGCACGCTGGACAAACCCGTGGTAAGAGACAGCACAGCTGCAGCTCCCGAAGCCAGTGCAAGCGCAACCGAATCCAGCCCCAGATCGGTTCGCGACATCAACTCCTGACTGTGCAAATTTACCGGCCATAGCAGACCCACCAACATGGAAAGAGCCAGCGTCAGGGCCAGCCCGATCACGTTGGTTTTAACCGATCGCCACATCAACTTCCGGTCACCCAGGGCCGTTCCCAGGGCCAGCGACAGGTTTGGCCCCAGTAAAGGGGCGATCACCATCGCACCCACGACCACGGCGACATTGTCCTTGAGCAGTCCAACAGCGGCAACCACTGCAGACAGGAAAACCAGGATGAAGAAATTGAGGTTGAGCTGGGAATTTTTATTCAGTTCGGTGAGCAGTTCTTCGCGCGATGAAGCGATGCCTTTGGTTTTGCCCTTCCCTGAGTCCGCATCATCTTCGATGACCGGCAAGGTTGCCTCTACACTACTGATTATGATCCTGGCATTTTCTGCGTTCGCAAGAACGGCTTGCAGACGGTCGAGAATTTTCTGAGAGCCCTGGGCGCCGACCAGGATATGAATCGTCTGGCGTCCGTCCTCGCCTGCCGCATCAACCCAGTGGTCCAGGCCGTGACTGTCCGCCAGCGACTGCACTGTTTCCACGCTGCCGGGCGGCGATATGACATCTATCATTCTCATCGCTTAATGCTTCCGGCTACCCTCTGCAATTTTCGCGTCAATACAATGACGCCTTTATCCGCTGTCCCCGTCTTTATCCTTGTCTTTATCCTTGTCTTTTTTACGCAGCAGATCGAATAAGGCGCCTTTGGCGGTTTCCTGGAGTTGGTCTTCGGCAGCAGGCTGTTCCTGTTCGCCTTCAGTTGCCTCGGGCTGCGTCTGTTTCGCGCCCAGCCCCAGCTTGTCCAGCAGCAGGTCGGTGGCTTCGCCTTTCAACAACGCTTCCCAATCTACCGCCAGGGCAGGGGCATCCAGCGGGCCGGTGATTTTAAACGGCAATTTTTTGCCGCCGAGCCCGGAGGCCAGCGGGTCTTTCGCCAGCTCGGGTGAATTGGAAATCTCTGCCACCAAGCCCAGGTCGACCTGCGATTGGCCCAGGTCGATCGTGCCATCGCCGCGCATCCTGAGGAAAGGCAGCTCGCCGATCAGTTCGTTGGTGGTGACTACGCCGTCTTTCACCGTACCGGCCATGTTCATTCTTGAAAAAACGGTTCTGTTGGGTTCCGGCTCCGGCGGTGGCAGACCCTTGTACAAGGCCATGCCGCGCCGGATTTCGTACCAGATATTGATGCCTTCCAAGGCGCCTTCGTCGAGCGTCAGCCCCAGGTCGCCCTGCAGGCTCCCGAGTACTTCGCTGCTGGTTGCACCGCGCCCGGTCAGGCGGGCAAAGCCCTCGGCCGTGCCGGACAGCGATTCATTTTCGACCAGGTCCGCGACCAGTCGCTGGAACGTGATTGAATCAATTTTTTCATCCAGGGAAACAACCGGGACGTTACCCGAGCCGTCCAGGGCAACGTCGCCACTGTACCGGCCGCCGTAAAATCCGGCCGTGAGCGGGTGCAGCCGCAACTTGCCATTGTTGATGACGATACCGACATCGGCGTCGCTGAACTCCAGGCCCGCCATGCGCAGGTTTCCTACTTTCAGCTGCCCCTGCATCTGCTGGCCCTGGAGTTCTTCCCTGGGCATGGCAACATCTTCAGCTGCGCCCGCACTCTCGCCGCTTGCCGGCGACATGTAACGGTCGACGTCAATTTGATCCACGGCCAGCGTGAAACCAATGTCT
>Ga0265306_10000697_pt1 | contig 16191 bp, 16 predicted proteins | sample Helome_3_FD_192493 | JGI IMG/M metagenome (GOLD analysis project Ga0265306, IMG submission 192493) | Marine sediment microbial communities from subtidal zone of North Sea - Hel_20160420 (Illumina Assembly) | ecosystem: Environmental > Aquatic > Marine > Subtidal zone > Sediment ...
ACTCATAGTCCTTACAAGCTCATCTGTAGCAAGCTGGAATTTTAATTCCTAAGGTTTCAGGTGTCAGGTGTCAGTGTTCAGTATCTGACACACAGAGATTTCAGACCTATCAATCCTGACACCTGAAACCTGAAACCTTCTATGCCCTGAAACCTATAGTTTACAACCATCCTAATAGATAACGAAGGCTCTAATTTGGAATATCAGAGCGGTAACCACGTCCCAATACCCTTATCCACCGCCTTCCGGTAAATCAACGGTGCCACTGCCATATCATCCAGGGCCAAACCCAGATTTGCGGTCATAGTGCGTTCGGCGGGTGTCCGACGGCCCGGCTTTTGTCCTGTGACCAATTCCCCCAGATCGGCATGTAGATCCGGAACATCCTTAAAATAGCCGGCCTGCTGGGCGGCACGAAACTGGTTTGTATCATCAGTACAAAAAAGGTCCGTCTCGTGCATAGCTGCCGGCTGCCAGTAGGCGTCGTAATCCACCAGGGAGGCAAATGCGCCTTCATTCAGCCAGCCCGGCTCGATTGTGGCATGCGGGGTTTTGGCCATCTTACCGGCCGTGACCACAATATCGCATCCGGACACCGCCTCTTTGGGTGTCTCGGCCGGTATGATTTCCAAATCAAAGCTGCGGCTGATGTCGGCCACATATTGTGCCTTTGCATTTGGATTAATATCATAGGCGACGACCGTTTGCAGGGGAAATAGCCCCTTAAGGGCTTCTACATGACTGCGGCCCTGGACGCCGCACCCCAATATTCCCATGACGGATGAATCCGGTCGGGCCAGATGCCGGGCGGAAATGGCCGAGGCTGCCCCGGTTCGTTTGGCCGTCATCCAGACACCGTCCATAACAGCCAGCGGTAAACCGGTTTCAAAATCGTTGAAAATCAGCAAGCCTGATATATAAGGCAAGCCCTGGGAGGGGTTATCCGGGAAGCCGCTGACCCATTTAATACCGGCAGAACTAAGATCCGGGACGGCCGCGGGCATGGCGTGGATGAAATTATCACCGCCACCGGGATGTATGCCCGGCTTCGGGGGCATCTCGGTGCGGCCTTCGCCTTTGGCAATAAACATTTTTTCCATCGATTCGATAATTTCAGGCATTTTCAAATCGACATCAACAACATCCTGGTATGACAGGTAAAGCAGGCGATTTTTTTCCATGATTCCTCCGGTGAATATTTTTACCACGGATTTTCACGGAATGATGAGATCCGTTAGATACACTTTGTTTTGAGCTATAACGGTAGTTGGGCACGCCTGTCAAGGGAATACAGAGTCAGTCCTCTGTCATCTGAACACTGACACCTGAAACCTAATATTCCGAAAGTGAATTAAAGAATTGAACTTCAGAGGGCGGGTAATAACCCTAAAACGGGGGAAAGCCTAAATCCCGAAACTCCTGATGCGGTCTAATCGGCTGGTGATTTCGGTGACGCGAATTCCGTATTTTTCATTCTGAACTACCACCTCTCCTCTGGCAATCAGTGTTTCATTGGCAAGGATGTCCACCGGTTCACCTTCCAGTTTGATCAGTTTGACTGCAGATCCCGGCGCGAGGTTGAGCAATTCCTGGATCTGAATTTTTGCGCGGCCTAATTCGACTTTAATTTCCAAAGGGATATCGAGCAATAAATCGAGATCGACATCTTCACAGGATTTTGGTTCCTGCGCTGTTGTCGGTGGGTGATCCACCTGCTGTGCTGTCGGGGCCGAGCCTGGTGATTTTCGTGATTCCGCCGCCTTATCTTCAGACGGTACCACATCGATTTCGGGTTGGGTTACGGTTTCATAAGCCGATTCTACTGCGCCGGTTTCCCTTTCTTGCGGATTTTCCTCGCCGTCTTCGTCGCCCGGCTGCGTTTTGAGGCCAACTTCAACAAAGATCCAGTCTTGCTCGTGGATGAAGACAAAACGCTCAAACCGTTCCATGTTCAAGGATTTGATGGTGAAGTCGCCTTCATAAGTCATTGAAGGCGTTGAAAGCACACAAGTGAGGCCGACATCATTTAAGGCGGATTTCAGGTTGCCGCCGACGATATTGCTGATTTTTGAAAATAGGTCCTTGATTTCTCCATCGCCTTCGAGCTCCTCGGGCTCCTTGTCGAGCCGATTGGCGGTCATCAGGCGAGCGAGATCGGTGGTGACCTGAATATTTAAAACTCCGGCAACATTGCCGGCGAAGTCTACGGCGGCGACCACACGGTCGGCATCGCCGGTATCCTGTGGTTCGGATTCGGAATGCTCGATTTCCATCGACACCATGGTGTCGAAAGCTTCGACCATGGACTCGATAACGTGGGACTTAATATCAAAATTTTCTAAGTTGATCATACAACGTTCCGATATAGTGTCTGATTCTGATCCGCCGGAATTTTGGGTTTGTCATGAAACCGAAAATGGCTTAGTCTATAAACGAATTGGTCAGAAAAGTTGAGAATGCAATATTTATTCCACAAATTTGGCCTGAAACCCATGTAAAGGTGCGATCGAAGAGCTGGTACGGTTTTATCAATATTTAAAGGCAGTTATCATATTTTAAGAATTAGATCGGAAACATGAAAACCACCGATATTAACGGCGCGGACCTGTAAAATTGATCGTGTTGGCGTCCCGGGTGTTGATGATATGACGCTTGAAACCAGAACATAGAACCCTTATATGAAACTCCGCCTGACCGGAGCAGTGATCAAATTGAACGTCGAACATCGAACGCCGAACATCGAACATCCAATATTGATGACGCTGCGCTTTATCTATATTAAAGCAAACAAACCGCAACCTGCGATGAACTCAGCCGAGTCGAATTTCGAAGGGTAGGTTTGCTTTGCTCATTATTTTATTAAAATGATGGAATTCATTTATTCGATCACGCCGAGGCGTGATTCGATGTTCGATGTTCGTAAGTTTCTTTTTCCGAGCAGATTGGCCGCTTTTAAGGCCAGCGGCTGGGATGAACCCTGAACCTATAAACGCTTACGGAGTAAACAATGATCGGCATTATGGCCGACAGTCACGGGCAGGCCGACCCCATCCGTGATGCCCTTGCGGTATTTTCCGAAGCGGGCTGTCGTTCTGTCTATCATCTTGGTGATGTCTGTGATTCCACCCATCCTAAAACGGCCAATGCCTGCGTGCGACTCTTGCAGGAGTGGCGTGTGAAAACCATTAAAGGCAACAATGATCAGGCGATCGTCGCCAATCACGTCGGCCGGGCAAAGTCACTGGTATCACCAGAGGTTCTGCAGGCGCTCAAAAAACTTGAACTGGTGAAGTATTATCAAAATGCGATGTTTATCCATTCACTGCCATTTATCCGGGAACTGGGCCTGTCCAGTATGATCGGGACCATGGGCCCGCAGGAAATCCACCGTTTTTGCAAAGAGTTTCCCGGGCATATCCTGTTTCGGGGTCACAGTCATAATCCGGAAGTCGCCTGGCTGCAGGGCCGGCAGGTAAGAGTCCAATCCCCGTCTGCCGGTTTTCAATTAAATTTGTCGGAAAGAATCCCCTGTGTGGTGACCTGTGGCGCTTTAACGCGGGGTATGTGCATGATCTGGAGCCCGGAAGACAATGTTATCGAATGCCTTTCGTTTCGATAATAACTTACTAGGCTGGAATGATGGAATGCTGGAAGAATGGGTTCCGAGCTACTAAAGATTGCATGATTTGATGTGGTATAGAAAGATGATTCATAAAATTACATCTGTAACTCTTCTTCCCGCAATACGTTTCTTAGTATCTTGCCGACATTGGATTTGGGAAGGTCTTTTCTGAATTCGAATTGGGTTGGAAGTTTATAGTCAGCCAGCCGGGTTTGGCAGTATTCAAACAATTCCTCAGCCCGAATGGATTCATTTTCCACCGGTACCACGAATACTTTAATCTGTTCACCGCGGCTTGGATGGGTAAGGCCGATGGCGCAAGCCTCTTTGATTTTGGGATGGCTGTAGAGCACTTCCTCGATTTCGCGAGGGTAGACATTGTGACCGCCGGATATGACCATGTCTTTTTTCCGATCCACGATGTAGAAATATCCGTCTTCATCCATGCGGGCAATATCGCCGGTGAACAACCAACCGTCATTGAGGGTCATGGCGGTTTCCTGCGGGTTATTCCAGTAGCCTTTCATTACCTGGGGACCCCTGACCAGCAATTCACCGCTTTGCCCCACCGGGACATCGGTTGTCCCTTCTTCCAGATCTACAATCCGGCAATCGGTATCCGGTAGGGGAAGGCCCACACTCCCCACTTTTCGAACGCCGTTAAATGGGTTCGCATGGGTAATGGGCGCCGCCTCGGTTAAACCAAAACCTTCCGAAATAGCGGCTCCGGTCAATCCTTCGAATTTTCTGATCACCTCCAGGGGCAATGGGGCGCTGCCGGAGAAACAGCCTTTGATGCATGTTATCGAGGTCTTGCGGATATTCGGATGATTGAGCAAGGCAATATACATGGTCGGAACAAGCGGGGCAAAGGTGGGTCGATATTTGCGAATAGCGGTCAGCAATTTTTCCGGCCGGGGGCTGGGGATTAGGATATTGGTCCAACCGGCGAAAATGGCATTGTTCATGGAGCAGGTCAAACCAAAAGAATGAAAGAAGGGAAGGGCGCCCAGGATGATTTCATCTTTGCCGGTAAATTGAGGAAACCAGGCATCGATTTGCTGGATCTGAAAACTCAAATTGGCGTGGGTCAGCATGACACCTTTGGCAACACCGGTGGTACCTCCGGTATATTGAATCATCGCCAGATCATCCATTGACACACCCGGGTGACGATGGGGTGCTGAAGAGTTGGAAAGTACATTTTTCCAACGGTAGACATTTTTAACAGGCCGAACCCGGGCTGTCAGACCTTTCCTTGCGGCAGACAGCGGGAAAAGGAGATTCGCAGCCAGGGGCAGGTAATCGCCGAAAGATGTATGGATAATCTGATTGAGTTGGGTTTGCGGTCTCAAGGCAATCATTCGATCGGCCAGAAGATCCAAGGTGATTAGAGCTGTGGCGGCTGAGTCCTGAAAGTGAAATAGCAGCTCGCGATCGGTATGCTGGGGATTGCACATGACCGCAACTGCACCCATTTTCAGCGTGGCGTAATAGCTGACAACGCAGGGAATCACATTCGGCAGGAGGATGGCCACACGGTCCCCCTTGCCAACACCCCATGTACTCAGACAGGCGGCCAAGCGACTGGCCATCTCATTGAGCCGGCGATAGGAGACTTTAAATCCCTCACAAATTAGGGCGATCCTTTCCGGATACTGGCGCGCTGAATTTTCAAGGTATTCGGGCAGGGTAATTTGCTCATAGTCAATGTTTTCAGGCACGCCTCTTTCATAATGGGCCAGCCACGGTTTGTCCTCATATTTGATTTGAGCTGTCATATATCCCCCTGGCGGGGTAGTTAATTAGCTAAATAGTTGATTAGTATTAAAGGATGCAAGCCTTTAACTAGTTGAGGGGTCGGGGAGTTTTTCCCCCAATGCGTTTAGAGTGAACCGTAAGCTTCTCACTGATTGTCAGCGGTCCGCCAGGAGAATAGCCCGTGCAAGCCGTAACAAATGCGTACCGTACTTCGTACACGCCCCCTATCCTTTGCGATAAGCCCATAAAGGCAGAGATCGAAAAACTCCCCGACCCCTCGATTAGTTGATTAAATAAAATGAGAGAATCCACCAACTATTCAACTTAATTAACCAGTCAGCTATTCAACTACGGAGCGATTTCTTTTAATATCTCTCCATCTGCATTCAACATGAATATCAAAAAGCCATGCTGGGCGGCATCTTTGGCCAGTTCCTCAAAAAGGATCGCCTGGGCTTCGTATTTTTCCCCTTTTTCGGTTATTAATTGTATCAGGCATTGTTGGGCAGCGTCCTTTTCGTAAAAGGCCGGTATAAAAGAAACATCCTTTTTATCATCATGCTGTCCCAGAAACTGCTCATTTCCGCCAGGGTTCTGGACAATCACCCAGATCCAGGTATCAGAACTTAACTTGTCGGTCACGCTGTGCCTCCTATGGTTGAAATTATTTGTTATTGGTTAATCTACTGTTTTATTCCCCGGACGGCTTGCTGAGTTCTCCTTGCAGATTGGTTTGCATATTCTCTTTTATTGCTTTCAGTGGTAAATTGCGGCTGAAAAGATAGGCCATCTTTGCCAGGGCGGCTTCGACTGTCATATCATAGCCGCTGATAACACCGGCTTCGGCAAGGGCTGCACCGGTGGCATAGTCTTCCATGTTAACGCTGCCCTTAAAACACTGGGTGCAATTGACAATCACCACTCCGCTGTCCGATGCCGCTTTGAATGCGTTTAGGAGCCCGCCATTCTCCGGACCGTTGCCGATTCCATAAGTTTCTAAAACCAGTCCTTTAATCGGGGGCTGCAGAACATTGTTGACGATATCAGCAGCAATACCCGGAAACAGTCTCAGCACTGCCACCGGCGACTCGCGCATGGGCTTGACCTTTACTGTTTTGGCTCTTTTATAAGGGGGTTTCACCAGGTCCCAGTTGATTTTAATCTCAATGCCGACGGTACCGAGGGCCGGGAAGTTGGGCGAGTCAAAGGCGTCAAATCCCTCGGCATCGACTTTAACTGCCCGGTTGCCTCGCAGTAATTTGCTGCCGAAACAAAGGCAGACCTCGGGGATCGCAAAATTGGCCGCAATCAGCATGGCTGTTATTAAATTTTCCCGGGCATCGTTGCGAACTTCACACAGGGGAATCTGGGCACCCGTGATTATGACCGGTTTTTGAATGCCCTGCAGCATGAAAGGCAGGGCAGAGGCTGTATAGGCCATGGTGTCGGTCCCATGTAAAACCACGAACCCGTCGTAGCTGTCATAGTGGGTGGCGATATCTTCGGCAATTTTTAACCAATCATCCGGTGTCATATTCGAGGAGTCAAGCAATGGTTTATATTCCCGGATATCATACAGAGGCATGCTGCTGTGCTTTAATTCCGGAAGGGCTGACATCATGGTTTGCAGGAAGCCCGAAACCGGTTTATAGCCACGGGCGGCTTTTTGCATGCCGATAGTACCGCCCGTGTAGGCAATGTAGACCCGTTTGCGCATAGGTTAGCCAAGGTTCAGGGTTAAAGGTTCAGGGTTTAAAGGTTCTGATTGTCGTCGTCCTCATACTCGTACCAGCCTTCTGCAAGATAACTAATGGAAGGACGATTGAGGTAAGTTCAGGATTGCCCTTAACCTCTGAACCCTGAACCTCTGAACGGTTTTTTTCCAGCAGCTTGAGCGATTTGCGGCTTCGATTTTTTATGGCTGGGCTTCCGGTTTGCACGAATCCTTTCAACACCCGGATGATGCGTGGCTGCATTTTTTTATCTTTTACTGCCAGGTCAGTAAGCGCCTGTAGGGCGAATGTGACAACAATTTTGCTTCTGTCATTTGGTCTGTCTTGGATATATATCTATATCGGTTTGAAATCCAGACTTGATCTCTCGATCTGGACGGAGCCGGCATCCGAGCCTTCAAAGTCAACCGTGGCAACGTTTTCACACATCTGCTTTATTTTTTTCAACACCGGCAGATGCTGTCGATGCTGCTGATAACGCTCCAGGGCTTCTATATTGGCAAATAGTGACACCAAGGCAAAATCGAAAGATCTTTGGGAACGGATGATGTCGCGGCCGAATTCATATAAATGAATTTCAGTAATCTTGTTGGGCAGATCGTCAAGCATTTTTTCGAGTTCTTCGATATCTGATTCAGTGACGCCGGACTTGAATTTCAGCAATATAACATGGTTGATCATAGCCGCCTCTCCTTAAAATAGAATTGATCAAGTATAACCAAATCAGCGTTTGCATGACAAGTGTCTGAAACGGAATAGTCTGAATCCTATCATAGAAAGGCGAGAGAACGGTCAGAGGTTGACGCTGCCTGATTTTGGCATGGAATTCAGGATTTTTTTTTGTCCCTTTTTGCCTTGTGGACTTCCTTGCGCTGCCAGTCGATTTGATTTTTGATTTCACTGAGTATAAATGAGCTTTTTAAACTCCTGGAAAGGATTTCATTGCTGGGTACGGTGCCGATTGTTTTTAGCATAAAATCATTTACAGATTGAAGGGCCTCCAAAATAATTTTGTGAAAAACACCGGCTCTGGCAAGAATATTTTGCCCCGGTCCGGCTATTAGATTCAGGGTCCAAACAGGATTTATGGAATCGATTTGATTTTCTTCAGCTTTTTCGGCCTTTTTTTTGAGTTGATACTTGATCTGGTTGCCGACTTCGTTGAGAATAAAATAGGATTTCAACATCTCTGCTATTTCATCCTGGCTGGGCTCTACTCCGGTAACCCTTTTAACATACCTCATGATGGTCAGGATAGCATCTTTGACGCTATCGTCAATGCGGACGAATTCGGCCAAATTAAACTCCTTTTAACGCCGGTCATTGCTATAAAAAATATATAAACTATAGATAGTTGTCAAGTATCAGCTCTATCATTTCCCCCTTTGCGTTAAACCAACAATCGGCTTGATAAACTGCGACTCCGTATCCCAGGGAAACAGGATCCAGGTGTCCTGGCTGACTTCTGTAATAAACGTATCCACGACCGGACGTCCGGCGGGTTTGGCATAAACGGTGGCAAAATGAGCCTTGGGGAGCAGGTTTCTGACGATACGGGCCGTGTTGCCAGTGTCTACCAGATCATCGATCAGAAGCCAGCCCCCGCTGTCAGTCTCAGGAGATTTCAGGACTTGGGTTTCACCCTGCTGCTGGTAATCATAACTGGAGATGCAGATGGTGTCTACCAAACGGATTTCCAGTTCCCGCGCGATAATCGAGGCCGGCACCAAACCACCCCTGGTAATAGCGACGATTCCTTTCCAGGCTTGCATATCCAACAATCTCCAGGCCAGCGCTTTTGAATCCCGGTGGAGTTGTTCCCAGGAGATCGGATAGGTTTTCTGGTATCGATTATCGTTTTGCGGCATACCATTTTTTCCTCGTTTTACAGATGACAGATTACAGAGAACAGATGGCAGATGCTTTCGCTCTCGGATTGATCTGATTTTCGCCGCGTAACTCGCAACGCGAACCCCGTAACCCGCCTTTATTTTGTTCCGAAAATCTTGTCTCCGGCATCACCCAGGCCAGGCAAAATGTATCCAATATCATTAAGTTTTTCATCAATAGCAGCGACCCATACCTCAACATCGGGATGGGCGGCGGTTAATTTTTCGATACCCTCCGGTGCGGCAACCATAAAAATACCTTTTATTTGTTTGCAGCCGGATTCTTTGATCAGATCGATGGTCGCAATCAGCGAGCCGCCTGTAGCCAGCATGGGATCAAGTATCAGTGCAATTCGTTCATCCATTGCGCTGGTCATTTTGACATAATACCTGACCGGCTCCAGGGTTTCTTCATTGCGGTAAAGTCCCACCACGCTGACCCTGGCAGATGGGATCAGCTCCAGGACTCCAGGCATCATACCCAAACCGGCTCTGAGGATGGGGACAACGGTAATCTTTTTGCCCTTTATTTTTTCGACTTGAACGGATCCGGCCCATCCCTGAATGGTCTTTGTTTCCGTCTCCAGATCCTTGGTCGCTTCGTAAGTCAATAGAGTGGCCAACTCTGAAGCAAGGTCCCTGAAGTCTTTGGTGCTTACATCATCTTCCCTCATTAATGCGAGTTTGTGTTTAATTAGTGGATGATTCACGACGTGTGCTGTCACAGTGTCCTCCTTTTTTATAGATTTTTTTATGGTTAGAGAAAGGATAGCAAATTGATATTCAACCGGAGCAACTTTTTAGTGGTTGTCAAAAAAACGTTCCGTTATTCGAACGTTTTTTTCTACAACCACTTATGCTGCAATTTCCTATTTCGGAACATTATGATGGAAAGCGGTGTGAATCCCTCTGGGCACGAATTGTTTGCCAAGGCTTTCGCTGCCAGTCATATTCAAATTAGGTTATTGTGTCAAGATGATTGAAGAAAGTTAGTAAATTGATAGGGATGGCCGCGGGAAAGATCTAATCGCAGTTTTCGCAGATGTTTGGGGGCAGTGTTTAGTGTTTGGTATTCTGTAAGGCCGATATAATCGGATAGGATAACTGTCCGAAACAAAATACTAAACACTAAACATGCGACAGGCTCGGATGTTTAGGTGGCTATCAAAATTATCTTAAAGGTTCCGTTCAGGAAATGAACCTAAAGGTCTTTTGAAGGTGTAAGCAGCGGGTTCTTTGACAAGCATTTGGCCGGCTTCGCCAGGATTTTGTCCTAACAGCGAAAAGGGAAGTGAGATTACATAAAAAACAGAACCGACGGCCGTTGCCACAATTCCGATCGGTCGAACCACGATAAAATCAAAAATCATCATACCGCCGCTCGGGTCCTCCCTCTCGAAATATTCCTCGGCCAGGGCAGTGGAAGCAAAGGGTGCAATCAACAACACTGAAATCATAAATACAACCACAGATTTTTTGGCTATACGAAACATTATTTTCTCCTCCATAATTCAATGGTTTTTTAAATCATTAGGGTGAATTCTCTGTCTGTTAGGGTTGGATCGCTTGAGCCTCTGGCGGGGTAATATTTTGATTTCGACCCAACTTAAAGCTATTATAACGCTTTTTAGTTGTAAATTTCAATAAATTTGTTAAAAAGATTCAAACCCTCCTTATGAAACCAGACACCGGTTACATAGAAGTGGCAGTTGCCCTTCCCGTTTTTCAAACCTTTACCTATAGCGCCCCTGAATCCTTTGCGGCCTTTGTTGCCATCGGCAAAAGAGTGCTTGTCCCTTTTGGACGGCGCAGGATTACCGGATATGTTCTGGGTTCTATCCAGGGCCTGGATCATAAAGAAATCAAAACGGTGCTGGATGTCCTTGATGATCAACCGCTCTTTCCATCTGCCATGGTGCCGTTTTTCAGATGGATTTCCGATTACTATAAATATCCACTCGGTGAAGTTGTTAAAAATGCCCTGCCCGCTGGCTTGAATATTCGTGATTACGTCCAGGTATCACTGACTTCTGATGGCCAAGCTGCCTTGGACGACGGGCAATTTAATCCGATCACGAAACAAATTCTGAGTCAGCTGCAGTCCGGGCCTTGCCGGATGAAAGAGCTGTACAAAAAAATTGATCAAAACATACCCGGTGCCCTGTTATACTCCCTTGAACAGCAGGGCTTGATTTTACGAAAATGGAAGCTGAGCAAAGCCAGGACGAAGGCCAGAGTCGAACGTTATGTGCAGCTGGCTGACGCCCGACCGGCCGCCGGAAAGTTAACCCGGTCCAGAACAAAGATTATTGATGCGTTAACATCGTCAGGGGAAATTTCCGTTGGAAAACTCAAGGAGATCATTCCGACTGCTGCGGCTTTAATCAAACCGCTTGAAAAAGCAGGCTATCTTACCATCCACTACAAAAGGGTATACCGGGATCCTTTCGGCGAATCCATCAGACCCGACAGCGCTCTCGTCTTAAACCGAGAGCAGGCCAAAGCGGTTGCCAGTATCTGCGGCTATTTTAACAAAGGCTATAAGACATTTCTTTTGAGAGGGGTCACCGGAAGCGGAAAAACCGAAGTCTACCTGCAGGCAGCCGACGAGCTATTAAAGAGCGGGCGTTGCGTCCTGGTCCTGGTGCCGGAAATTGCATTGATTACCCAGATGGAGAGGCGATTCCGTGCCCGATTCGGTGACTGTGTCGGCGTGCTGCACAGCGGTCTGTCGGCCGGCGAACGCTACGACCAGTGGACTCGTATTTTGGAGGGCGAAGCTACGGTTGTCATCGGCGCGCGCTCTGCCATCTTTGCGCCTTTAGAAAACATCGGCCTAATTATTGTCGATGAAGAACACGATTCGTCCTATAAGCAGGAAGGCAAATTGCGATACAATGCCAGGGATCTGGCAGTGGTCAGAGCAAAACAAAATGACTGTTTGGCGTTGCTGGGATCGGCCACGCCTTCGATCCAATCGTATTACAATACCGTAACCGAGAAGTTCAGCGAGCTGACATTGACAAAGCGGGTTGAGCAGCGCTCATTGCCTGAAATCAGGATTGTTGATCTCCGTGAAACCAGAGATACCAGAGGCATTGGACGTTATATTTCCCCCCAACTGCGGCAGGCAATGCAAGAAACTCTTGAACGCGGTGAGCAGGTGCTGCTTTTTTTAAACCGCCGCGGATATGCCAGTTTTCCGGTTTGCAGTGTGTGCGGTCAGCCCATGCGCTGCAAACATTGCGATATCTCACTGACCCTGCACCAGAGTTCCAACGCCTACCGCTGTCACTACTGCGGATTTAGTCGGTCTGCTGTGTCCAAATGCGATGCTTGCGGATCGGACAAAATTAAGCTTCTGGGTCTTGGTACGGAAAAGCTGGAAGGCATGGTAGCGAGGCTTTTTCCCAGGGCCCGGTTGGCCCGAATGGACCGTGACACAACCACCCGCAAAGGATCGGTCTTGAAGTTGTTAAAAGGGCTCAGGGATAATACGACCGATATTCTGGTGGGCACTCAAATGGTGGCCAAAGGGCACGACTTTCCAAACATCACCCTGGTGGGAATCATATGCGCTGACCTTTCCCTGAGCTTTCCTGATTTTCGTGCGGGGGAACGAACCTTTCAGCTGCTGGCACAGGTGGCCGGCAGGGCCGGGCGAGGAGAGAGACCGGGACGGGTGATTTTACAAACCTATAATCCAGATCATTTCAGCATTGATGCCGCCAGACAGCAGGATTTTAAAACTTTTTACAACCAGGAGATCGGTTTCCGCAATGGGCTTAATTACCCACCGTTTTCCAGAGTAATTCAACTCAAAATTTCCGGCAAGGATTCTCTGGAAACCAAAAAACATGCTCACAGGCTTGGAGATCTGTGCCAGTCCTTAAAAGCGAGCGAAAGTGCCCGGTACCAGAGCATCGATATCATGGGCCCCATTGAAGCGTCTTTAACCAGGATCGCCCGGCGCTACCGATGGCAGATTTTGCTTAAAGGATCAAGTGTCAGGATGTTGCATCAATTTATAAATCAATTGATGTCCGACCACCCCGCAGGCTTAAGCCGTCATCAGGTTCAGGTTGCTATCGATGTGGATCCCTTCTTTATGATGTGACCCTACTAAATCCTGGAGAAATCATGGGTAAAGAAGGCTCTTCCGGGTTCTGTTTCATTGACATGGAAACGGCTGGAATCGAGCGGGTGGAATTATAAGAGCCCATAGTTGATAGCTCATAGCTCACAGTTAAATGATCCCACTGGTCGGTTATTGGTAATCGTATGGTTTCAGGTGTCGGGTGTCAGGTGTCAGGGACGACGCGCTTCAGAAAAGTAGAGAGTTTATGATTTAATGGGGTTCCATGAGTGACTCCATAGCTGATCGATTTAATAGGGTCGGCCTCTGTGCCGACCATGTTCGGTAGAACGCGATGATTAGAATCCTGCGGGCACAGAGGCCCGCTCTCTTGGGTTCATGATTCAGTTTAGCCGTTGACACATATGAAACTTCATGAACCCAAAGTCATTTTCGTGAACTTTCACACACGTTTACCAAGTGCGGGATTCGTCGTCGTACTCCTACTCGCCCCTCGTCCTCGATAAAATTCTGATTCTCGAGGACGAGCACGAGAACGAGTCGGAAAATTATTAGCTTCGATGGCCTGAAGGCACCCCTGAATGATACTGCAACGTTTCTTCTACGATTCGACTGGCCGCCCTCCCGATGCGAGTAAACCCTCCTAAGGCGGGTAAACTTTTCAGGCCGGCGACTGGGCTGACACCTGACACCTGACACCTGCAAACTGCCGAAGCCCGCAGGGCGAAGGTGGTGCTTCTGATACTTGTGCCTTGACATTAGACAGCATGCGTCATAAAATTTTTTAAGACTTATAACACCCTGCCGTATTTGGGGACTTAATTTTGAAAAGCGGTAAAATCTAATGAGCAGTAGGAAGGAGTTTTTAATGAGATCTAAAACTTGTCTGGGGGCAGTTGTTACCATATTCCTTGCTTTTTCAGTCGCAGTTTGTTTTGGCGCCGAAAATGATGCGGCACCGTCTGTCTTTTTCCCGGAAACCCATCATGAATTCTCCCCGGTGCTGGAAGATACCACAGTTGTGCACGATTTTGTCATTCAAAACAAAGGGAATGCGATGCTAAATGTGGATCGCGTAAAAACCGGCTGAGGGTGCACGGCCGTCTCGTTTACGAGACAAATCCCCGCCGGCGGCGAGGGAAAAATTACCCTGAAAGTCGATACCCAAGGATATGGCGGTAGAAAAATGAAAAAAACCGCCAGCGTTTATTCCAACGATAAAAATCGCTCGCGGATGGAACTGGTTATATCCGGTCAGGTCAAAAAATTTGTCACCATACGGCCCAAGGCTGTCAATTTAAGGGGTTATACGGGAGATGCCATAAAAGTGTCGGTGTCTCTCATACCCGAAAAGAAATACCCGTTTAAAATCCTAAACGTCAGTGCCAGGGACGGCAGCAACATCAAATTTCAGCTGAAAGAAGTCGAGCTCTCTGCTAACGGGGCGTATGAGTTAAAGGTAGAAAATCTGAAACAGGACACCGGCCGTTATTTCGACACGATTATTCTGGAAACGGACAGTAAAATTCGACCGCAACTCAATGTTAGGGTATACGGGAATCTGCGTCCCCGTAAAAGTGAGTAACGATGAAAAATGTAAAGGTGGTTGCCTTTGACTGTGACGGCGTAATGTTCGACACCGCACAGGCCAACCGGATTTATTACAGCCACATATTGCAGCATTTTGGCCGGCCGGCCTTAACCGAAGAACAGTTCCGTTTTGTGCATATGCATACGGTTCATGAATCCGTGGCCTATCTGTTTCCTGAAGAAAACACCCTGGAAGCAGCCCATGTTTTTCGACAAACCATGGACTATCGGAAATATCTCAGTTATCTCACGGTGGAACCGCAGCTTGTTTCCCTGCTAGATAAACTCAGACCGCGAATTAAAACTGCCATTGCCACCAACCGGACCAATACCATGGAGCAGTTGCTGGCTGAGTTCGATCTAGATGGGTACTTTGACCTGGTTGTTACATCCAGTGATGTCCAAAAGCCCAAACCGCATCCTGATGCGTTGTTTAAAATTATAGACCATTTTGGTCATGCACCCCATCAGGTAATTTATATCGGTGATTCGCAGGTAGATGAACTGGCTGCCAGGGCCGCAAAAATGCCACTGGTGGCCTATCGCAACCGGGAATTGGCAGCGGAATATCACATTGACAGTCTTGGGGAGCTTGAAGAACTGCTCGAATTGTGAAAAGGTCCGCTTCATCCGATAAGCGCCGAAGTGCATGCTAATGGAACCAGGGTCCTTTATCCTTCATTAATTAATAAATTTCTGAGTAGCTAAACTAATGCCAGGAGCTTGAAATAATGGAAACTGAAATACCAAACACGGATGAACAAGAAACATCTTTATCTGATACCGATTGGGATAACCGAATATTGTGCAGCGATGGCAACTGCATCGGTGTGATCGGTCCGGACGGTCACTGCCAAGAGTGCCGTAAAAAATATGAAGGTACGTTACCGGAGACTATCGCTTCCGATAAAGAAAGCCAATCCCCGGGGGCAGATGAGTCTCTCGCCGGCGCCGATATCGATGCCCAACCCCCACCCTCCGCTGACGTCACATCCGAGGAGAAAACAGAATCCGACGATTGGGCCAATCGTCAACTTTGCAGTGACGGCAATTGCATCGGTGTAATCGGCCCTGATGGTCGGTGCAGGGAATGCGGGAAACCTTTTAAGGGATAAAAGGAAATCCGAAACACGAAATCCGAAACAAATAAAAAATAAAAATTTTCAAATATTCCAAACATTGTGACTGGTATCCTGAAGTATATAAAATAGAAACTGTAGTTTGGGATTTTGGTCATTGACTATTCGAGTTTGTTTCGACCAATTTTATTAAGATCAGGCGAGATTCGCATTTCGAATTTTTTGTTGCGATAAACAGCTCTAAAATATCTAATTAGCACTTTTTTGGAGTAATCCCTTGCCTCTATTAAACCTCATCCCCACCCCCACCTGGCGCGATCTGGTCGATATTCTATTTCTGACCCTCGTTGCCTATCAGCTCTACCAATGGTTCCGTGAGACCCGCGCCCTCAGAGTTCTGATCGGTCTGTTTGTTTTGGGC